>JAABUN010002996.1_pt1 | contig 27615 bp, 25 predicted proteins | sample 5559311 | NCBI WGS metagenome assembly JAABUN01 (sample SAMN10711877, study PRJNA513370) | rock metagenome | isolation source: Antarctica rocks | place: Antarctica: Victoria Land, Siegfried Peak sud
GCGGGGGCGGGGCCGCTGTGGCGCTTGTAGGCGGGCGGCAAGCGCCGCCACAAGTCATCGACCACGACATACATCCACAAGCAGAAATCCTCGAAGTCCGCTATCATCAGGCTCTCCCCTTCCGGCTACAGGTGTACTGTCGAGGAACACCCGAGCCGGAAGGGGAGGCCATGTCAAGGGCGCGAACTAGCACAAGGGCCGAGTAGTCTGTCTTATCTCCAATATTGCCGCTTGTGGTATCGAGCCAATCGGTTGTGTATCATCGGACTCCAGGGCAACGCGACGGATAATACTCACCTCACTCCTCGACTGTATCACCCTGTCTCAGCTAATAGGGATATGTCGTGTTACGCGAACGGCATGGCGCAATGCCACAGCCGCCACGGCAATGGCAGAAGTAGCGCTAGATCTCTACGTTGTATAGCTGACCTGTTCAGGCCGCGCCGAGCACCCGCCGCAACCGGTCGAGCGCTTCCAGCAGGACCGGGGTCGGCTGCAAGAGCGAGAAGCGCAGGTAATGCTTCCAGTTCTCGCCGAACGCGGTGCCTGGGAAGACCAGCACCTTCCCTTCCAGCAGCAGGCGGCGCGACAGCTCGAACGCGGGCAGGCCGGTGGTGGTGGTATTGGCGAAGATGTAGAACGCCCCGCTCGGATAGCCGTAGGTGAAGCCGCAGTCGTCCAGCGCCGCCATCAGCGCCCGCCGCCGCTCGTCGTAGCTCCGCCGGAAGAAGTCGACGCAGTCCTGCGGCCCCGCCATCGCCGCCACCCCCGCCCACTGCGAGGGCACCGGCGCGCAGACGCTGACCATCCCCTTCAGCCCGCGGATCGCCCGCGTCAACGCCGGGGGCGCGACGACGTAGCCGAGCCGCCAGCCGGTCATTGCATACGTCTTGGAGAAGCCGTTGAGGGTGATCGTCCGCCCGCGCATCCCCGGCAGCGAGGCGAGGCTGAGGTGTTGCGCGCCGTCGTAGACATACTTCTCGTAGATCTCGTCGGCGATCACTAGGAGGTCATGGCGGATCGCCAGCGCCGCGATCGCGCGCAATCGCTCCGGCGCGAGGACGGCGGCGGTCGGGTTCCCCGGCGTGATCAGCAGGATCGCCTTCGTGCGCGGCGTGATCTTCGATTCCACCAGGGCAGGGTCGAGGTCGAAGCCGTCCTCCTCGCGTCCCGGTAAGAGGATCGGCACGCCGCCCGCCCGCTTGATCGCCTCGTCGTACGAACTATAGCGCGGGTCTTGGACCAGGATCTCGTCGCCCGGATCGAGCAGGCACTGGATCAGCAGATAGAGCCCCTCCTGCCCGCCGGTCGTGACGGTGATCTCCGTCTCGGGGTCGGCCTCGATGCCGTTGTCGCGCAAGAGCTTGGCCGCGATCGCGCGGCGTAGTTCCGGCAGCCCGGCGGGATCGGTGTAGCCGTCGCAGCGCCCGTCGCGCAGCGCCTCCTGCGCCGCCGCCACGATGTGCACCGGGGTGGCGTGATCGGGGTCGCCGAGGCCGAGGGAGATCACCCCGTCGAGCCCGGACGCGATCGACATCAGATGATCGCGCTCGTCGAGAAATGCCGGTGTCGCAACAACCATGTCAGCGCTCCTCCCCCTGTCCCGCGTGCAATTCCCGGCGCAGGCGCGTCACGAGCGGCGTCAGCTCCCCGATCGCCTCGCGCAGCGTCTCGGCGGGCGCGTCGAGCGTCAGCCGAACGTGCCAGACGCCCGCCGCGCCGTAGGTGTCCCCCGGCATCAGCCGCACGCCCGCGTCGCGCAGCGCCAGGTCGGCAAATGCCCGTCCGGCGATACCCAGGGCGCGCACATCGATGAAGAGGTAGGGTGAGCCCGCGCCCACGCCGGACAGACCGAGGAGGGCCAGCGCCCGCCGCGCCGCCGCCCGCCGCGTCGCCACCTCGTGGACCGCCGCGTCGGCCTCCCCCTGCGGTCCCTCCAACGCGGCCAGCGCGGCCCACTGCGAGGGGGCCGGGGAGCAAATCGTCAGCGCCTGCTTCATCATCGTGATCGGGCGCACCAGCGTCGTCGGCCCGACCACGTAGCCCGCGCGCCAGCCCGACATCGCGTAGCGCGCGGAGAGCGAGCCGACGATCACGGTCCGCTCGCGCATCCCCGGCAGCGCCGCGATGTTCGCCTGCGCGCTGTTGCCGAAGACGTAGTCCCGGTAGGTCTCGTCCCAGATGATCGCCAAATCGTGCGCCCGCGCCAGCTTCGCGAGATCGACCAGATCGCCGCCGGTCGTCACGCCCCCCGCCGGGACCGAGGGCGAGGCGAAGATCAGGGCGCGCGTGCGCGGGGTGAGCCGCTCGCGGACCACCTCGGCCTTCAGGGCGAAGCGATCCTCCGCGTAGGTCGGGACCGGGATCGGCACGCCGCCCGCCAGTCGCACCCCCTCCGCGAAGGCGGGCGGCGCGGGCTCGACGATTAGCACCTCGTCGCCCGGTTCCACGACCATCTGCGTGGCGACGAACAACGCCTCGTGCCCGCCCCCCGCGATCAGGATCTCGCCGTTCGGATCGTAGAGGATGTCGTCCTGCTCGGCGAAGCGCGCCGCGACCGCCGCCCGCAACGGCGCGATGCCGGTGCGATCGGTGTAGTGCGTCGCCCCCCGGTCGAGCGCGTCGATCGTCGCCTGGACGATGTGCTGTGCCGCCGGGCGCGCGAGGTCGTCGTGCGCCAGATCGATGCGGGGGGCGATGGCGACGGCGGCGGTGGTGCCCCAGGCGGTCGCCCGCCGCGCCACGAAGCGTTCCCCCGTATCGGTCTGCGTCGCCAGTTCGGTCACCATCGCTGTCCCCCGGTTGAAGTACGAAGTACGAAGTTGGAAGTACGAAGTACGGAGGGAATGAGACATCGCCAGTTCGTACTTCGTACCTCGTCGCTCGTCCTTAAAACAAAAAACCCTCCGTCCCCAAACCGGGACGAAAGGTTCTCCTTCCGTGGTACCACCCGAATTCGGAACCGCGCCACAACGAGCGCAGATTCCCTCATTCGCGCCGTTAACGGTGGCTACCGGGGCTCCCTACTCGGCGCATCTGGCGCTGTTGGGGGGCGGGCTCACAGGGGGCGTTCGGTCGTTCGCTGGCTCGGGGGACTCTCAGCCGGTGGCCCCGCGTTGCTGTCTGCCGCGCTCCGACGTACTCGTCCTGTTCATTGCCGACTTCCACTGTGGAGTATAGCAGGTGTTGTCAAGGGGCGAGGGTGAGTGGTGAGTCGTGGGTCGTGAGAGAGGCGGCGCGCGTAGTCCGTGGTCTGTGGAGGGTTCGCTAACGGGCGGTGCCCGACATCAGCACCGCGCCATCACTCACGACCCACGACTCACGACTACACAAACAATTCTCGCACCGGCATCCGCCAGCCCGGGACAACCTCGCCGCCATCGAGCGTGTCGTCCTCGGTCAGGATCGCGATGTCGTGCAGGCTCCGGTAGACCGTGGCACGATGCTGGCGCGGGTTGACCACGATCACCATGCGCGTCCCCGCCGCGAGCCACGCGCCGACCTTTTCCTCGATCTCGGTGTACAGATCGTGGCGCGAGACGATCTCCACCGCCAGATCGGGCGCACCCGGCCAGTAGCCCGTACTATCGCCGATCGCCTCCACGCGCTCGCGTCGTACAAATGCGGCATCGGGGGCCAGGACAGTATCAGGATCGGAAGCAACACGAAAACCAGTCTCGGCGACATATAGTGTTCCAAGATTGTGCGCTCGTACATGCTGCCCCAAGGACAACGTGATGTTAAAACCGAAACGGCCATGCTGATGGCTAGCAGGTGACATGCGGCGCAACTCTCCATCTACGAGCGCGTACCGAAAGCCATCTTTCGGACGGCGTAACAACTCATCCGCAGTCACCAGTTGCTCGGTCGTGGTCATGGTACACCCCCTACGGATACGGGTAGCTTTGGTGCGACTCAGTGTATCGGATCGGGCGAAACTCCTCGCGGCTCACTACATCGCGGCACGCCGCGATCCTGACCGGGCTCGGCATCCCGACGTTCGCCCCAACCCCAACCTCCTCGCCGCCGCGATCGCCAGGCGCGACCTCGGCATCTGGGCGTCGCAGAACGACATCGTCACGGCCAGGGCAGAGTGAACGCCGCTCTGGCTCAGAGCCGCAGCCGATAGAACAGACTCCCCGTATCCTCATAGCCGCGCCGCGCGTAGAAGCGCACCGAGTCGGTCAGCGAGGCGGAGACATCGAGATCGAGGCGCGTCCAGCCGCGTTCGCGCGCCCACGCCGCGAGGTGATCGAGGAGCAGCGTGCCGATCTGCCGACCGCGCCACGCGGCGGTCACGCAGAAGTCCTCGATGTAGCCGTACGGCGCGGCGTCCCAGGTGCTGAACCGCTCGTTGACTTGCAGCATCCCGACGATTCGCCCCTCGACCTCCGCAACGAAGTACCGGGCGGTCGGCGCGCGCAGGGCCGCAGCGATGGTCGCCGCCGCCCGCTCGGGCGAGAGCGGCATCACGGCGTGATGCGTCATCAGTTCGAGCAGCAGCGCGGCGAGCGCCGACAGATCGGTGTCGCGCGCCTCGCGAATGATTGGCGGCATCGGTTCTGCTGCTCCTTCGCTCGCTTCGCGCACAGCCATAGCGGCACACCCCCAGAGACGACACGAGTATTCCGCTCGCACCGCCATCGCGATAGTAGCACTCCCGGCCACGTCCGACCGCTGTGTGGGAGCCTACTGGCGACACACATACTATCATCGGCTTGCAGTACTCTACTTTGTGGTATATCGTAATGTGTAGTAGTGAATAAGATAGTGGGGGGAGTGATGAGCGAGGCGCGTGGCGACATTGTCCAACTCGGGCGTTTCGCCGAACCGGCGGTGGCGATCCTGATCAGTCTGGCGTCGGGGCCGAAACACGGCTATGTCATCATCGAGGACATCGCGGCCTTCTCGGGGGTCCGCGTCGGCCCGGGAACGTTGTACAGCGCGCTCGCCCGCCTCGACGAGCGGGGGCTGATCACGCCCCTGCCGAGCGACGATCGCCGCCGCCCCTACCGCCTCACCGATGCCGGGCGCGCCACTCTCGGCGAGCACCTCGCCCAACTCCGCTCCTTCGTGACGACCGGTTTCAGCAGGCTGGTGACGGAATGAATGGGTTGATGCGCTTTCTTATCAGGCTCCTGGCCCGTTGCTACCCGCGCGCGTGGCGACGGCGCTACGGCGCGGAGTTCGCCGCGTTATTAGCGCAGTTGCCACCAACCCCGTCCAGCATGGCCGATACGCTACGCGGCGCGTTCGATGCTCATCGTCAGCATGGCGCGCTGAGCGCGCTCGACACACAGGCGCTCTCGACGGATGAACGGCGGTTTTGGCGGCGATGGGTGCTCGCCTTGGGCACCATCGGCGTGATCCTCGGCATCGCCCACCGACTCGTACCGGTAGCTTTGGTATCCTCCGGGCAATTCGGTAGCAATATGGGGGTGCTTTTCACCATACGGCTCCTGATTATGATGCCGGTCCTCGCTGCGATCGCGCTGGGGCTCGGGATCTGGCAACGGCAGATTATGCGTTCGCTCTTCCCTATGATCAGTCACTGGTGGTCGGCGAACCTCCCGATCGGATCGTTACTCGCTCTGATGGCGCTGGGTATCGATCACTCCTATCGGCTCTTCCCCGATTTCCTCTCGATGACTCGTTTCGTTATCACCCTGCTCAGTTTAGGGAGCGAGACTGTCCAGCCCACGAGGACGGGCTATGACTTCGTAGCTGTCTACCTTGTTCCGGTAATGCTCTTCTCGGGGATCGCAGCAACGCTGCAAGCGTACGCACTACAAGGTACAATTAGGCGCTCAGGTTGGTGGATTGCTATCTCTCCCCTGGCTGCGATAGCGGGCATGGGCGTCGCTCGCCTTTGCGTTCTACTGCGTCCCCCACCGGCACCGTTAATGCCGGTGCCACGATACGATCTCGTGGCGATCGATATCGCTATCACTACAGCACAGTTCGGCCTCGCCTGCGCCGTTTATGGCATCGTCTCCGGGGCCGGGCTGTTGCTACTCCGCCGTCTGCGCGAGACACCACAAACGTCCCCGACGGCGGACGTGGCCTGAACGTTCATAGCCAGATCGGGCCAGGCGGTAAACCACTCGCGGCAGCCAAGCGTACATACCTATAAGGGGTTGGCCCTTGTGGCGAGCGTGCCCGCCCCCTATCCTTCGCGGCGGTCGGTGTGGTTGGCACCGACCGCCGTTTTCCATTTGCGCGGATGTCTGCGGGCATACATCGTGCATCGGGACGCCCCGAAAGGGAAGGTGGGCGATGCAAGGCTGGAATGACCTGCGCACGGGCGAGCAGAATCTGACGGTGCGGTTCCTGGCCCAGGGCGCGCAGACGGCGCGCGAGGTGGCGGCGTTGCTGACCGAGTTCATCGGCGGCGCGCGGCAGAGCCTGGACATCGCGCTCTACGATTGTCGGCTCAGCGACGACCTCGGGCAGATCTTCGCGGCGGCGCTGCGTGAGCGTGCGGCGGCGGGGGTGGCGATCCGCATCGCCTACGACGCCGATAAGCCGGAGCCGCCGGAGACCGGGGCAGGCATGGACCCCGCCTCGCCGGGGACCGGTTCCTTCATCCGCGCGCTCGGTTTCCCGTACACCCGCATCGGCGGGCCGAAGCTGATGCACCACAAGTACATCGTGCGCGACGCCGGGAAGCCGGATGCCCGGGTCTGGACCGGCTCGACGAACTTCACCGACGACGCCTGGACCCTCCAGGAGAACAACATCGCCGTCATCGCCGCGCCGGAAGTGGCGACGGCGTATGCGCGCAACTTCGCCGACCTCTGGCGCGAGCACCACAACGACGATACCGGCGAGTTCGATGTCCCGCCGCTCACACTTCGCTACGAGGGCGCTCCGCTGGGCGTGCAACTCTACTTCTCGCCGGGACGCGGCGACGCGATCGACGCGGCGGTGGCGGCCCGCGTGGCCCGCGCCGAGCGCCGCGTCCGCATTTGCAGCATGCTCCTCAACTCCGGCACCCTCCTCGGCGCGCTGCGCGAGCTGCTCGATGGCGGACGAGTCGCCATCGACGGCCTCTACGACCGCACGCAGATGGCCGATGTCCTGAAACAGTGGGAGACGGTGCCGCACAACATCTGGAAGATCGGCGCGGTGCGCGACATCGTGGCCCGCGCCCGCCTCGCGGGGAAGGATTCGCAGCGGTATCACCCGGACACGCCGCACGATTTCATGCACAATAAGGTGCTGATCGTGGACGACACGGTCATCACCGGCTCCTACAACTTCTCGCGTAGTGCCCAGTTCAACGCCGAAAATTTGCTGATCCTCGACAGCCCCGCCCTCGCCGCCCGCTATAGCGCGTACCTGGATGGGTTGCTGAAGCGATATCGGTAAGTCGGTAGTCCGTGGTCGGTAGTCCGTAGTGATGGTGCTGAGTCGGTTGTCCGGCATAATGCCTTTGCAGCTGGACTACGGACCACGGACCACGGACTATCGACTACCGACTACCGACTACCGTGTGCTACCATCGTGCGCGCGCCGAACAACGGCGTGGAGCGAGGTGGGCGGGCACGATGGGGCAGGAAGTGCCACAACAAGGGCAGAAACGGTCCCCTGGTGCGACATCGCAGGATGCGCGCGCCAAGGGTGAGACGCCGCGCGGGTTGACCACGAAGCAATGGCTCAGCAGGCGACTGGCGGATGCCATCAGCATCTTCTCCACCACTGTGCCGCTGCCGCTCGGCTACTTCATCGTGGACCATCTCGGCGACCTCTTCTACCGCTTCGCGCCCGGCTATCGCGCCAATGTGATCGACAATCTGCGCCACGCGCGCGGCGACGATGCCTCGCTCGATGAGCTACGCACCCTGGCGCGGCGGACCTTCCGGTACAGCGCCCGGAACTTCTACGATCTCACCCGCCTCAAGCGCATCTCCCTCGACGACCTGGCGCAACAAATCGTCATCCTCGGCTCGTGGGAGACGGTCGCGCGGGCGCACGAGCGCGGCAAAGGGGTCATCTTCGTCACCCTCCACATGGGCGCGTTCGATGTCGCGGGGCAGATGATCCCGCACAACGGCTACCGCGCGGTGCTGATGACGGTGCGCACGGTCAGCGAATTCGTCCACGAAGGGGTGACGTATCTGCGCGGCAGCAAGGGCTTCGACCTCGAGGAGGCGACGCCCGGCGGCCTGCGCCGACTGCTGCGCGGCCTGCGGCGTGGGGAGGCGATCGGCCTCGCCACCGACCGCGATTTCCTCCGCAATGGCCGGAAGGTCACCTTCTTCGGCGAAGAGACGACCCTGCCGATCGGGGCGGTGCGGCTGGCGCTGGAGACCGGCGCGGCGATCGTGCCGCTGATCTGCCGCCGCCATCATTACCACCACACCCTGCTCCTCGACGACATCTTCTACATCATCAAGACCGGCGACATGGACGCCGATCTACAAGGTGGCCTGGACCACATCGTCGCCATCCTGGAACGCCATATCCGGGCCGATCCGGCGCAATGGGTGATGTTCCAGCGCGTCTGGCCGAGCAGCCCGCCCCCCGCCGTCGCCGTCTTCCCGGTCGGCTCGCCGCTCGAAGGGCGCGTCCTCGGTGGCGACACCTCCTCGCGCGCCGCCGAGCCGCCGCCGCCGCCGCCGTAGGCGAGTAGTCAGTAGTCGGTAGTCGGACGGAGCGTTGTCAGGCTCATGGTGTCCAGTCAGAGCAGGGCTTCTAACAATCCTTCCGGGTACTGACTACTGACTACTACACTCAGCGGTAATTCGTGAACTGCAACGCCACCGGGAACTCGTCGGCCTTGCCCTTGAGCGCCGTGATGACCCCTTGCAGGTCGTCCTTGTTCTTCGCCGAGACGCGCACCGCATCGCCCTGGATCTGCGGGTTGACCTTCTTGAATTCGGTGCGAATCTGCTTGCTGATCTGCTTGGCGAGTTCGTCGGTCAGCCCCTCCTTCAGCTTGATCGTCTGGCGCACCCGCCCGCCGCTCGCCTCCTCCGCCTTCTGGTAATCGAGGATCTTCAGCGAGAGCCCGCGCCGGATCAGCTTGCTCTCCAGGATGTCCTTCAACGTCGCCAACGTCATGTCACTGGCGGTGTTGAAGTTGATCGCCTCCTTTTCGAGTTCGATCTCGGTCTTCGTGTCCTTCAGGTCGTAGCGCGTCTGCACCTCGCGCGTCGTCTGATCGACCGCGTTCTTCAGCTCCTGCCGATCGAACTGCGAGACGACATCGAACGAGAAATCGGCCATTGTATCCTCCTGTGGTAGTCGGTAGTCGGTAGTCGGTAGTCGGTAAGTCCGTAGTCCGTAGAATCTCGCCAACACCTACCACAATGCTCGCAGGACGATTGCCACCGGCAGCGCGACACTATCGACTACGGACTGCCGACTACGGACTATAATTCCCCGCAGGCTTGCGGACAAGTGGGTGAAGGGGGAGGGATGGATCTACACGTCGTCGGACTGCGCTATTGGAATGATATCCGCGCCGAAGATGCGGCGGTACGGATCATCGACGAGGGACGCAAGGTTTGCGCCGAGGTCGCCGGAGGGACGGTCAGCTACGGCGAGCCGCGTTTCGCCGAGGGGCGCCGCGTGGCGGATCGGGTCACCAATCTGGGCACGTATGGCGGCGCGGTCGCGGACGAGGTCGCGGCGGGGGTGCGCGCCGGGAAACGTGTGGTAGCGTTGGGGAGCAACTGCACCGTCCTCCCCGGCATCCTCGGCGGGCTGCAAGAGGCCAACGGCGTGGGGAGTCGCCTGGGGCTGATCTGGTTCGACGCGCACGGCGACTTCAACACCCCGAAGACGACCCTCAGCGGGATGCTCGGCGGGATGCCGGTGGCGGTCAGCGCCGGACTCTGCTATCCCGGCTGGCGCGAGGCGTCGCACCTCGTCGCCCCGATCCCCACCGACCGGATCCTGATGGTCGACGTCCGCAACCTCGATCGGGCGGAGGAGCAGCTGATCCGCGCCACGGACGTGCGGATCGCGCGCGTCGCGCCGGGCTATGCCGGCGACCTGCCGCTCGCCGAGGCGGTGGCCGACCTCGCGGCGCGCTGCGACGCCCTCTACCTCCACATCGACTCGGACATCCTCGATGAAAGCCTGACGCCGAATCACAGCACCAGGGAGCCGCACGGCCCCGATGTGGCGGAAGCCGTCGCCGCCTACCGGACCGTCCTCGACACCGGCAAGGTGATCGCGATCGGCCTCGTCTCGGTGAAGTCCGATGGTGAAGGCGGTGATGTCAGCCTCGCCACCTCGCTCGACATGCTGCGCGGCGCGCTCGCAGCCTGGGCCTGAGCAAGTACAGGCGCCGAAGTACGAAGTACGAACCGGGGCGCGGTTACCGCAAGGCGCGCCCCGACCCGCAGGCGCGTTTGTGCTTCATCGTTCGCGGAACACCTTGCGGGACCATGTGATAGGGAGGGAACTCCGATGCTGCGCGAGGAATGTTTCGACACCGGGGCGGTGGTGCTCAACTACGCCGTCAGCACCGCCGACGGCCCGCCGCTCGTCCTCATTCATGGCGTGACCGACTGCTGGCAGGGGTGGCTCCCGGTCGTCCCCGCCCTCGCCGCACGCTGGCGACTCTATACGCCTGATCTGCGCGGGCACGGGCGCTCGGGGCACGCGCCAGGGACGTACAGCATCCCGGAGTACACCGCCGACATCGTCGCCTTCCTGCGCGAGGTCGTTGGTGCCCCGGCGGTGCTCGTCGGGCACTCGCTGGGGGCGATCATCGCCGTGGCGGTTGCAGCGGCGGCCCCGGAGCGGGTCGCGGCGGTCGTGCTGGAGGATCCGCCGCTCGCCGGGTTCCAGCGCGAGCGCATCCGCGACCGCCCGGAGTTCGGCTACTTCGTGGCGATGCGCGACCTCGCGGCGTCGGGGCGAACTATCCCGGAGATCGCCGCCATCCTGGGCGCGCAAAGCCCCGACACCGACGCGGTCGCCCTGCGCGCCCATGCCAGCCGGATCGGCCGCCTCGATCCCGCCGTCCTCGACACGATCGTGACCGACCGCGCCATCGGCACGTACGACCAGGAGGCGTGCCTGCGCGCCATCACCGTCCCTATCCTCCTCCTGCAAGCCGACCCGGCGGCGGGCGGCGCGCTCGCCGACGCCGATGCCGACCGGGCGATCGGTCTGCTGCCGCAAGGGACGCTGGTGCGGCTGCCAGGGGTAGGGCATGGCATCCACGGCGCGGTCCCCGAACGGTTCGCCCGCCTCGTCCACGATTTCCTCGAATTCCGCTGAGCGCGGCTGCGACCGGGCCACGCAAAAGCCCCGGACCCGCGAGGCGGGTCCGGGGCTTTATGCTTTCGTTTAGCGTTCGGCGATCGGGACGTAGTGCAGATCGCGCGGACCCACGTACTCCGACTGGGGGCGGATGATCCGCCCGCCCTCGCGATGCTCCAGCAGATGCGCCAGCCACCCGGCGGTGCGCCCGACGGCGAAGGTGGGGCTGAAGAGATCGGCGGAGAGGCCGATCTCGCGCAGCAGCAGGGCGGTGTAAAACTCGACGTTGGTGTTCAGGTTGCGCCCCGGCTTCGCCTCCGCGAGCACCTTCACCCCGGCATCCTCGACCGCCTTCGCCAGTTCCAGCGCCTGGCGCTGCCCGGAGTCGGCGGCCATCGCGGTCGCGGCCTGGTACAGCACCTCGGCGCGCGGATCGCGCACCTTGTAGACGCGGTGCCCGAAGCCCATGATCCGCTTACCGTGCGCCATCGCGTCCTTCATCCAGGCTTCGGCGCGATCGGGCGTGCCGATCTCCTCGATCATCGTCAGGGCCGGGCCGGGCGCGCCGCCGTGCAGCGGTCCCTTCAGCGCCCCGATCGCCCCGGTGACCGCCGAGACGAAGTCCGACGCGGTGGAGCCGATGACGCGCGCGGTGAAGGTGGAGGCGTTCATGCCGTGGTCGGCCACGGTGACGAGGTAGGTATCGAGCCCCTGCACGCGCGAGGCGTCCGGTTCTTGGCCGGTCAACCCATACAGGTAGTTGGCCGCGATGCCGAGCTCGTCGCGCGGGGGGACCGGCGGCTGCCCGTTGCGGAGGCGTTGATAGTTGGCGATGATGATCGGCACGCGCGCGAGCAACATGGCGGAGCGGCGCAGGTTCGCCTCGCGCGAGTCGTCCGCGGAATCGGTCTCGTCCGCGGTGAGGGACGCGACCGCGAAGCGGAGGGCGTCCATCGGCTCCATCCGCTTGGCCGCCAGTTCGATCGCCGCCGTCGTCTCCTCCGGCAACCGGCGATCGCCGCGCAACTCGCCCTCGAGTGCCGTGAGCTCGCTTTCGTTCGGCAGGGCACCGTGCCACAGAAGGTAGGTCACCTCCTCGAACGTGGCCCGTCCGGCCAGTTCTTCGATGTCGTAGCCGCGCACCGTCAGGTGTCCGAGCTGTCCATCGACATCGCTCATCTCGGTGTTGGCGACCACCACGCCGTCGAGGCCGCTCGACGCCGGGGATTTGCCACTACTCGTCGTTGACACCGCCGTACCTCCTTCTCCACGGGATCGGTCGCACCGCGACGAGCGCGGCACCCGCTCCCTCACGCGCCCTAGTGTAGCACCGTTCGCGAGGGCGCAAAAACCCCGCCCAGATGAGCCCCTATTCTCGCAGCCCGCCTGCCACCGAGGCAACTGCCCGGCCCGCCAGGGTCCGCATCCTGCGTAGTAGCCCCAGATGGCTGGTCGCCAGCCGCGCCGAAACCGAGTCCTATCAGGAGGGAGCGAAAGGATGAGCCAGACCCGCAATCCCCAGGAACAGGGCGCAAAGCCGCCCTTCCCGGAGCAGCAACAAGCCCCGCCCGGCACCACGGGCGCGATGCAGCCGACGCCCGACCACGGCGAGGAGTCGTACCACGGCCACAACCGTCTCACCGGCAAGGTGGCGCTGATCACCGGCGGCGACTCCGGGATCGGGCGGGCGGTGGCCCTCGCCTTCGCCCGCGAAGGGGCGGACGTGGCGATCTCCTACCTCAGCGAGGACGAGGACGCCGAGGAGACCGCGCGCCTGGTGCGCGACGCCGGTCGACAGGTGCTGACGATCGCCGGGGACATCGGCGACGAGACGCATTGCCAGGCGATCGTGCGGCAGACGGTTCAGGAGTTCGGCTACCTCGATATCCTGGTCAATAACGCCGCCTTCCAGATGAGCCATGCGGGGCTGGCCGATCTCCCCAGCGCGGAGATCGAGCGCACCTTCCGCACCAACATCCTGGCGATGTTCTACCTCAGCAAGGCGGCGTTGCCGCAGCTACGCGCGGGCGGCACGATCATCAATACCACCTCGATCCAGGCGTACAATCCCTCCGCCTCGCTCCTCGCCTACGCCACCACCAAGGGGGCGATCGTCACCTTCACCAAGGGACTGGCGCAGGACCTGATCAAACAGGGGATTCGCGTCAACGCCGTCGCCCCCGGCCCGGTCTGGACACCTCTGATCGCCACCACCATGCCCCCCGAGCAGGTCGCGAAGTTCGGCCAGGACGGCCCGATGGGTCGGCCCGCGCAGCCGGCGGAGTTGGCCCCTTCCTATGTGTTCCTCGCCTCGGACGATTCGCGCTACATCACCGGCGAGATCATCGGCGTCACCGGTGGGCAGCCGCTCCCGTAGCGGCGCAACGGGAACGATGAAGGGGTGGGCAGGGCGATGATTGCCCTGCCCACCCCTGATGCTACTATCCGTGCGTCGGCGGCTAATGCCCCTCCGCGCCATGTCGCCCATTCGTCGCGCGGCGCGGTGCTTCGAGCGGCAGATTCAGCGGAATCGTCTTCCCGGCAATCAGCCCCGCGCGGTAACCGTCGTCGCGGCGTGGGCGGCGTGGCCCGCGATCCTCGCGTTTCGGCGGCGCTTCCTCCTCCTCCTCAGCCGCACTATCGTCGGGATGCAATCCGGGGAAATGCTCGCGATAGGCGTCCTCCAACTCCTGACCCTTGCGGACGACCAGCGCGGCGGCATTCGGGTCGGCGTTGACATCGCGCTCGCGCTGCTCGGTCAGGCGTTGCGCGATCGTCCGTACGGCACCGAGATAGAAGCTCCGCTTCCAGGCGCGGCGCTCCTCCTCGTCCAGCGTGCGATCCGCGCGCACCCCCACATCGGCGAGGCGGACGACCTCGCGCACCAGAAAGGCGTAGAGGTGCTTCACGACGGTGACGTTGTGCGGCTCACCGACGATGCCGACCTCGCGCGTCCCCTGGTAGCTGACGCCGCGACAAAAATTATTGCGGGCCACCGCCGCCAGCAGCCGCCGCCGCCAGTGCATCCAGCCGCCGCTGTCGAAGCGATCGTTGACGTAGTCGCTGTTCGCGCCGCCTTCGGTCGCGGCCTCCACCATCGCCATACTGAGGTTGTGGCGGAAGAGAAGTTCCTGAGCTTTGGCCGCCGCCAGCGCCGCCTCGTGCGGGTTCTGCGATGTGGCGAGGGCGAGGAGTTTCTTGATCCGTTCGACGATCCGATCAATTTCTTGGGCCGCGGTCATCGGTGCTCCCGTGTCGGGGACCGAACGAGGATTTCATCCTGTCCGACCGCCCTATTTCAATGCATCGTTGGTGTGCGATCGGGTGCCGCACGCCGCGCGATTACCTCCCGCGCTGCCGCACGGGCCACGGCGGCGGTGGCCCGTGCGCGATCCTCGCGCACAGCGACGATCGTGCCCCCGCACCAGGTCCAGTCCATCACTATAGCCCGCTCGCGCCCCAAAAACACCGATCGTTCGACCGATGCCGCCCGCCGCGCCGATCGGCTATACTTTAAGGCGTTGCACGAACAATTACACGCACCCCCGCCCTTGCCGACACCATCTCAGGATGCCCTGACCGTCGCCGCGCCCCACCGCTCGGTCGGCCACCCTTCGCGCGCGGCGATCCGCCGTAGTCGCGCCGTGGGATTGACGCAGACCGGATGGCCGAAGAGGGCTAGCAGTGGGGCGTCGCTGTGGTGATCGGCATAGGCGTAGGAGTCGGACAGACCCACGCCGTGCGCCGTGGCGAAGCGCCGCGCCAGGATCGCCTTCCGCGCGCCGTAGGGATGCAGATCGGCCAACTCGCCGGTGTAACGCCCCGCTTCCAGGGCGAGCGGCGTGGCGAGGATGGTGCCCACCCCCAGATATGCGGCCAGCAATTCGGCCAGGAAGTGGGGAGCCCCGGACAGGAGCGCGACGTGATGCCCGCACCCCAGGTGCCAGCGCACGCGCGCCGCGCCATGCGGCGCGAGGCGCGGCAGGATCTCCCGCGCGAAGACCTGCTCGGCCAGCACGGCGACCTCCGCGACGGTGCGCCCGCGCAGGTAGGGGCGATGGAGGCGGAGCGCGGCGAAGGGGCCGAGCCGCGCGTGGTGCAGCACGGTCGTCGCCGTAGCGAGCGCGGCGCGCGCGCCGTAATGGCCGCCACGGATGAGCGCGCGCACGAAGAGGCGCTCGGAGGTCGTGCCGGGGAGCAGGGTATTGTCCACGTCGAAGAGCGCCGCGACGGTGCCCGCCGTGGCCGCAACCGCATCGGGCTGACGACCCCCGATCGTGCCGCCTCTCTTCGTACTCACGCCCGCACCTTGCCGCTGCTGGTCATGTACTCCCACGAATCGATCAGGACCGGCACGCCGCGCACGATCGTCAGGACCACCGAGCCATAGACGCAGAGCCAGCCGAAGTACCAGAGCGGCCCGCTGGCGAAAAACGATACCGCCGGTTGTCCTGTCCCCGCGTCCGCGACCAACCCGGCTAGGAAGACGAACGCCGACGCCTTAGCGATGCCATAGATGGCGCGCATCGTCCGCGAGGCGGTCAGCCATTCGGTGATCGGGGAGCGCGCCATCGTCTTCGGGCCGAATGCGGTGCGCCCATCGCGGAACGCGACCGCCCGGAGTGTGTCGACCAGGATGCCCCGGGTGATCGCGAGCAGCGGGATCCAGACGCCGATCAGTCCCAGGTGCGCGAAGACGACCCAGGAGCATTGCTCCACCACCCGGTCCCCGGCGATATCGATCACCGAGCCGAAATCGCTGGTACTGCCCTGGCGCCGCGCGACCCACCCGTCGAGCGCATCGCTGGCGATGACGACGATCAGCAGGAACGTGGCGACCTGGATCAGCGTCGCCTGCCGCGAGTAGATCATACCGAGGGTCACGAAGAAGAGAACGAGGCGACCCAGGGTGATCAGATTGGCCATGCCCTCCCCCACCGGCGTTGTAGCCCCACGCGGCGGGAAGTATAGCAGGCATGAAAATTTGCACGCGGGCGGTGTAGGGGCGCGAATGCCCCACGGCAGGCAGCTCCGTTTGCCAGGCTCCCCCTCCGCGAAGGACATACCGCCACGGCCTATCCCCGCCCATGCTACGATACGCCGCGTGGGCGGCCACGGCGGAGAGAATCGCGTGCAGCCGGAGGAGCGACGATGGCAAAGAGCGAAGAGCCACGCTACGGACTCGGCATCGACCTGGGCGGGACCAAGATCCTCGCCGGGATCATCGATCTGGACAAGGGAACGGTCATCGCCACCGCCAAGAAGAAGACACGAACGAAACAGGGCACGGGCGAACTCCTCACCCGCATGGGCGACGCGGCGCAAGAGGCGCTGGCCACCGCGAAGCTGAAAGAAGGCGCGGTCGCGAGCATCGGGGTCGCGGCGGCGGGCCAGGTGGACCCCGAGCGCGGCGTGCTCATCGCCGCCCCGAACCTCGGCGGGCTGGCGAACATCCCGATCGCCGAGAGTCTCGGGGGGCGCTTCGGATTGCCGGTCCGCCTCGGCAACGATGTGCAGGGGGCGGCGCTCGGCGAGCTGCACTTCGGCGCGGCGCACGGGGTGGCGCGCAGCCTCTGCGTCTTCGTCGGCACCGGTGTCGGCGGCGCGCTGATCAACGGAGGCGTGCTCGATAGCGGCCCGAACGCGACCGCCGGGGAGATCGGCCACCTGATCGTCCATGCCGACGGGCGCTTTTGCGGCTGCGGCGGGCGCGGCCACCTCGAAGCCTACGCCTCGCGCACGGCGATGACGCGCCGCTTGCAGGAGGAGCTACGGCGCGGGCGCCCCTCGATCCTGCGCGATCTCCTGAAGGCTGAGGGGGCCGACGACAACGCCCCCGGCGGCACGGCGATCCGCTCCAGTCTCCTGGCAGAGGCGCTCAAGGAGGACGACGAATTAACGCTGGAGGTGTTGCACGAGGCGGTACGCTTCCTCGCCTACGGCCTCACCTCCGCGATCAATCTCTACAACCCGGCGCGGATCATCATCGGTGGCGGCGTCGTGGAAGCGGTGCCGACGCTCGTCGATCTCGTCCGCCCGATCGCGCTGCGCGAGGCGCTCCCCGCAGCGGCACGGGGGATCGAGATCGTCCCCTCGCAACTCGGCGATGATGCCGGGATCGTCGGCGCGGCGATTCTGGGGGCGAGCAAGGACGAGTAGGACGAAGTAGACCAGTAGGCCAGTAGTCAAGAATGCTCGACGGAAGAACGGAGCCTTGCCCGCGATCTCGCTATCGTCACTCGCCTACTCGCCTACTCGCACTACTGTGACTACTCACCAGGAGGTATCCATGTCCCAACCAGTACGGATCGGCGTCATCGGGGCCGGGGCGATCGCCACCTTGCGACATCTCCCGGCCTACAAGCGCGCGCAGGACGCGGGCAAGGCCGAGATCGTGGCCGTCGCCGACCCGATCGGGACGGCGGCGCAGGCGGCAGCCGCGACATTCGGCGTGCCACATGCCTTCACCGAGTATCAGGAGCTGCTGAAGCTGCCGCTCGACGCGGTCAGCATCTGCACGCCGAATAGCTACCACGAGCCGATCGCCCTGGCGGCGATCGCGGCGGGCAAGCACGTCCTCTGCGAGAAGCCGCTGGCGTTGGGCCAGGAGGGCGCACGGCGGATGGAAGCGGCGGCGGCGGCGGCGGGCGTCATCACGGCGGTCAACTTCCGCTACCGCTTCATCCCGTCGGCGTGGTTCGCGCGCGACCTGATCGCAGCGGGCGAACTCGGCGACATCTATCACGTCTACGGCAACTACTTCAACGGCTCGATGGTCGATCCGCAGACCCCGTTCACCTGGCGACAGGCGCGTGCGGAGTCGGGCAGCGGCGCGCTCGGCGACCTCGGCTCCCACCTGATCGATCTCTACCGCTACTGGTTCGGGGAGATCGCCGCCGTGCAGGGGCACCTCCGCACCTTCACCACACAGCGCCCCGCGCCCGGCGGCGGCACGGCGACGGTCGATGTGGACGACGCCTCGACCTGCCTGCTACGCCTCGCCAACGGCGCGGAGGCCCTTGTCAATGCCAGCCGCAACGCGATCGGACACAGCAACCACCAGCGCGTGGAAGTCTACGGTACCAAAGGATCGCTGATCTACGGGATCGAGAAGTGGGATGTCGGCGGCGACCGCCTGCAACTCTGCCTCGGGGCCGGGCAGGCGCGCTACAACGCCTTCGCCACCGTGTCGGTGCCGCCGAGCTACCTCGCCAGCCACCCGGAACGTGCGATGGACGACTTCATCGACGCGATCCGTAGCGGCACCCCGATGAGCCCGAACTTCACCGACGGCGTCCGCTGCCAGGAGGTGCTGGACGCGACCGAACTCTCCGCCAAGGAGGGGCACTGGATCGAACTGGCGACGGCGGGCTAAGCAGGGTCCGCGCCGCGCAAGCGCCGCAACTCCGCCTCCAATATAGCGATTCGCCATTCTCGCTCGCCTAACTGCCGCTCCCGCTCACCGAGGAGGTCCGCCGTCTCCTCGACCAGCGGGACGAGGCGGCCCTCCTGGTCGTAGACGCGCTCCAGCTCGCCCACGAGTTCCGCGCCGCGGGCCCGCAAGTCCGCGACGATGGCGTCGATATCCTCGACAGCAAAGGCAACATGCCGGATACCCAAGGTATTCGCGAACGATGGCTGAACCCCTCGCTCATCCACCGGTGTAGAGAACTTAATCAGCTCAATGCCGGTCTCGCCACCCGGCACCCGCAAAAACACAACCGTGTTTTTCACGCCATCAAGTCCGATTACCCGATCCACCCACGTCCCCGCTACCTCCTCTTCCCCTTGTACTTCGAGCTCGAGGGCGAGGAAAAACGCTTTCGCGGCAGCAAGATCGTTAACGATCACACCCACATGATCTATTCGCTGGATTTTCATGTCTCATACCTCCTACAGCCTATCATGGTGAGCAGGAGGGGCGGTGTCAATCGCCCGGCGGTGCTGGAGAAAACGACGATGCCGCGCACGCGAGGGTTATCCGGCGGGTGTCGGCAGCCCCTGCCCCCAATCGACGACGATGCCGCGCACGCGAGGGTTATCCGAGAACGGAGCTAGTGGCGGCATCGTCGCGATTCGGCTTTGCGGATGCGCTACTCGCCGAGCAGCGCCACGCACTCCACTTCCACCTGCGCCCCGGCGGGGAGGCGCGCGGCCTGCACGGTGCTGCGCGCGGGCGGCGCGCTGGTGAAGTAGCGCGCGTAGACGGCGTTGAAGGCGGCGAAGTCATCGAGATCGGCGAGGAAGCAGGTGGTCTTGACGACCTGCTCGAAGCTCGCCCCCGCCTCGGCCAGCACCGCCGCGAGGTTCTGCATCACCCGCTCGGTCTGCACCGTGACGTCCCCCTCGACCAGCTTGCCGGTCGCCGGGTCCAGGGGGATCTGCCCTGCGGTGAAGAGAAAGCCATTCGCCGTGATCGCCTGCGAATACGGACCGATCGCCGCCGGGGCCGCCCCGGTCGCGATAACTGCCTTGCCCATGCGCCCCCCTTACTATGTCGATTGCTGCGACCGCACGGCGCGGTCGCGCGGGGCATCGTAGCCGAGCAGCAGCGGCGCGGCAAGCGGTGCAAATAGGGGCACGAACAAAGGGTGGCACCTTTCTTGCCATTGCAAAGGGTGTTCACCACCATCCCGGCGCGATGGTGAGATGATGACAGGGCGCGGCGATCAGCTTTCCCGCGCGTAAGACGGCGCTACGATGCGCCACGGAGGAGCAACCGATGGAAACCAAGACCGAGATCGTCGTCCAATACCTCTCCGACATGCACGTCCTGGAGAAGCACATTCAGGAAGCTCTGGAGAAGCAGGTCGGCATGACGAAGGATCAGCCCGATATCAATAGCGGCCTGCAAGGTTTCCTCACCACCACCGCCACCCACGTCACCCGGTTGGAAGCGCGGATGAAGGCGCTGGGCGATCAGGACGGCGTGGTGGACAAGGCCAAGGAAGCCGTCACCAACATCCTCGGGCAGGCGGCAGGCGCGATCGACGCGGTCCGCACGCACCAGACTTCGAAGAATTTGCGCGATGACTACACCGCCGGCAGCCTCGCGGCGATCAGCTACGTGATGCTCCAGACGACCGCCCTCGCCTGCGGCGATGAGGAGTCGGCCAAGCTCGCCGAGACGCAGCGCACCGAGACGGTCGCGATGCTCGACTGGATCACGAAGACCATGCCGACGGTGACGGTGCGCGACCTCCAGAAGGAGCGCGACGTGCAGATCGACGCCACCGCCGCCCAGCGCGTCAACGCGGGCGGCAAGCTCGCTTAGCTCGCGCGGCCTCCTGCAGGACGCCAGGTAGCGACATTAGGCAATGCAGAACAGGGGGGTCGGTGAGATATTGATCTCCGGCCCCCTGTTTCGATCGTATCGCCGCGATCGTCGCCGCGCGGTCAGCGCCGTTCCAGCAGGGTCGCCGTCCCGTCCTCCTCTGCGGCATCGACCACGACGCGCCAGCCCGGATCGTCGCGCAGCAGGACGACGAGCGGGGAGTCGGGCGGCAGCAGGATCAGGCTGATGTCGTAGCGCGCCAGCGTCTCGCGCCAGCCTGCTTGCAGCTTCGTCACCGCGATGTACCGCTCCAGGAAGTCGCGCCCGTAAAAATCGACGCGCGTATCGATGAAAACCGGGCGTTCCGGCAGATTGGCGATCAGGTAGCCGCCGAACGCATCCTGATTCAGCAGATTCCCGCCCGGATTGGTCCGCAAATACTCGAACGCCACGGTCGGGTAGCCGTCCAGGTTCGGCGTGCGCCCCACTTGCGCGCGCGGATTGCCCAGTACCACGATCCCCATCGTTGCCACCACCACGCCGAGCAAAGCCCAGTTAACGAGCCCCGTGCCGAGGTTCTCGCGCGCGGGCCATTCGGGGCCGCGCCAGCGGGTCGGGAGTTGTTGCGCGATGATCGGCATCACCACCAGCGCGAAGAGCGGGATGTGCCGCACCGCCGAGAAGCCGAGGTAGGTGAACGCGCCCGCCCAGAGGGCCAGCGTGTAATCGAAGCGCGGGCGGCGCAGGCCCAGCACGGCCAGCAGCAGCACGCAGAGGCCAAAAGCCAGCCCCATCGTGTCGCGGAAGTTCGGCGGCTGCCACTCCTGGATATAGCGCATCGTCGCGCTACCGCCGCCGATGAAGGTGAGCGGATAGAGGAGCAAGCTCGGCCCGGTCGGGTTGACCAGCGTGGCGCCGAGCGACGCGCCGAGCGCGCCGAGCGCGGGGCGCAGGGTCGCGGCCTCGCCCCGCGCTCGCGCGTTCAGCCATTCCCCGACGATGAAGAGGGCCAGCGTCCCCAGCCCCATGATCCACGCGCCGTGCAGATTGACCCAGAGCAGGGTCAGCGGCGGCAACACCCAGACCGCGCGGCGATGTCCCGCCCGGTAGAGGTAGAGGCACCACAGCTCGACGCTGAGGAAGAGGGTGCTGAAGAGGTGCGGGCGCAGCGTGATCGTCATGAACGAGAGGACCAGGGTCACGGTCAGGAGCGCTCCAGCCAGCACCCGCCCTACTCCCAGCGCGCGCAGCAGCAGATAGTGGAGGAGATACGTCGCCAGCACGATCGCGGCCATCCCCGCGATCAGCCCGCGATAGGTGAACGCGCGATACCCCAGATAGGTCAAGGTCTCGAAAAGCCACTCGTGGACGACGAACGGCTGCCCCGCGCGGGTATAGGAGTAGGTATCCACGGCGGGGAGGGCGCGATGCTGCCAGATATCCTGCCCCACGCGCAGGTGCCACCACCAATCGTAATCGGTCTGGCGGAGGAAGCAGAGGAAGAAGAGCCCAGCGAAGACGCAGAGGGGCACGAGCAAGCGCCGATCCAGCAGCAGCAGGGCGCGTAGCCAGGCGCGCGGCGAGGGCAACGCGACCACGCGCGGGCGCTCCTCCAGCGGTTCGTTCAGCAGATCGTCGACCCCGCCGAGCAGCCGCTCGCGCAGGGCGTGGGGAGCGAAGCGCCCGCGCGCCCGCGCGCCCTGCCCGATCTCCGTCCGCGTCCGTCCGATCATCGCGCCGCCCCTATTTCCCGGCCCGCCGATAGAGCGGCACCCCGTCGATCGTCGTCTCCAGCGTGTAGTCGCGCGCCACGATCGCGCGCAATGCCCCATCCGCGTCGAAGCCCCGGAAATCGAACGCCTGCGCCCCCACGATGTAACGCGGCGCGGTCGCCGGATCGCCGAGCCGATTCACCTGCTCGGCGACCGCGCCCGGTGTCCAGCCGAGTTCGCGGAAGTGCAGCCAGCGCGCCGCCGGACGCCGCGCCGCGAGGTAGTAGATATCCGCGTGGTCGTAGGCGACGTAGACTGTCTCGGTCGGCGCGGTGTGCGCGGCCAGATAGGCCGCGACCGGCGCGGCGGCGGCGACGCCCGGCTCCCACTCCGGCAGGGTCGCCGGATCCACGCCTGCGACAACGCCGCGCGCGATCGAGAAGGCCAGCGCGAAGGCGGCACACGCCGCCAGGCAGAGCGCGGCGAAACGCGGCGGCGCGACCGGGCGGCGCAGGAGCCCGCGCGCCACCAGCGCGACCGCAACCGCGAGCGGCGGCAGCAACTGCTGGTAGTAGTGCAGGAACCAGTTGCCGCCGAGCGACACCCCGCCGAGCGCGGTGAAGACCCACAGCGCCAGGAACGTGCGCGCGCGTCGGTCGCCGCCATGCGCCGCCAGCCGGAAGCCGAACGGCGCGAGGAGCAGCAGGGGCAGATGCCCGACGAGATAGAGGGTGTTCGTCGCGGCGTAGCCGACCTGATGCGCCAGCGCCCCACCGAGCAGCGAATCCTGCCCGAGGCGGTAGAAGATGACCGCACCAAGGTAGCGGTCCGGCACCATCAACAGGCCGTGTGCCAGCGCGGGGAGCAGGCCAAGCGCCCAGCCGCCGCCGAGGGCCGCCAGTGCAGCGGTCAGGTCGCGCCACGATGCCCCCCCCGTTGCGCGCCGTCGCAGGAGCCAGAGCGTGCCGAGCGGCAAGACGACCACGGCGGCGGGTTTCAGCAGCAGCGCGAGCGCCGCCAGCAGCCCACTCGCCCCGAGCCACAGCAGGCCACGGCGGGCGGCGAGCGCACCCTCATCGGCGCGGACGAGCGCCAGCAGGGCGAGGAGGAGCGGCAGCGTCATGAAGAGCTCGGCGTTGGCCTGATACCCTTCCACCCACGGCGTCGCCATGACTGCCGCGTAGAGCGTCGCCGCACCCAGCCCGATCCCGCGTCCCCACAGTCGCGCGGCGAGCGCCAGGAGGGCCAGCGTCGATAGGGTGGCCCACAGCGCCGCGACCAGATGGATGTCATACGGCGAGCCGAGGCGGAGCGCGGCGAGCGCGCGGAAGACGACGAAGATCCCCTGCGGGCGGGTGATCGTGATCGACTCGTAGAGGGTGTCGCCGCGCGCCCACCAGTAGGCGGCGGTCGCGTACCCCCCCTCATCGGCGCTCAGCGGCACGCCGAGGTACGGCAGCCGCAGCGAGAACGCCCCGACGACCAGCACCACCACCGAGGACCACCAGCGCCACGCCGACCATGCCGCCGCGTGCGAGTCCGCGAGTGCATCAGATTCGACCGCGCCCGTTTCAATTACCGGCAGCGTAGAGGCACGCAAAGTGATCCCCCGATTGTCACCCTACGTATCGCCACGAGCGACATGCGGCGACGGGGCCGCACGACGTCGTTGCGCTGGCACACAGTCAACGCGAGAAGCGCGCATACACCCGACCACCCTGCGCTAACCAGCCGCGCCGCCCCGCGAATTCCCATAGGGAGCGAGCATTCCGAGCGACCGCGAGCGCGAATATTGGGAGTACGATGCTCCAGAGAGTCGCCCAGGCCGTGCCGAAGAATACACCCAGGATGGCCCAGAGGATCGCGAACACGATCAACCAGCGGCTGCGCCGATCGCCGATAACGCCGAGCGGCAGCGACGCCGAGGAATAGATGCCCGGATAGGGCAACATCGCAAATTGCAGCAGCAACGCGCCGCTGATGATGTCGCCCAGGAGGAAGAGCGGGATAGCGAAGAGCGCCAGCCCCCAGAGGAAGGGCTGCTGCAACACCGCGTGGCTATTCTCCAGGCGCGGGAGCCAATCGAAGAGCCAGGTGGGATAGAGGAGGAACGAAAGCCCGAAGAAGGCCACTGCCACGGCCACGAAATGTCGCCAATTCCCGGCCAGCACGACCAGGGCGAGTGCCAGGAAGAAGCTGTGGTTCGGCTTGGTCAGGCTCAGCACGCAGCAGAGGGCGAGGAGCCAGGGTCGACGCTCGCGCCAGGCCCACAGGGCGAGCATCTGAAAGAGGATCACGAACATCGTATATTGCTCGATCCGCACCCCTTCCAAAACTGGCACATAGAGGAGATACCAGAGCGGCCAATCGTGCAGCCGTAGGGCCAATGCAAGCCCCACGCTCAGCAGCCCCATCCAAAGGAGCGAGGCAAGCTGTGCGGGCAGAAAGCTCAACGGCAAGGTGACGAAGACGGCAGGGAAGGGATAGACATTCCCGATCTGGAAAAGCTGAAAGTTATAGTGAGCGGGCGGGACGATCGCGTCGAGTACGTAGGCATTGCCAGTCGCGCGCCAGGCCTGTCCGCCATAATAGAGCGGATAGAGATCGAAAACGCCGGTGGGGTAAGTACGAAGCACCCGCCATACGACCATCGCCAGCACGAACAGTGCGGCACCGATAAAGAAGCGCCAAGTCCAGAAGCGGGCGGGGCGGGCAGAGACGAAAGCGCCGCGCGCCGCCGCATCCCAACTCGCCACCTGTCCGACCAGCACACGTAGCAACACCTACCGTCTCCCACTCAGCTGTCTCAGCGACTGCACACCGATGCACATTCAGCATAGCAAGGGACAGGGTACACGGGCTGTAGCCGAATGGTCCCGATTCACGATCGTTCACCCGCGAACCAGCGATGCAACGAGGCCGTGATGGACCCGCCCGGTGCCGACGACATAGTGGCATCTGTCGTGCAGCAAGGATGTTGAGCTTCTGAGAGTCGGGTGCGGCACCGGGTATCGCCCCTTCCCGCTGGCACAGTTCGGGGCGACGGGCGGATTCGCGATGGTCGGATCGCGACCGCTGGCGCAGCTGCTCGCGTACGGGCCGGTGTGCGCCGCCGACGCGCCCATCGCGACCCGTCCCGCGCCCGACTTTAGGGGGGCGACGTCCGCGATCACGCGTCCGACGGGCCGTTCGAGATCATCCCTCCGCCATGTAGCGTGGCACGCCATCCGACGACATCGAGGAGCACCCCGTCGGCTTCTCAAGCCGAACACCTGCCAATCGTCGCTCTTTGCACACCGAATCGGGCGCAACTCGCGGGGGCGTGGCCGTACAACAGGCACCGGGAAGAATTCGTGGCCGAGAGGGACGAAGGCGAGCGATTGTGTCGCACGGTCGCCGTCTCCTACGACGCGGCGAACCGCCGTAGTTGCCCACCTTTGGTTGCGCCAGGGCGTATTACCAAGAGTAACGTGGGAAGCGTTCCGCGATGAAGCGCGCCCTTTATCCTTCCAGAAATCATGCTCCCTTGAGAAAAGCGTACATGGTTAGCAACACAGTCCCGATTGTAAATACCCCACAACTGACGATCAGCAGCAATTGAAGAACGGACAGTCGCCAGTAACGAACACCGATCGCCGTCAATACTATCAACGGCACCATCAAATCAAGGAGATACCGCGATCCGAAGAGATATCCCGTCCCCATAACCAGGCCGATCGGGATGTATACCAGCAGGCAACTCAAGGCGAGAACCCAGATCAGCGGATCGGAGCGCCGCCGCCACAGCGCGTATGGCGCGCCGAGCAGTACCGGGGTCATCCAAAAAAGGCCGCATCCGATCCCTGCCTGCGAACTCACAACCGGAAAAACGATGAAGTGATGATAGACATTCGTCGCGAGGTAATGGATATTGAACACCCCATAGCGAGCGAAATCATCGGCGAACCAATGACCATAGTTGTGCCAGGCCAATCCCATGTCGAGAGGAGCACCAAACCGGACGACGTTATACCAACCTAGCAGCAAGAAGGTGAGGCCCAGGGGGAACAATCCGCTCGCCACCATCGCGACCCGTCGACGCGCCGGTTGGTGCCAGTCGCGCCGGAGCATATAGTACGCGAGCCAGACGCCGGTGAAGAGCAATCCGAGGCGCGTCGCCACGGCGCAACTCAAGCTCACGCCGACAAGGAAGTAGCCCAGTGTGCTCTGTTTGGTGATCGCGATAAGCGTCGCGGTCAAGACACAGGTCCAACCGACCACCTGCGCAGTTATCCATACTGAGCCGTGTGGGCTGAGCGTGAACAACACCGAGCCGAAGGCGCACGTGGCGACAAGGATCGCGCGCCGTGCCGCGTCGAGTGGTGCGATACCAGCCATGCCCAAATGTTCGAGCACCTTCGCGAGGAGCGCAACAGAGATGGCCGCAAGGATCGCTGTATATATGACGTCACTGACCGCAACCCCGAAAAGCGCCACGAGGGGCATGACGAGAATCGCCGGGAACGGGGGCCAGTAGAGGTAGACTTTATCGGCGAAGAGCACCAGATCGATGTCTTGAACCGTGGGGAGTCGCAAGGACAGCTGCCCATGTAAGAATGCATCCGCCAGATAATTGAAATACGCGAAGTCCGAGTGTCCAAGGAAGCGCGGGGAAAGACCAGCCAGAAAAATGTAGACGCAGAATGCTACCGATCCGGCGATACGCGGTCGGGCCAGCGGCGTTATCCACATCAAGATGGTGCCAGACTGCGTGTGCTCGTGCGTATCGTGCGGTCGTGCTGCACGCTTCGGTCGTCTCAGCCGATCGAGAGATACAGCCTGATGCACTTTCCACCTCTTGGGATGAATGCTCTTTACTGCCGCTACTCTCGTGTCGAGTGCGTCAGAATCGATATTCATCGTAGAGGTGGCAACGAACCAGAACAATCGCATGATTGTCTTGGTGTCACCTCCAGAAGTCCCAGGACCACCGGCGGCTTCGATTCGGCATCTTCTCGGACCTATCCCGATGCACGCCGGTCGGACGCTGTCGGTCTGTACCGATCCGCAACGACAATCACCCTGTACCAGCCGTACTCGTTGCCATCGGGAAGCAGGCCGCAATGCGAACCCGAGCAGCAAAACCTTGCTCCCTATGCGCTGCCTCCCCCGCTATCGTGCGACCACACAAGCGCGAGCGCATCACCGGTGCCGCGATGCGGCGTGCCGACGACACCCGATGCGACGAGCGCGCACGGTCGGGCTCGCCGCTCGCGCCGCCCATGAACGCATGATCGGCATTCTAGTGGGTTGTCAGGCGTGATTTGCAAGGTGTGCGGCGGGGTGCTAGCCTCGATAGCCTCGGCGGGCGACGCGAAGCGTGCAGGAGGCGCCATGTCCAAGAAGGCGATCGTGACCCTGACCGAG
>JAABUN010002998.1_pt1 | contig 27590 bp, 28 predicted proteins | sample 5559311 | NCBI WGS metagenome assembly JAABUN01 (sample SAMN10711877, study PRJNA513370) | rock metagenome | isolation source: Antarctica rocks | place: Antarctica: Victoria Land, Siegfried Peak sud
CGCCGAAGCGATCCGCGCCAGTACGATTAAACTGCTTGATCTGGTCGAACGGGAGCATATCGGGCTGGTGATTTTCGGTCATGACAAGGAGCAGTGGGAAACACTCAAAAAAGCGCCGGAGTTTTACGAGTAAAGCAGCGTTTAAAGTGAACTTACTACGAAAGTCACACATTGTGTTCAAAGTTGTAGATGCCAGCGATGAGATTAAAGCGGAGGCCGAAACGTTTACGACGACCCCGATAACGTTCTGCGAGGATACGAAAGACTTTAAGCCTGCCGATGACACGCTCGATGTGGAGACGCAGGCGGGCCAGCGTACGGTTAGCGCGTTTTTCCCCATATGTCAGCGGATGATGCTTACTCGCTTTGACGGGCAGGAAGCTGTGAGCGTGCAGGCGCTCCAGACCTAGATAGCCCAAGTAGGCCAGCACCATCGTTTGGGGATGAACGTGGGTACAGCTCTTTTTGAACAGCTTGAAATCATGCGTACGCCCTTTCCCAAAAGATGTGGCCATAATCTGCTGTGTGGCCCAAGTAAGAAGCAGCTGAGCTTTTAGCGTGTGTCGTCGTTTCTTGCCGCTGTAACAGCAGCGTTGCTTTTTTTCGGTTTCTCTATAGGCGTTTCGGTGACATCGACGATGACGAAGGAAAGCTCAACGCCTTCATTTGAGTGTGCGGCTCGCTTGCTGGGCAGACTGAACGACCCCGAGGCTGCTAATGCCCCTTCAACCTTGCGGATGATGCGGTTGGCGTTCGCTTCATGGATGCCGTAGCTCTTGGCAACGTGAAACTGCGTCCGGTACTCCCGCCAATACATTAAAGTCAGCATTAACTGGTCAGTAAGAGTGTCGCCCCCAGATTAGGAGTTGTCCAGAACGGTGTTTTTGACGCTAAAACCGCACAAGTGCCGGTCAGTACGGCATTTATCGAAATTGCCGTAGGCGACGCAAGACTCGGAAAAAGGCACGCTTCGTCCAGCCTCAAAACCCTTTTGCTCCTACTCAGGCCGATCGCTATGCATTGGGTCGTACCTAGAAAACCCCGTGGGGAGAAGGCCTTGTGGCAGATATACCCTACTGACCGGCGTTTCTCGAGTCTTTGATGATTTTGGTACGTTCCTGACGGGCCTCGTGAAGGTGGAGATACTCCTGGTCAGCTAAGGAAAGCTTACTCGGTCGTCCGGTACGCTTCTTCTGACCCTCGCTCTTCCTAAGTACGCAAAGCATCTTCAAAAACGTCTCTCGCTTGATGCCTGTTAGTCGTTTGAACTGCCCTGGTAGCAAGCTTTCGATTTCCTTGAACCTCATGACTTAGCTCAGCAGATTTACTGACTTTCGCAAGAGGTCCAGTTCCCCGATTTGACCCTCGAGGATATTCACGCGTGCTTGGCATTCGCTGCTGATCGTGAGCGAAAGCTGGCGACGCTGCCGGAATATGAAGCTGCTGTTTGACCAAAACCTGTCGCCGCGCCTACCCAGGCTGCTGGCGGACCTTTTCAAGGGCAGCGTCCACGTTCGTGAGGTCAGCTTGCGTGAGGCAAGTGATTCACGCATCTGGGAGTACGCCAAGCTGCACGAATTCACCATCGTCTCAAATGACTCGGACTTTCAGCAGCGGAGCCTGCTCTACAGTAGCCCACCGAAATTTGTGTGGCTACGCGTCGGGAACTGCTCTGTCAAGATTATCAAAGACCTGTTGCGTGAGCACGCCCCCGCGATTCACCTCTTCGGCAGAGACGCCTAGAAGTCACACCTGATGCTACCTTGAGTACTCAAACAGGGGCATCTGCTCCATCCCCGGCACCGTCACCAAGCCCTTGTCGGTAATGCGGATTTCGGGAATCACCGACAGCGGAATCAGGTTAAACCCCATGTACGGCAGCGTGCAACCGAGGTCACTCCAGGCGCGTTTGAGGTTTACGGTCGCTGCCGCCACTTCAGTTGCGCGGCCCTCTGCCAAAAGTCCGGCGATGGGTAACGCAACCTGAGCCAGCACTTCCCCGTCCCGGACAACCACCACCCCGCCCCGCAGGTCGCGTATCGCCTCGACCGCCAGCCGCATATCGGCTTCGTCCCGGCCCGCCACGATGAGATTGTGCGCGTCGTGACCGACGCTGCTCGCCACTGCGCCGACGCTCAAACCGAAGTCTTTGAGCAGCCCGTGCGCAACCTCTCCCGACTTGCCGTGACGTTCCAGGATACTTGCAAAACAGAGGTCTTCGGCCTCAAAGTGCTCGCTCCAGCTTTCGCGCACAGGAAGCGCGAGTCGCTCGTGAAAGAGCGTGATCCCCGGCAGCGCCGTGCGGATGACGTTGGCGGTGCAGGGCGCTGTGGGCAGGTCGGGGGTCAGCGTGTAGGTTTCAGGCAGCTTGACGGTTCGGAACGCGGCTGGCGGATAAGTGTAGCGTTTGGACAACGCCTCATCGAGTTTGGGAGTGATCTTTTTATCTTCAACGACCAGCTCGCCGCCGTACCAGGTAGCTTGGGGCTCGAGGGCGTCGTTTAAGAGCACGATATCGGCCCGCCGCCCGTGCCCGAGCGCGCCCAAGTCGCCGTCCACGCCGTAGCGTGTGGCAGCGTGCAGCGACCCCATGCTCCACGCGAGCGCCGGTTTCAGCCCCGCTTTGACCGCCTCGCGCGCTACCCAGTCGAGACCGAACAAAAACAAATCGTCGGCGTCGCGGTCGTCCGTGCAGAGGCAGACCCGTTTGGCACACGCGCCCAGTTCGGTTACAGTTTTGATCGCTTCGGGCAGGCTGTGCCACGGCGTCGTGGGGGGGCCGCCACGCAGGAAAATCCACATCCCGGCCTCTAAGAGATCATCGGCGATGTCGCGGTCGATGGCTTCGTGGGTATCGGTCACGCCGCTCGCCGCGTAAGCCGCCACGAACTCGCGCCCATAGACATGACCGGAGACAGGTTTGCCGCGCTCCAAGGCTGCCCGGATGATGGCGTGGCTCCGCGCGTCGCCCTGCGCTACGCTTACAAAATCCATCTTTTCACCCAGCGCCGCCGCCTCGGGCCACGCGTCGAAGAGTGCGCCGACCTTTTCGGCGGTGAGGTCGCCTCCGGCGGTTTCAAACTCGCGCGTCGTCGCCGGAACAGTGCTCGGGACGGTTAAAAAGATGTTCAGGGCGGCTTGGCGAGCATCCTCCAACATCCATGTAATGCCCTCGGCGTCGCAGACGTTGCCGATCTCGTGCGAGTCGCAAAAGATGGTGGTAGTGCCGTTCAGGAGCGCGGCTTCGGCGTAGGCGCAGGCCGTCATCATGCTCGACTCGATGTGGATGTGCGGGTCTACTAGACCGGGTGCGAGGATACCGCCCTGCACGTCGTAAGTGGGCGCATCCTCCGCAGTTCCGGTCGGTTTGACGGCGGCGATACGCCCCTGGCAGAGCCACACTTCGCGGTTCTCAAGAATGCGCTCGGTGTAGGCCGACAAGACTCGAGCACCCGTCAGCACCAGGTCGGGAGTCTGCCGTCCGGAGGCGACGGCGGCAAGCTCGCGGGTCAGCTGTGACAGCGGGGGGACGGAGGAGTGGTTCACGGTTCAGCCCGGAGGGTGAGAAATTCAACCACCAGCGCCGCACTGTTCGACGACGCCAGCTCGAAAAAGGTGTTGACTTCGTTTTCGCCGGGGCCGCCGCCCGCAAGGTCCGAGAGCGAGCGAAACGCCAGGTATGGTACCTCGTTGACGTAAGCGACGTGCGCGACCGCCGCCGTCTCCATATCGAGCGCCTGCGCCGCAAAGGTGTCCCAGACCCACAAGCGGTAGCGTGCGTTATCGACGAAGGTCGAGCCGCTCACGCCGTTGCCTCCGACAACGACCTTCGGCTCGGCTTCCAGGCAAACATTCTCGGGCGTACACTGCGTCAGCGTGACGTTTCGGGCAGCGCGGCGCGCAAGCCCCAGCATCTCCTTGTCGACCGGAAACCAAAAGCGTGGTTCTACCGCGTCGGGTTCTCCAGCGGCGCTCGTCACCTCGACTTGTTGCGGTACCATCATGCCGTAATTACCGAAAGGGGCGCTGTGCCAACCGTAATCCCAGCCCTCGGGCGTCGCCCGCGCAAAGAACCCCTCCTGATACTGCCCCCAGCGAGCCGGTACCGTCACGTCGCCGACCGCCAGCTTCGGATTGACGCCCCCCGCGATGCCGCTGAACAAGACGCCGGTAACGTTAAAGGTGTCTAGTGCGAGTTGCGTGGTCAGGGTGGCGTTGACCATACTGATACCCGACAAGAACAGCACCACGTCGTTTCCGGCAAGCTTACCCAGCGTATAGGTGCGCCCGTGGACCACGCGTGTCTCCTGCACGTCGGTTTGCTCCAAAAGAGCCTCGAGTTCAGGCGCGAAAGCGGACACGACCGCCAGACGGGGCGCGCCGGATTGCTGGGCAACTGCCAGACTCGTCAGTAGCAGCAACACAAGGCTCAAGTAGGTCTGTCGGTACATAGGGGTCTCCCTCAGAACGCGCGTGCTCCGCAAAAAACGTACAGCGCGTCCTGAAAGTATAGAACGACCTGCACAGCGAGTAAAGAAACTGGTCGAGTGTTACCCAAACAGGTACCGTCCAGTTTACAAGCACCCTACACGCGAACCCGTTTCCCCCCACCCTTCGACCGCGACTTCCAGATGAGCCTTATCGGCACCTCGGCAAAGCCCATATCCTCGCGGATGCGGTTCAAGATGTACTGCTCGTACGAACGCGTGACAAACTGTTCGTTGTTGACCGAGATCACAAAGGTCGGCGGGGCCACGTCGGCCTGCGTTCCGTAAAACATCTTGAGCGGTTTGCCTTTAAAGTTCGGCGGCGCTTGCCGCAAGGCCCACACATCGAGCCAGTTGTTAACGTCGCTCGTCGGGACGCGAAAACGCGCAGTATCGTAAACGCGGATGACGGCAGCCAGGAGGTCGTGCAGACCGTAGGCGTTGACGGCGCTCGTATAGACTTTGGGCGCAAACGAGATGTGACCCAGTGCCTGCGCGATGTCTTTTTCAAACTCCTTTAGGGTCTCGTCGGGTACCAGGTCCCACTTGTTGATGGTCAGCACGACGGGTTTGCCGGACTGCAAGGCGAGGTTGGCCAACCGCAGTTCGTGGTCGCCGAGTTCAAACGGATCGACGACCAAAACCGCCACGTCCGAGCGCATCAACGCCTCTTCGCTGCGAAGTTTCGAATAATACTCCACGTCACCATCGGGTTTGCGGCGAATTCCGGCGGTATCGACCAGCACGAAAGGCCGTCCGCCGAAATCGAATTTAACGTCTACGCTGTCGCGGGTCGTTCCCGGCAGGTCGGCGACGATGACGCGTTCGTCACCGACGAGCGCGTTTAAGAGGCTTGATTTACCGACGTTGGGCCGTCCGATGATAGCAACGCGGACCTCTTCGGATTCAGCCTCGTCCGCGTCTTCAGGTAGCCGCTCGAAGATGGTGTCCGAGAGTTCGTGGGTACCGCGCGCGTGTTCAGCAGAGATAAACAGCGGGTCGCCGAAACCGAGCGCGTAGAGCTCAAACAGCTCGGGGTCTTCTTCGTGGCGTTCGTCGTCGAGTTTGGTCGCCAAAAGCAGCGTCGGTTTGGCAAGCGCGCGGAGCCAGTCGGCGATTTCATAATCGGCGGCGCTCAGCGGCGCGCGCCCCTCGACGCAGAAGAGCACCAGATCGACGTTGCGAAGGGCCATCTCGATACGGCCTTTGATGGCCTCCTGCCACTCGTCGTTCGACCACAGGCCGCCGGTATCCAGAAGCGAAAAGCTGCGGCCCAGGTCGTCTTCTACCCGCGCTTCTTTAACGTCCCTGGTCACCCCCGGCATATCCGCGACGATAGCCTCGCGCCGCCCGACGAGGCGGTTGAAAAGGGTCGATTTGCCCACATTGGGCCGTCCGACGATAGCGACTCTAGCCATGTTCAGCTCCTAAATGTGTCCCAATCCGAACGCTGTAACCGTTTGCCCAGTCGCGGGCGGGCAGCTTCGGTTTTCCGGCAGGTTGAACCATCTTTAAGAGCACGGCACCCTCCGACGTTCCCACCGTAACCCCTTCGGCTGTAACGGCGACGACCACGCCCGGCTCGCCCTGAACCGTGGGCAGCGGCGTCATCTGTAGTACTTTGAGAACCTGTACTTTGAGAACCTTGCCGTTATACGTCGTCCAGCTTCCCGGCCACGCGGATACGCCACGGTAGCGGTTATAAATCTGCGCGGCGGGTTCATGCCAGCGGATTTTCCCGTCGTCCCGGCTGAGCATCGGTGCGTGCGTAGCCTGCACGTCGTCCTGCGGGCAGCTCGGCAGGTTGCCCCGCTCGAGTTTTGCCAGAGCCTCGGTCAGAGCCTCCGCCCCGAGCACGGAGAGCTTGTCGAACAACGTCACAGCGGTATCGTGAGGGTCCAGCTCGAGCTTTTTTACAAGCCGTAACGGGCCGGTGTCGAGCCCCGCCTCGGTCTGCATGATACTGACGCCCGTCTCGAGTTCACCATTGATCAGCGCCCACTGAATCGGCGCAGCACCCCGATATTTGGGTAACAGGCTGGCGTGGACGTTGAGAAAACCGTGCTTGGGAATATCGAGCAGCACTTGCGGCAGAATTTTTCCGTAAGCAGCAGTAATAACGACGTCCACCTTCAAGTCTCGCACGAGCTCTAGAAACGTCTCGTTGCGTTTCAGGCGCTGGGGTTGCTCGAGCCTCAGCCCCAACTCCCGCGCCCTCTGCGCCACGGGTGGCGGGGTGAGCTTGTGACCACGCCCCGCCGGTTTGTCGGGTTGCGCGACCACCAGCTCGACCTCGTGACGCACTAAAAGCGCGTCCAGCACGGGCAATGCGAATGCAGGGGAACCGAACAACGCGACGCGCATCAGCTCGCCTTGAGCTCTCTCAGGTGGCCCTTGGCTTCACGCTGAAGTTCGGTTAGCGCCTTGCGGTGCTCGTCTAAAAACGCTCGTTTGTCTGCTTCGGGCAGGCGGTCGAAAAAGAGCACCCCGTCGAGGTGATCTAACTCGTGCTGGATCACGTGGGCGAAATGCCCTTCGGCGTCGCGTTCGTGCATCTCACCGTTCAGGTCCTGATAGCGTACCCGAATGTGCGCGTCGCGCTTCATTTCCTCGACGAAGATGCCCGGTACGCTGAGACAGCCGTCGGTACCGTACTGCACACCATTGCGGGCGACGATCTCGGGGTTGACCATGACATGTTCGGCCAAAACGCCCCACTTGTCGCGTTTTTCACGGCTCGTCAGCGCGTCGTCTTCCTCACTTTCGACTTCACCGTCGGCGTCTTCGGCGCGTTGTGGGGCCAGCTCGAGGGCTACAAATACCCGCGTAGACAGTCCCACTTGCGGCGCAGCCAGCCCTACCCCGTTGGCCTCGTACATCGTTTCTGAAAGGTCGCGGGCAAGCGTGCGTAACGTCTCATCAAACCCTGTAACCGGGCGCGCACGCTTTCTTAGCACCGGATCACCGTAATAACGAACTTTGTAAACCACACCTTCTCCTTATAACTTGTTGCGACTAATTCGTTTTAGCAAGCGCGTCACCCGGCGCTGAAACTGGTGAATATAGAACAGGCGAAATCAGGGGGCCGGTAGCCGGTACAGGCGAACTGACGACCGGCCCAGCGAAACCCCAGCTGTCTCACCGCATTTGCCGTGCGCGGGCGTGACGGAACCATGCCAAACCAAACCAAGGTAGTCCCGCCATTTCCCTGCTTCACTACGCCCTTGCAGGTAGTACCTGGGATTGTGTGGCGCGTTCCCCTAACACTCGTGCTAGTTCGCGCCGGGCGGAGGAGGTAGCGCGCGCAGCCGCACGGTTACTTGCGGCGTGCTCAGCGCCGTTACCCCTTCGGGGAGCACCAGCGTAACGTCCAGAGTATACTGCCCCGGCGAAAGCGCGGGCGTCTCCGGAAGCTGCGCCGAGACAGCCTCGAGTTCCTCGAGGGCGGCGCTCGGACCCGCTACGGTGACGCTTTCCTGACTTAGTGTAAACGACGCTACCTCTGCGCCTGCAAACTCGAGCGGCTCCAGCAGCAGCGGCAGCTCACGTGTAGCCAGTACGGGGCGGCGCGCAAGCTCGAGCGTCACCTCCGGCTCGAGGACCACCCCCGCCACCGGTAACCCCTCGGCGTCTGCGGCGTAGGCGCGGCCCTCCGCCTGCTGCCCGTTCAGATCGACCGGAACGAGCGCCTGCGTCACCCGCTCTATCCGCGCCTCCGCGCCGCTGACAACAACCTCCGCCGGAGAAACGTCCACCGTGCTCACGCTGTCGTTGGGGCCGACCCCGAAGGTTGCGGCGGTGACGGGTACGGTTTTCTCCTCACGCGTTTCGACCGTGCCGAGCAGTTCGGCGGGACGCGTCCAGACCACCGTCAGACCTTGCGGCAAAAACACCCGCACGGGCTGCTCGAACGCGCCCGTAACACCGCGCAGGTCGAGCAGCGCGTCGATCCCGTCCGGATTCAGCGCCGACACCCGGCTCGAGGGTCCCGACACCCGCACCTCGATACGTTCGGGCAGACCCGTAACCGCCCGGTTCGTCGCCAATCCCTCGACGTTAAGCGGTACCCGCAGCACCCGCTGACTGACCACCGTTTCGTCGGTCCGGACGAACGCCCAGAAAACTGCTGCGAGCAGCAGCGCAGCGAGTTTGAGCCGACCGTTGTGCAGCAGCAGCCGCCGCCACACCGCCAACCGGCGGCGCGTCGCCGACGTGATCCGGCGCGGGTTGTTCGCCCCCCCTTCGTAACGCCTCACCGTTCGTACGCCTCCCGAAGCGCGCGCAGCACCTCAGCGGGCGCAACGTCGCTCCTTAGCCGACCGCTTTTCGCGTACGAGACGGTCCCGCGCTCCTCACTCACGACAATCGTCAGGGCGTCGGTGACTTCGGCGAGGCCGAGCGCGGCGCGGTGCCGGGTTCCGTGTTTGGCTGAGAGCCCCTCGAGGCTTTCCGACAGCGGGAACACCGCCCCGGCGTGGGTGATGCGGTCGTTGCGGATCAGCACCGCGCCGTCGTGAAGTGGCCCCCTCGAGTCGAAGATGGTCTGCAAAAGCGCAGCCGACACCGGCGACCCGAGCTTGGAACCAACCAGACCATACTCGGTCAGCGGCACCTTTTTTTGAACGGCGATCAGCGCGCCGCGCCGCTGCGCCGCCAACTCGCGCACCGCCGCCATAATTTCGGGTACCGGGTCTTGCTGCACCACGCGGCCCCCGCGCCCCTGCCCTACCCGCTCCAAAGCCGCGCGAAGTTCGGGTTGAAACACCACCACGACCGCCAAAAACGCGACCGGCGCGGCCCGGTTGAAAATCCAGCGGGTCGCCTCTAAATCGAGCCGGTTGGCGAGCAGCCACAAACCCAGGATGATGGCAAACCCGCGCAGCACGTTCCACGCCCTCGAGTCGACAAAGAGCTTGTACCCCTGATAGATGACCCCTGCGATAATCAGGATGTCCAACAGGTCCAGGGGTGTAAGAGCGACCGGCAAACGTCCTCCGAAGGGCTGGGGCAGGATTGGGCAAGCAAAAGCGTTACGGCAGGGCCCAACGCGGTGTAGCATTCTTTTTAAGGTAACATACTCGCCGTGACACACGCGCGCAGGACGCCCATACAGAACAACCCCGCAAAGCGGCCCGAAAAACTCGCAAGACGCCGGTGCTCACCGGGCGCACGTCCGGCCCGCAGAAAGGAATTTTATGAACGAACAGCAGCAACTTCACGCCCTCCGGGGGTATCTTTGATGTCGCGGGCAAAGAGGCGCGGCTAGAGGAACTGGGGCCGCACCTAAACGACCCCAATCTCTGGAACGACCCCGACGAGGCGCGCCGCACCACGCAGGAGGCTGCCCGCCTAAACCGCGTGCTGGACACCTATCACCGGCTCGAGGGCGACGTGACAGGGTTGGCGGAACTGCTCGAGGGCGCTTCTGAAGAAGACCGGCTCGAGCTCGAGGACGAGCGCGAGCGTATCGGTAAAGACTTAGATACCCTCTACCGCGAGACGCTCTTTTCCGGACGGCACGATGAACGCGCCGCAATTGTGACCATCAAACCGGGCGCGGGCGGGACCGAATCGTCGGACTGGGCCGGGATGCTCTGGCGCATGTACCGCCGCTACGCCGAACGCCAGGGGATGAACGTCGAGCTGTTAGACGCTGTGGGCAACGACTCGGCCCCTAACGGCATCGACTACGCGCAGATGATTCTGCGCGGTGAACGCGCCTACGGCCTGATGCAGGTCGAATCGGGCGTTCACCGGCTTGTACGCGTTTCGCCTTTCGACGCTCAAAACCGCCGCCACACCTCGTTTGCCGCCGTCGAAGTGATGCCCGAAATCGACGACGACTTAAGCGTCGTGATCGACCCCAAAGATGTCCGGGTCGACGTGTACCGCTCTTCAGGTCCGGGGGGGCAATCGGTCAACACCACCGACTCGGCGGTGCGGGTGGTGTATCAGGGCGGTACCGCAGGCGAGATCATCGTGACGTGTCAGGACGGCAAATCGCAGATCAAAAACCGCGAAAAAGCCATGACGGTGCTTCGTTCGCGTATCTTCGAGCGCGAGGAGCGTAAACGCTTGGACGAACAACACGCCGCGCGGGGCGAGCAAAAAGCTATCGAATGGGGTTCACAGATACGCTCGTACGTGCTCGACAAACAGTACGTCAAAGACCACCGCTCAGGCGACATGCGCCACGATCCGGACAACATTTTGGACGGCGACATCGAGGGGCTGGTGTGGTCGGGGCTCGAGTGGAGCGCACAGCAGCGGGCGGGTAGTGAGGATTGACCGAGCTGTCGTCAGGGAAAAACCTGTAGGCGCTCATCTAGACGGTCGTACCCAACGTTCAGGCGGTAGCCCTCAAACCTTGTTGCAAAACTAGGCGGCTTGTCCAAGACAAGCCGCCTTCGATCATCAGCACACCGGCAACGCGGGTTTTAACGGTGGCGAGCGGTCGGTTGCAGACGACCAGCCAACCGTCATACTGGTTGCGGCATTTGTAGGGGTTCCATAATTTGTGGGGGTTCCACAAAACGTTATACCTTTACAGCCACCATTTGAAGTGCGTGGTCGTTTAGATTGAATTGTCTGAGCGTGGGACGAACCAGCTGACACCTCATTGTGCCAACCGCACACATTCGTCACGCAAACGTGTAAGCGTATTCCCGTGATTTGGTGCGCGTAGACGAAACCAGCGGCTTTTTGCGGTACAGTAGCGAGTCGTGCGTATTCTAGCCATCGCAGATGAGGTTTCGCCCTTTGTCTATTCCGAAAACTTTCCCGGCAACCTGCCGCCCTTTGAGCTGGTACTCGCTGCCGGGGACATGCCGGGACACGTTTTGGAGTTCGTCGCTACTCGCCTCACCACCACACAACCGGTTTACGTGATCGGCAACCACCGCGAGGAATATCTGCGGCGTGACGACCCCGAAACGGCGCAGCAAACGCAGCTCCCGGGTGGTTGCATCAACGCACACGGGCGGGTGCTCGAGCTAAACGGTTTGCTGATCGCCGGTTTCGAGGGTAGCCCCCGGTACAGCGCCGGGCCGCACCAGTACAGCGAGTGGCAGTTTCACACCATGACGCGTAAAATGACTCCGAGGCTACTCCTCAACCGTGCCCGCCACGGTCGCGCCATTGATATTCTCCTCACCCACGCCCCCCCCAAAGGCCCGCACGAGGGCAAAGATTACCCGCACCGGGGCGTGGGAGCATTCAACCACTTTATCGACACCTGGAAACCCAAACTCCACATCCACGGTCACGTTCACCTAAACGGTGCCAACGCAGCGCGTGAATACATGACCGAATCTGGCGTCCGGGTCGTTAACGCCTTTGGTTTTACGCTGATCGAGCTGTAGCTTGCCGCAGGGCGTGCGGAGAGCGGCAGACGCCACCGACTCGGTTCAGGCTCGAGATCCTTGGAGGGCGTGTTGGAGGGCGGGATCAGAATTCAGAAAACAGAATGTTGCGTGTTCACGCTCGAGTTCGTTTCGGGCTTGCACCACGCCGACGCTTTCCAAGCTTTTTAATTCCTGCTTCCTTCTCCATACTTCTTTTCGCCCAGTACGTCGCGGCACTCAGTTTAGAACGTCGACAAAACCTGTCTTTACCCAAACCGGTCTTAAGCTGAACTTAAGTGTAAAGCCTTACGTTCGGTAGGGCATTTTTCACTACCCTGACGGTGGGGTCTTTGCCTTACAATAAACGGAGCGTAACGTATTTTTTAGACGTTGCGCCAGCGGGGTACGTCGGCCTTTTCCATCATCTCTACGTCAAACAGTCTATGTCAAACAGTTTTCGTCTCACCGAACGTTCAGGCCACCTACTCCAGACCACACAGTCCTTACAATCAGCACTTATAGTGCACAGCAGAAGGGGGAGGCGATGAGTCAAATACATCAAAGACGTGCGCGGCGCGACGCCGAAAAAGCTCGCACCAAAGCTTTTTGGCACAACGTCACGCACAGCCTCCGGGGTATTCCTAACGACCTCTTACCCTTTAGCGCTGTGCGCAACCTGCACCCAGAAGGTGAAAGTTACGGCGGCGTTAAACCGATTCCGATTCAGCAGATCGTCGGCTCGGTCGACCGTTACCGCGACTTCGACCACTACTTTTTGCCGCGTGTAGGCCACACCGTCGAACGCTGGGCCGGGATCCGGCAGGCGGGGCTCGAGGGCAAGGAGCTGCCGCCCATCAGCGTCTACAAGGTCGGTGAGGTGTACTTTGTCAAAGACGGTCACCACCGGGTTTCGGTCGCCCGCAACGCCGGACAGTACTACATCGACGCCGAAATCATCGAACTAAGTGTAAGCGTTCCTCCCAACTCGCGTGATTCGCTCAAAGAGATCATCATCAAGGGCGAGTACGCCGACTTTTTGGAAAAAACGGAACTGGGCGGGGTGCGGCCCGGACACTACGAGATTTTGTTTACCGTCACCGGACGCTACGATGTGCTGCTCGACCACATTCACACCCGGCAGTACTACCTCGGGCTCAAGTATCAGCGCGACGTCTCATGGGACGAGGCCGTTGGGTCATGGTACGACCGCCTGTACCGGCGCGTCATCGACGAAATCCGCGAGCACGGGGTGTTACGCCGTTTTCCCGGTCGTAACGAGGCCGACTTATATTTGTGGATTATGGATCACCGCTACTACCTCAAGCAGCAGTATGGGCGCGACGTGGGCTCCGAAGAGGCTGCGACCGACTTTGCCGAGCGGCACGCCGGAAGCCCGACACGGCGGGCGTGGCAGCGAGCCCTATACCGTTGGCACGGCGGCCGCTTACCCGGCGCGAAGTAAGTCGATTTCCATCTACCTACAAACATTTTTACCTCGCTGAAAGCGGAAACCCAGTAGTCAGAAGATGTACCTGGACGTGCAACGTCCATCAGTCAAGCGAACAAAGTTCTCGAAGAACGAACCTCAGACAACCCAGAGGCGTCACCTTAAAAAAATTCTCAACGCCCGCACTCGGTCATCTCAGCAAAATCCACCTCAACCACGATGAATGCGTCGGCCTGCACTGTTAGGTTCTGTCAATCCAGACTTTCTAATCTGGCTTTTACCGCTCCGAAAGAAGCCAATACCAAGTGGCGGGGAGACACAAACCCACGAACTACACGCAACAAGCCACTTGTTTGCAAACACGGGAAGAACAGCTATCAACAGAACCCAGAAACTCGCGCCAAGGGACGAAATTCAGAACTCCCCACGCCCCATAACGGCGACCATCTCTGCGCCGTGCTATGACAGGGCATGACCGAACAGACGGTAAACCACGAACTGACAGATGTTTTGAAGCGCGCGGGGGTACACCTCAGCGCGGGACGGGTGCGGCACTTTGGCGACGTGGCGGCGGAAGTGGCGGCGCTGGGGCAGGTCGGGGTCGTGCCGCTACTCGGTACGACCCCGCTAAGGCTGACCGGCGCGGACCGACTCGAGTTTCTCCACGGGCAGGTCAGTAACGAGGTCAAACGCCTCGCGGCGGGCGAAAGCCGTGCGGCGCTGATGCTCAACATCCGTGGGCACGCGCTCGCGCTGATGCGCGTCTACCGGCGCGAAGACGACCTTTTCGCCGCCGTCGAGGGGGGCGCGGGGGCGATTGTAGAGAGGGAGCTGCGCGCCCACATCATCTTCGATCAGGTCGAGCTTAATAACTTGAGTACGTCGCTAAGCACACTGACCCTTCAGGGTAAGGGGGCGGCGACGACCATAGAACAGATTTTCGGCACCGTACCCGCCGTAGACACTTTTGTTCAGGTACCTTTTGCTTCAGCAAAGGTGCTGGCGAGTCCGGTAGCGCGCAGCCGCGCCGGTGGTTTCGACCTCCACGTTTTAACCCAAGACGCGGCCGAACTGCTCACTGCGCTGCAAAGAGCGGGCGCACAACTCGCCGGTGAAGACGCGCTCGAGGCCGTCCGCATAGAGGCCGGTCTCGCTGGGGCCGAACTCGAGGGCGGCGAGGGCGCGCTGCCGCAAGAGGTGGGTCTGGAACACGCCGTCTCGTACCGTAAGGGTTGTTATCTGGGTCAGGAGATCATGGCGCGTATCGAGGCGCGGGGCAAGTTGCGGCGGCGCTTGATGGGGCTGAAGCTGGACGGGGTACCCGAACGTAGCGTTCGTGACCTGACCCGAAACGGTAAAACCGTGGGGCGTCTGGGCGGTGTAGCGACCCACCCGCAACTCGGGGTGATCGCGCTCGGGAGCGTAAGGACGGAGCTCGAGGTGGGTGCGGGGCTCGAGGTCGGGGGCGTCGAGGCAACCGTAAGCGAGTTACCCTTTCCAGCGTCCTGATTTTGTCGGCGCAGTCGTAAGGCGGAGCTGAACAAACCGTTGACAAAGGTAATTGTTTGGGTGTAAGTGACCCCGAAGCGTGATTGCGGTTTTTTCAGCTTCTCCCCAACAAGGCTGCGGCTATAGCGGGTTAGGCGTACGAAAGTCTAGCTCGAGCACTTGAAAGCGTCAAAAAGATACGCTTTGCACATTTCTCGATACAGCGCACGCTGAAACCCACGCCTGGCTCGCTCTCATGTACACATGCGTTGGTGTCCGGACCGCATCTTCTATAATGACCCTATGAAACCGAAACAAGCGTGGCTCGAGGCGAGCTACCGCGCCGCGACCGCGCGCCTCCCCGAACGCCCCTATCCACTTCGCACGCTCTCGGATATTCCGGTCGAGCCGGTCTACACCCACGAAGACCTGACCGATTTCGACCCGAGCGAAAAACTGGGCTACCCCGGCGAGTACCCGTATACGAGGGGCGTCCAGGCCAGCATGTACCGGAGCAAACTCTGGACCATGCGGCAGTTTGCCGGGTTTGGTAGCGCCGAGCAGACCAATCTGCGTTTCAAGAAGCTTTTGGAGGCCGGTCAAACCGGGCTCTCCACCGCCTTCGACCTGCCTACCCTGATGGGCCTCGACGCCGATCATGAGATGGCGCGCGGCGAGGTCGGCAAGATGGGCGTGGCGGTCTCGTCGCTCGCCGATATGGAACGCCTGTTCGACGGGATCGACCTAGAAAACGTAACTACTTCGATGACCATCAACAGCCCCGCCAACGCGATCTGGGCGATGTACCTGGCGAACGCCGAAAAACGCGGGGCCGACCTCGAGAAGCTCGGCGGCACCCTCCAGAACGACATCTTAAAAGAGTTTATCGCCCAAAAAGAGTACATCTTTCCCCCGGCCCCGTCGGTCGAACTGGTGATCGACACCTTCGAGTGGGGGCCGAAACACGTGCCCAAATGGAACTTTATCTCGGTTTCGGGCTATCACATCCGCGAGGCCGGAAGCACGGCGGTGCAGGAGCTGGCCTTTACTCTCGCCGACGGAATCCACTACGTCCGCAAGGCTCTCGAGCGCGGGCTGGACATCGACGAATTTGCACCCCGGATGTCTTTTTTCTTCAACGTCCATAACGACTTTTTCGAGGAGATCGCCAAACTGCGGGCAGCGCGGCGTATCTGGGCCAAACAGATGCGCGAGGTATACGGCGCGAAAAACCCCAAATCGTGGATGCTCAGGACGCACGCGCAGACTGCCGGGGTGTCGTTGACGGCGCAGCAACCGCTCGTCAACGTCGCGCGTGTCGCGGTGCAGGCGCTCGCCGGGGTGCTGGGCGGAACCAACAGCCTCCACACCGATTCCTACGACGAGGCGCTCGCGCTGCCCACCGAAGAGGCGGCGACTATCGCGCTGCGGACGCAGCAGGTAATCGCTTATGAAACAGGCGTCGCCAGCACCGCCGACCCGCTCGCCGGGTCTTACTATTTGGAAACCCTGACCGATGAGATGGAGCGGCGCTGCCTCGACTATTTTGAACAGATTGACGCCCTGGGCGGTGTTGAACACGCCATCGACGCGGGCTTTTTCGCTGCTGAAATCGGCGACGCGTCGTACCGGCAACAACGGGAGTTCGACACTGCCGAGCGCGTTACCGTCGGCGTCAACGCGTTCGTCTCGGAAGGTCAGCAGACGCCGCTCTTACCCTTCGACGCCGAGGTCGAACGGCAGCAGCAGAGGCGGCTCGAGCAGGTGCGCCGCGAACGCAACCCGCAGGCGGCAGTGGGGGCACTCGAGAGCCTGCGCGCCGCCGCTAAGGAGGGCCGCAACACCATGCCCGCGTTTATGGCCTGCGCCCACGCCTACTGCACGCTTGGTGAGCAGATGGACGTACTCCGCGACGTTTACGGCGTCTACCAAGAACCGGCGGTGGTGTAATGACGCGATCCTCAGAAACCGCAGAATCTTCGGTGCAGCGCCCAATCCGCGTGCTCATCGCCAAACCCGGTCTGGACGGGCACGACCGCGGGGCCAAAGTCATCGCCCGCGCCCTCCGCGACGCCGGGATGGAGGTCATCTATACCGGCCTCCGGCAAACGAGCGACATGATTGTGAGCGCCGCCGTTCAGGAAGACGTGGACGTGGTGGGGCTCTCTATCCTGTCGGGCGCGCACATGCACTATTTTCAGGAGATCACCGACAAGCTTAGAGCCAAGGGTGCGGACGACATTCTTATCTTCGGCGGCGGCATCGTCCCCGATGAAGATTTGCCGAAACTTAAGGAGATGGGCGTTTCGGCAATTTTTACACCCGGTACCAGTACTCAGGAAGTGGTGAAGTTTTTGCGTGAGGCGCTGCCCAAGACTAAAGCAGAAGTGTAACGCAGCCAAGTTTTCCAGACCGTTTGGTAATGGGCGGTAGCGTTTCAGCTTTCGGCACCTTCCCGAGTTGTGTGACGAACGCTCATAGCCATACCTTCCGCGAACCACCGGACGCCTCGTCATGAATGTTGCGTTTTGGGTTTTTCCCCACCACACTGCTCGGCGCACCGGCTATCGTTTTAGTCGACAGAGGCAAGTTGCGAACCCGCCTGCTACAGCCTCACGCCCCGCTATAATGCCCGCCATGTCATCCGACGACGTTGCCGTCTTGTTCGTGGTCACCTTCGCCGCTTCTATACGGGCGACAGTCGGATTTGGCGACGCGCTCATCGCTATGCCGCTCCTTACACTGCTCGTCGGCCTCGAGGTGGCGACGCCGCTAGTAGGACTCGTGTCCGTCTCGACCGCCGGGGTGATGCTACTTTCTTCGTGGCGAGAGGTCGATTTGCGCAGCATTGCGCCCTTTTTGGCGGCGACCGCGGTCGGCGTTCCTATCGGCGTGTGGATGCTTGCGCGGCTCGAGGGCTCGTTTTTAATCACGGGGTTGGGGGTTTTGCTGATCGTTTTCGGCGTCTACAAACTTCTCGGCCCAGACTTGCCCGCCGCGCGTCATCCGGCCCTAACGGTAGGGCTCGGTCTGCTCGCGGGTATGTTCGGCGGCGCGTTTAATATCAGCGGCCCAGTCGCGGTGCTGTACGGCGGGCTCAAACGCTGGCCCCCAGCCGTATTTCGCGCCAGCTTGCAGGGATTTTTCATCGTGACAAGCACAGTTATCGCCCTGTCACACGGCGTCGCAGGGTTGTGGTCGGAACGCGTCTGGCAACTCTACGGGGTGGCGCTGCCGCTGACGCTCGCGGCTATTTTCGCAGGTTCGCATCTCGCCGATAAACTACCGAAGAGGCAGCTCGAGCGGCTTATCAACGTCGTTATTATCTTTTCAGGAATTATTCTGGTCATCTGAGGGTAGCTTGGGCGTTGCCAGCGCCTTCTCAAAAAGCACACCCCGCCACCCCTCGAGGGTCAGCGTATCGACCTCACGAAATCCGGCGCGGCGGTAGTACGCCCGGAGCGCCCGGTTTTCCGCCCAGCAGTCGAGGTAGAGGGCTTTCAGATGCCGACGTTTCGCCTCCTGCTCAGCCCACCCGAGCAGTTCCGAACCGACGCCCTGACCGGCGTACTCGCGGTGAACGGCGAACGCCTCGAGATACCCATCCGCTTCTCGTTCGGCGAGAGCTGCGCGCGCGTACTCCGGGGGCGCGGAACTGAACTGAAGCGTCCCAACGATCTGCCGGTCACGCCGCAGCACCCGGAAGTTCCCGGCGTCCAGCCAGGTGGCGAACCGCTCCCGCAGGTTTTCACTTTTAGAAAACGGCGCGTCGCCCCACTGCTCTTTCAGACCCCTGTCCGCCAACCATGCCTGAACTGCGTCGAAAAGCTCCAGAACTTCGTCCAGGTCGGCAGGTGAAGCGCGTCGGATCATGTGTGCGAAACGACCACCTTGACAGGCGGGTCGGTCAGCACCTGTTCAAAAATAGCTAATGGGGCTCGAGTCCGAACGTGCAGATTGGTTTGCCCCATCCCACGACGCCGAAATCTCTCCAAATATCTTTTTGGTTTACACACAGCATCAACCCCAGCCAGCAACTTCTCGGCATTTGTCGAGAATATATATCTGTCTACGGACGCTCTCCGGTGTGATTGCAAGCGGTTTGTTCTCGCGCAAGGTGCCGTACAGGTCTCCGTAAAGCCGCACCCAGTCATCACTAAACGCATCGGCGAGCGTCACGCTCTCCTCGGTAAAGGTGAGGGTTTCGCGGTTGTAGCTTCGGTCGTCGGTCGGGGAGGTGTCGAGTGTAAGGGCGCGCTCACGTTCAGGTACAAAGTATTTCCAGCGCAAAACCTCTTTGGTCCCGCTTAAGCTGCCCCGCGTTCCCATTACGGTGTAGCTGGCCTGCGGGTAGGCGTTACAGTGCGTGAGTTCGATGTCGAGGAGCGGACCGCCTTTGGGTCGGATGATGATTTTGGCGTGAGAGTCCGCGTCACCCGCGTAAAGAGGTGTATCGACCAGGTGACAAAAAACTTCAGGGTCGTCGTCTTGGACGTGCAAAAGTAGCCAATCGAGGACGTGAGCACCGTGGTTGTTCATGATCCCGCCGTTGTTTTCGCGCAAGGTCTGCCAGTCCCAGCGGCGTGAAAACTGGTGAATCGCTACACGAATCTGTACGACGCTGCCGAGTTTGCCCGACGCCATCACCTCACCTATAGTTCTAAAATCGCTGTGGTAGCGGTAGTTTTGCCCCACCGTCAGCACCCTGCCTGCGGTCTCGGCAGCGGCGATCATCGCGTCTACTTCGGCGACGCTGCGCGCCATCGGCTTCTCTACCAAAACGTCTTTACCCGCCTCCAGCGCAGCAAGGGTGTGCTCGGCGTGAAACGGGCTCGGCGTCGCCACCACGACCAGGTCGATATCAGCTTCGGTCAGCTCGGCAAAGGTAGCGAATGTGGCGCAGGCGAATCTGGCCTCGGCTTCGGCGCGCCTCGGCTCGCTCAAGTCCATCGCCGCCGCTACGCGGTAGTGTTTGGGCAGACGGCTGAGCGCGTCGGCGTGCAGGTTCCAGCCGCTACGCCCCAGCCCTGCAATCCCGACCCGGATGGTATCCGCCACGGGTTACGCAGCCTCCCAGGTGTCCCGGACAAACGCGAGGTTGTCCGTCAGCGCCTCGCGGCTCGGCAGCGCATTGCTGAAATCCTCCAAGACGAGCCAGCCGCTGTAATCGGCGCGTTTAAGCGCCCTGAACAGGTCGCCAAAATTCACCACGCCGCTCTTCAGCGGAGCCCATCTCCCCTGCCAGACACCCGCTTGGGGTTCAAAAGCCGCATTTTTGATGTGGACTTCGCTCAGATAGTCACCCAGCAGCTCGAGCCCTAACAAGTAATCCTCAAAACCTTAACGCGCCATGTTGCCCGCGTCGTGTATAACGCCGACCTCGTCATTGGCGAAGTGAGAGACGAGACGGTGCGCCAGCGACGCACTCGGCAGGATCGTCCGGTGATGGATTTCAACGAGAGGCTTTAGCTGTGCAGGTTTCGCCAGGGCGATTACATCGTGCAAAAAAGCCTTGGCGTCGGCAAAGTGCCCAGCGTACCCCCCCGCAAAGTTGCCGAACCCCACCCGAAAGTGCGGGCTACCCAGAACCTTGGCGAAACGAATCGTCGCTTCTACACCCGCCATGTCGCCCAAACCGATATAGGTACCGATGGTGGGCGTCTCGAGCCCCGCTCGCTCACTTACCAGCTCCGCCCGTTTCGCCTCGGCTTCGGTCGGCGCAAAGGTGCAGAGGTTGTTGCCCCAAAACGAAGGGGGGTCTTTTTTGAGGTCTTCGGGGATATGGATGACGCGCCACTCGATCCCGTCGTAACCCGCAGCTCCGGCGGCCTGAGCCGCCACTTCGGGGGTCAGGTCGGGGAGCATCACGGTAAAAACGCCTATTTTCATCCAGCCTCCTTTATAGAGCATGGTTGGGTCCAGTCGACGCTAACGTACCAGGCGGCCTTGGCCCCCCTCGAGCAGGTGCTCGAGTTCTGCTCTTGTGGTGCTCACCATGTCTCCGTGTTGCGTCAGGGCAAGACCCGCCAACGCCGCGCCGCGCCGCATACCCTCGGTGACGTCACCATCCAAGAAACCGTCGATGACACCTGCGGCAAAAGCGTCACCTGCGCCGAGCCGGTCGACCATCTCGGCAGCGCCCGCGCTTACCCGCACGGGCTCTCCACCGATCAGGGTCGCCGACCCCTCGTCAGAACGGGTGAGGATGACGTGCGCCGCACCCGAGAGGTCTTCGAGCCCCTGCAACACCGTTTCAGGAGAGCCGGAGACGCCGAACACGATCCGCGCGTCGCCTTCACCGCAAATTAAAAGGTCTACATGTTTCAAGATAGGCTCGAGCTTTTCCCTAGCACTAGCAGCCGACCAGAGCTTGCTGCGGTAATTTACATCGAAGCTTACTGTCACACCCGCGTCTTTCGCCCTCTGGCAAGCCTCCAGAACGACGTCGTAACACCCCTGGCTCAGCGCCGCCGTGATGCCCGTCAGATGGACAACGCGGGTATCGAGGAGATACTCCCAGTCGATGTCGGCGGGGCTCAGGCTGCTGACGGCGGCGTCGGCCCGGTCGTAGATGACCTGAACGGCGCGCGGGGCGGCGGCAAACTCTACGTAGTACGTCCCTACGCGCCCCTCTTTGACGACTACCGCGCCGCTGTCGATACGGGCCGCCGCCAACTCGCGCAGCACGAACTGACCCAGGTCGTTGTCGGGCAGCGCGCTCACCCAGCCGCAACGCCGCTCGAGCGAGCTGAGCGCGCCCAGAACGTTGGTTTCCGCGCCTCCGGCGTAAACGTCGAGCTGCCGCATCTGGGTCAGGCGGCGTCCTGAAGGGACGCTCAGGCGGAGCATCGTTTCACCGAAGGCCGTGACCTCGAATCTAGGCACCGACCCTCGCTTCCTGAAGCGCGCGGGCCAGCACTGCCGCGCGTTCGGTCAAGGCGCTCAGCTCTTGCGGCGTGATAGAAACGTTTTTGACGAGCGCGCTACCCACGCCGAACGCGACCGCCCCAGCGCGGAGAAAGTCGGCGATGGTGTCGGCGGTCACGCCACCGGTGGGAATAAAGTCGATGTGCTCGAGGGGTGCGCGCAACGCTTTCAAGTACGCAGGCCCGCCCACGTCGGCAGGAAAAAGCTTGACCGTTTCGCATCCGTGGACGAACGCCGCCTGCGCTTCGGAAGCGGTAAAGATGCCCGGTAACATCAGGGTTTCGTGCTGCGCCGCCGCCTCGATAGAGGGCACATCCAGACAGGGTGCGATCAGAAACGACGCGCCCGCATCTACCGCTTTGTGTACGTCCTCCGCCGACCTGAGCGTCCCCGCCCCGACCAGCATCTCACTGCCGAAATCACGTTGCAAATCGCGGATGCCCTCCAGAGCGTGCGTGCTGTTGAGCGTAACTTCGACGACCCTGACGCCGCCCTTCAGCAACGCTTCGGATAGCTGCATGATCTCTCGCAAGCTGAAATCGCCCCGGATAATGCTGATCAGCCCGTGTTTGTAAAGTTGCTTTTTGACCTCGAGCACAGGTTTAACGCAGCGCCTCGAGCAGGTCTTCGCGTAGCGGCGAAAACACGTCGATTAGCAGGCTTTCCTCGAGGGCCAGCACACCGTGCTCGAGGCCCCCCGGAATTACGATCACGTCGCCCGCTCCGAGCTCCCTCTCGTCGTCTCCTAGATAAAAGGTCAGCCGCCCCGCCAGCAGGCGCGAGAGCTGTTCATGCGGGTGCGAATGCCGCGCGCCCTCCGCGCCGGGCTCGAAGCGGACCTCCATCGCCATCATGGTGTTGCCCGCCGCGACGAGTCTACGGGTGACGCCGGGTTCTGCGTCCTTCCACGGTCCGGTCGTGGGGGTATAGGTGTTCGTGGAGGTATTCTTGGGCGTGTTCATACAGCTCTCCTTTAGGCGGTTTCTCGAGTAAAAAGCTTGACGGGAATCGTTACGGCTCGGGTCTCGGGGGGTTCGCCTGCAAGGTGTTGAAGGAGCAGGTCGGCCGCAGTCGTGCCGAGCTGGTAGGCGGGAAAGTCGATGGTGGTCAGCGGCGGCGTGGTCGCCGCCGCCATACTAAAGTTGTTGAAGCCTATCACGGCGAGGTCTCCAGGTACAGCTACACCACGCAATTTTGCGGCGCGCAGCGCGCCCACGGCGAGTAGATCGTCGAAACAGACGAGCGCGGTAGGCGGCGCGGCCTCACCGAGCAGCTCCAAACTTAGCTCGAGCTCCTGAGAGACCTCGTGCTGCTCTAAAGGATTGTTTACAGCGGCCCCCAGATGCGTCTCGCCGTGGTCCGCGTGACGGACCATCGCTTCGTCCAGCACTAGGCCATTTTTCTCGAGACCCGCCAGGTATCCCTGATACCGCGCCTGACTCGTGTGTTTGGTCAGCACCCGTCCCAGGTAGCCGATACGCTTGTGACCCCGGCGGCTCAGATAACCTACCGCCGCGCTGATCCCCCCCTCGTCGTCGACGCAGACGCTGTAGGCGTGGGCGCTGTGCGTGTGGGCTTTACGCTGCACTTCGGCAAACGGCAGCCGAATCGCCTCCAATGTACGCAGCTGCGCGTCGCTGAGGTGAGACCCCACCGCAATTATCCCGTCGCAGCGGCTCCGCAGTTCGGAGAGTTGCTGCTCGCCCTGCCCCAGTTGCAACGAGTAGAGCAGCAGATGATAGCCCCTCCCGTTCGCGCTCGCCAAAACGCCGTTCAAAATCTCTTCGAGGTACCCCGACACTGACAAGCGCCCCGAGGTCGTACCCGAATAGATAAAGGCGAGCGTACGGGTGCTGGCGCTACGCATCGCCTGAGCGCCCGCGTGCGGCGTATAGTTGAGGTCTCTGACCACCGACTCGATGTGACGCCGGGTCGTCTGCGACACCCCGCGTTTGTTGTTGATCACCAAAGACACCGCCTGCGACGAAACCCCGGCGGCTTTGGCAACATCTTTTAGGGTCGGCCGGGGGTCTTTCAAGGTCGGGCGGAGGTCCGCAGAACCGGACACCTAGACCCCCTTCTCGCCGAGCACCAGCTCGAGAGTAAAGCTCGAGGTCTGCGTCGGCAAAAATATACTGAGCGCCCACGGCAGCGTCCCTAAAAAGCTTTTGCTCGCCGGTAAACCCACCACGTCTTCGACGTTGATCTGCGTCACGCTGCCCTTGGCCTCGAGGCTGAGCGTCCGGTGCGCGTCACTAAAAAGGTAGCGGTCGGGGCCGAGCTTTAGTACCCTCTGAAGCGCGACGCCCAGCATACTGTAGCGGCTGAAGATATCGGTACGTTCGGTCTCGAAGGCGTGGCTGACGGTGAGTTTGGCTCCCTCGAGCCGGTACTCGAGCGCAAGTCTTCCGAGGTCAGCCCGGTAGTCCAGCGTCTCGATATCCAAAAACCTGTGCCACACCAGTCGCACACCCTGGTGCATTTCGACCAGTTCGTCGCAACCACCCGCTGCCGCGTAGACGTCGCCACTCGTCAGCTCGAGGTACTCGGTACCGTAAGGCGCGGAGTGCTGCGTGGGCACGTCAAGCACGAAGGGCATAATGGGCGCGGGCAGGTAGCTCGTTGTGACTTTGGGGTCGAATTTGTCGGGGTTTCCCACCACCGGCAGGGCGATGTGCCAGTGTTCGTTTTTGCCAATCCACAGACCGTAACGCCTGCTCGAGCCCTTCGGCGCGCCGAAGTCGGTGAGGTCGCAAACCGTTTCGGGCAAGCTGGCGTGTTCGGGTAGCTCCAAGTCGACCGTAGCTGCAAGCGCCGTCACCTGCTCCGCAGTATGCAAAAACTTGACCAGCATCCCGAAGGTACTCCCTACCAGCCGGTGCGAACGCCGGTAGCTAAACGTCTCCCGGCCCCCCTTGTGCATCGTCGTCGAACCGTCGTCGTCGAACCAGTCTCGCTTCAGGGTCTGAAAGCTCCGCCGCGCCAGGGCGAGGTCGTTGGCGAACGCCGCTTGCGTGATCAGCCCTCCGCCGAGCAGCCCTACCCCAAAACTAAGCAGGCAATGGATAGTCGTGCCGTAGCTAATAACGCCCTGGCTACGGCCCCAGCAAAAAGCGTAACCATCTAGCCTGACGAGCTTGTAGAGCAAGTCGTGGTACCCCGCCGCCAACCCCAAAAGAAAGTTGCTTTCTTCGTCCGAGGCGTAGTGCGCGACCAGATCGATAGCCGCGGCGACCGTTTCCCAGGCGTACTGATCGACCACCATAAAGGGCGGGTTGTCGTCGAACCAGCGGTTTTCTCGCAATTTTTTAACGAGCTGCTTAAAGGCCGACGCTCCCGCAGCTTGGGCCGCCTGATCTTCAGGGAGCAAGCGGGCAATAAGCCGCGCGTTTTCGCTCGTGACCCACAGATAATTGTCGGGCAGCGTCCGCATCTTGTGCTGCGCTTCGTCGTAATAAGAAGCGACGGTGAATGTTTCTTGCCGACACGCGGCCTGCGTGTCGGCGTCGAGGGCGTGCCAAAGTGAATTTTGCTCGAGTGGCCCGTAAACCGCTAGGCTCTCTAAAACCGCCCGGTGCGCGAACGGGACGAGGGGCTGACCCAGAAACGGTTTCAGGCTCGCCACAATGCGTTGGTCGAGGCTTGAAGGGTACGCGTCGGTACCGGAGCCGCGCAAAAGCGCCAAAAAAGCCGCGTAGTGAGAACCGTTTTCAGCGCTCGAGCCGCCCATATGCGGGCGTTTGTCTCGGTGGCTCTGAGCCAGACGCTGCCCACGCACGACGGGGGGCAGCTGGCCCGCCACCAGGATATTTTGCTCGAGACGTTCGGCGCAACGTTCCGCAAACTGTCTCAAGTCTCGCCCGAATTCGGTGCAACTGTTCGTTGTCGTCATGCGCTAAAAGTCTCCCATGAATCATATGTTTGGCAAAATAGTAGATCGTTAAAGCTTTCTGAGGCAGCCTATCACAGATGAAACCAGCGTGTCACAAAAGAGTCCCGAACCTCCCTTATTTACACACTTGACATCCGCAGTGGGTTTAGGCTACATTTGATTTAACGTTAAAGTTAACGTCGGGTGACAAGCTCGCACAAAACGACGGGTTCCACACCGGAAACGTCGTTTCTACCGCCGACTTGAGCCCCAAACTAACAGGAGGTTGGTATGTCAAAGCGTGCGACACTACTCTTTTCCCTCTCTTTTTCTCTCTGTGCCGTAACATCACTGCTGCCGGTAGCTCTGGCGCAAGCTCCGGACGTAACCGTTTGGAGTATCTCAGTCGAGCAAGACGAGCTGTACCGCGAGCTCGAGGCCGCATTTAATGAACGCTACCCCGAGTACACAGTAAAGTTTGAAACCTTTAGCCAAGACGCCTTTCAGCAAAACTTACCCCTGGGTTTTGAAAGTGGTGACGCCCCGGACGTGGTGCTGGCAAGTTTCGACGTGCCGATGTCCGAACTTTTAGCCAACGACTGGTTGGCTCCGGTCGCAGGCGACGCGGACATCCCCGAAGAATGGTTCGCCCGCTTTCCCGAAAGCACCTTCGTCAATGGTCACAATATGGTAGAGGACGTGGTTTACGGCGTCCCGACCAACGAACAAGACATCTGGGGACCCGGTTATATGTTTTATAACCGCACCGTCCTGGAAGACGCCGGGATCGACCCCGACGCGGAAATTCCGTCTACCTGGTCCGAGCTGCTGGCGGTCTGCGAGCGCGTTAAAGCGGCCGATTATCCATGCTTTACCGCTTCGTTCGACAGCGACTCAAATGTGCGGCGCTGGTGGACACCGTTTACGTCGATGGCCCAGACCTGGACACCTTTTAACTATCAAACCGGCGAGTTTGCCTACGCCGACGAAAGCCGCCTGCGCGCCTGGGAGCTGCTTAAAACGCTCTATGACGGTGAGCACTTTATCCCCGGTGTAGAGACTACAGACCGCGAAACGTCGCGTCAAATCTTCGCGCTCGACCAAGCCGCCTTTTATATGGACGGAGCCTGGATGCCGAGCGTGTTCAGCACCGGAATGGAGTTTCCCGACCTGAACTACGGCGTCGCCCCAGCGCCGCGCCCCGACGACGGAGTACAGGGTGCGCTGCACAAGGGTCTCATCACCTCGAGGTTGCACGTCACTTCAGCCGTTAGAAATCCTGAAGCGGCGTGGGCGCTGATCGACTTTTTAACCGAACCTGAAGGCGACTACGCAAAAGGCTATATCGGCGGCGGTTTCGGCTTTTTAAGCTTTGCCAACAACAGCGAGCTGGCCCCGAACGACGAGGTGCTGACCAACGTTTTGAAAATTGCGGACGGCTACCGGAAGTTCGAGCCTGTACCCCTTTTGGCCTGCGCGGATATGGCCAAGTCGACGGCCTACAACGACGCCTTGAGCGACCCGACCATACCCAGCGAAGAGGTGAGCCTGGTCGAAGCGCTCGCTACCGGTCAAGACTGGACGAAGGCCGCAGAGCAGATGGCGACAGAACGGCAAGCGTTATTTGAAAAGCTTTTGGCGGCGGAGAAAGCTGAAGGTCTTAACGTCGACCAGAGCTACTTTACCTATGCGGACTGGGATTTCAACACCGATTTCGACTACAGCAACTGCCCTCTTTGCAATTAGGTGAGGTTGCGGGGATGAACAGCGGTTCATCCCCGACTTAGAAGCGTGACTTTTAGACACCGAGACCGAACCAAAGGCTGGACCCGATGACGACTGATCTGAAGCCAGCCACCACCCCCACGCGCTCGCCGGAGGCCCGGCGGCGTGACCGGCGTCAGTGGGGATGGTGCTATCTGTTCCTAAGCCCTTTTCTGCTCTTTTTCATCGCCTTTACGCTCTGGCCTATCGCCGCTACCATGAGCTGGTCGTTTACGGATTTTTCGGTACCCAGCCGGGGTATC
>JAABUN010003000.1_pt1 | contig 27553 bp, 28 predicted proteins | sample 5559311 | NCBI WGS metagenome assembly JAABUN01 (sample SAMN10711877, study PRJNA513370) | rock metagenome | isolation source: Antarctica rocks | place: Antarctica: Victoria Land, Siegfried Peak sud
GTCTCTGGCTGCTCACCGGAACGAGGTCGGACATGCATCGGCTCCGCGACGGGCCTCGACAGGACCCGTTCCTGGAGGTCTCACGCGTGTCCGTTGGGCGAGCCCTGAGCGGACAAACCGCGCAGGCACGGCGAGAAGAGGGTTGTCCCGGTGACGAACGCTGAGCGGCACGCTTCCGCTCGCCTGCGGGTCGCGAACGACCGTCCACGAGACACTCCCGCTGACTGTCAACGCTCAGGCGGGCGTCTCTGTGCGCACGATGCGGCGTGGCGGGTGACGCCCGCGGGCGTGCTTTGCACGGCCTGCCAAATCGCGCTCCCGCCACCTCGCCGCGACTGACGCGTGGAGCGGAGTTTCGCGGCGAGCAGCTAGCTGGGTGATGTTGCAGGTCGGCGTCTCAATACCAAGACCGGCCGTCGATCTTGTGCCGTATGACGCCCGGCTCGGGAGTGCCAACGCGGACGGGGCTACTGGGACAGCCCTGGCGGCGTACCCCCGCTGACTGCGACGCTCCCGATACATTCGGCTGTTGGGACGCTCGCTGACGCGGCTCCGAGACCTCGCACTGGTTTTCTGCCCGTCGGTCGGTCCACCTGGTCATTCCGTCAGAGCGCGCTGGCGATCACGTCGAAGAGATGGTCGGCACGTGGCGCGGACGAGGGTTGGTCGTTGAGCCACGCGAGTGCCCCGACCAGCGCGAACAGGTCGGTGCCATCGAGGTCGGTCCGTGCCACGCCTGCGGCCTGGGCGCGGGTGAGGAGCTTGGTGCCTGCCGCGCGCATCTCGGCGCACGCGGCATGGAGTGCGGACTCGGTGTCGTCGATGGCGGTCATCATCGACGCCACGACGCCCCGGTACTCATGGGCGCACGCGACGCAGTCGCGTAGCCACGAGACGAGAGCATCCCCAGGCGAGTCGGAGGTCTCCAGCACGGCTGCCTGTGCCGCCAGTCCGTCGAAGCTCGCGCCGAGCAAGGCCTCGAGCAAGGCCTCCCGCGTCGAGAAGTGCCGGTACAGCGTGCCGAGCCCCACGTCAGCCCTGCGGGCGATGTCGCGCAGCGACGCGTGGGCGCCCTGCTCGGTCACGGCGTCGCGGGCGACCGCGAGGAGGTGGTCGTAGTTCTTCCTGGCGTCGGCTCGCATGTGCCTCCTCGACAACCGGCGCACTGCTCCGTATATTCGGAGCAGTGTTCCGCAACGGTACCCCGTCTGCGCCTACAGGAGGAAGCGATGCCGTCCAACATGATGAGAGCAATCCGGCTGCACGAGTTCGGTGGTCCCGAGGTACTCCGGTACGACGAGGTGCCGCTTCCCGAGCCCGCGGCGGGTGAGGTGCTCGTCCGCGTCCACGCGGTGGGCGTCAATCCCCCCGACTTGTACATGCGCGAGGGGATGCCCAACGTGCCCCCGGAGATGAGGCCGCCGCTGGGCTTGCCCGCCACACCTGGGACGGACGTGTCGGGCGTCGTCGCAGCTGTCGCCCCGGATGTCGACGGCCTGTCCGTCGGAGACGACGTCTTCGGTCTCCTGCGCTTCCCCAGCCTGGAGGGCAGCGCCTACGCCGAGTACGTCGCGGCGCCAGCGTCGGACCTCGCACGCAAGCCGGCCCACATCGACCACGTGCACGCCGCAGCGGTGCCCATGGCCGGGCTCACCGCGTGGCAGTTCCTGATCGAGCTCGGACACGACCATCCGTCTCCGTTCCAGGCGGCGCAGCATCGCCCGGTGCCACTGGACGCCGGAACGACGGTGCTCATCAACGGCGCCGCGGGCGGCGTGGGGCACTTCGCGCTGCAGCTCGCGAAGTGGAAGGGCGCGCGCGTCATCGCCGTCGCCTCGGGCAGGCACGAGCCGTTCCTTCGCGAGCTCGGCGCAGACGAGTTCATCGACTACACCAGAAGCCGTCCCGAAGACGTCGCCCACGACGTCGACCTCGTGCTCGACACCGTCGGCGGTCCCGACAGCAGCCGTCTCCTGCGCACACTCAAGCGCGGCGGCGCGCTGTTCCCCGTGTTCGTCGCCGAGTACGACCCTGAAGAGGTCGCGAGTCTGGGCGTCACGACCTCGGGCACCCAGGTGCGCTCGAACGGCCCGCAGCTCGCCGAGCTCGGGCGCATGCTCGATGCCGACGCGCTGCGCGTCGCCGTCGACAGCACGTTCCCGCTCGCGGAGGCACGAGAGGCGCACGAACACGCCGCCCGTGGCCACCTCCAGGGCAAGATCGTGCTCACCGTCGCATGAGGACGTCGCGCATGTCGCCGGGAGACCTTCGATGACCACGATCAAGGACGCCGTCGGCGACCTGCTCAACGACCACCAGCTGTCAGCGCAGGAGGCGGTCGACCGGCATTTCGGTCCCACCTTCCGCCAGCGTGTGAACGGCAGCTTGGACGACCGTGCAGGGTTCCTCGCGCGCATCCTCGACATCCGAGAGGCCGTCGAGCACGCCACGATCACCGTTCTGGACGAGCTCGTCGACGGCAACCGCTACGCAGAACGCCACGTCGTCGACCTGGTCCAGCGGGACGGGACGCGGATCCGCCAGGAAGTGTTCGTCTTCGCGGAGCGGGACTCGGACGGGCGCTTCGCCCGGATCGAGGAGACGAGCCGGACGCTCACGAAGGACTAACGCCGACCGAGCTGAAGCGACAGACTCCCGCCCCCACCGCCGCCTGTCGTCCGACAGCGGTGCGGACTCGCTGACCCCTGAGACCGCCATCGTTCCCGGGCCGTTGAGTGCGGTGCTCTGGTCCTCGTGCCGAGGCCCGCGCGTGCGGTGGTGGTTGTCCGTTGTTCGGGAGGTGGGCGGCGGTGGTGCTCGTCGAAGCGAGGGGAGTGATCATCCCCGGTGGGAGCACGCGCGGGGCGGGGTGCTGAGTGAAGGGCCGTTCAGGTGAATCGGGAGGGCCGGAGGGGCTGCAGTTCTTCGGCTTGGACGCCGTCGACGATTTCGCGGGCTACGAGTCGACCGACGGTGGGGGCCAGGGTGACGCCGGAGTGCGTCACCGCCAGGTAGCCGCCTGCTGCGGTGGGGATGGGACCGATGACGGGGGACCCGTCGGCGGGCATGGGTCTGATGCCCACGCGGACGCTGACCAGCTCCGTGTCCTCGGCACCGGAGAACGAGGACTTCAGCTGGTCGAGCATCTGGTGCCCGGCGCGGTCCAGTTCCTGCTGGCTGGTCTGCCCGTCGTGGTCCGAGGCGACCAGCAGGTGGCCGTCGGCCGCCTCGCGGACCTCAAGCTGATCGTTGGCGACCAGCGTGCGCACCACCCCGGGTGGGGCGTTGAACCGCATGAGCAGCGCCGGCGAGGGCGCGACCGGCAGGGTGAAGGCGAGCGGGGCGCAGAGCAGCGGCGCGTCGGCGCCGCTGGCCAGCACGACCGTCCGGGCGGGCAGGAAGCCCGCCGACGTCTGCACTCCGAGGACACGGCGGTCGCGGACCGGCAGCCCGTGAGCGGCGACCCCGGTGTGGACCGTGGCGCCGTGCGCGCGTGCCCCGCCGACCAGTGCCTCGGTGACCGCGACGGGGTCGACCGCGCCGTCACCGGCCCGCAGCGCGGCTCGTGCCGGCACCGTCTGCAGGTGCGGCTCGAGCCGCACCTGCAGGGCGTCGATCAGCTGTCGGTCATGGGGATCGGCGTCGGTGATGGTCGGCTCGTCGTGGCCCCAGGACAGCGACCCGGTCCAGCGGACCCGGACCCCGGCCAGCTCCCGCCCGAGCCTGCGGTAGTCCTCCAGCACGCTGCGGCGCAGCAGCGCCTGCTCGGGCGGCGCGGTGTCTGTTCCTCGGCCGATCCAGGCGAACGAGACGCCGCTGGCACCGGAGGCCGGCAGCGCCTTGTCCAGCAGCACGACGTCCGCGCCGGCGCGGGCCAGGTGGTAGGCCACCGAGGCACCGACGATCCCAGCGCCCACGACCACCACGTCGAAGGTGGTCGTCATCGGCTGAGCCGATCACCGAGCTGGCCGAAGTGCAACGGCCTTCCTGCCCCGGACCCTGCGCCGCCATCCATCGGTCGACCTTGGTCCCGGTAGAGGAACTTGGGTTCAGCTGGGACAGTCGCGGCGTGAGCGGGCTGTGTTTGGGTACGCGAGGTGCTCGGCCGACGAATAGATCTCGCCGCGTAGGGAAGACGTGGTGGGCGGGCTCGCGGTGGCAGGGGTGCGACCTCACTTGGGGGCTGTTCGGTGGCCTAGTCGGCGTCGGCGGAGGCCTTGAGCCGGTCTGCCAGTGAGCGGAGGAGACCGCGCAGCTCGTCGGGGTGCTCGACGATGAACGGTGCTTCCAGTCCGGCGAGCATCGCGGGTACCCAGTCCAGCCGCTCGGCTCCCAGCTGGATACGGGCCCAGCCAGCGGGTTCGGCGATGTCCTCGACGGAGGCGACTCCCGGCGGCAGGCGGGACCGCACGTGTTTCGCGGTGTCGTGGATCTGTATCGAGATCGCGTGCTGGTACGGCGCTTCGGCGAACCCGGACAGCAGGCGCTCGACCGCGTCGAACCCGCTGGGAACGTCGAAGGTCCCAGCCAGGATTTCGGGGGCTGTGATCCGGTCTAGGCGAAAGGTACGGGTGTCGCCGCTGGCCGAGTCGGCTCCCACGACGTACCAGCGGCCGGAACGGGCGACGAGTCCGTACGGGTGGACGGTCCGCTCGCTGCACCGCCCGTCCGAGGTGGCGTAGCCCAAGGCGACCGGATTGCGGTCCCGTGCCGCCTGGGCCAGGACGAGCAGGACGGTCGTCTCGACTGGGACCGGAGGCCGACCGCCGACGGTGACCTCAACGGTCCGCAGCAGCGCGTCCAACCGACGTCCCAACGTTGCGGGGAGCACGCGCTGCAGCTTGGCCGCGGCGCTCTCGGCTGCGGCGGCGGAGGTGGGCACCAGGCCCGCCCGACGTCCGGCGACCAGGCCCAGCGACACCGCGAGGGCCTCGTCGTCGGTGAGCATCAGCGGAGGCATCCGGTACCCAGCTGCCAACCGGTAGCCGCCGTATCGACCCCGCACCGACTCCACCGGGATGCCTAGATCAGCTAGGTGAACGGCGTAGCGACGCACGGTGCGCTCTTCCACGCCGAGCCGGTCCGCCAGCTCACCGACGTTGCGGGTGCCGCCGGCCTGCAGGATCTCCAGCAGAGTGAGCACTCGAGTGGTCGGTCGCGTCACTGCGGAAGTCTCCCGCGAATACCGGACCGGTTGTGTCCACTTTCCGTTCTAGCGTCCCGGCCATGACGACCTCAGCTCCCGCCAGCGCCACCGGACACGCCCTGGTGTCGGTCCGCCTCATCACCGACGACCTCACCCGCCTCGTCGGGTTCTACGAACGGGTCACCGGTGGATCAGTCCGCTGGTTCACGCCCGACTTCGCCGAACTGCAGACGCCCGCCGGCACGTTGGCCATCGCCAGCACGGGCACGGCGGCGCTGTTCGGGCCGGGCGCTGCCCGCCCAGCGGACAACCACACCGCGATCATCGAGTTCCTCGTCGAAGACGTCGACGAGGAGTACTACCGGATCAAGCAGCTCCCCACCGAGTTCGTCAACTCCCCAACGACGATGCCGTGGGGCAACCGCTCACTGCTGCTCCGGGACCCCGACGGCAACCTCGTCAACCTCTTCACCCCCGTCACACCCGACGCTAGGACAAAGTTCGGACGCTGAACGGTCGTCCGGGCGCCGCCGTGCCGAGACACTCAACGAGACTGTTGCTCTGACCCCTTGAGACCGCCATCGATTTTGGTACGGCGGGAGCGGTGATCTCGGCGGCGTACCCAAAGGTGCCTGACGTGCCCAGACGGTCGGTTCGCTCCCTCGTAGTGCGGGCCCGTCAGACGGCGCGTTGGCGCTGTCGGTAGGTGGCGGCCTTGGCGCGGTCGCCGCAGCCCTTCATGCCGCACCAGCGGCGGCGCTGGCCCCGGGAGCGGTCGATGTAGGGGCGGGTGCACCGGTCGCCGTCGCACCAGTGCAGGGCGTGCCGGTCGGGGCTGTCGAAGAGGCTGAGGCAGTCGTTGGCCAGGACGGCCAGCACGGCCCCGAGGTCACCGGTGCGGCGCAGTTCCCCACGCGGGCTGAGGTGCGCGACCGGTGGTGGTCGGGCGGCGGCGGTGTTGACCAAGTGCCGGTCGTGCGGTGACGGGTCGCTGCCGTCGATCAACCCACTGAGGAGGCCGAACAAGGCCTCGCGGAGGGCCTTCGCCGCGTCGAGCTGGTCCGCGGTGACCTCGACGTCGTTGTGGACGAGGCGCGACTGCGCGATCCACGCGGCTAGGTCGGTGGGCGTGCGCAGTCCCTCCTCGTTCGTGGTTCCCCGTTCCGACAGCGTCGGGACGAAGTCGAGCACCGGCCTGTCGGCGATGAACTCGAAGGTCACGTCACCACCTTGACAGGTGGGCGGCAGCCCAGGCGAGACTGCCTCTCCATCACCTGTTCAACCGGTGACGTGAGCGGAGCGACAGGGGGGCGGGATGAGACAGAGTCGGGCCGACCGGGCGATCGAGCCGGTGGAGTCCGGGCCCGGCGGTCACGGGACGACCGCTCGGCCCGCCAGGCTGCTCGGTGGCTACCTGGTGGCGGCTGGCCTGGTGCGGTTCGCTGACGAGGGGTCGCGGGTTGCGCTCGTCCTGCTGGCCGTCCAGCGGACCGGCAGCGCGGGGACCGGTGGGATCCTGATCGCGGCCCTTCTGGTGCCGCACGTCGTTGTCGCACCGGCTGTCGGCCTGCTCGTCGACCGGGCACGTCAGCCTCGCTGGGTACTGGCCGTAGCGGCCTCAGGGTTCGCCGCCGCCCTGGCCGTGGCCGGTGTCGGGGTGGGGAGGGTGCCGCTGCCCGTGGTGCTCGGGGTCCTTGTCGCTGGGGGATGCTGCGGGCCGGCGCTCACCGGTGCGTTGACCAGCCAGCTGTCCGGGCTGGTGCCAGCCGAATCGCTGCCTCGCGCGTTCGGACTGGACTCCCTGACCTACAACATCGCCGGCATCGCCGGGCCCGCGCTGGCCGGAGTCCTAGCAGCCGGGTTCGGCGCCGGCGTCGCGACCAGCGCGCTCAGCGCGAGCGCCGGTGTCGGCACTCTGGCGCTGGCGGCCCTCCCGGTTGGCGGCCACGGACCGGGCCCGGCCCCAGCGGCCGCGACTCCGCTGACCGCGGGCGTGCTCGCGGTCGTCCGAGACCGTGTGTTGGTGGTCGTCACCGGTGCCTGCAGTGCCGGGCAGCTCGGCACCGGCGCGCTTCCGGTGGTCGCGGCGGTGCTGGCCACCCGGGCGCACTCACCGGCGCACACCGGGGTCCTGCTGACCGCCGTCGCAGCCGGCGCGTTGGTCGGGTCGCTGGCCTGGACGCTTTGACCGCCGCCTTCGGCCCGGGCGCCGCTGGTCGTCATGGTGTCGCTCATCGGGATCGGCGTGCCGCTCGCCGTTGCCGCTGCCAGCACCTCCTTGGCGTTCACCACAGTCCTGTTCGCGGTCAGCGGGCTCAGCACCGGACCGTTCACCGGCGCGTTGTTCACCGCACGCCAGGACCGGGCGCCCGAGCAACTCCGCGCCCAGGTCTTCACCATCGCCGCCGGGCTCAAGACCACGACCGCCGCTGCCGGCGCGGGCCTGGCCGGAGCTCTGGCACAGACCGCCACCGCAACCCAACTCCTGCTGGCCGCCGCGTGCCCCGTGCTCGCGGGCATCCTGGGGCTACTGCTGCTCCAGCGACCCGGAGGGCACCTGTTCCGAGTCGCGCCAGCAAGAGTGCCGCGGACCGCCACGGACCACCGCGAGGTCGATAGCGGTGACCGCGGCGCTGGGGCGTCGTGACGGGTGCGCCCCGGCGGTTCGAGTGCGATGACCGACCAACCCCACGCGAGCCGGCTGGGGTCGTCGGCGACGTCGGCCCTGGTGGTGGTGTCCCGGCAGACCCGTCCGGGAGCCTGTCCCGGTCAGGGTGGCTCAGCCGGGACAGTCCGGGGGTCTTGTCGAGCTTCTGACCACAGCCGCCTGCGGGTCTCCGCGCGCGATCGTCCACCGCGGGCCGTGCGGGGCCGGGGACGAGGCGGTTGAGCAGGCCGTACCCCGTCGTCAGCGGCTGCGGCTGAGCGTCTTCACTCGGCGTCCTGCTGGGCGGCGATGTCGTGCAGGACCACCGTGGCGAAGCCGAGGACGGAGCGGTACCCGCCAAGCCACTGCTCGCGGTGCTCGCGGGCCGCGGCGAGGGCGTGCTCACGCTCGGCGTCGGTGGCCGCGTCGTGCAGTGCCCAGTCGACGAGCGAGCCGGTCCAGGACCACTCGTAGTCGTCCCATTCCGCCAGGGTGCTGACGTGTCCGAAGCCCGGCTCGAAGGATGCCTCGTGGACCTGGTGCGTGAAGCCGGTCAGGTCGGGGAAGTCGTCCGCGGCAGCGTCCAGCGCCGACAGCGCCTCCGGGGTCGGCGGCGCCTGCCAGAACGTGTCGCCCAGCAGGACCTGCCCACCGGGGCGCAGGTGCCGGCGCAGCGCTGACAGCGTGGTGGGCAGGTCGCCGAAGGCGTGGCTGGCGCCCACGCACATCACCACGTCGAAGGTTCCGCCGCTCCACTGCGCCGCGTCGGCCTGTTCCCACACCACCCGGTCGCCGACGCATCGGTCCTGGGCGGTCTGCGCGAGGACGTCGGGCAGAGCCAGGTCCACCCCGACGCCGGTGAGGTCGTCGCGGGCGGCGAGGAGCTCGACCAGCCACACCCCGTGGCCGCTGCCGAGGTCCAGCACCCGCCCTCCCTTCGGAGGGCTCAACCAGCCGAGCAGCTCGCGCACCCGGCCCACGTCCACCGGGGCTGCTACCGGATGCCGACGATGTGCGATGTGCGAGATCACGCGACGGTCCACTGGCGCTTGGTACCAGGCCCCTGCCGTGCCCGTCATCCGAAATCGGTGACGCCAACAACGCACCGACCAACAACCGCCGACCGCGACGAGCCCGCGACAAGCGCTGTGAGAAGCACGCCACTTACCGCTGAAGATCACCCGCGAAATGCGCAGCGCCGCGTGCTACTGCAGATCGTTAGCGCAGGGGGCCAGTAACGACACTGAGTGAAACTGCACCCCGCACCGGTACACCTCCGTGGTCCCCTGACCCGCGTGCCCCCCGAGCAGCTGCTGACCGAGTTCGATGTCCAGATCCGCCGCAACCCGAGTGTCGACGAACCCGGCAGCCGGGTCGAGGTCGGGGACCGGGTCGTGCGGACGGTGGCGGCGACCGACGGGTGGAACGGGGTGACCTGGTCCGACTTGGACGCGGCCAACGCCGACGCGGCCATCGCCGACCAAATCAACCGCTTCCGCCAGCTCGGGCGCAGCTGGGAGTGGAAGCACTACTCCTACGACCAGCCGGCCGACCTACCCGCCCGGCTGACCGCGGCAGGACTCGTCGCCGGAGCCCCGGAGACGGTGCTGGTCGCCGAGCTTGACCTCCTGGATCTGGACACAGGCGTCCCCGCCGGGGTCGAGCTGGTCCCAGTGACCGACGCCGCCGGCGCCGCAGCGATGGTCCAGGTCCACGACCAGGTATTCGGCGGGGACCACGCCCGAATCGGGCGAGCCGTCCTCGCTGGGCTCGCCCAGTACCCGCCGACGGTCGCGGCCGTCCTGGCGCTGGCCGATGGAGTCCCGGTGTCCTCCGGGCGGCTGGAGTTCGCCTACGGCACCGACTTCGCCAGCATCTGGGGCGGCGGCACCGTGCCGACGTGGCGTCGACAGGGCGTCTTCCGGGCCCTGGTCGCCTTCCGGGCCAGACTCGCCGCCAAAGCCGGCTTCCGGTACCTGCAGGTCGACGCAACTCCCGACAGCCGACCGATCCTGCGACGCCTGGGCTTCATCGAGCTCGCCACCACCACACCGTTCACCCACCAGTGACCACGCCGACGATCAACCGCCCCACCGGACCGGCACCACGGCCGTCGGCAAGCACCGCCGACAAGTCCTGACTCATCGCCCCGGCCGCCGCGGCAACTTGCGCTCACGGCACCCCCTACCGCTGACCGACATATCGAAACCGATCGTTAACGGGATGGTGCGCGCGGTACGACGACACGCCGGGGCGGGTCGTACCGGAAGCCGTGTCGAAAGCCGTGGTGCACCGGATGGATCGATTCGGCGTTTTCGGTATGGCCTGGTGTGCCGTGGGAGCCGGGGTTGAACGTCTCGTCGGAGGACACGGCGGAGGTGTTGCCGCGCCGGGGGTGACGAGCTGGGCGTGCTCGGCGGCGTGGGCGGGGCGCACAGGTTTCTGACAGGCCGTGGTTCGTAGCTTTCGGGCCGTCCGTCAGACCCGTTGAGCGGCCGCTGATCTGCGGTCGCGCGCCTACCGGAGGTCCCTTGTGTCCCTTACCGACCACCGCAACCCGATGGGGCTGATCGCCCTGGCGGCCGCCGGCTCGATGGTGTTGCTCGCTGCGGCACCGGCCAGCGCGCTGGCCACCCACGCATCCCGGCACCAGCCCGCCCCCGCCGCGAAGGCCCACCGCTTCACCGCCGAGGGCCTGGTGGTGTCCTCGACAGGCTCCTCGGTCGTGGTGCTGGCCCGCGACGTTTCCAGCCGTGGCCGTGTGGACCACAACAAGCTCATCACGGTCGCCGTCGCGCCTCGGCACCAGCGGCACCTGCGCGGCGCGTCGACGGCCGGGCCGAGCGCGGGGACCCTGATCGTCGGGAACCTGGTGGACCTGTCCGATACCGCGACCAGCTCCGGGACCACCGCGACGTTCACCGCCACCCAGGTGGTCCAGCACACCGAGCCCGCGCACGTGTTCCTCGGCACCGTCACCGCGGTGAACGCCAACCTGGTCACCGTCACGAAGGCCGCGACCGCCAGCGACGACCAGGGTGAGAACAGCGACGGCTCCAACCAGTTCACCGTCGACGTGACCAACGCCGCGGTGACCGTCGACGGCGCCGCGGGCAGTCTCACGGTCGGGCAGTCTGTCGCGGTCCTCGGCGAAGGGGTCCACGACCTGGTCCTCGCGGCGGCGGTGTACGCGTTCACGGCCGTCCCCACCGTCCTCGCCGGGGACGTCTCGGCCGTGAACGGCACCCTGGTGACGATCGGCGACAGCGGGGACGGCGCCACCGTCGACCTCGCCGGCGTCCCGTTGTCGGTCAACGGCAACCCCGACAGCACCACCGCCGCCCTCGACGCCGACACGAACATCGTCGTCCTGGGCAGCACCGACACCGCCGGGACCCTGACCCCGACCGTGGCGTTCGCGTTCAACAGCGCCGACAGGAACCCCGCCGGGGCCAACCCCGACGACTGACCCACCACCCCGCACGGACACCAGCGCGGGGGTGCCACGACGTCCGGTCGCCCGGCGGAGCACCCCCGTCACCGTCGGCGGCCACCGTGTGCAGGTGGGGACCCGACGCCGCTGCGCGCGGTCCCGGACCGAGTGGTGGTCGGCCCGGTCGGCCCCGCCCCCTGACGGGCACCGTCAGCGTCACACCGCCACGGGTCGCGGGCGATCGTGTTCCCACTGCGGGGCCGGCCGGCGGGTCGGTCGCCTGCGCGGTGTCCCAGCCGCGGCCGCTGCACCAGAAAGCGGTCGGAGCGGGACCAGCGGGTGGGCCCGGGCTTGTGCAGCGGGCTGCTGCGCGAACGCGCCAGGCCAGTCCAGGCCGGTCCAGGCCGGTCCAGGCCGGCTCGCCGCCGACCCGCCCAGGTGGGATGCGAGCAGCAGCGGGATCCCCGCGGCCGCGACCGCCCCCGCGGCCAGTGCGGACACCGCACCCCGTCCGGGGGCGCCGGGGGCTGCTCGAGCACCCCAGACCGGGTACCTGGCCGGCGGGCTGGGGGCTGGGAGGCTGGGGGGGTGACGCATGTTCTGGTGCCGGAGCCGGAGCCGGCCCGGGGTGACCCGCAGTCGCCGGGGCCGGCGGCGGCCAGTGTGAGCGGGTCGGTGCCGCCGGGCTGCCCGGCGCGGACCCGGCTCTACCGGGGTGGGGTGGTGCGGGGTGAGGGGTTCCCCGCGGAGCAGATCAGTGAGCGGTTGCGGGCCGACCCGGACGCGGTCGTGTGGTTGGACCTCTACGACCCGGACACGACCGATCTGCAGCTGTTGGTCGAGGAGTTCGGGTTGCACCCGTTGGCGGTGGAGGACGCCGTCCACGACCACCAGCGGCCCAAGGTGGACCGCTACCGCACCCACCTGTTCGTGAACGTGTACGCGGTCCGGTTCGACCCGGCCGGCGGGGAGCTGAGGACCAGCGAGATCAGCGTGTTCGTCACCGACCGGGCGCTGATCACGGTCCGCAAGTCCGACTTCGACGTCGACACCCTCCTCGACCGGTGGGACGACGCTGGCGAGCGGGCGGGCAGCGGGCTGGGGTTCCTGGTCCACGGGCTGCTGGACGCGGTCGTCGACGGGCACTACGCGGCGGTGCAACTGCTCGAGGACGCCGTCGACGAGCTCGAGGACGCCCTGTTCGACCCGCGCCCGGGCCTGGACATCCGGCGGCGCGGGTTCGAGCTGCGCAAGAGCCTCGGCCAGCTGCGCCGGGTCGTGGTGCCCATGCGTGACGTGATGGCCCGGGTGGTCCGTGAGGACAGCCACCTGGTCGACGAGGACCTGGCGCCCTACTACCAGGACGTGCACGACCACGTGCTCCGGGCCGCGGAGGATGTCGAGGCCAGCCGTGACCTGATCGCGTCGATCCTGGAGACCAGCCTCAACGAGCAGGGCAACCAGCTCAACGAGATCACCAAGAAGCTCGCCGCGTGGGCGGCGATCATCGCCGTGCCGACCGCGGTGACCGGGTTCTACGGGCAGAACGTGCCCTACCCGGGCTTCTCCCAGCACTGGGGGTTCGTCCTGAGCAGCATCACGATCGTGGTGCTCTCCGGCGGGTTGTACCTGATGCTCAAACACCGCGACTGGCTCTGACACAGGCGGGTAGGCGGCGGTCACCGGCTTCACCCGGTCGCCGCACAGGCCACCGCCGCCCGGGTGCTAGACCGCGCAGCGAGCCGACCCGTGCCCGGCCATCCGAGCGCGGGGGAACGCGCGCCGAGCCGGTGGGTGCCGGGGTCGGCGCCGCGACGTTCGAGGTGTGCAGCGGGCTGCTGCACGAACGCGCCGCGGTCGGGACGAGGCCAGCGCCGATCCGCGCAGGTCCCGTAGGTCCGCCGGGACCAGCCGCGCTGGCCGGGGAACGCGTCGTGCAGGTCCACGGGCGACCGCTCCCGCCCACACGGTCCCGCCCACACGGCCACGCCGCTCCGCGGACTGGCCGGAGCACAGCTCGCGCGCACGGCACCCACGCGCGGACCGCGTCCGGCGACACCGAGGTTCGTGGCCGCGGCGGGCGGCCGTCGTGTTGCGGCTGGGCCCATGACCCCCGTCGAGCAGACCGTCGACAGGCGCGGTCAGCGACCATCTGGCACGGTCGGCACGAACAGACCCGCCCAGCGGTGGCCGGTACGCCGGTCCACTCGGCGCGGGTCCGTCCACGGTCGGGGGCTTCCCGGCCGTGTGGCTTGTCTGAAGGGTGTTCTTGTGCGCCGGTTGTCTGCTCTTGTCCTGGTCGTGGTGATGGCTGTCGCCGGGTGCGGTTCGTCGAAGACGGCGAGCACGGCCGTCCCGTCCGCCGCCGGTGCCAGCGCCTCCGCTGCCGCCGGGGCGGTGGCCGGCGCGTCGCCGCTGGCGTCCACGGGGTCCTCGATGGCACCGACCGCGGCGGCGGCTGCCGCGTCGTGCCCGAGCTCGAACAGTCGGTCGTTCGCGAAGACCCGGTTCGTCGCTGATCTGGGTGGGGCGGCGTTCCTGATCCGCCGCTACATCTACCAGCCCTACACCCGGGGGTCGTTCACCAAGGGCCACCCCGGGCGGACCCTGGCGCTGGTGAAGGCCGCGGCGACCGCGGGGACGGTCGTGCACCTGTTGAAGAACGCGTCGCTGAACGCGAAGGCGAACCCGACGCTGTGCAGGACCATCGCGGCGCCGCTGGCGGGTCTGACCTCGACCGTGGGCGGCCTGGCCGGGTCCCTGCGCGGCGGGGCCGCGAGCCCCGGGGTGATCGGTGGGCTCGGTGGCGCGGTCAGCGGTCTGCTGGGCAAGGCCAAGGCCGCCGGGGTCCCGGTCACCGAGAAGGCCCCCACCGGAGCCTGACCGGCCGCGCCTCCCGGGCACCGGCCCGGGACCCGGGACCTCCCGGTGGTCCTGGCGGCGCGGTGCCCGATGCCGGAGGTCGGGAAGTGGTCCCGGACGAGCCCGCGAGCAACCGGCTGCCATGCTGAACGCTGCTCCATCTCCGGCTCCAGCGCCTGACCCGAGAGGTACTCGTCGTGAACCGAGGCACGTCAACCCTGGCCCTGACCCTGGCCGCGGCGGTGACCCTCACCGGCTGCGGGGCGAAGGCCCACACCCCGGTGACCCCTGCCGCCCCGGTGACCGCTGCCGCGCCCAACGCTGTCACCACCGGCCCGGCGGCGGCAGGCACCAGCACCGGCGCCGGAGCCGGAGCCGGAACCGGGAAAGCCTGCTCGGCCGGGCACACCCGGGCCACGATCAACGGCACCGTCAAGTGCCTCGCCCCCGGGCAGCAGTGCTCCGCCAAGGCGACCACCCAGTACCCGCAGTACGGGTACATCTGCCGCACCGTCAACGGCCGCCTCGTCCTGCACCGCGCCTGACGACCCACCCGGGACGGCCCGAGCGGGGGCACCGTGGTCGGGGACAAACCGCGGCAGCGTCCTCGCCTTGCGGGCCAGGACCTGCAGGTAGTGGTCCAGCAGCAGGCTCGGGGAGCCCTTGCGGACCGACCGGGCGTGCCGGGCGACCTCGGTCCGGCCGCCTGCGCCCAGGCATGGAGGGTGGCGGTGAGCGCGAAGGCGCTGCCGTAGAGCACGTGCTGGCCGACGTGGCGGGCGGTCAGCGTGTCCAGCGAGCGGAGACGCTCGGCGCTTGAGAGGGCGACGGCGCGGACGTCGACCACGGCGCGCTCACCGACCCAGTGCCCGGCCGGGAGCCGGGTGCTCACGGCCAGGCTCGACGGTGTCCGCGGGTCGTGACCGGGAAGCCAGTCGTCGAGCAACCCCAAGGCGACGCCGACCACCGCGGCCTGACAACCCACCCACACCGTCCGGGAAATCAGGTCAAGCTCCCCGGGTGCGCGCGGGCGTGTCGATGCGACCGAGGCCTCCGCCGCGGCGCTTGGTGTGCGCCAGGTCAAGGTGGTCAGAAGCCCGACCAACCGCGCGCGGCGCGCCGGACCCAGGAGGATCAGGGTTGTGAAGAGGGCAGGAGTCAACGATCTCCCGGTGTCCCCGCCACCCGACGAGCCCCCTCGACCGTCCGTCGAACGGGTCGGTCCCCCTGGGATAGGGGGACATCGGGAAGCGTGGCGGCGGGCCACCCAGAGGGAGAGCCGGTGGCCGGCTGCGGTCGCGACCGCGGTCGCGATCGGGTTGCAGGTGGTGCTCCCGGCCGAGCTGAACCTTTCCTCGCGGTACCTGCTTCCCGGCGTGGAAGCGGTGCTACTCGTGGCGCTGGCCCTGATCAACCCTGGTCGGGTGAGCCGGCGGGAAGTTCCGCTCCGCTGGGTCGGGCTCACCCTGATCGCGGTGGCGTCGGTCGCGAACGCGTACTCCGCGATCCGGCTGGTACTAGGCCTGGTCCGCGGCACCGAAGGCGGCTCACCCGGTCCGCTGCTGGCGACCGGGTCCGCGATCTACATCACCAACATAGTGGTCTTCGCTTTGTGGTACTGGGAGTTCGACCGAGGTGGACCCGCGGCCCGGGCCCACGGTCTAGACCCCTACCCGGATCTGATGTTCCCACAGATGGCGACCCCCGGGATGGCCGACAACGACTGGGAGCCCGAATTCATGGACTACCTGTACGTGTCGTTCACCAACGCCACTGCGTTCAGCCCAACCGACACAATGCCGCTGACGCGGGGCGCGAAGCTGGCCATGCTCGTCCAGTCTGCGGTGGCCCTGGTCACCGTGGCCCTGGTGATCGCCCGCTCTGTGAACATCCTCAAGTAGCCCGCTCACGACGACCAGCGCAGGCCAATGCCGCGGACTGAGTGACCCACTTCAGCTCGAGCTCATGCTCGGCACGCTGCAGCGACCACGGGGTAACTGCCCCCACCTCGTCGTTCCTGCGGTTCACCGTGCCCCTGGTGACCCTCGCCGCCCCACCCGCGGTGTGGTTGCGGGCCCGCACCGCCACGACCGTGGCGCTGCTCGGCGGCCTGCTCCTCCAGCTGTGGTGGCTGCAGTCACACCTGCCCCTCCCTCTCGCCGACATCGCGCCGCCCTGACACCGCACCCGTCGGGCACCGCACCCTCCGGTCCGGCACTGCCGGGGGACCCGGGATCGGAGGGCTGACCGTGCTCGAGCAGACCGTCCGCCGGGTCACCCGCCGCCGCGTTCCCGGGCGGGGCGGGGCGGGTCTGGTGGGGCTGGTTGGGGTCGGCGGTGAGGTAGGCGAACCGGCGGTGGCCGGCGCGGGCGGCTGCCCGGGCCGTGGGGTCGTCGGGGTGGGCTTCGGCGTGGCGGTAGGCGTCGCCTAGGTCGGCGGCTGCGATCGCGACCGCGATGGGGCGGGGTCCGAATCCGAGTCCGAGTCCGTCACGGTTCCTTCTGGCGGTGCGGGGGAGAGGCCGCGCAGGTCGCGGCCGTACGCGGCGAGCAGGTCGAACGGGTCCCGCGGTGGCGCCGCGGGCGTAGGGCCGACCGGCGGTGCCGGGTCGGACGGCGGTACCAGGGTGCGCCGTCGGTGGAACATGTGCCGGACGGTGACCGAGGCGACTGTTGCGACCCGATCACCGGCCTGCACGTCCTTCGCTGTCATGCCGGCGATCGGGGCCTCGCCGCAACGGTGCTGGCCGGGCGGAGCCGCCCCGGCCGGGCGCTGGCGGGCGTTGCGGCGCCGGCGGTTCCAGGCCCGGGGGCGTTCGGCGACGAGTCCGAGCACGTCGGGCTGTTGTTCGCCGCGTATGGGGCAATGGCGTACGACTCGGCCAGGATCCGGGCCAGGCTTACCCGCGCCGTGGACACCCGGCAGCTGATCGGCTAGGCCCAGGGGATCCTGATGGAACGTCTGCACCTCACCGGGCCCAAGGCATTCGCTGTCCTGGTCCGGACCAGCCAGCAACGCAACCTGTGACTCCACGACCTCGCCGACCGCCTCGTCAACCCCAGCCGATCCGACCCCCACGGACCCGAGCACAACGAACCCGAGCCCGACCGCATGGGTGGATATCCCGCATCACCATCGACCACACGTGTCACGACGGAGAGCACCCGCTCGGCTCCGGGCCAGCTGCGTCCCGTGGTTTGGCGCACGACCACCATCGCTGAGGATCTCGCCGACGATCTCTTCGGGGGCGCGTAGCCCAGCCATTCCCCACCCCGGGCCGCCGCCGGGGGGTGCCCACAGTCACCCGGTGGGGTGGTGTCGGTGGCGGAGGTGATGCTGTCGGGTATGCCGTTACGGGCGCTGGTCGGTGGTCGCGTCTCGGGTGGGCGACGCGGAGTGGGGCCGGCTGCGACGATCGCGCCGCGACGGGCGCTCGAGCGGGTGCCCCGCCGCGGCGGGAGGGTGATCAAGATGGTCACCGCCAAAGCGAGGAACGTCAAGACAAGCTCTGCGGGCTCGAATCACCGTGTGTGGCGTACCAGGACCGCGATCCCGGCGAGATCACATGCGACGGCTCCGACCGGACCGATCGTGCGTGGGTCACGGACCCGCTGCCGCCAACCCCAGCCGGCCGGCCCTCGAGCGGGCGGGGCCGCACGACCGGTTCTGCCCAGACGACGATGCCAGTTACGGCCCGGGCGAGCCGCGGCTCCCTCCCGTGTGTCGGGTGGCGTGCGCTCCCTCACACGGGTCGGCCACGACAAGGGAACAGCTGAGAACGACCCCCCTGAGGCGTACCCCGGCGGGGCCACCCACAGCGGCGCGACGTCGCTGACCCGGCCCGCCGCGGACGGCCTCCGGCACTGCTGTGTCGAGCTGTCGGCGGAGCACCTGCTTCCGGGTCGAGGGTGGTCGGAACCCGCGGTTGCCTGCCGACCGCTGTCCAGGGCTGCCTGTCCCGCTCGTCACAGGCGCAGCGCCCGGCTTAGCCGCGGGCGCACAAGGAACGCCTCCGCCTCGAGCCCGGCGATGCCGATGCGCGGCAGGTCGGCGGCGCTGCGGAAGCACAGGAAACGCGGGACCCACAGCGGCTGGTACTTCGCGTTCGCGCGGTACAGCGACTCGATCTGCCACCACTTGGAGGCGAACATGAGCACCTGCCGCCAGGCTCGCAGGACAGGGCCGGCGCCGATCCGACCGCCGCGGTCGAAGATCGACCGGAAGACGGCGAAGTTGAGCGACAGGCGGGTGACGCCGCTGCCGGCCAGCATCCGGGCGGTCTCGGCGACGAGGAACTCCACGGTGCCGTTCTCGCTGTCGCGGGAGCGACGCATCACGTCCAGGGACAGCCCGGTGGGCCCCCACGGCACGAAGGCGAGCACGGCGACCACCCTCCCGGCACTGTCCCGGGCGGTGACGACGACCAAGTCGGGGTCGCCCGGGTCGCCGAGCCGTCCCAGGGCCATCGAGAAGCCCCGTTCGACCTCGCCGTCGCGGAACCCGCGCGCGGCCTCGACGACCTCCGCGAGCTCCTGCGGCGCCAGGTCGCCCTGGCGCCGCAGCTGCGCGGTGTAGCCGGTCCGGGCCACCCGGTTTACCGCCTGGCGGACCGGCCGCATCGTCCGTCCCTCCAGCGAGAAGCCGCCGACGTCTAGCACCGCCTCGTCACCGATCTCGAGGGCGTCGAAGCCGTGCCGTCGGTAGACCTCAGCTGCCTGCTCGCCAGCGCCGAGCACGCCTGTCACGTACCCGTAGGTGTCGCGTGCTCGCACCACGCCTGGATGGCGCCCGGCCAGGCCTCTGGGTCACCGATCGGGTCGCCGCTGGCCAGGCTGACCCCACCCAGGACCCGGTAGGCAACCGCCGCCTTGCCGGACGGTGAGAACATGACGACCTTGTCGCGGCGCAGGGCGAAGTAGCCCAGCGAGTCGCGGCAGCCGTGGACGTCGAGCAGCGCACGCAGCCGCACCTCGTCGTCCGCCCCCCTCCGGGACGTGGCCCGGTGCGGTTGCAGGAGCACCAAGACGGTGACCAGCAGGGTCAGCAGACCGAGGAACGCCAGCGTCGTCGTGGTCAGGGTCATCGCGGTGTGCCGACGGAAGGGCAGGTTCGGCGTGTACCCGACTAGGCCGTAGAACGTCTCCGACAGCTGCGTGTGCAGCGGCGCCCGTCCCGCGGTCCGCTGCACCAGGAGCAGCCCGCCGATGTACGAGGCCCCGGCCATGAGCAGGAACGCCCGCACCTCCGTCCACCGCGAGAGCGGACCCGACCTCGCGGTGAAGTCGGAGCGGGTGACCACGAGCAGGGCGCATAGGGCGGCGTTGACCAGGAGGGGGCCGTAGGACCGGGTGAGGGCGTGGCCCAGCGTCCCGAGGGCCGTGATGGCGAGCAGGAGGACCCAGGCGCGGTGCTTGCGTAGGCGGATGGCGCGGGCGAGGACGAGCTGGATTCCCGCGGAGATGGTGGTGCCGGCAAGCAGGAGCCCCTGGGGCACCAGGACGTCGATAGCGTCGAGATCATCGCTCAGCCCTGGACGCAGGGTCGCGCCGAGCGTGACGACGGCGCTCACCCGGACGACGTTCGCCACCAGCACCGGGACCCGCGGGCGCCGGGGGCTTGTCCTCGCCTCGCGGGCAGCGGAGGTATGAGTGTCAACCACCGGGCTCCTTCCAGCCGCACGACTCCGACGAACCGCCGCGGCGTGGATCCAGCGGGCCGGCGTGCCGACTGCGTGTCAGGTCGGAGGTCAGTCGCGCACCCGTTCCACCGGCGCGTCCCCATTGTGCTGAGACATGCCGTCATGGCCGCTGGCGGTCGCCCGGGTCACCGTCGTGTCGGCGATCGCCGCCGGGGTGCCCGTGCTCCGGGCAACGCCCTGGTCCAGGGGTCGGCGCCGGACGGCAACCGGCGGGCCTGAGCCGGTGATCGATCGCCGGCTCGTAGTCCCGCTGGTTGCTCCGGTCTACGTCACGGCCGTCGCCTGCACCACCGGTGTGCTCGACGGGCTGCTCACGCCCGGGGCCCGGTCCAGGGTCGTGCTCGCCTGCTCGACGAACGTCCGGAACCTCGCCGAGGGCCGCTGGTCGACGCTGGTCACCAGCGCTTTGTCCTCGAGCACCCCCCGGGCGCGCTGAGGCTGCTGGCCCTGCTGGCGGGGCTTGGCCTCGGCGAGGTCGTCCTGGGCCCGATCGGCGTGCTCGCGGGTCACGTCCTGCCGAGCCTGGTGGTGTACGGCGGTCTGCGGGCGGGGATCGACCGCGGCTGGTGCGACCCCCGACTCGCCCACAACCCGGACGTGGGGCCGTCCTACCTCGCAGTCGCAGTCGCAGTCGCAGTCGCGGTCGCCGCGGCCGTTGGCACGGTGCCTGGCGGCCGCAGGCTGCTGGCCAGGATCGCCGGTGTGTTGATCCCGCCCCTGGTCGGAAAGGCCACCTTCACCGATGTCGGCCACGTGCTCGCGGCGCTGACGGGTGCTGGCGCTGAGGGCCTGCTGACGACGGTGCGCCGACGAAGTGGCCCGCGACGGTGCCGACCGGCCGCACACGGCTGAGCACGCGACGCGGACGCCCGGGCTGTCGCGCGCGGACCTAGGGCGCCCGCTGGGCGGGCCGCCGGGCACGAACGACAGTCGGCCGCGGCTGTCGGCCGGTCTGCCGGCTCCGGGCCAGCAGGACGACGCCGACTGCGGCGAGCCCTGCGGCAGGGAGCCAGAGTGCGGCGTGGCCGGGTTCGAGGCGCTCGCCCAGCAGCAGCCGCGCGGCGGCGACCGCGACGAGCGGGTCCAGGACGCTGAGCGGGGGCAGCGACCAGGCAAGCTCTCCACGGGAGAACGCCTGCTGACACGCGAGTTCTGCGCCGACCGCGACGATGACGGCGCCCCACAGCGCGCTGCTGGTCAGGGCGTGCCGGAAGCCGTGCCGTTCGAAGATCTTCAGGGCGGCGGCGATCAGGACCGTGGCGATCGCGATGTCGATGCCGGCCGCGCTGCCGCAGGCCAGGGCGCCGCGCTTGTCCCGGCCGGCCCTCAGCGCGAGCACGACGAGCAGTACTGCCACCAGGACCGCGACCAGGACCGTGGTCGGCCCGGGCAGCCGGTCCGGGGCGCCCCTGACGGGCCGGGCGGTGATCAGGAACACGGCAAGGCCCGCGAAGGTGCAGGCAGCGCCCAGCAGGTCGCTGGCGGAGGGGACCCGGTGGTCCCGGACCGCACGGATCCCGAGGGCCACGACGAGCCCCGCGGCGAGGACGGGCTGCACCAGCGCGATCGGTGCCAACCCGAGCGCCAGGATCTGCAGCCCGGTGCCGACCACCGTCGCGCCCTGCCCCACCAGCCAGGTCCGACTGCGCACGAGCCGGCGGAGATCCAGGCCGCGGTGCGTCACACCGCCGGAGGCGACGGCGTGTTGCATCACCGAGCCGAGCGCGAACAACACCGAGGCGGCGACTGCTGCCGCCACCCCGACGCCAGAGCCGAGAGCTCGAGCGAGCGCCGGCGCGGTCAGCGCCGACAGCGGCAGTGTGTCGACCACCCTCACAGTCTGGCCCGGCTGTCGGCTGCGGCCTTGCGTGGAGCCGTTGCCGGCCGCGTCCCGGCCGCTCCCTTCGGCCCGGGCGGCGCCGCCTCCCGGGTCCCCACCGGGCCCCTCCGGGGCGAACAGGGCCACCTTCGACGCCCTCGCCGAAGCTATCGATCGAAGCGGACGCCGGCCTGGCACCGCCCGCCCCGTCGACCCGTCGCCGCGGCGACACTGACCGGCCGACGTGACCTCAGCTTGCTCGGGACCACGCGGGGATCTGGGAGACGGCGGTCAGCCTGTCCGAGGCAGGCATACCGGTGTCCATGCCCGGAAGCTGCGAGAGCCAGCTGAGGGCGTGCGGGAGGATCCTCGCCCAGTTCCTGGGGTTGTGGCCCCCGTGGGCGAGGTAGATCGTGTCCGCCGTGGACGGCGCTCTGACCGCCGCCGCGAAGGCGACCGTCGAGGCAAAGGTCCCGTCGGTCTCTTCCCGGGATGCTGTCAGCAGGTAGTGCAGGCGCGCCCCCGGCAGGTGCGTTATCCGCCATTCAGGTGACGCCTCCAGCTTGCGCCTCGGGTCCGTGCCGTAGATCACCGGAGCGCCCAGCGCCAGCTTGCTGCTGTTGTAGGCCCCGGACAGGCCGAGCACCGCCGTGAACGTCGAGGGGTGTCGCTGCGCCAGGTACGCGCCGCAGTACCCGCCCTCGGAGTATCCGCCGACCGCCCAGCCCGCGGCGTCCCGGCGCACCCTCATCGTCGCCTTCGCGACTGCGGGGACGTCGACCCCCAGCAGGGTGTCCACTGCCGGTCCGTCAACCACGTCGTAGCAGGCAGTATCCAACCGCCCCGCCCCGCCACGTTCACGTTCGGCATGAGCAGCACGAAGGGGATCGACGTGTGTGCAGCCACCCCGGCCCGCAGGTCCGCGTCGACCCGTAGTCGGTGCGTCCAGGCGGCGGGCGACCCCGGGTGACCGACGAGCAGTTCTGCGACCGGGAACCGAACCCTTGCGTAGGCGGGCTGGAAGTACTGGGGCGGGAGGTAAAGATCCATCGAGGTCTGGACGTCCGAGACCGGCCCGCGCAGGCGGGTGTGGACCAGCACCCCGTCGAGTGCACGCCGGGGCGTTGCCTTGACCGCCCGGTCCATCGGGGCGGCCAGCTTCGCTTGAGCCACCCGCCGTTGTACCGCCTGCTGTGCCAGCGTCGGGTGGCGTCCGGGAACGGGGGCCGGCTGCTGGCCCAGCAGGTCCGCCCAGCTTGCGTAGAGCGCGAGCTGCCCGTTGACCAGCAGGAAGACCAGGCCGACGGCCCCGGCCTGGGCGGCGACGACGAGCACCAGTCGCTGCGCTGACCGGGCCAGGCGCGGGCCTGGCAGCCGGTCCTTGACGATCAGCACGAGCAGCGGAACGACGAGCAGGGCGCCAGCGATCAGCAACACGGTCCGTCCGGTCAGAGAGGGCACGTGAGGCCCAACGGGCAGGCGGTCCGCGTCGTTCATCCCGCTTGGGGGGACCGCCGCCTCCACGATCGCGAGCCGAAGCCCGGTTCGACAGCCCGTGACCCGCACGCCCTTGCAGCTCCGTGACCGGCGCTCAGTAGGCCGGCAGCCGCGGGGTCGCCGGCCAAGTGTGACGGCGTCAGGTGGCAGCCGCGACTGCAGTGGCCGGCGCGACCGGCGCGACCGGCGCGGGCCTCACCTGATCCGGGTACGCCGATCGGGTCAGCGCCGCCAAAAGTCCAGTCGGATCAGGCGTCCTGCCGGACGCGGTAACGCTGCCGGAGCTGGCCCGGGTGTCCCCGGACGAGGTAGTGCTGCCGGTGTGCGGGTTCCAGGCGTTCCCCCGACAGTCCCGGACCGGGCTGCGTCACTTCGTGCACCGCACCGGGACGGGCTGCGCGGACCACCCCGGTGAGACCCCCCGGCACCTGGCGGCCAAGACGGTCATCGTCCAGGCGGCCCTGCAGGCCGGGTGGGACGCGGTCCCGGAACAGCCGGGCCCGACCGCGCCCGGGAGAGCAGGGCCCGGGGTGGGTCGCGGATGTCCTGGCGACCAGCGGCCGTCGCCGGGTGGCGCTCGAGGTCCAGTGGTCCCGGCAGAGCCTGCAGCGCTACCGGGAACGCCAGAAGGCCTACCAGGACAGCGATATGCGGGCGATCTGGTTGCATTCGTCACGAAGAATCGCTCCCGCCAGCCGACGACGAGCTCCCGGCGTTCCAGCTCAGCCAGCTCGAGGACCAAGACAAGGACCGGGTCCCCAACCCCTCGGCGGTCCGATCGGCGACGGGGCTCGGGACGGGCCCGGAGAGTCGGGGAGGGAGGCAGTGCCTTCTCGGTGCGGGTCGACCAGCATCAGCTGCCGCTCGACGAGGTGGTGATGGCGTTGCTCTCGGGCCGGATCCGGTTCCGGGAGCTGGTGGGGTCCGGGCCGGGCGAGCTGGTGGTGGAGCTGTGGTCACTGCCGTGTGGAACTGCCAGCGGCCGATGACCGTCTGGGACGTCACCGAAGTCGTGACGGGGGCATGTCGCGCGATGACGACCGACGATGGGACAAGCGTCCTCGTTCAGGGGAGCGGGGTGTGCGCTCAGGTGCTGGTCAGCCGGCTGATGGTGGCCTCGACGAGGTCGGCCCGGCCGGCGGGGAGTCCAGGGGGAACGTCCACGAGCGTGAAGCCATGCTCCCGGTACACCGCCTTGTGGACGGCCTGGAAGGTGAGGGAGTCGGCGTAGGTGATCCGGCGTACCGGGGTGGGTGTGATGAACCCAAGTGGGTGGACGAGGAAGACGGTCGGCTCGTACACCTGGTCGGCGAGGACCCGGTCGATCTCGGCGCGCAGCGTGCGAGTGACGGGCCGGTCGAGGTACCGGGCCAGCGCGAGCGTGCACAGCGGTGACCGGTCGTAGATCAGCACGGCGGTGTGTGCAGCTTGGACCGCCGCCGTGACCGGATGGCTGTGCGGCACCTGAGTCGGCCCTACCGTGACGGCTTGAGCTGGCTCCACTGACTTGCAGGACGACCGGGGCGGGGTCGGCTGCGATGATGCTGTCGGGGGCAGGGGCGATCAGCGCCCGGCAGTGGTGACTATCAGTAGCCCAGCGAGTGCCAGGTCATGGGCCCGACAACCCCGTCGGGGGTCAGGTTGTGCCGGCGCTGCCAGGTGATGACAGCAGTCTTGGTTTGCGGTCCGAAGGAGCCGTCGGCGGTGGCACCGAGCAGGTTCTGCACCACCCGCACATCGGTCCCGGATGAGCCGGACTGGACCGTGGGGCGTTGACGGTTCAGGCCGGCGGCGTAGTCGATGAAGGACCGCGAGCCGGTGGTGGTGTCCACCCGAGTGTCCTGGTCATAGGAGCAGGTCCCCTGGTTGGTCAATGCCAGGACCGTCGAGCTGCCACGGAACAGATCAGGGCCCCCGGAGTCGCCGTCGCAGGAGTTGCCCGTACCTGCCCGCAGGTACAGCCAGGTGGCCGACGCGCTAGTGACGAACTCGGTGGCCGAGCGCCGGTGCCCCGGGTGCGGCTGACCCGTGCCGACGGTGTCGAGGTAGGTCCCGACCGTCGTTGCTGCGGCACCCAACGCCGAGAGCCGTGCGGGGGCCGCACCCGGCGCCGCGGACAACGTGATGACCGCGACGTCATGCAGGTGAGTGCTCGCGTTGTACAGCGGGTCGATGGAGAACCGGCCGGCCAGGCGCGGTGCCGACGCGCTGAAGTCGGAGGCGAAGGTCACGCCCACTCCCGTTCCGGTGTACCGGCCGTTGCGGTACAGACAGTGCGCGTCGGTCAGCACCACGGCGGCCCCGTTATCGGCCCTGACCAGCACCCCGCTGCACGTCGGTCTGCTGGCGCCCGGCGGCACGATCATCGCCACGTACGGGTGAGCAGTTCCATCCGGCACGCCGCCGATGATCCCCGGCGTGGCCACACCAGCCAGCATCGGTGCGCCGGGCGCGGTAACAGCCGTGAGCGAGCCGCCCGCAACCGCGAGCGCCAACCCGAGGTAAGTGAGGTGACGCAAGGCGAAAGCAGCCACGTGGCGCACGGAGCCTCCCGGCAGTGTGGACGATGAGCTGGGCACCGCGCGGCGTGCTGAGGGGAAGGTGCTGGCGCCGCAGGGGTTAGCGCTTCTGGGCGGTCAACCGGCTGCCGGGGCACCGCGCGGACTCCTTCTAACGGCAACCACCGACGCGTCGAGCAGGTCCGCCATACCCCGAAGGCGTCGCCGAAGGTACGGAACTTGCACGGGGAGCCTGCTCGCTCCCACCTCGCTGAACTGCTCGTCGTCCCGCATGGGGTGATCGTGCCCGAGTAGACCGCCTCGCGCATCAGTACTAGCTGATCCCGGGCAGGTCCAGGCACAGCTGATCTGCGGGCAGCGGCGGCACCGCCCGCAGCCGCCGCCCCGGCACACCGCGATGGGGATGGCGTGCGCCCGTCCGGTGCGCGGCCGCGGATGCCGGCACCTCCGGTCGTTACCGTCAGCGGGTGAGCTTCGACGTCGTGGACGGGCAACCGGGGCAGGGCTTCACCCGAGCGCAGGACGACGGCCAGCCGATCGAGCTGCCCGGCTGAGGAGTGGGACGCTTTCGCGTCCGCCGGGACCCTGACCGCGGGCGTCGCCACCGTCCGACGTGATGGCCGGGCCCACGCCGCGCCGGTGTGGTTCACCCTCGACGGTGACGACCTCGTGTTCACCACCGGCGCCGACACGGTCAAGGGTCGGGGACTGCGCCGGACGGGCCGGGCCGCGGTGGTCGTCGACGATCCGACACCCCCGCTCGGGTTCGTCAGCCTCGAAGGCCCGGTGACCGTCAGCGAGGACCTCGACGAGGTGCTCACCTGGACGACGAGGATCTCCGCCCGCTACGTCGGTGCCGAGGCCGCCGAGGCGTTTGGTCGCCGCACCACGATCCCGGGCACCCTGCTGGTCCGGGTCACCCCGGAAACCGTCGCGGCCATCGCCGACCTGACCGACTGACCCATCCCCCGCCCAGACACAGCCGCCCGTTCACGGACCGGCCACATCCGGCCCCGACGGCTGGTCACCGAGCGGTTCCTCGCCGGTCGTGTCGTCGGGGAGCAGGTGCGGCCATGTGACAGTGCACCGCAGCGACGAGGTGCGGTCGACGGACGACCCGGCTCGGGTGGCCGGGGAGCGGATCGCGGCGAGGGGAGCGGACATGGCATTCGACGTCGGTCAGATCATCGGGCTGGTGAAACAGCTGGGGGGTGACCACCAGCAGGCCGCGCAGCAGCTGCAGGGTCTGGGACAGGTCGACCCGGGTGAGCACGCCGGGCTGCTCAGCCGGCTCGGGATCGACCCGCAGCGACTGCAGAGCGGCGGGTACCAGCAGCAGTTCGACGCCCAGCAGCAGGGTCAGGGCGGCGGGGGCCAACAGGGCGGGTACGGGGACCAGCAGGGCCAGCAGCAGGGTGGCTACGGCCAGGACCAGGGCCAGGGCCAGCAGCAGGGCGGCTACGGCCAGGACCAGGGCCAGCAGCAGGGCGGCTACGGCCAGGACCAGGGCCAGCAGGGTCAGCAGGAGCAAGGCCGCTTCTGAGGGCCGCAGGGCGGTCGGGTCAGCCGCGGGGTGGCCCGACCGCCAGCGGTCGCTTCTCGTAGAAGGTCTGCAGGTGTTCACCCAGCCCCAGCACACCCGGCGGCAGCCGCGGTGGACACCCCCGCGGCCGGCCGGGTAGTCGGGACACTGCCCCGGCAGCCGGGACACTGGCCCGGTGATCCGATGCCGCTCGTGACCCCCGTGCCGGTTCCCGGGACCACCGACCTGACAGGGCCGGGGTCCCGGGCGGGGCGGGGCCGCTGGTGACCGGCACGCCACCGAACCGGCCAGCCGAGCTGACCGCCGCGCAGCGGGCCGGGCTCGTCGAGCTCGCCGCGAACGCGCACCGCACACGCGATTGGGCGGGGTGGGTGGACACCGCGACCGC
>JAABUN010003001.1_pt1 | contig 27538 bp, 21 predicted proteins | sample 5559311 | NCBI WGS metagenome assembly JAABUN01 (sample SAMN10711877, study PRJNA513370) | rock metagenome | isolation source: Antarctica rocks | place: Antarctica: Victoria Land, Siegfried Peak sud
CGTTGCGGACCTGGCCGAAGCTCTGCTGGCGGTTGTCGGCGTCGTAGATCGAGACCGGGAAGGCGATCTTGTCGACCTCCGCCGGAACCGTGCCCACGTTGACCTTGATCTGCTCGTCGTCACCCTCACCCTCACCGGTGAGGTTGTCACCGGTGTGCTGGATCGAGCCGTCGGGGGACGCGAGGTTGTTGAAGAAGATGAAGTGCTGGTCGGAGACCACCTTGCCGTCGGTCTTGCAGCCGATCGCCGAGGCGTCGAGGTCGAAGTCGGCGCCGGTCGTGCTCCGCACGTCCCAGCCCAGACCCACCGTGACGGCGGTCAGTCCGGCCGCGCCGGCCTCCTTGGTCAACGAGACGTTCCCACCCTTGCTGAGACTCACACCCACGTCGTGCTCCAAGTCTGTCGTGGGGGCCGAGGCCCCCGAGCGTCGTGCCTGCGGCCTGACGGCCGCGACGCTCCGATGCTACCCACGCGGCGCGTCCGCTCGTCGAGGGCGGGCCTGGTGGTGGGAGCGGCCCACCCGAGCGTCGCGCACCAGGACGTAGGCGCGGGCACTTGTCCACAGCCGTGGCAGCGACCCGGACGCCGAGGACCGCAGGCTGCGAGAATGGCTCCGGACCAGTCGACAGGGGGCTGCACGGTGGAGCTGAGGATGAGCGTCGTCGCCCCCGCGCGCCACGACACGCCGGTCGACGTCCTGGTGGGTGCTGACCCGGGTACCACCCTGGAGCAGCTGCGGCCGGCCCTGCTCGCAGCCCTCGGGCAGGAGCTGGACGCGCAGGCCCCTGTCTTCGCCGACGGGAAACGGCTGCAGCCCGGCGCGGAGCTGGGGAAGCGGCCGTTGATCGAGGGTGCGCTGCTGTGCCTCGGCCGCCCCGGCGGAGCGCCAGGTCGCGCCGCCGGCACCAGCGGTGGCTTCCTGGAGCTGCACTGCGTGGGTGGTCCCGACGCCGGACACGTGTACCGGCTGGCTCCGGGTCAGCACCGGATCGGTCGCGCCAGTGCAGGCGTCCTGACCATCGACGACCCTGACATCTCCCGCGTGCACGCACAGGTGTCGGTGGCCCCCACCGGGCTCACGGTCTGCGACCTGGGCTCCACCAACGGCACGTTCGTCGACGGTGCGCGCGTCGGTGCGGAGCCGGTGACGGTCAGCGAGACCTCGCGCATCCTGGTCGGCTCCTCGGCGTTGCGGATCCGGGTGCCGACGACCCAGCCCGCGGCCGCCTGCGTCGAGGACGGCCTGGCCCAGGTGAACCGGTCCCCACGGATCGTGCCGCCGGTGCAGCCTGTGACGCTGCAGATGCCCGCGCGCCCCCAGCCGCACAAGAGACCACGTGTCCCGTACATCGCCATGGTGGTGCCCCTGTTCCTCGCGGTACCGCTCGCCCTGCTGCTGGGTTCGTGGTACTTCCTGCTGTTCGGCCTGCTCTCACCGATGATGCTGGCCGGCAACCTGGTCAGCGACCGGTTCACCGGGCGACGGGAGCACGTGGAGGCCGTCGCCGCGTACGAGAGCGAGCGCACCACGGTGCAGGCCCTGCTGCGCGATGCTCTGCTGGTGGAGTCGCTGCGCAGGCACGACGCCGCCCCGGATGCGGCCGAGCTCCTCTGCACCGCCACCGGGGGGCTGCGGCGCATCTGGGAGCGGCACTGCGCGCACGAGGACTACCTGGTGCTGCGGGTGGGGACAGCCCCGGTCGCCTCCCGGGTGGCGGTGCGCCAGGCACCCGCGACCCAGAGCGGCCAGGAGGTGACGCACCCTGTCATCGACGACGCTCCGGTGAACCTCGCCCTGGCTGACCTCGGCGTCGTGGGTGTCGCCGGGCACCGGGACCGGGTCACCTCACTGGTGCGCTCGATGCTCGCCCAGGTGGCCACGCTGCACTCCCCGCGTCACGTGAGCGTGGTCGCGCTGCTCGCGAACCCCGTCGGACAGGGCCCCGGTGGCTGCTGGGACTGGGTGGCCTGGCTGCCCCACAACAGGCCCTGCGACGAGCTGCCCCACGGGTCCTCGCTCCTGGGGGTGACCCCCGACCAGGTGCGGAGCCGGGTGTCTGACCTCACGGCACTGCTGGACGCCCGGCTGCTGGCCGCCGGTTCCTACCGCACCGGCCGGGGCTTCGAGGGCCGGCACGTCGTCCTGCTGCTGGACGGGGCACAGTCCCTGCGCGCGGTACCGGGCGTCTCGCGGTTGCTGGACCTCGGGCCCGCGGTGGGCATCTACAGCATCTGCCTGGACGCGGAACCGACCCAGCTGCCGGTGGAGTGCCGGGGCACGGTGGTCGTGGGTGGAGAGGTGGCGACCCGGCTCAGGGTGGCACGGGCCGGAGAGCGATGCGTCGAGGACGTCGTGGCGGACCTGGTCTCGGACCGGTGGGCCCATCGGCTGGCCAGGGGGCTGGCGCCGCTGCGGGATGCGACCCCGCAGGCCAGCACGGGTCTGCCCGGAACGGTCCGGCTGCTGGACGAGCTGGGCTTCGCAGGGGACGACCCCGCCGCTGTGGCCCGGCACTGGCGCCAGCAGCCGCGCAGCACCTGGACCGTGCTGGGGGCAGCGGCGGGAGGCGTCCTGGGCGTCGACCTGCGCAGGGACGGGCCGCACCTGCTGGTGGCCGGTACCACCGGTGCAGGCAAGAGCGAGCTCCTGCAGACCCTCATCGCCGGGCTCGCCCTGGGCAACCGACCGGACGAGCTGGTGTTCGTGCTGGTGGACTACAAGGGTGGATCTGCCTTCGCCGAGTGCTCCCGGCTGCCGCACACGGTGGGCCTGGTCACCGACCTCGACGGGACCCTCACAGCCAGGGCGCTGGAGTCGCTCGGCGCCGAGATCGCGCGCCGGGAAGGCATTCTCGCTCGGGCAGGCGCCCAGGACCTCGACTCGTACATCCTGCTGCGCCAGGCTGCGCCCAGCACCCTGCAGCCCCTGCCGCGGTTGGTGCTGGTCATCGACGAGTTCCGGGTGCTGGCCGAGGAGCTGCCCGACTTCATCTCCGGCCTGGTGCGGCTGGCTGCCGTCGGGCGCTCGCTGGGGGTGCACCTGGTGCTGGCCACCCAGCGCCCCCAAGGGGTGGTGAGCGCTGACATCAAGGCCAACGTCAACCTTCGCATCGCCCTGCGGGTGCAGGAGCCGGCCGACTCCCTGGACGTGGTCGAGACCCCCGAGGCGGCCGCGATCAGCGACCGGACGCCGGGTCGGGCCGTGCTCCGCGCCGGGTCCGCCCCGACCGTCGCCTTCCAGACGGCACGCGTCGCGCTCACCGGCAGGAGCTCGAGCCGCCTCCGGACGAGCGTGCGGCGGCTGGACTGGGCCACCCTGGGCGAGCCGCCCGCCGCCGCAGCAACCGGCGGCGAGGACGAGGACGGCCCTACCGACCTGTGCCGGATCGTCGCGGCCGTCGCCGCCGCGGCGAGCGCCGAGGGGATCTGCGCGGGACCCAGCCCGTGGCTGCCGCCGCTTCCTGCCCTGCTCGAGCTGGGAGTCGCCACACAGACGGCCGACGGCGGAACCGGACACGGAGCCAGCCTGACCTACGGCGTCGTGGACGAGCCGGGACGCCAGCGCCAGGTGCCCGCGGTGTGGGACCTGTCCACGGACGGGCCGCTGGCCGTGGTCGGCACCACCCGCAGCGGCAGGACGAGCCTGCTGCGGACGCTGCTCGTCTCGCTCGCGCGCACCTGCGGGGACGACGGCTGGGCCTACGTGCTGGACGGAGGGGGTGCGCTTGCGGGGGTGGAGGTGCTGCCTGGCGTCGGCGCGGTGGTCGGCCGCGACGACACCGAGCGTGCCCTGCGCGTCCTGGACCTGCTGGTCGGCGAGATCGACTCGCGCCAGCGTCGCTTCACCGAGCAGGCTGTCTCGGGCCTGCTCGAGCAGCGCGAGCAGGCCGGCCGGCGCGGCCATCAGCCTCTGCCCTGGGTGGTGCTCGCGGTAGACGGGTGGGAGAGCCTGCAGCAGGCGTGGGAGGTCTCGGGCGGTCTGCGCGGCAGCGACGCCCTGCTGCAGGTCCTGCGGCAGGGGCCCGCGGTCGGGGTGCTCACCGTGATCGCGGGTGGCCGGTCGGTGCTCTCGGGCCAGCTCGGCTCGACCCTGGCTCGGCGCGTGGTGCTGCGCACCGCCGACCCGGGTGACGCGGTGATGTCAGGGGTTCCCAGCCGAGCCGTCCCCTCCACCTGGCCGGCAGGCAGGGCCCTGCTCGTGGGCGGGCACGACGACGGTGCAGCGGTTCGCCATGCCCAGGTCGCCCTGCTGGACCGCGATCCTGCGGGCACCGCTCAGCAGGCGGCGCTGCTGCGGGCAGCCCGACTCCTCGTGACCAGAAGCACGCGTCACGCGGGCAGCAGGGCACCCGTCCCCGTCCCTGCCATGCCGGTGAGCTGCCACTTGCACGATCTGCACGACGTGCACGGCGCGCTCGAGGACCGGTCCGCCTCCTGGCTCGCCCTGGGTGTGGGCGGGCCACGGGTGGACTTGCAGGGCTGGGATCCCGAGAGCCAAGGACCTGTGCTGCTCGTGGGCGGCCACCCAGGGTCAGGCCGCTCGACCACGCTGCTGACCTTGGCGCGCAGCGCCCTCGGCATCGGACGGGTGCTCGTCGTCGTGCTGCCGCGCCGATCTGCGCTGGAGGCGCTCGAGGGGCAGCCTGGGGTCACGGTGCTGGCTCCGCACCAGGGCGAGGCCCTGGACCAGGCGCTGGCCGCAGCCCGGGGCGCCGGCACCCCGGCCCTCGTGCTGGTCGACGACGTGGAGGTGGTCGACGGCTCCGTCGTCGAGCCGCTGCTCGCCCGGCTGGTATCCACGGCTTCCGAGACCGGGCAGGCCCTCGCCGCCGCGGGGTCGACGCCCGAGATGCTCGGCCGGTTCAGCGGGCTGAGCGTCCAGCTGCGTCGGCCGGGGTCAGGTCTGGTGCTCGGGCCCGCCGCCGCGACGGACGGGGACCTCCTGGGCGTCAGGCTCGGGCGCCAGGAGCAACGACTGCCGGGTCGCGGCGTCATGGTCGACCGGGGGCGGTGCGTCGCGGTCCAGGTCGCCACGGCCGACCGGAGTGCTGCGATAACAAGGGTGCTGCGATGAAGAGGGTGCTGCGATGAAGAGGGTGCTGCGATGAACGACGTTCCTGCCACGACCGCCGCGACGCGATGGCGCATCCGTCCGGCCGAGCCGTCGGACGTCCCGGCGATCCATGCCCTGGTGCGCGAGCTGGCCGAGTACGAGCGGGAGCCGGACGCCGTCACGGCCACCGAGCACGACTTCGCAACCGCCTTGTTCGGCCCCAGCCCCCAGGTGTTCTGCCACGTGGCCGAGACGGCCGCCGGCGAGGTCGTCGGGATCGCGGTCTGGTACGTCACCTTCTCCACCTGGCGCGGCCGGCACGGCATCTGGCTCGAGGACCTCTTCGTCACGCCCGACCAGCGCGGCGCCGGGCTGGGGGCGGGTCTGCTGCGCGAGCTGGCGCGCGAGTGCACCCGAAGGGGCTACGCCCGGTGCGAGTGGTGGGTGCTGAGGTGGAACGAACCGGCCCTGGGGTTCTACCGTTCACTGGGAGCCGCCGCGCAGGACGAGTGGGTGGTGTACCGGTTGGACGGCGATGCCCTGGCCGACATCGGCGCACCCGCGGACCAGGAGAGGGGTGGCACATCATGACGGTGACCCGTCCTGCGGCCGCGGACGCCGGGTCTGCTGCGTCGCAGTCGCTCGTGGAGCTGGTGGTCCCGGCCGAACCCGCCTACCTGGCCGTCCTGCGCACGGCCAGCGCCGGGCTCGCAGCCCGCCTGGACCTGGACCTGGACGAGATCGAGGACCTGCGCATCGCCGTCGACGAGGCCAGCACCCTGCTGCTGAGCGGTGCCGTGCTCGGCGATCAGCTGCGCGCGGTGTTCGTCCTGGACCAGGACTCGATGGCCATCGAGGTGAGCGGACCCGCGACCACCCTCCCCGGGCGCAGCTCCGTCGCCTGGACGGTCCTGGAGGCCCTCGCCGGGCAGGTGGAGGCGAGCGACGCGGTCGCTGGCCGCCCCTCGTTCGTCAGGCTGCGCCACGAGCGTCGGCGCCGGAAGCAGCCGGTATGACCACCATGGGCGGGCACCTCGACGACCTGGACGAGGACCTCGCTCTGGTGGTGCGCCTGCCGGCGGGCTCGCCACTGCGAGAGGCGGCGCGCGATCGTCTGGTCCACCGCCACCTCGGGCTGGTCGAGCACCTGGCCCGGCGCTACTCCGGTCGCGGAGAGGCGCTGGACGACCTGATGCAGGTGGGCACCATCGGCCTCATCAACGCGATCGACCGCTTCGACCCTGCGCGCGGCGTGTCGCTGGCGGCCTTTGCCGTCCCCACCATCCTGGGCGAGATCCGCCGGCACTTCCGCGACCGCGGCTGGGCGGTCCGGGTGCCCCGGCGCCTGCAGGAGCTGTCCAGGCTGCTCGCCGAGGCACGCAGCGTGCTGACCCAGGAGCTCGGGCGTGCGCCCACGGTCGACGAGCTGGCGGTGCGGACGGGCGTGGACGCCGAGGCGGTGCTGGAAGGTCTGGAGTCGGCCGGCGCCTACGCCACCGTGCCCTTGTCGCCCGACGACGACAGTGACGAGCGGTGGCTGCGTTCGGAGGACACCGGGCTGGTGGACGTGGAGAACCGGGAGGCGCTGCGGCCGCTGCTGCGGGCCCTGCCACCCCGCGAGCGCCGGATCCTGGCCCTGCGGTTCGTGCGGGGCTGGTCGCAGCAGCAGATCGCCGAAGAGGTCGGGATCTCGCAGATGCACGTCTCCAGGCTGCTGAGCCGCACCCTGGCCACCCTGCGCCAAGAGCTGAACGAGGTCAGCTGAGGCGTCACAGCAGCGGCGGGGTTTCCCTCCCTCTCGTGTGCGTCATCACCGGCGGGAGGAACAGACCTGCTCCCGCGATCAGGCTGACCACCGCCAGGGCCGCCCCGATCCACCACGCCTCCGAGCGCAGCGCCGGGGCGGCGAGGGCGAACAGCGTCAGGAGCTGCAGCGTCAGGACCGGGGACCGTGCCCAGCGCCGCCCCGCCCACAGCGCTCGACCCAGCAGCACCAGCAGGCAGGCCAGCAGCAGGCAGAATGCGGTCGTGGCGAGGTCCAGCCCGACGTCGGCGGCTTCGCCCTCCCGAAGGGTCCACAGCAGCAGAACGGCCACCGCCCCCAGAGCCACGGCCTCGAGCGCGAGCGCTCCCAGCACCAGCTTCAGGCCCGCGGGCACGCCGGCTGGGGCCGGTCCGGCAGGAACCAGCGGGTGGGCGGTCACGGCGGGGACTTTACCCTCCGGAACACGGGGTAAAGTGCAGACGTTCATCCGTTGTGACCCGGCGACCAGCACGCATCAGGGCCCACGCCCACGGGTGGTGGCGTGACCCAGAACTCACGCATCACGGCGATTGGGCTGCGCGAAACCTTGTGGCTCCCACGAAGACGTGTGACGCTTAGACCCAAGGCCGCGCGCTGTGCTGCGCCCCTATCCGACTTCTGTGCTCGTGAAGCTGTTCACAAGCCCGACGTGGTCCACAAGTTTGCCGTTGTTCACAAGCCAAGAGGAGATACCAACTGATGGACTGGCGCCACCGGGCTGCTTGCCTGGACGAGGACCCGGAACTGTTCTTCCCGATCGGGAACACCGGACCCGCCCTGCTGCAGATCGAGGAAGCGAAGGCCGTGTGCCGTCGCTGCGACGTGGTTGAGCTGTGCCTGAAGTGGGCCCTCGAGAACGGGCAGGACGCCGGTGTCTGGGGTGGGTTGTCCGAGGACGAGCGCCGCGCGCTCAAGCGCCGCACGGCACGGGCCCGTCGCGCCGGCTGATCGCTCCTAGCGGATGCCCGGGTCACGCAGGCGGACGCGGACGGTCACCTCGGTTCCCTCGCCGGGCTGCGACCTCCACCCGATCCTGCCACCGAGCTCGCCGGAGACCAGCGCCTGCACGATCTGCGTGCCCAGCCCGCCACCCCCGGGGCTGAAACCCTCCGGCAGCCCGGGGCCGTCGTCGGCCACCACCACCGTGAGGTCTCCCCCGTCACGCTCGACGCGCACCGTCACGGTGGCCGGCCGGTCTTCGCGGGCGTGCTCCACGGCGTTGGACACCAGCTCGACCAGGACGAGGGCCAGCGCGTTCGCGTCCTGGGCGTGCACCTCGCCGAAGCTGCCGATCCGGACGGCTCTCGCCCCCGGGGTGGGCGCCGCCAGCAGGTCAGCCGTCAGCGCCAGGCCCCGGTCGAGCAGGGCATCGAAGTCGACCGACTCGGCGACCCCGTAGGCGAGCGTCTCGTGCACCAGCGCGATCGTGGCCACCCGGCGCATCGCCTCCTCCAACGCCTCCCGCGCGTCCGGGGACGTCATGCGCCGCGCCTGCAGCCGCAGCAGGGCGGACACCGTCTGCAGGTTGTTCTTCACCCGGTGATGGATCTCGCGGATCGTGGCGTCCTTGGACAGGAGCTCACGCTCTCCGCGGTGCAGCTCGGTGACGTCCCTGCACAGGACCAGGGCGCCGATCCTGACCCCCTGGCTGAGCAGCGGAACCGCGCGGAGCGAGAGCGCGACCGCCTGGGACTGGACGGTGGTGCGCCACGGTGCGCGCCCGGTCACCACCACGGCCAACGTCTCGTCCACGGGGTCAGGGCCGTCGACCAGCTCTGCGGTCACCTCGGCGAGCAGGTGCCCGTCCAGCTCACCCACCAGACCCAGGCGGTGGTAGTTGGAGAGCGCGTTGGGGCTGGCGTAGCTGACGCGTCCGGTCTCGTCCAGGTGGATCAACCCGTCACCGACGCGCGGCGCACCACGGCGGGCACCGGTGGGTGCACCGGCCTGGGGGTAGCTGCCCTCGCTCACCATCAACGCCAGCTGGTCGGAGGCGTCCAGGTACTCACGCTCCAGCCCGCTCTGCGGGCGCGCCGGGCCCGCAGCGGCGTGCCGCGCCAGCACGGCGACAGGGTCGCCGGCGAAGCGCACCGGCACGGCATCGACGACCGGCTGGCCTCCGGTGACGATGGTCCCTGCGGCCAGCGCCTGGTCCACCACCCCGAGCTGGCCGGGGGTCGCCCGCGAGCCCACCGGGTCCGACAGGTGCACCGTAGCTGCGGTGCTGGGACGGCAGTGCGCCACCGCGACGTACCCGCCCTCTCGCCGCGGCGCCCACAGCACCAGGTCGGCGAACGACAGGTCCGAGAGGAGCTGCCAGTCCCCCACGAGCAGGTGCAGCCACTCCAGCGCGGCATCGTCGAGGGAGCACTCGTCGCGGACGAGGTCTGACAACGTCGGCATGGTGCGACCCTACGGGGGACGGCTGCGCCAGCCCAGCTCCCTCAGCTGGCGGAGCCGGCCCGGATCACCCCGCGCAGGACCCGCAGCGCCACCGACATCGAGGCCAGGTCACCTGTCTCCAGCTCACGGACCTCGTCGATGGTCGCCCGGGCGCGGGCCAGCTGGCTCGCGTTGTCCTTCTCCCACCGGTCCAGCCGCTCCTGCGCGCCCGACCCGGACGTGCCGTCCGTGCTGACCAGCACTGACGAGGTCAGGCCCATCCACGCGGCGTACATGTCGTCACGCATGGCTCCGCGCGCCAGCGACTCCCAGCGGTTGTTGCGACCCAGCCGGGAGATCCGGCTCAGCATGCCGTCGATGCCGTAGCGCGCGCTGATCTCGAAGTAGACCTGGGCCACCAGCTCGACGGGCTCGTCGCTGCCGGCCGCGAGCTCGGCGACGTCAAGCAGCGAGAACTCGTCCAGCAGCCCTGACGCCCGCGCGGCGGTCTCCTCGTCCACACCTGCCTGCACCATCTCCTCGGCTCCCCGGCTCATCCGCTCCATGTCGGCGCCGACGAGCAGCCCGGCCATCCCGCCGCGCCAGCGGCCCACCACCGTTGCGAAACGCTCGATCTCGGCCTGGACGTCGAGCTCGCCGGGACGGTTCTGCACCAGCCACCGGGCAGCCCGGTCGACCAGCCTGCGCATCTCCAGGTACAGGTCCGTCTGCATGTCGGTGCTGATCACGTTGTCCAGCGCCTCGACCCGGGCGACGTAGTCCTCCAGGCCGTACACCTGCCGGGCCACCACGTAGGCACGCACGACCTGGTCGGCGCTGGCCCCGGTCTCCTCCATGGCGCGGAAGGCGAACGTGATCCCACCGCGGTTGACCAGGTCGTTGGCCACCCACGTGGTGATGATCTGGCGGCGGAGCGGGTGCGCCTGCAGCCGCTCGGGGTACCTGTCCACCAGGGGCTGGGGGAAGTAGCGGCGCAGCACCTCCTGGAACCAAGGCTCGTCGGGGATGGAGCTCGCCAGCACCTGCGCGGACAGTGCGATCTTGGAGTAGGCCACCAGGACGGAGAACTCCGGCGAGGTCAGCCCCAGACCGCTCGCCTCCCGCTGCGCGATCTGCCGCGCAGTGGGCAGGAACTCCAGCCCCCGGTCGAGCTCGCCCCGCTGCTCCAGCAGCTTGAGCAGGCGCGCGTGCACGGCCACCATCGACAGGCTCTGCCGGCGCGCGTTGCCCAGCAGCACGTTCTGCTCGTAGTTGTCACGCAGCACGAGCCGCCCGACCTCGTCGGTCATCTCAGCCAGCAGCGCGTTGCGCTGCTTCATGGTCAGGTCACCGTCGGCCACCACCTGGTCGAGCAGGATCTTGATGTTGACCTCGTGGTCGGAGCAGTCCACGCCGGCCGAGTTGTCGATGGCGTCGGTGTTCACCCGCACACCGCCCAGGGCCGCCTCGATACGACCCAGCTGGGTCAGCCCGAGGTTGCCGCCCTCGCCGACGACCTTGACCCGCAGGTCGGCCCCGTCCACCCGGATCGGGTCGTTCGCCTTGTCCCCGACCGCGGGGTGGTCTTCGGTCGAGGCCTTCACGTAGGTCCCGATGCCCCCGTTCCAGAGCAGGTCGGCGGGGGCGTGCAGGATCGCCTTCATCAGCTCCGCGGGGGTCACCGCAGCGGTGCCCTCGCCCAGCCCCAGAGCGGCAGCGACCTCGGCGCTGATCGGCACCGACTTGGCGGTGCGCGGGTAGACCCCGCCGCCGACGCTGATGAGCGAGCTGTCGTAGTCCTGCCAGGACGAGCGGGGCAGCGCGAACAGCCGGCTGCGCTCGGCGAAGGACGTCGCGGGGTCAGGGTCGGGGTCGAGGAAGATGTGCCGGTGGTCGAAGGCGGCCAGCAACCGGATGTGCTCGCTCAGCAGCATGCCGTTGCCGAAGACGTCCCCGCTCATGTCCCCGACGCCGACCACGGTGAACGGCTGGGTCTGGGTGTCGTGCCCCAGCTCGCGGAAGTGTCGCTTCACGGACTCCCAGGCGCCGCGAGCGGTGATGCCCATGGCCTTGTGGTCGTAGCCCACCGAGCCGCCCGAGGCGAAGGCGTCACCCAGCCAGAAGTCGTACCCGGCGGCGATCCCGTTGGCGATGTCGGAGAACGACGCGGTGCCCTTGTCCGCGGCGACCACGAGGTAGCTGTCGTCACCGTCGTGGCGCACCACCCGCGGCGGCGGCTCGACCCGACGTCCGGCACCGTCACCGCCGTCGCCGTCGCCGTCGCGCACCAGGTCGTCCGTCACGTCGAGCAGGCCGGACACGAAGGTCGTGTAGGACGCGATCCCCTCGGCCAGCCACGCCTCCCGGTCGGTGGCCGGGTCGGGCAGCTGCTTGGCCACGAAGCCGCCCTTGGCACCGGTCGGGACGATCACCGCGTTCTTGACCGTCTGCGCCTTGACCAAACCCAGGACCTCGGTCCGGAAGTCCTCGCGCCGGTCGCTCCAGCGCAAGCCCCCACGGGCCACCGCACCGAACCTCAGGTGCACTCCCTCGACCCTGGGCGAGTACACCCAGATCTCGTGCGCCGGACGGGGAGCGGGCAGGTCCGGGACCTTGCTCGGGTCGAGCTTGACGGCCACGTGGTCCTTGGGCCGGCCAGAGGCGTCGGTCTGGAAGAAGCTGGTGCGCACGGTGGCTCGGACCATCCCGACGAACGCGCGCAGGATCCGGTCGTAGTCCAGGCTGGCCACCCGGTCCAGCTCGGCCAGGATCTCCTCGACCAGTGCATCGGCGGTCTCGGCACGCTCCTGGGTGGACGTCCCGGTCCCGGCGTTCCCGCCGTGGTGCCCTGGGCCGGTGCCCAGATCAGGATCCAGCCGCGCCTCGAACAGGGCTACCAGCCGTCGGGCGATGCCGACGTTGGAGAGCAGGCACTGCTCCACATAGTCCTGGCTGAAGGTGGAACCCGTCTGGCGCAGGTACTTGGCGTAGGTCCGCAGCACCACGATCTGGCGCCAGGTCAGTCCGGCCGCCATCACCAGCTGGTTGAAGCCGTCGGTCTCGCAGTGCCCGGCCCACGAGGCCTCCAGGGCATCGGTCACCATCTCGCGCGTCGCGCTGGAACGGGACATGCCCGGGTACCGCAGCCCGAAGTCGTAGACGTAGGCGAGCGTGCCGTCCTGGGACTGGATCTCGTACGGCCGCTCGTCGGTGACCTCGATGCCGAGGTTGCGGAAGTACGGGAGCACCGTCGTCAGCGACAGCGGCTCGCGCCGGAACAGCTTCATCCGCCGTTCGTCCGGGCCGGCGCCGACCGGCTCGTACAGGCTCGTCAGCAGGTGGCTGGCGCCCTTGCCGTGGGCGTGGTCCGCAGCCGCCGCCTCGACCCTGCGCAGGTCGCCCACGGCGACCCTGGCTGCGAAGTCCTCCTTGTACGACTCGGGGAAGCCTGCCTCCCAGGTACGTAGCAGCCGCCCGGCGTCGGCCTCACCGACCTCACGGGTCAGCGCGTCGGCCAGGTCCTCACCCCAGGTGCGGGTCGCCTCGACCAGCCGGGCCTCCAGGGCCTTGGCGTCGACGTCGGGGATCTGCTCCCCCTTGGCCGGGCGCAGCACGTAGTGCAGCCGCGCCAGCACCGACTCGCTGACCCTGGTGGTGTAGTCGACGGCGTCGGCAGAGAACGCCTCGGACAGGAGCTGCTGCATGCGCAGCCTGACGGTGGTGTTGTAGCGGTCGCGCGGCAGGAAGATCAGCGCGGACACGAACCGGCCGTAGTCGTCGGTGCGCAGGAACAACCGGGTGCGTCGGCGCTCCTTCAGGTGCAGCACCGCCAGCGCGGTGATGTAGATCTGCTCGGCACCCGTCTGGAACAGCTCGTCGCGCGGGAAGGTCTCCAGGATCGCCAGCAGGTCCTTGCCCGAGTGGCTCGACGGGGAGAGGCTGGCGCGCTCGAGGACCTCGTTGATCTTGGTGTCGACGATGGGGACCCGACGCACGCTCTCGGTGTACGCGGCAGAGGTGAACAGCCCGAGGAAGCGGCGCTCCCCCGTCACCTCCCCGTCTGCACCGAACACCTTGACGCCCACGTAGTCGAGGTAGGAGCTGCGGTGCACCGTGGCACGCGAGTTCGCCTTGGTCAGGATGAGGACGTGACGCTCCCGGGCCTTGGCCCGCACGTTCGGCGAGAGCCGCTCGAAGCTGGACGAGACCTCGCTCTGGTCGTAGCGCAGGACGCCCAGACCGGAGCCGGTCACCGCGCTCAGGGCCTCCTCGCCCGCGCTCCCCGCGAGCGAGTACTCGCGGTAGCCGAGGAAGGTGAAGTTCTCCTCGATGAGCCACTGCAGCAGACGTTGTGCCTCGACCGCCTCGGCCTCGAGGTCGTGAGGCACCTGCTGCAGCAGGTCATCGGCCACCTGCTGTGCCTGGGCCCGCATCTTGGGCCAGTCCTCGACCGCGGTGCGGACGTCGTCCAGGACGGCGAGCAGCTCCTCGCGCAAGGACTCGGCCAGGCGGGGGTCTGGTTCGCGGTCGACCTCCAGGTGCATCCACGACTCGCACACGGCGTCGTCGGGCCAGCTGGGGTCGCGCTCGCCGGTCGTCAGCGCGGAGGTGGAAAGGTCCAGGACCTCCACCAGCTCGCCGGTGACGTCACGCCGCACCACCACCACCGGGTGCACGACGAGGTGGACGGTGCGGTCGCCGGAGACCAGCTTGTTGGTCACGGAGTCAACCAGGAACGGCATGTCCTCCGCGACGACCTCGACCACGGTGTGGCCGGTCTGCCAGCCGTGGGTGTCGACCGTCGGGGTGTGCACGCGGACGGCGGCGGTACCCGGTACGCGGTGCGCGGCGAGCTGGCGGTGCGAGAGGGCGGCACCGGCGAGGTCGACGGGGTCGCGCGAGGCGAGGTCCTCGTCGGGGACGTGCCGGTAGTAGCGGGTCAGGAACGAGGTCAGGTCGTGCTCGCGCCAGCCGTGGCGGTCACTACTGTCTGCGGCCCGCGCAAGAACCTCTGCCCGCGAGCGGTCCGGCTGAGCTGTACCTGTCGACATGACCCTCCACCCGTCGCCGCCCCCGGTGCACCACGCTGTGCACCGAGCACGACACTAGTACGAAGCTGGTGGCCTGCCGCGTGGCCTCAGATGCTGACGCTGTATTCGCGGGCGATGCCGCCCAACCCCGCCGCGTAGCCCTGCCCGACGGCTCGGAACTTCCACTCCGCGCCGTTGCGGTACACCTCGGCGAACACCATGGCCGTCTCGGTGGAGGCGTCTTCAGTGAGGTCATAGCGACCGAGCTCGGCGCCCGTCGCCGGGTCGAGGACCCGGGCGAAGGCGTTGCGCACCTGCCCGAACGACTGCTTGCGGCTGTCGGCGTCGTAGATGGAGACCGCTACGACGATCTTGTCGGTCTCTGCCGGCATGGCCGTCAGGTCCAGGTGGATCTGCTCGTCGTCCCCACCGCCCTCGCCGGTGAGGTTGTCACCTCCGTGGCGCACCGCACCGTCACCGGACTCGAGGTTGTTGAAGTACACGAAGTGCTTGTCCGAGACGACCCGGCCGCTGCCCGCCACCACGATCGCGGAGGAGTCCAGGTCGAACGCGGTGCCGTCGGTGGTACGGGCGTCCCAGCCCAGTCCGACAATCACCGTGCTCAGCCCAGCCGGACCGGCCGCCTTGGTCAGCGACAAGTTCCCGCCCTTGGTCAGTGACAGCGCCATCGTGTTCTCCCCGTCTGCTGGTGGGTGGCCCCTTGACCCCCTCCGGGACTTTCTAGCAGGTCGGCGCCGGTGATCCACGCAGCGCGACCCGTTCCTGTCCACAGGCAGGCGTGCAGGGAGCGTCCTGACGCCCGCTCTCGTTAGCCTGTTCGGATGACGGAGCTCTCGCCGGGGTGCCCCCCCGATCGCAGCGCCGTCGACATCCAGGTGCTGGAGGGTGCTGCGTCCGATCTGGAGGACAGCTCGCACCAGCTGCGGGAGATGTCGAGACGGCTGACGCAGCAGGCCGCGGACCCCGGCGAGCCGCAGGCAGACGACGACGTGCTGGACCTGCAGGGTGCGGCCGTGGGCGCTCTGCAGGTGCTCGCGGACGGGCTGGACGAGTCGTCCGCCGCGCTCCGGCTGGCCGCCGTGCGCTATCGCAGCGGTGAAGAGCGGATCACCCTGTCCCTGCGGCGCTCGGAACGCGATCGGTGACGCCCATCGTCTCCGGGGACCCGGCCTCGGTCTCCGCGCTGGGCGCCGACCTGGGTCGCCAGTCCCAGCAGCTGCAGGAGTGCCGGGCGGCGCTTGTCCGTACCCGTTTGGGCCTCGCCCAGTGGCACGGCCCTGCGGCCGAGGCGTTCGACACCTCGATGACCGCGCAGATGCTGGTGCTGGAGCACGGGGCTGAGGCACTGGCGGAGGGGGCGCGGGCCCTGCAGAGCTATGCGGTGGACCTGCAGCACGCCCGGGCGCTGGCTACCGCGGCGTTGGAGTTCTGCCGGCTCCACGGCCTGCACGTCGACCCGGAAGGAGTGGTCAGCGCACCTTGGGGGGCATACCCACTCGACGAGGCCCGCGGGTACGAGCACCACGTCCCGCAGGCGCAGCGGCTGGTGGACCGGGCGAGGTCCGAGCGCGACGACGCGATCCGGATGCTGAGGCTGCGGGTGCAGGGGCCCACGTCGGTGCTCGCCGGCACCAGGCGCCGCCACGCACCGCTGCCCTAGGCTCGCTGCAACCACTGCCCCTGGCGCACCCGCCCGAGCCCGATGGAGACCCGATGCGCATCGACGACACGATCCGGTACGACGCCGCCCCTGCCCAGGTGGCCGCGATGCTGGCCGATCGCGCGTTCATCGACGTCAAGTGCGAGCTGATGGGCTCGCTCGAGCACGACGCGCAGGTGCAGGGCGACGCAGCAGGCGAGTTCACCGTCACCTCGACGCGCACCCTGCCCACCGACGGCTTCCCGGACGTGGCGCGCAAGTTCGTCGGTGCCACCATCATGATCAAGCAGGTGGATCACTGGCAGGCCCCTGCCGCGGACGGCAGCCGCGAGGGCACGGTGACGATGAAGATCGTCGGCCAGCCGGTCAACCTGCAGGGGGCCTGGACGCTGCGCCCGGACGGCAACGGCAGCATCCAGACCATGAAGGGCGACCTCAAGGCGTCCGTGCCACTGCTGGGCGGTAAGCTGGAGAAGGCCGCCGAGCCGGCGATCCGGGCGGCCCTGCGCAAGGAGCAGGAGGCCGGCAGGACGTATCTCGCCGGCTGAGGCGGGAACGACACCCGGGGACGAGGAAGAGCGAAAACTATGGGGTCCGTCCGACCCCGAAGTTTTCGCCCTTCGCCACCAGCGCTGCGAGGGTCAGCCCTGGTGCGGGTAGCGGTGGTCGGTCGGGGGCGCGAACGTCTCCTTGATGGAGCGGGTGGACGTCCAGCGCAGCAGGTTCTGCGCCGCGCCGGCCTTGTCGTTGGTCCCGGAGGAGCGGCCCCCGCCGAACGGCTGCTGTCCGACCACCGCACCGGTGGGCTTGTCGTTGATGTAGAAGTTGCCGGCCGCGTAGCGCAGCTTCTGCGTGGCGCTGGCGATCGCGTTGCGGTCGGCGGCGATGATCGCCCCGGTCAGCGCGTAGTCCGCGACCTGCTCCATCTGGTCGACCACCTTGTCGTACTGACGGTCGTTGTACACGTGTACCGCCAGGATGGGGCCGAAGTACTCGGTGCTGAAGACCTGGTCGGCGGGGTTCGAGGCCTCCAGAACCGTGGGGCGCACGAACCAGCCGACCGAGTCGTCGTAGGTGCCACCGGCGAGGACCTTGACGTCCGCGGCTGCGTGGGCGCGGTCGATGGCCGCTGCGTGCTTGCTGAACGCGCGCTCGTCGATGACGGCGGACATGAAGTTCGAAAAGTCCGTCGGCGCCCCCATCGTGAGGGACTCCGTCAGCGCCACGACCTCGTCGCGCAGCCCCTTCCACAACGAGCGCGGCACGTAGGCCCGGGAGGCGGCCGAGCACTTCTGGCCCTGGTACTCGAAAGCACCTCGCACCATGGCGATCTTGAGCACCTCGGGGTCGGCGCTGGGGTGCGCCAGGATGAAGTCCTTGCCGCCGGTCTCGCCCACGATGCGCGGGTAGGTGCGGTAGCCAGCGATGTTCTCTCCCACGGTGCGCCACAGCCACTGGAACGTCGGCGTCGAGCCGGTGAAGTGGATGCCGGCAAGGTCGCGATCGGCCAGCAGCACCTTGGAGACCGCGATGCCGTCGCCGTGGACCAGGTTGATCACGCCCGGGGGGAGCCCGGCCGCCTCCAGCAAAGCCATCGTCCAGTGCGCCGACAGCGCCGCCGTCGGCGACGGCTTCCACACCACCGTGTTGCCCATGAGCGCGGGCGCGGTGGGCAGGTTGCCGCCGATGGCGGTGAAGTTGAACGGGGTGATCGCGTAGACGAAGCCCTCCAGCGGACGGTGGTCGCTGCGGTTCCAGATCCCCCGGGAGTTCGCCATCGGCTGCTCGCGGTAGATGTCGGAGGCGAAGTGCACGTTGAAGCGCAGGAAGTCGATCAGCTCGCAGGCGGCGTCGATCTCGGCCTGGATGGCGGTCTTGGCCTGGCCCAGCATCGTGGCGGCGTTGAGCGTCGCCCGCCACGGTCCGGCCAGCAGCTCTGCCGCCTTGAGGAACACGGCGGCCCGGTCGTCGAAGGAGAGGGCGCGCCAGCCGGCCGCGGCCCGCTTGGCTGCTTCCATCGCAGCCGCCGCATCGCCCGCGGTGGCGCCCCTGAGCGTTCCCAGCACGTGCTGGTGGTCGAAGGGCGCGGTGACCTTGGTGCGCGACCCGCCACCCATCACCTGCTTGCCGTCGATCCAGTGCGGCAGCTCTGCCTTCTCTCCCCACATCTGCGCCAGGCGCACCTCGAGGCTCGTGCGCTCGGGGCTACCGGGGGCGTGGTCGAGCACCGGCTCGTTGAGAGGAACAGGCACTCGGGTGACGGCATCCACGGGGATCTCCTCAGGGGTCAGCGCGAACTCAGGACGAGCAGGGGCGACGGTAGCCGCCGCAGGCACATGGTGGCACGCGCCGCCTTTGCCTGCGTCCCCCGCCGCGGTCAGGATGGGCACCATGACCGACCCAGCAGCCGTGCCCGTGCGCTTCCCCGAGGGCTTCCGCTGGGGGGTGGCGACAGCCGCCTTCCAGATCGAGGGTGCGACCACCGCGGACGGACGGACCGACTCGATCTGGGACACCTTCTGCCGGCAGCCGGGTGCGGTGCTCAACGGCGACACCGGCGAGCCCGCGTGCGAGCACTACACGCGGATGCCGCAGGACGTGGACCTGATGGCCGGGCTGGGGATCGGCACCTACCGGTTCTCCACCTCGTGGTGCCGGGTGCGGCCTGACGGCGGCGCGGTCAACCCGGCGGGCCTGGACTTCTACTCCCGGCTGGTGGACCGGTTGCTGGAGGCCGGCGTCGCGCCGTGGCTGACGCTCTACCACTGGGACCTGCCGCAGGCGCTGGAGGCGGCCGGCGGATGGACCAACCGGGACACCGCCGAGCGGTTCGCCGAGTACGCGCTCAGCGTGCACGACGCACTGGGTGACCGGGTGGGTACCTGGACCACCTTGAACGAGCCGTGGTGCTCCTCGCTGCTCGGCTACGCAGCAGCCGTGCATGCCCCCGGGCACGCGAAGCCGCGAGCGGCGGTCGCGGCGGTGCACCACCTGCTGCTGGCGCACGGGCTGGGTGCCACCGCGCTGCGCGAGGCCGGGGCGGGCGAGATCGGGCTGACGTTGAACCTGTCCGACGTCTCCGCAGCCGATCCGGACGACCCCGCCGACGCGGACGTGGCACGTCGCCTGGACGGCCTGCAGAACCGCTTGTTCCTGGACCCGGTCCTGCGCGGCAGCTACCCCGAAGACCTGCGCCAGGACCTGGCCCCGTTCGGCCTGGACGACGTGGTGCGCGAGGTTGACCTGAAGGTCATCTCGACCCCTCTGGACGTGCTCGGGGTTAACTACTACTCCCCGACGCACGTGCGCGCGGGCCGGTCCGACCTGCCCTCGCCGTGGGTCGGCGCGGAGCACGCCGAGAGCGTGCCGCAGGGCCTGCCGGTCACGGCGATGGGCTGGGAGGTCGAGGCGGACGCCCTGCGCCGGGTGCTGGTGCGGCTGCACGAGGAGTACCCGGCGATCGGGGCCGGGACCGACCTGGTGATCACCGAGAACGGTGCGGCCTACGACGACCGTGTCAGCACCGACCCGGTGACCGGCGAGGAGCAGGTCCAGGACGAGGACCGACGCCTCTACCTCGAGCAGCACCTGCGTGCCTGCGCCGCGGCCATCGCCGAGGGGGTGCCGCTGCGCGGCTACCTCGCCTGGTCCTTGCTGGACAACTTCGAGTGGGCCTTCGGGTACGACCGCAGGTTCGGGCTCGTGCGGGTCGACTACGACACCCAGCTGCGGACCCCCAAGGCGAGCGCGCTGTGGTTCTCAGAGGTCATCCGGCAGAACGGCTTCTGACCCACCGCCGGGACGCGCCGGCCAGCACGTCCACGCCGGAACCGAGATCGGCCACCACCTCGGCGGCCGGGCGCCCCGCGTCCAGGCTGCCCACCGCCTGACCTGCGTACACCGGCAGCGCCTCGCCGTCGCCCCGCTCCCTGGCCGAGGCGATCTGCTCCACGGCCTCGTCGTCCGAGCCGATCTCGTCCACCCGGGAGGACCAGGAGTCGGTGAAGGGGCTGCGCAGGTAGCGCCCGCCGTACTCGGCGGGCCAGCCGGTGCGTTGCCCCCGGTCGAACAACGAGGAGTACTCGGTGTCGTGCGCACCGGCCTGCAGCAGCCGGTCGCGGGCGGCCTGCGGGGTCGTCGCCTCCGCGCAGAGCAGGAAGGCGGTACCCACCCAGGCTCCGGCCGCTCCGGCGGCCAGCACCGCCGCGACGCCTCGCGGGCCGCAGATCCCTCCGGCTGCCAGCACGGGCAGGTCCACCCGGTCGAGCACCAGCTGCAGCAGCGGCAGGGTGGCGACGTCGCTCCGGCCGTGCCCGCCCCCCTCGCTGCCTCGCGCCACCACGACGTCGACCCCGGCGTCGACCGCGCGCAGCGCCTCCTCCACCGTCCCGACCTGGGTCGCGACCACGATCCCCGCCTCGCGCAACGGCTGCACGAACTGCTCGTACGGGCCGTAGCTGATGCTCACCAGTACCGGCCGGGCCACGAGCGTGGCCTCCAGCAGGTCGCGCCGCTGCGGCAGCGTCCAGGCCAGCAGCCCGACGCCGAAGTCGCCTGCGCCGCGTGCTGTCTCGGCCTGCTGCGACAACCAGCGCGACGTCGCCTGACCACCTGCCCCGATCATCCCCAGGGCACCCGCCCGCGTCACCGCAGCGGCCAGGGCGCCGCCGGACGCCCCGGCCATCGGCGCTGCCACCACAGGCACCGACAAGGACGCCAGCAGCGCGGCGGCTCCGCGGGAGGACGGGGGCGGCACGGCAGCGCCCACCTCATCCGCGCTCACCCCGGCCGGGCCAGGTCGGCCACCAGCGCCCCGAGCTCGGTGATGTCGAACCACAGCAGGTCGTGGCCCTCCGCGCCGTCCACGACCAGCTGGGCCTGCTCGTCCCCGTCGTCCGCGGCGCCCACAGCACCCACCGCAGCTGCCACGTCGACCGCGGCGTCGGGGTCGTCCACGTGCACGCTGACCACGTTCGCGAGCGGTACCGGCCCGGGCAGCAGCACCTGGGAGCGCGGCCCCCGCTCGCCGCGGGGCAGCGTGATCGCCACCTCCACCTCGGCTGCGACCACCACCCTGCGCCGAGGCGCGGTCGGGTCGTCGCAGAGGAGCCGCAACGAGGCCTCGGCCGCCTCCACCATCGCCGCGTACTCCAGCTCCTCGGCATCACCCTCGGCGTACCACTCCCGCAGCGCGGGGGTCACCGCGTGCACGGTCAGGGGCAGGCCGACGCGCCCTGCACCCACCCACTGCGCCAGCAGCGGGCCGGTCCCCGGCAAGAAGACGCGCATCACACGGCCCGTTCGTCGAGCAGCACGTCAGGTACCCCGGTGCCTGGTTCCGGCTCGTCCGCGAGCTGTTCCATCAGAGCCAGCAGCTCCTCGGGCTCCTGCAGCTCCATGGTCGTCGTGCGCATCGCCGTGTCCAGCACGGCCCGGCGCCGGGTGACGTCCATCAGGTTCGCCCCGATCGCCTCGAGGTCCTGCGCCCCCGGTCCGAGCACCGTGACGTCGGTGCCGTCGGCATGCAGCCTGGCCACCTCGCGCAGGGCGCGGCGGGTCACCCGCTGCCGCCAGGCTCGCTCCAGCCGCGCCGTCACCGAGGTCGGGGCGTCCACCGAGAACGACACCATCGGCGCCAGCACGAACACCTCGTCCAGGCCGTGGCGTGCCGCGAGGTCGATGTTGGTGGACGAGAAGGCACCACCGTCGATGTACCGCACCCCGTGAAGGACCACCGGTGAGTACCACCCCGGTATGGCGCACGAGGCCATCACTGCGTCCGCCAGAGCGGCCTGCGGCGCGTCCGGCTCTCCGAACGCCACCCGGTCCCCCGACCCGTAGTCCATCGCGACCACCCGCAGACCCCGGTGCGGGGACCAGCCGCCGGCCGGGGCGCCGACCTCCGCCTGGACGTCGGCGACGAGCCTGCCCACCGTCTCCAGCGACCCGCGTCCTTCTGGCAGCAGGGCCGAGAGCACGGCCGTGGGAGGCAGCCGACGCAACCGTGCCGCGCCCTGTGCGACCAGGGCGGCCGAGCCCACCCCGGGCCGAGGCCGTGGTGGCAGCACCCCACCGGTGGCGGACTCGTAGTCCCACCCGATGCGAGCCAGCGGCCCCGAGGTCACCGAGGTCCCCAGCTGGTGCGCGCGCAGCTCCTCGACACTGACACCGGCGCCCAGCAGGGCGGCCGTGACCGACCCGGCAGAGGTGCCGATGATTAGATCGGCCTCGCGCGGATCGAGGCCGTGCACCTGCTGCAGCGCCCCCAGCGCCCCCACCAGCCAGGCACCCCCGAGCACGCCACCACCACCCAGCACCAGTCCCCACCGGCGGTTCATCGCACCGTCCCCCTCAGCTCCTCCAGCGACTCGGTCACGCACTGGCACAGTACGTCCAGGTCGGGCATCGCCTCACGATCGGCGTTCAAACCGTAGTAGACACCGCCTCGGTAGGACGTCAGGCCGATCGCCAGACCCTGGCCCTTGGCCAGCGGGATGACGGGATAGCTGGCGACCAGCTGGGCACCGGCCGCGTACAGGGTGCTCTGCGGACCCGGCACGTTGGTCACCAGCAGGTTGAACACCCTGCGCGACAGGCCGCTGGCGACCCGCGCCCCCAGCGAGTGCAGCGTCGCGGGAGCGAAGCCACCCACCTCGGCCAGCCGTCGCGCCGGCACCGCCCGGCCGGTGTCGGCGTGCGCCTTCATCTGGTACGCCACCTGCTGCAGCCGCAAGGTGCAGCTCGGCTCCCCCAGCGGCAGGTCCACCAGCAGCTGCTCGACGGTGGAGACCTGCCTGCCTGACTGCTGCGGGTCGTCCGAGCGAACGCTGACCGGCACCAGGGCACGCAGGGTGGTCGTCGAGGAGACCCGCGCCCCGCGGGTGAGCATCCACTCCCGCAGGGCCCCCGCGAGGGTGGCGAGCATCACGTCGTTGACGGTGATCGACACCCCCGCACGCGGACCGTTCCTGGCCGAGCGCCGCCTGCCGCCGGTCGCGTGGAACGTCCGGATCTCGCGGTAGTCGTCCAGCTCGGTGCTGACCGTGCCGAACCGCCTGTGCTCGCCGATCTCGACGTTCAGCGGCGAGTCGGGCGCGGGGCTGGTGGCCGTGCGGGCCGCTTGCGCCAGGTTCCCCAGCGCGCCCACCGCCTTGTCGGCCGTCACCCGGACGTCGACGAGCCCGGCACGCAGCGTGTCCAGCACCTGCGTCGGGCGGCGCACCGCGTCGCTGACCGCACTGGTGACCAGCTCGACCAGCGATGGTTCCCTGGCGGGGTGCCAGGTGTCGTGCGGTGCTGCGGTCGGGGTGGGTGTGTCGTCGAGGATCACCTGGGAGAGGTCGACGGCCTTGATGCCGTCCACCAGCGCCTGGTGCGACTTGGTCACGACGGCGAACCTGTTGTCCTCCATGCCTTCCACCACATAGACCTCCCACAACGGCCTGCCCCGGTCCAGGTGGCGCGGCTGCACCCGCGCGACCAGGTCGCGGAGCTGTTCCATCGTCCCCGGGCCAGGCAGTGCCGAGCGACGCACGTGGTAGGTCAGGTCGAACCGCTCGTCGTCGACCCACACGGGGTTGGCCAGCCGCCCCGGGATCTGGCGCACCTTCTGCCGGAACCGCGGGACGAACGCGATGCGGGCCGCGATGTGCTTGAGGAGGACATCGTAGTCGAAACCCGTTGCGGGAGCGTCGAACACCATGACCGAGCCGACGTGCATGACCGTGGTCGGCTGCTCCAGGTAGAGGAACGACACGTCCAGCGGGGTGAGGCGGTTCGACAATGGACCGCTCCTTCTGCTCGTCGGCACTGCTTTGGACGGGCGGCACCGGCCACCCCGCCGGGCCCATCGTGCCAGCACTTTAGACTCGGCGAGGTGACCTCCGACCGCGCAGCACCCACGCGCGGGGATCCCGCACCAGCTGCACGTCCGGTCAAAGTGGTGCTGCTGATGGCCCTGGCCCTGCTGGGGCTCGGCGGCTGCGCCGGCACCGGCGCGGCTCCATCCGTGCAGGGCCTGACCCACGAGGTCGAGCTGATCGAGGGTCGCCTCGAGCCTGGCCCCTCCACGGTGGACCTGCCGACAGGGGAGAGCCTCACACTGGTGCTGACCAGCGACGTCGCGGTGACGGTGCACGCGCACGGCTTCGAGGTCGACCTGCAGGTGCCCGCCGGGAGCACCACCGCGATCCCGCTCCGGACGGCCGTGCCCGGCGTCTACGAGGTCGAGCTGCACGACCCCGACCTGCTGGTCCTGAAGGTGGCCGTCCGCTGATCGCTGCCACGGTGCTCACCCACGGCGTCGGCTCCCGGGCAGATCTCCCGCTGCCTCTAGAGGCGGTGCTGCTCGGTGCAGGCGCCGCACTGGCGCTGTCGTTCCTGCTGCTGGGGGTGCTCTGGCCACAACCGCAGCTCGACAGCGGACGCGCCGGCCGGCCGCTTCCCGCGGGGCTCGCTCGGGCCCTGGGGTCCGCGCCGTGGCTGCGGGCCGTCGCGGGGCTGGGGCTGATCGCCCTGGTCTGGACGCTCGTCACAGCCTTCGCCGGCCCCCAGGACACCCGTAACGCGCTGCCGTTCGTGGTCTTCGTGCTGGTGTGGGTGGGCCTGGTGCCGCTGTCGTGGGTGTTCGGGCCCACCACCTGGGCGCGCCTGAGCCCGGTACGCACCGTGCACGCCGTCCTGTGCCACGTCTTCCGGCTCGACCCCAGCACCGGTGTGCTGCCGGTGCCCCGCTGGGGCTGGTGGCCGGGTGCAGCAGGTCTGCTGCTGTTCGTCTGGCTCGAGCTGGTGGTCCCCGGCAGCACCCAGGTGTCGGTCCTGCGGCTGTGGGTCGTGGCGTACCTGATGCTGCACATCTTCGCGGGGCTGCTGTTCGGGAACGGCTGGTTCAGCCGCGGCGATCCGTTTGAGGTGTGGTCCACGCTGTTCGGGCAGATGTCGGTCTGGGGCCGCAACGACCGCGGGACGCTGGTGCTGCGCCACCCCCTGGCGGGCCTGGACCAGCTGCGCTGGCGCGGGCACGAAGGTCGTGGGCTGGCGGCCACGGTGGCGGCCATGCTCGGCTCCACCGCGTTCGACTCGCTGCGCGAGCACCCCTCCTACGCCGGCTGGACCCAGACGGGCCCGCTGCCAGTGGTCCTGGCGGACAGCCTGACCCTGGTGGCCGTGGTGCTGGTGGTCGGGATGGCCTTCGCCGGCTGCGCGCGAGCCGCGGACGCGGTGGCCGGGCACGTGACCCCGAGCGTGGTGGCGGCTTTCGCGCCCTCGCTGGTGCCCGTAGCCGCCGGGTACGTGGTGGCCCACTACTACTCGCTGCTGGCGTTCGAGGGCCAGAACGCGTTGATCCGGCTGTCGGACCCGCTCGCCCGGAACTGGGACCTGCTGGGTCTGACGGGGGCCACGGCCGAGCCCGCGGTCATCTCACCCTCGCTCGTGGTCTGGGTCCAGGTGCTGGCCGTGGTGACGGGGCACGTGCTCGGGGTGGTGGTCGCGCACGACCGTGCGGTGCGATTGTTTCCCCGTCACCGTGCCGTTGCCGGTCAGCTGCCTCTGGTGGCGCTGATGGTCGTCTACACGTGCGCGGGGCTGCTCCTGCTCTTTGCCGCCTGAGTTCAGTGCCGCCTGAATACGGCAGCAACGTGAGATGGTGTCCATAAGGGGCAGGTGCGTTCTGCCATCGCTCCGACCATCAGGCTGCGCCGGCTCCTGCCGAGGATGGGGTCAACACGTGAGCACGACCAGAGGCGCGCCGAGCACACCCATTTCACGCCTGTGACGCAAGCGGACTAGTCGGCAGCTGCGCTATCTTGCCGATCATGGGCTTCTTCGCCGCAATGACCTTGACCGTCGCCCTCGTCGGGCTGCCCGCCACGGCCTACGCACAGACCCCGACACCCGGGCCGATGTCGGACCCGGCCGAGAGGGAGGTGTGTGCTGTCAGACCGCCCGGCGCAGATCTCTCAGACTGCCCGGGACAGCCGAGCGAGCGCGACCAGCTAGCGCGCACAGGGCCGCGAGAGGCGGCTGTCTACGGCGCCACGGGCCTTGGCCTCGTCGGCGTCGGCGGCATGTTGCTGGTAGCGGGTCGGCGCCGAGGACTCTCCGAGGCCTGATTCGGAATCACCAGCAAGCGCCGGTCGTAGTGACCATCAGGCCGTCCTGGCCTGCGGATGCCTCCGGACTCGCCGCGACCGGACCCGAAAGCGGGCGGCGACGTCGAGCTGCGAGGCGTCCACGCATCGCCGACCACGACCGTGCCTCGGTCATCGGCAGGAGGAGTGCCCGCCATAACGCACACCATCTCACCTTGCTGCCGTACTCAGTGCCGCCTGAGTTCAGTGCCGCCTGAGTTCAGTGCCGCCTGAGTTCAGTGCCGCCTGAGTTCAGTGTCGTCTGAGCCGTCCCGCCGGTCCTCAGACTCTCGAGAAGTCCACCAGCAAAAGGCCTGTCAACACGTCCACGGTCTCCTCGACGGTCCGGTGCAGGACCGCTCTCATACCGACCGCCTCCGCGCCGGCGACGTTGGCGGGCAGGTCGTCCACCATGACGCAGGCCTGCGGAGCCACTGCGAGCAGCTCGGCGGTGCGGATGAAGATCCGCGCCTCCGGCTTGCGCATCCCGACCTCGCCGGAGATGACCACCACGTCGAAGAGCTCGTCCCAGCCGGTGCGGTCGTACGCGTTGCCCCAGGAGTTGGACAGCAGCGCGGTGGACATCCCGGCAGCCCGGGCAGCGCGTACCACCTCGAACATCCGAGGTTCGCCCTCCTCCAGGCCGGAGAGCATCCGGTCCAACAGACCCTTCGCACGCACCCGCACCCCCCTGCGCCCGAGCTCGTCCGCCAGCTGGGTCTCGAAGTCGGACCCGTCGATCTCCCCGCGCTCCAGCGCAGCTACGGGTCCGGAGGCCAGTGCCACCCCGGCGCTGCCTCCGGCGACCTGGTCGGTGCCGCGCCCGCCCGCGGGGGTGCCGAGCGAACCCCACTCCAGCAGGATGGCGCGCCACAGCGACATGTCGATGCCCTCGGACCCGGCCCAGCCCCCGAACGCCTGTGCCAGAGGGACGGTCAGGACGCCACCCCAGTCGACGACCAGCGCCTGCGGTGGCTGCTGCCCGCTGCTGCGCTGCTCTTCAAAGGTCACAGGTTCTTCAGAGGTCACAGGTTCTTCAGAGGTCACAGCGTCATCATGGGTCACAGTGTGATCATGGCGTGCCTACCGTCAGGGCGTGCTCTTGCTCCGCCTTCGACGGCTCCCAGCTGCTCCGAGCCCCGCGAGATCGGCGGCCAGGGTGGCGATGGCTTGGCGCGCAGCGGATCCCGGCGCGTGCTCGGTCAAGGAGCGACCGGCCAGCAGCGCGCCGTCGTGGGCCGAACGGTCGTCCGGCACCGTCACCACCGAGCTTATGCCCGCGTACCGGCGCAATGCCTCGCTCACCCGCCGGTGCGGTCCGCTGCCCACCGCTGTGGCACGCACCCGAGTGACGACGACGCGCGGCCGAACCTGCGGGAGCACCTCTGCCAGCTCTCCCAGCCCGCGCACCAGCCGCTGCAGACCCACCGGGTCGCCGGCACCGACGGCCAGCACCAC
>JAABUN010003002.1_pt1 | contig 27537 bp, 29 predicted proteins | sample 5559311 | NCBI WGS metagenome assembly JAABUN01 (sample SAMN10711877, study PRJNA513370) | rock metagenome | isolation source: Antarctica rocks | place: Antarctica: Victoria Land, Siegfried Peak sud
CTGCTGCCGGCGGCGCCCGGGGACAGCAGCCCGGCCCCGCCGGGCACGCCGGCGCCGGCGCCCGGGGGCAGCAGCGCGGCCCAGCCGGGCACGCCGGCGCCGGCGCCCGTCCAGCAGTCACCAGCCCCGACGCAGCCACCGGGCACGGCGTCGGCCATGCCTTGCACGGCGCGCTCGGGCTTCGTCTCGGCGACGGCGACCGGCGTGGGCGACGGCGGCCTCGGCTTCGCGTTCAAGCGCCGCACCCGCTCCCCGGTGACCGTCGAGCTCTTCCAGAGCTCGACCGGCCGGCGGATCCTCGGCAACCGGCGCGTCGCGCGCTTCACGGGTCGCACACGCGGCTTCCGCTGGGCCGGGCGCCGCGGCTTGGAGGACGGCTTCTACTTCGCGCGCCTGACCGCACGGGGTGCCGGCGGTCGCGCAGACGTCGAGCGGGTGACGCTCGAGCGCCGCAACGGCCGCTTCGCGCGCCGGCCCGCGTTCTACCGCCGCACGAGCTGCGCGCAGGTGAGTTCCTTCAAGCTCGAGCGGCCGGTCTTCGGTGGACGCGGCAATCGCGCCATCGACGCCAGCTACCGGCTGAGCCGCAGCGGGAGGGTGACCGTGGAGCTGCTGCGCGGCACGCGCGTCGTGCGCCAGCTGAGCCGCGCGTCCGATCGTCGGGCCGGGAGGACGTTCCGCGTCCGCGTCACGTCCGAGGGCCTCCCCCGCGGCGACTATCGGGTGCGGGTGCGCATGGTGCGCACCGGCCAGACGACCACGGCCGCGCTCACCGCGCGCCGCCTCTAGGAGCCGGAACCCATGCGCCGCCGCCTCACCACACTCCTGGCCTCGCTCGTCGCGCTGCTCGTCGGCGTCTCGGTGATCACCCTGGTTGGCTCGGGTACCGAGAAGTGCTTTGCCCAGGCCGGCTCGGACCCTGAGGTCGAGGGCCGCATCTCATGCGCGGGCAGCCCCGCGGCAGGGCCCCCCGGCTCGGCGAGCGCCGGCCCGGGGGGCGCGGTCTCCGGCGTCTCGTCGAGCGCCGGCCCGGGGGGCGCGGTCTCCGGTGTCTCGTCGGCCACGACCGGCTCAGCCTCGTCACCGGTCTGCGTCGTCTCCAAGCCCCCGCGCTCGGTGTCGGCGACGCGCCGAGCGCGCGGCGTTCGCTTCGGCTTCGAGCGGCGCGGCTCCGAGCGGGTGACCGTCGACGTCTTCCGCGTCTCGATGGGCTCGCAGCTCCTCGGCAACCGTCGCGTCGCACGCTTCGCCAACCGCACGAGCGCGTTCATGTGGTCGGGACGCGGTGTCGGCGACGGCGTCTACTTCGCCCGCTACCGGACGGCGGGCGAGGAGCCGCGCCGCGTCGCGCTGCGTCGACGTGACGGGCGCTTCGGGCGCCGGCCCGACTTCGAGGCCCGCACCGGTTGCGGCCTCATCCGCTCGACCAAGCTCGAGCGACCGGCGTTCGGCGGGGTCTCCAACCGCGCGCTCGGCATCTCCTACCGGCTCAACCGGCCGGGGCGTGTCACCGTGACGGTCATCCGCGGCGGGCGCACCGTGCGCCGCTTCCGGCCGACGCAGGATCGTGCCGCGACGACGTATCGGCTGCGGCTCGCCGCCGAGGGACTGCGCCGCGGCGATCACCAGATCCGAATTGCCGTCCGCTCCTCCGGCGCTGGCGCGGCCTCGGTGCGGTTGACGGCCGCGCGGCTCTGAGAACGTCGTCTTCGAGAGACGTCTTGAAGCGGGGCCGGCCGCGACGCGCCCTCAGCTCAGCGCGCTCCAGACGTAGTACGCCGCGACGATGCTGAAGAAGAGCGCGTCGAGGCGATCCAGCGCCCCGCCGTGGGCGCCGAAGACGACTCCGGTGTCCTTCGTGCCCGCATCGCGCTTGAGGTAGCTCTCGAAGAGATCGCCGATCGGGGCCACGACGGCGATCGCGACGCCTAGCAGCAGCGCGTCGGTCCCGCTCAGCCAATCCTCGTAGAGGCCGGCGAACCACACGCCCGCTGCCGCGGCGACGATCCCGATCGCGAGCCCCTCCACGGTCTTGTTCGGCGAGATCGACGGGGCCAGCGGCGTGCGGCCGAACATGCGCCCACCGAGGTAGGCGCCCGTGTCCCCGACGAAGGTGCCGACCATGACGTCGATGATGAGATCGCGCCCGTCCGGCAGCTCGCGCAGCAGCACCGCGTGGGCGAGCGCGACGCCGATCCAGGAGACGCCGAGCAGCGTCACCGCGATGGCGGGTGCCCCACCGCGCGGCTGCAGCAGCGTCAGCCCGAACGTCAGCGGCACGGCGCAGACCAGCACCAGGACGAGCGTCTCACGGTCGCCGAGGTCGGCAGCGACCATCAGGCCGATCAGCGCGATGAATCCTGCCAGCCGCGACGCGTGCGCCTGCGGGTACATGGCGTAGAGCTCGTGCAGGCTGATCAGGCCGAAGACGGCGAGGAACGCCGTGAACGGCAGCCCGCCGACGATGACGAAGAAGAGCGCGACCGCCGCGGCCGGGACGCCGATGACGATCCGCTGCCGAAGGTCTGAGGTGCCGCGGGCGGGCTTCGCGCCCAGCGGATCGGGCGCCGCGTCGCGGCCGTGCGGCTCGCCGGACACCCCTACCGCCCGCCGAAGCGCCGTGCGCGCTGACCGAACGCGCCGAGGGTGCGCTCGAAGGCCTCGGCGGTGAAGTCAGGCCACAGCTCGGGAGCGAACACGAGCTCGGAGTACGCGCTCTGCCAGAGCAGGAAGTTGGAGAGCCGCTCCTCGCCCGAGGTGCGGATGACGAGGTCCGGGTCGTGCATATCCGGCGCGTAGAGCAGCGCGCGGAACGCGTCCTCGCCGCCGCCGGAGTACCGCGCCGCCGCGTCGAGGATCTCCTGGCGCCCGCCGTAGTCGAAGGCGACGAAGAGCGTGATGCGCTCGCAGCCCGCGGTCTCGGTCTCGGCCCAGTCCATCTGCTCGAGCAGTGCGCCCGCGACGCGGTCGCGCCGGCCGATGAAGCGCATCCGCACCCCCTGCTGCTTGAGTTCCGGGGTCTCGGAGAGGATCCGCTCGTGGAACATCCGCATGAGCGCCGTGACCTCCTCGGCGCTGCGCGACCAGTTCTCCGTGGAGAAGGAGTAGACGGTGAGCTCCTTGACGCCCAGGCGCGCCGCGTCGCGCAGCCGCGCCTTGACCGTGTCGGCGCCGGCCTGGTGGCCGGCGGCGACCGACAGGCCCCGGGACTGCGCCCAGCGGCCGTTGCCGTCGGTGATGATCGCGACGTGCTGCGGCGTCGCGGGTGGGGCGTCGTCCGACACCCTCAGACCTCGAGTATTTCCGCTTCCTTGAGCTTCAGCGCGGCGTCGAGCTCGGCCACGCGCCCGTCGGTGACCTTCTGCACCTCTGCCTCCGCGCGCTTCTCCTCGTCCTCGCCGACGTCGCCCTCGTCCTTGAGCTCCTTGAGGTCCTTCATCGTGTCGCGGCGGATGTTGCGGATCTTGATCCGCCCCTCCTCGGCGATCCCGCGCGCCACCTTCACGAGCTCGCGGCGGCGCTCCTCGTTGAGCTCGGGCACCGAGAGGCGGATGATCTTCCCGTCGTTGGACGGGTTGAGGCCGATGCCGGAGTCGGCGATCGCCTTCTCGAGCAGCTTCATCGTGGAGACGTCGAAGGGCTGCACGGTGAGCAGCCGGGCCTCAGGGGCGTTGATCGTGGCCAGCGACCGCAGCGGCGTCGCGGCGCCGTAGTAGTCGACGACGACGCGGTCGAGGATCGCGGGCGAGGCGCGGCCCGTGCGCACGCTGGTGAACTCGTGCTGGGTCGCCTCGACGGCCTTGGCCATGCGCTCGCGGGCGTCCGCGATCAGCTCGTCGGTCAACTCGCTCATGTGCTCACCAGGGTTCCCACGCGTTCGCCGGACACTATTCGGTCGATGTTGCGCTCGTCGTCCATGTTGAAGACGTGGATCGGCGTCCCGTTCTCGCGGCAGAGCGTGAGCGCCGTGGCGTCCATGACCTTCAGCCCGCGCTGGATCGCGTCGGTGTGCGTGATCTCCCGCAGCAGCTCTGCCGCCGGGTCGATCCGGGGATCGGCGGTGTACACGCCCTCCACCCCGTTCTTGGCCATGAGGATCGCCTCGGCCTTGACCTCGACGGCGCGCAGGGCGGCGGCGGTGTCCGTGGTGAAGAACGGGTTGCCCGTGCCCGCAGCGAAGATCACCACGCGGCCCTTCTCGAGGTGGCGCATCGCGCGGCGGCGGATGTACGGCTCGGCGACTTCGGCGATCGACAGCGCGCTCTGGACCCGGGTGCTCACGCCGATCTGCTCCAGCGCATCTTGCAGCGGCAGCGCGTTGAGCACCGTGGCCAGCATGCCCATGTAGTCGCCCGTGGCCCGGTCCATGCCGGTCGCGGCAGCCTTCATGCCGCGGTAGATGTTGCCGCCGCCGACCACGATCGCGATCTCCACGCCGCGCCCGTGGACGACCTTCACCGCCTGGGCCACGGCCTGCACGCGCGCCGGGTCTGTCCCGAAGTCGAGCTCGCCCATGAGCGCCTCCCCGCTGAGCTTCAGCAGGATGCGCTTGAAGACGGGGTCGGGGATGGAAGCTACTCCCCGACGGCGAAGCGCTGAAAGCGCCGCACGACGACGTTCTCGCCCGTCTTGGCCGACATGTCCTTGCGGATCTCATCGATCGTCTTGGACTCGTGCTTGTCCGCGTTCACGTGGACCTGCTTGACCAGGACGATCTCCTCGAGCCACTTGTTCAGCTTGCCCGTGGCGATCTTCTCGCGGATGTTCTCCGGCTTGCCCTCGGCCTCGGCCTGGGCGACGAAGACACGCAGCTCCGCGTCCTTCTCGTCCTGGGGCACGTCCTGCTCGTCGACGTACTTCACGCTCGGGGAGGCGGCCACGTGCATCGCGACGTCTCGCGCGAAGGCGATGAAGTCGTCGTTGCGCGCGACGAAGTCCGTGTTGCAGTCGACCTCGACGAGGACGCCGACCTTGCCCGTGGCGTGGATGTAGGACTGGACGGTCCCCTCAGCGGCCTCGCGGTCGGCGAGCTTGCCGAGCTTCTTGCCCATCTTGACCTTGAGCTGCTCCAGGGCCCTCTCCTGGTCGCCGCCGGACTCGGTCAGCGCGTTCTTGCAGTCCATCATGCCCGCGCCCGTCTTCTGGCGCAGGGCGGCGACGTCCTTGGCGGTGAAGTCAGCCATTGGCGGCGGGCTCCTCGGTGGTCGGCTCCTCGGTGGTCGGCGGGGCCGTGGGCGCGGCGGTGTCGATCGTGTCGGTCAGCGGGGTATCCGGGACCGACGCCGCGTCCTTGGCGGGCTCGTCGGCGGTCGGGGCGACGCTCGGCGAGGTGCCCGGGCGGCGGTCCTTGGCCTCGGGGTGCTCCTCGTTGGCGCGGCCGGCGACGTGCGGGTCGACGGGCTGGGTCTCGGCGGCGTGCGCCGCGGCGACCTGGGCCTCGGCGACGTTGCGGTCACCGCCACCCTTCGCGGTCGTCTCCGTGACGGCCGGCTCGGTGGTCGGAGGCGCGACGACCTGCCCCGTGGCCGCGGCGACGGCCGCGGCCTGCTTGTCGCGGGCCGCCTGCTCGCGGGCGGCCTGCTCCTCGCGGCGCGCCTGCTCCTCGGCGGCGCGGGCGGCCTGCTGCTCGGCGACGCGGCGGGCCTGCGCCTCGCCCTCGACGCGCTGGCGCTCCTGCTCGACGACCGCGAAGGCGCTGTAGCCCTCGGCCACGACGTCGGCGATCGCCTTGGTGATCGTGTTGCAGGCGCGGATCGCGTCGTCGTTGCCCGGGATGACGTAGTCGATGCCGTCGGGGTCGCAGTTCGTGTCGACCAGGCCGATGATCGGGATGCGCAGGCGACGGGCCTCCTGCACGGCGATGACCTCGGTCTTCAGGTCGATGATGAAGATCGCGTCCGGCGGGCGCTTCATGTTCTTCACGCCGCCGAGGTTGTTGCGCAGCTTGGCGAGGTCGGCGCGGGCGGCCATGCGCTCGCGCGTCGGCAGCAGCTCGAGCTGGCCCTCGGCCTCGTAGCGCTCGAGGTCGTGCAGGCGCTTGATCCGGTTGGAGATCGTCTGGAAGTTCGTGAGCAGCCCGCCGAGCCAGCGGTTGTCGATGTACGGCATGCCGCACGACTCCGCGAGCTCCTTGATGCCGTCCTTGGCCTGCTTCTTGGTGCCGACGAAGAGCACGACGCCACCGCGGTGGCTCAGCTGCGAGGCGAACTCCTGCGCCTGCTGCAGCAGGATCTGCGTCTTGAGCAGGTCGATGATGTAGATGCCGCCACGCTCACCGTGGATGAACCGGCGCATCTTGGGGTTCCAACGACGCGTCTGGTGGCCGAAGTGGACTCCGCCCTCCAGCAGCTCGCGAATGCCGACGTCAGTCGCCATGTGTGCACTGCTCCCTTGCTCGTATGTGTGGTGCGGTCGCCGCGAGGCCTGGTGGTGTGACGCGGACCGTCGAGCGCATGAGTGGCTCTCGGGCAGGGCGCGCCGGCTCTGAGGCGGGTAGATGGATCAGAAGAGCGATCAGTGTAGCCAGGCCGGTGCCGGCGGCGCGGCCCGCCAGGCCGCCGCTGCCGCAACGCGCCGACCGAGCGCCGCTGCGCCAGCCTCGTACCCCGCAGGGGGCGAGAACGCAACCCGTGTGCCCTATGGCTCGGGATGGGAGCCGAATCACGCAACCGTTGCTCAGACGCGGTGATCGCGGCGCTCGCCGCGGGCCAGGAGGGGCTGCTGCGCCGGGGCGACCTCTTGCGGCTCGGGCTCGGCACGAAGGCGATCGACCATCGCGTGCGCACGTCGCGGCTGCACCGACAACCGGCGGGACGCGGACTACCACCTACGTGGCTCGCGAACGCAGGCGACGGCGTGATCGCGGTGCCCTACGTCGCCGACGCAGGGCCTGCGCGCCGCACGGCCGGCTGAGCCGCCACCACCCCTCAGCCCCGCGCGCGCTCCAGCGCGGCGACGAGGTCGGGCGGCAGCGGCGACGTCACCTCCAGCGGCTTCGCGGTGATCGGGTGCGTGAACGCCAAGCGCCCCGCGTGCAGGAACTGGCGCCGCAGGCCCAGCACGCCCGCGGCGCCGTACTCCGGGTCGCCCGCGACAGGGAAGCCGATGGCCTGCAGGTGCACGCGGATCTGGTGGGTGCGACCCGTCTCCAGGCGCACGCGCAGCAGCGTGTGCTGCGGCAGGGCCTCGGCGAGCGCGAAGTGCGTGCGGGCCTCCTTCGGCACGTCGGTGTCCGTGGAGTTGCGCGTGCGCAGCTTGCGGTCGCGGCCGATCGGCGCGTCGATCGTGCCCGAGCGCGCCGGCGGGCGCCCCTCGACCAGTGCCGCGTACTCCCGGGTGATCTCGCGTGCGGCCAGCTGTCCTTTCAGCTCCCGGTGGACCCGCTCGGACTTCGCCACGACGAGCAGCCCCGAGGTGTCGCGGTCCAGGCGGTGCACGAGGCCGGCCCGCCACTCCTGGTCGCCACCCGCCGCCCGCCCTGCGAGCGCCTGGGCCAGCGTGCCCGAGCGGTGCCCGCGGGCGGGGTGGACGACCACGCCGGGCGGCTTGTCGACCACGAGCAGGTGCTCGTCCTCCCAGGCGACGCCGAAGGTCGCCGGCTCGCCCTCCCCGACGTCGACGGGCTCCGGGGTGGGATCGAGGGAGTCGTCGACCGCGACGGCCTCCCCGCCCGCGAGCTTCGCGGACTTCATGACGCGCCGCCCGTCGACGGTCACCGCCCCCGCCTCGAGCAGCCGCTGCGCGCGCGAGCGGGAGCCGAGGGGCACCGCCAGGAACGCGTCGACGCGCGTTCCCGCGTCGTCAGGCCGGCTGCGCAGCTCGATCATCCGAGCGCTCCACCACCAGCAGCAGCGCCAGGACGCCGAAGGTGATCGCCATGTCCGCGACGTTGAAGGCGGGCCACGACGGCAGCTTGACGAAGTCGGTGACGAAGCCGTCGCGCACGCGGTCGACGACGTTGCCGATCGCCCCGCCGGCCAGCAGGCCCGTCGGCAGCCAGACGAGCGGCTGGTCGCGGTGCTTGGCGAAGTAGGCCACGAGCGCGCCGACGGCCAGCGCGATGGCGAGGACGACCACGATGGTCTGATCCTCGAAGGCGCCGAAGGCCACTCCGCGGTTGCGCACGTGGACGAGCTTCACCAGTGGGAACACCGGGTCCTCGCTGCCGAGCTCCAGCCCTCCCCGAACGAGCGCCTTGGTGGCCTGGTCGACCACGAGCACCGCCGCGAGCACGAGGCCCGCGCGGCTCCACGCCCCGCGCACGCGCTCAGTCCCCGCGAGTCATGGCAGGCCGACGCGCCGTCCCGATGCGACGCTCCATCTAGTACCCGCGGATGAGCCGGACGAGGAGCCCGCCGACGATCTGCAGCAGCAGGATGCCGACGATCGGCGAGATGTCGATCGGGCCGAGCGGCGGGATGAAGCGGCGGAAGATGTTCAGGAACGGCGCGACAGCCTGCTCGAGGAAGCCGAGGACCGCGGTGAGCGCGCGGTTGTAGGGCACACGGCCGCCGAACCCGAAGAAGAGCTGGGTGAGGATGTAGGCGATGATCAGGATCACGTAGACGCGGATCAGCGCCTCGAGGAAGTTCCCGATCTCGACGTTGATGGCGGCGGCCAGCCCACCGGTCACGACGTGCCCCGCGTCGCGTCCATCGCGGCGTGCAGCGCAGACGCCAGGCCGGCGTCGGTGAGCGCGCGCAGGCCGCGTGCGGTGGTTCCCCCCGGCGAGGTGACGCCGCGGCGAACTCCGAGCGTGTCGCCGCCCTGCGCGCGGATCAGCTCGGCCGAGCCGGCGATCGTGTCGAGCACGAGCGCGGTCGCGTCGGCGGACTTCAAGCCCGCGCGGACACCCGCGTCGACCCAGGCCTCGGCGAGCAGCGCGACGTAGGCCGGTCCGACGCCGGAGATCCCCGTCCCGGCGGCGAGCGCCGCCGCGGGCAGGGTCATGACGCTGCCCACCCGGCCGAAGAGCTCGGTGACCACCTCGGGCGCATCCGAGCCCTCCGCGACCAGGGTGACCCCACGGCGCACCTCGACGGCGGTGTTGGGCATGACGGCTGACACGGAGGCCTCAGGGTAGGCGGTGCGCAGCTGCGCGAGCCCGACGCCACCCAGGACGGAGACGACGAGCCCGGCGAAGCCCCGTACCTGCTCGGCGACGACATCGAGCTGGTACGGCTTGTGACAGAGGACGAGCACCTCGGCGCGCTGAGCGAGGGCGGCGTTGTCGGTGCCGAGCGCCTCGCCGCCGACCTCGGCGACGAGCGCGGCGGCGCGCCCCGACCCCGAGTCGGTGGCCAGGACCGGCTCGCCCCAGCCCACGGCCAGCGCCCGGGCCATGCTGCCCGACCCGATCAGGCCCAGCCGGGTCAAGACTGGTTGAAGAAGCCCTTCTCGATCAGCGACGCGCGCTCCTCAGCGGAGATCTCCACGTTGCGCGGCGTGAGCATGAAGACCTTGTCGGCGATGCGCTGCATGCCGCCGTCCATCGCGTAGGTGAGCCCGGAGGCGAAGTCGATGAGTCGCTTGGCGAGGTCGTTGTCCGTCGCCTGCAGGTTGAGCACCACGGGAATCGAGTCCTTGAACTTGTCCGCGACCTGCTGGGCGTCGTTGAAGGACTTCGGGATGACCAGGTGGACACGGACCCCGCCGGGCCGGGCCTGGCCGTTGGCCGGGCGCACGGCGCGCAGCGGCGTGGTGCGCGGAGCGTCCTCCTCGGCGAAGATGTCGTCGAAGTCGCCGCGAGCACGGCGGGAGCCCAGGCGCCGGACGTTCGGGCGCTCCCGATGGCTCTCCTGGGCCGGCGGCTCGGGCTCGTAGTGCTCCTCGGGCTCCGAGTGGCCCGGGTCGCGCTCCTCGGCCAGGCCGAAGTAGACCGCAGTCTTGTGCCAAGTGTCGCTGAGTGCCATGACGATGGGAGATTAGCTGCGCAGGGCGCGATTCCTCCCGGTGGGCGCTCCCACCCACTCACTCAGAACAAGCGCGTGCCCACCCGGACGATGGTCGCGCCCTCCTGCGCGGCCACGGCGAAGTCCTGCGTGGTGCCCATCGAGAGGCGCGTGAGCCCGCGGTCGGCGGCGAGCTGCGCGAGCGCGGCGAACCAGCGCCGCGAGTCCTCCGGCGCTCGAGCCCACGGCGGCATCGTCATGAGCCCGCCCACCCGCACGGGGCAGCGCTCGATGAACGCGTCGAGCTCGGCGGGCGCCACGCCGCCCTTGCCTTCCTCTCCGGCGACGTTCACCTCGACGAGCACCTCGGTGTCTGCTGAGGCATGGCGGCCGAGCTGCTCAAGCGCCGAGTCGGTCGCGACGGAGTGGATCAGCCGGACGTGCGGCAGCACCTGCTTGACCTTGCGCGACTGGAGCTGGCCGATGAAGTCCCAAGTGAGCTGCGCTCCGGGCGCGGTGGCCGCCTTGGCCACGAGGTCCTGCACGCGGTTCTCACCGACATGGGTGATCCCGGCCTCCACGAGGACGCCGAGCTCCTCGAGCGCGACGTACTTGACCGCGACGACGACCTCGACGGAGTCCGAGCCGAGCTGCGCGCGTACCGCGGCGAGGTTCTCGCGCACCCGGTCGGGATCGAGCCCGCGGATCAGCTCAGCCACGCCAGGCCCGCCTGCCGGCCGGTGGCGGGGCCGTCGCGCCGGTGGGAGAAGAAGAGGTCCGCGGGCGAGCACATCGTGCACAGCCCGACGTCGTGGACCTCGGCGACGCCGGCAGCGTGCAGCCGCTCGGCGGCGATCGCCTTGAGGTCGAGCGTGCGCGCCGTGGTCGAGAAGCGCGCGCGCAGCTCGGGACCCACCTCATAGCAGCCCGGCCCCGCGCCCGGCCCGATCAGCGCGGTGACCGGGCCGCGCCCGCCAAGCTCGCGCAGGGCGCGCAGCCCGTCCTCGAGCACGCCGCCGTCGAGGCCGCGCCACCCGGCGTGGACCATCGCGACCGCCCCGTCGCAGAGCAGCGCGACGGGCAGGCAGTCCGCGCTGAGCACGAGGCAGGTGACGCCCTCGACGTGGGTGGCCTGCCCGTCGCAGGCGAGCAGCTCCTCGCTCGGATCGGGCTCCTCGTCGCGGCGCTGCACCTCGTTGCCGTGGACCTGGAAGCCCATCGCGAGGCGGTCGCGCTCGACGCCGAGCTCGTCGGTCAGCCGCGCGTAGTTGGCGGCGACGCGGGCCGCTTCGTCTCCGGTCCAGCGGCCCAGGTTGAGCGAGTGGTAGGGAGGCCGCGAGCTCCCGCCGCGGCGGGTGGTGAAGAGGACGTGGTGCCGGCCGAGGTCGGCGGCGACGTGATGGCCCTCCCAGCGGAAGGGCGCCGGGAGCTCGCCCGCCGGTACTTGCTCGAGTCGGCTCTCACGATGTGGGTCCGGATGCTGCACGGCACGCGCAAATTAGCCGAGCGCCGCCCCCAGCTGCTCGTCCCTCGACCAAGCCTCGCCGTTCAGCCGCGCGTCGAGCGCCCGCTGCAGCCGCGCGCCGAGCTCCGGCCCCGGCGGTACGCCGGCGCCCAGCAGGTCCGCGCCGTCGATGGCCAGGCGCACGTGGCGCAGCTCCTCGACCCAGCGCCGGGCGTTGTCGCCGCCGGCCAGCGCGACGACCTCCATGGGCGCGCCGCGCGCCGCGCGCGCGATCGCCGCCGCGTCGGTGGCGGTGCGCAGCGGGTGCAGCGTGACCGCGCGCGAGCCGGCGGCGACGACGTCACGCTCTGCGGCGGTGAAGCCGAGCGCGTCGAGCCAGGCGACCAGCTCCCGGGCGTCGACTGCTGCACACGCGCGCGCGAGGACCACGAGGCCGGGGCGCCCCTCACCCTCAGGCAGCAGCGCGAGCGCGTCGGCCGCGTCGCGGGGATCGAAGCCCTCTGGGAAGAGCTGCGGGGCGAGCGCCTGCGTGACCGCTAGCGTCGCGACGGGCTCAGCCTCGGCGAGGGTGCGGCGCAGCTCGTTGCCGTGGCGCGGGCCGCTTGCGGTCTCAGGATGCGCGGCGGCCGCGAGCGCCGCGGTCGCCGCGTCAGGTGAGAAGCCGAGGCGCTCGCCGTAGCGCGCGACGCGCCACAGCCGCGTGGGATCGTCCTCGAAGGAGCGCGCGTGCAGGACGCGCAGGACGCCGGCGGCCAGATCCTCCAGCGCGCCGGGCACCGCACGCAGCGGCTCCCCCGGGCGCAGGGCGATGGCGTTGACGCTCACGTCGCGGCGGGCCAGGTCGGCCGCGGCGTCGGCGGGCTCCACCACCGGCAGCGCTCCGGGATGGGCGTAGCGCTCGCGGCGCGCGCGGGCGAGATCGACCCGCAGGCCCTCCGGGGTGACGAGCGTGCCCGTGCCGAAGCGCTCGTGGTGCTCGGTGAGCGTCGAGCCCAGCGCGGCCGCGAACGGCGGCAGGGCCGAGCCGAGCACCACGTCCAGCTCCCCGGGTCCGCGACCCAGCAGCGCGTCGCGCACCGCGCCTCCGACGACCCATGCGTCCGGCGTGAAGCTCACGGCGTCGAGCACTCGAGCGCCCCCCGGCAGCGCCCGCAGCCCGGCCTCGGCGCCCTCCGGGGTGAGCACGGTCGCAGCCACGGCTCTACGGTATGGCCTGCACATGCCCTCGCGCCCCCGCAAGCGCCGCTGGCTGGCGTGGCTGGGCGTCGCGGTGGTCGTGATGGCGGTCGTCGCCGGCGGTGCCGCGCTGTACCTGAGCTCCGCCGAGCCGGAGGACGTCTCCAACTCCGACGTCCCCTTCGTCGAGGCCCCCGAGGCGCCGGCGCCGCCCACCCCGCGCGCCGACGCCGACCGGCCCGCCGACTTCGACTGGCCGTTCTACGGCTTCGACAAGGCCCGCACGCGCTACCTGCCGCTCGAGCGGAACCTGCGGCCTCCGTTCGCGGAGCGCTGGAAGCTCGGTGGGTCGGTCCTGCTCGAGTTCCCGCCGGCGATGGGTGGCCAGAGCCTCTACCTGCTCAAGAACAACGGGGCGCTCTACGGACTGTCGCGCAAGACGGGCCGCGTGCGCTGGAAGCGCAAGATCGGCTACCTCGCCGCCTCCCAGCCGGCCTACGCCGGCGGCGTCGTCTACGCGGTGGTGCTCCAGCGGGGCAAGGGGGTCAAGCAGGGGCGGGTGACGGCGATCCGGGCACGCGACGGCTCGACGAAGTGGTCGCGCAAGCTGCCGAGCCGCGCGGAGTCCTCGCCCATGCTCCACCAGGGCACGCTCTCCTTCGGCACCGAGGACGGCACGGTCTACGGGTTGCGGGCCGCGGACGGCTTCACGCGTTGGCGCTACAAGGCCGGCGGCGCGGTGAAGGGCGGCCTCGCGCTCGACGGCGACAAGCTCTTCTTCGGCGACTACGGCGGCACGGTGCATGCGATCCGCGCCGCGACGGGGCGCCTGGTGTGGAAGCAGGGGACGCGCGGAGGGCGCTTCGGCCTGAGGGCCGGCAACTTCTACTCGACGGCCGCGGTGGGCTACGGCCGAGTCTACCTCGGCAACACCGACGGCTTCGTCTACTCCTTCGCCACGCGCGACGGCGCCCTGGCCTGGCGCAAGCGCACGGGCGCCTTCGTCTACGGCTCGCCCGCGGTGGCCCGGGTTCCCGGTGGCAAGCCGACCGTCTACATCGGCTCCTACGACAAGCGCTTCTACGCCCTCGACGCCCGGACGGGCCGCGTGCGCTGGAGCCACAAGGCGGAGGGCCGCATCTCGGGCGGGGCGACCGTCCTCGGCGACCTCGTCTTCTACTCCACGCTGGCCAAGACGACCACGGCGCTCGGCGCGCGCACCGGGCAGTTCGTGTGGCGAACGCGGCGCGGCGCGTTCAACGCCGTGGTCTCCAACGGGCGCGGGATCTTCCTCGTCGGCATGACGTCGCTGTTCGGCCTCGACGGGCGGCCGGATGCGGCCCGCGGCAGAAGCGAGGCCCCGTCGGGCGGTGGGTCGTCGGCGGGGGGCGCCGCGGCGAGGCGCGCCGCCCGCAAGCGCGCGGTCGGCCGCCGCGTGGCGCGGCGCAAGGCCGCACGGGAGCGCGCGGTGGGTCGCCGCGTCGCCCGCCGCCGCGCCGCCGCAGCAGCACAGGAACGCGCCGTCGGCCGCCGCGTCGCACGCCGCAGGGCCGCAGAGCGCCGGGCGCTGGAGCGGCGCGTCGCCGAGCGCCGCGCGGCGGTGCGGCGCCGCAACGCACTGCGCGCCTCCGGCGCGCGGGTCTGCTTCCGCGCCGACGGCAGCCGCGTCTGCCGCCGCCCTGCACCGCTCGTCTGCGTCAAGCGCGACGCGCGGACGGTCTGCCGCGCCCGCCGCCGCTGAGCTGCTGAGTCGAGTTGTCGATCGCGGACGCTCACCGTCCGAGATCGACGAAGAACGCAAGGTGCTCAGGCGCGCACCGGGATCCCCGCCGCCGCGAGGTGCGCCTTCGCCTCGCCGACCGTGTGCTGCCCGTAGTGGAAGATCGACGCAGCGAGCGCCGCGTCGGCGCCCGCCTGCAGCGCGTCGGCGAGGTGCTCCAGGCGACCCGCGCCGCCCGAGGCGATGACGGGCACCGCGACGGCGTCGCTCACCGCGGCCGTCAGCTCGAGGTCGTAGCCGTCCTCGGTCCCGTCGCGGTCGATCGAGTTCAGCATGATCTCCCCCGCCCCGCGTTCGGCGGCCTCGCGCACCCATGCGAGCACGTCGATCCCGGTGGCCGTGCGACCGCCCGCGACGAAGACCTCCCAGCCCTCGCCGACGCGCTTGGCGTCCACGGCGAGCACCACGCACTGCGCGCCGAAGCGGTCGCCGAGCTCGCCGACGAGCTCCGGCCGAGCGACGGCCGCGGAGTTGATCGCCACCTTGTCGGCGCCGGCGTCGAGCACGCCCTGCGCGTCTGCGACCTGTCGGATCCCACCCCCGATCGTGAACGGGATGAAGACGTTGTCCGCGGTGCGCCGCGCCAGCTCGACCACCGTCCCGCGCGCCTCGTGGGTCGCGGTGATGTCGAGGAAGATGAGCTCGTCGGCGCCCATCGCGTCGTAGCGCTCCGCGAGCGCGACCGGGTCGCCCGCGTCGCGCAGGTCGACGAAGTTCGTGCCCTTGACCACGCGCCCCGCGTTGACGTCCAAGCAGGGGATCACGCGCTTGAGGTGCGGCACCCGGGCCAGGCTACTCGAGGCCCACGAGCACGGCCCGACCGCCGAGGCCGACCTTCACGCGCGCCACGAGTGGCCTGCGCGCGCCGCGCGCGGCGAGCCGCCGGGCGTCGTCCTGGGAGGCGAAGAAGGACTCGATCCCACAGGAGACGTCCGCCCCGTCGTGAGCGTCGCAGCGCAGGTACGGACCCTCGGAGGGCGCCCGCGCCAGCGTTCCCGAACCTCGCAGCAGCCCGCCGGCCGCCGGCTTGAGCGCCACGAAGACCGTGCCGCGCCGCTGCGTGTAGCGCGGAAGCCCGCGCAGGCGCAGATCGACGTAGGCGCCGCGCAGCGGATCGATCGGGTCGACGGGCTCGGTGGCCAGGCGGTACTCCGCTCCGGTGACCCTGACCGCGAGCCGTGGCGCGGCGACGACTGCGAGCAGCGCGAGCTGGACACCGAGCGCCGCAAGGAGCGCGAGGCCGCGCCGCCGGCTCATCCGCCGCCCCCCTCGCGCAGGCCGCGCCGCCGGCTCATCGGCCGACCTCCTCGCGCAGCCGCCGCCGGCCGCGGTCGACGAGCACCCCGCCGGCGACGAGGACCACCCCGAGTGCGAGCACGAGCACAGCGCCCGAAGCCAGCGGCGCGAGGAAGCCGAAGCTCTGCAGCACGACGAAGGCGAAGAGCGCCGCTGCCGCCGCGTCGGCGATCTGGGGCGCGCCGCGCCGGATCCCGAGCACCGCGAGCGCCACGGCGCCCGCCACGAAGGCCGCGATCGCGAGCAGCGTGAAGAGCACCTGGGCCGCCTCGGGCGCCTCGGCGGAGAAGACGTCGGTGCTCTGGCTCGGCGAGATGACGGCCAGACCGAGCGCTGCAAGCGCCACGCCGACCGCGACGGTCGCCTCGAAGCGGTCGTCCGCGTTACCCCGCAGTGCGAGCAGCCCGCAGCCGGCCACCCCGAGCGCGAGCACGACGAGCGGCAGGGCCGCGATCGAGCCGTCTCCCGCGAGGCCCGGGATCGCCGCGAGGAACAGCCCGGCGAGGCCGAGCAGCGCGCCGACGACGCGCCACGGGGCACCGAGCGGCGCCTGCGACGTGCGGGCGTGCGCGGCGGCGACCGCGAGGAGCAGCGGGACGGGCAGCGCGAGGCCGAGAACCAAGGCGGTCCCCGTGTCGACCCGCTCGTCCAGCGCGAACGCGTACCAGGCGACCCCGGCGGCGATCGCGAGCACGAGCGCCCCCACGCTCGAGACGGCGTAGGCGTAGGCGAGGCTCCCGAGCGACCAGGCGGCGATCAGCCCGGCCTCGAAGGAGGGGACCTGCAGGCTCTGCGCGGCTTGGAAGATCGTCGCGCCGTAGGCGGCCACGGCGAGCGCCCGCAGCGGTCCGCGCAGCGGACGCAGCGCCGCGATGCGCACCACGCCGAGCTCGGCCGCAGCCACCGCGGCGAGCCAGATCGCTGCGATCGCGAGGAAGCGCGCCAGCGGACCGACCTGCTCGTAGTCGACGTTCGCGGCCACGAGGAGCACGATCCCGACCGCCACGAGCAGGCCGCCGAGCGTCACCACTAGCGTCGTCGCTCCGCCGACCGAGCGCGGTGTCGCGCGTCCGGGGCGCCTCTCGTCCGAGCTAAGTGCGGAGCGGTCAGCCCTCGCGCCCGCGGCCCCCGCGACACCTTCGCCCACTCCGGCCGCGTCCGGCGCCGCCGCCGCGTAGCGCGCGCGGATCGCCGCGGCGCCCTGCTCGCTCACCAGCCCGTCCGCGCGCCAGCGCTCCGTCTCGTCCTCGAGCCAGGCCAGTCGCTGCGCCGGGATCGGCTCGCCTGGGTCCACTCACGCCAGCCTACGCCCGGCGCCACCGCAGCTACAAATGCCGGCTGCAGCCCTACCGGCGCGGCGGGTCGAGCGCCGCCTGGCCCTCGGCGATCGTGAAGTTGCCCTCGTAGAGCGCCTTGCCCACGATCACGCCGCCCATGTTGACCTGGCGCAGGCCGGCCAGCCCGCGCAGGTGCTCGAGCGAGCCGATGCCGCCCGAGTAGATGAAGCGCCCGCGCACCGCCGCGGCGATGCGACGGACATCCTGGAGGTCCGGCCCGGCCTGCAGACCGTCCTTGTCGATGTCGGTGTAGACGAAGGAGCGCACCCCGCGGTTCTGCAGGCGCTCGATGACCGACTCGGCCGGCATCTGCGTGGTCTCCTGCCAGCCCGAGGTGGAGATCATCCCACCGCGCGTGTCCACGGAGACGATGATGCGCTCGCGGTAGGCGCCGAGCACGTCGTCGAGGAAGTCGACGTCGGTGAAGGCCGCCGTGCCGAGGATGACGCGCTCGGCCCCGGCGCGCAGCGCGTCACGCACGGCCGCGAGCGTCCGCAGCCCGCCGCCGCACTGCACGGGGACCTGCAGCTCGGTGGCGATCTCCTCGATGTGGTGCAGGTTCTGCGGCGTCCCGCCCTTCGCCCCGTCGAGGTCGACGATGTGCAGGAAGCGCGCGCCCGCCTGCACCCACGCGCGCGCGGCCTCCAGCGGCGAGTCCTCATAGACGGTGTTCTGCGCGAAGTCGCCCTGGACCAGGCGCACCGCGCGGCCCTCGTAGATGTCAATGGCGGGATAGAGGATCAAGCGGTGACCTTGGGAGTGCAGAGGGTTGCGAAGTTCTTCAAGAGCGCGAGCCCGTGGGCGGAGGACTTCTCCGGGTGCGACTGGGCGCCGAAGACGTTCCCCGAACCCACCACGGTCGCGAAGGTCTCGCCGTATTCCGTGGTGCCGAGCACGTCTGCGGGGTCGTCGGGGTGTGGCGCGAAGCCGTGGACGTGGTAGAGGAACGAGGGGTCCGGCAGCCCGTCGGTCAGCGGCGATCCCCGCGTCCAGCGGACTGCGTTCCAGCCGATGTGCGGCAGGTTGAGCCCTGGCGCCCGCAGGCGGCGGACGCTTCCGCGGAGGATCCCGAGCCCCTCGTCGCCCCCGTGCTCCTCGGACTCCTCGAAGAGCAGCTGCATCCCCATGCACGAGCCGAACAGCGGCGTGCCGGCGGCGGCGCGCTCGCGCAGCACCTCGTCGAGGCCGAGCTCACGGATGATCTGCATCGCCGCGGGGAACGCGCCGACGCCCGGGAGCAGGATCCCGTCCGCGGCACGCAGCTCGTCGTGGTCGCGGGTCATCGCGGTCCGCGCTCCGACGCGCTGCAGGGACTTCTCCACGGAGCGGCGGTTGCCCATGCCGTAGTCGACGATCGCGATGAGAGCCGCCCCGCCCGCCCCGGCCTCGCTCATGCGGTGAGCGTGCCCTTCGTGGAGGGGACCCCGGTCTCGGTGGGGTCGATGGCGACCGCCTGGCGCAGCGCGCGGGCGAAGGCCTTGAAGGCCGCCTCGATCATGTGGTGCGCGTTGGTGCCGCGCTCGACGTCGACGTGCAACGTCAGCCTGGCGGCGTTGGCCACTGCGCGGAAGAACTCCTCGGTCAGCTCGTGGTCGAAGGAGGCCGTCGCCCCGGGCGGCAGCGCCGCGGTGAACGCCACGAACGGCCGGCCCGAGATGTCGATCGAGCAGGACGCGCGCGCCTCGTCCATCGGCACGACGGCGTGCCCGTAGCGGAAGATCCCGCGCCGGTCGGCGAGTGCCTGGTCGAGCGCCTGGCCGAGCACGATGCCCGTGTCCTCCACGGTGTGGTGGCCACCCGTCTGCAGATCCCCCGTCACCTGCACGTCGAGATCCAGTCGCCCATGGCGGGCGAGCAGGTCGAGCATGTGGTCGAAGAAGCCGACCCCCGTCGAGCGCGTGCCCGCGCCCGTGCCGTCCAGCCCGAGTGACAGGACGACCTGTGTCTCCTGGGTGCCGCGCTCGATCCGTGACGTCCGCGTCATGCCGCCCCATCCTCCCGCATCTCCATCGACGCCGCGTGGACGTCGAAGCCCTCGGCGCGAGCGATCGGCGCCCCGGCCGCCGCCAGGGCCGCCGCGGCGTCGCCGATGCGCACCTCGCTCATGCGCCGGCGGAAGTGGCCGACGTTCAGCGTCGAGGCGTAGCGGGCGGCGCCACCCGTGGGCAGGGAGTGGTTCGAGCCCGCGACGTAGTCGCCGAAGGCGGTGGCGCCGGCGCGGCCCAGGAACACGCAGCCCGCGGAGCGGACGTCCGCCGCGAGCGGCTCCATCGCGGGGCCCACGAGCTCGAGGTGCTCCGGTGCGAAGGCGTCGGCGAACGCGAGCGCCGCGAGCGGGTCGGCGACCAGGACGGTCACCGCGACGGCCTCCGTGTCGGGTGCGTCGCGCAGCCCCGGCTCGACCGCGTCGAGCAGCGCCACGTCGTCCGAGCACAGCACGCAGAGCGTTCCCGGCCCGTGCTCGGCCTGCGCGAGCAGGTCGGCGAGCACGAGCGCGGGGTCCGCGTCGCCGCCGGCCACCACGAGCACGTCGGACGGCCCGAAGAAGCCGTCGATCCCGACGAGGCCGCCCACCTGCCGCTTGGCCTCCTGCACGTGGAGCCCGCCGGGGCCGGCGATGACGTCCACGCGCGGGATGCTCGCGGTCCCGAAGGCGAGCGCCGCGACGGCGTGCGCACCGCCCATGCGGTAGACCGCGTCGACCCCGCAGAGCGCGCACGCCGCGAGGATCACGGGATGCGAGCCCGGGGCGCAGACGACGACCTCGTCGACGCCCGCCGCCCGCGCGGTGACCGCGCCCATCACGACGGTGCTCGGGTACGGGTTGCGGCCGCCGGGTGCGTAGACGGCGGCGCGGCGCACGGGAACCTCGCGCAGCGTCACGGTGTGGCCCTGCGCCAGCTCGACGACGCACGGCTCGGCGAGGCCGGCGCGCGCGACGGCCCCGACGTTCACGATCGCGACTTCGAGCCCCGCGCGGACGTCGGGCGCCAAGGCGTCGAGCGCCGCGGCGAGCTCCTCGCGTTCCACCAGCACCGGCGCGCCGCCGGTCGCGTCGAAGCGCTCCACGCATGAGCGCACGGCCTCGTCGCCGCCGGACCGCACGGCCTCGACGATGTTCGCGACGTCGGAGGTCACCGAGGTGCCGTCGGCCACGAGTGCGCGCACCGCGGCCGCATCGGCGAGGACGCGCGCCTCAAGCCGCACGACGGCCCCCATCACGGGCAAGCGCCTGGCCCTCGAGCCGCACGACAGCCCTCCCGCACGCAAGCGCCCGGGCCTCAAGCCTCACGTAGGCGCTCCAGCACGTCGTCGATCGCCGCCGCCTTCAGCTTGTGGGCCACCGGGTTTGCGATCAGCCGCGCGGTGGAGACGAACAGCTCCTCGCGGATCACGAGGTCGTTCTCCCGCAGCGTCGTCCCGGTCGCGGTGAGGTCGACGATCGCCTCAACGAGGCCGGTGAGCGGCGCGAGCTCCACCGAGCCCTTGACCTCGACGATCTCCGCCTGGCGCCCCGTGGCCTCGAAGTACCTTCCGGCGGTCTTGAAGTACTTCGTCGCCACGCGCACCACGCCGAGCCGCCGCAGCGCCTCCGCCGTGGGATCCTCCCCGGCGCGCGTGGCGAGCACCATCACGCAGCGCCCGTAGCCCAGGTCGAGCAGCTCGTACACCTCGCGGTCGGACTGCTCGGTGAGCACGTCCTTGCCCGTGATGCCGATGTCCGCGGCGCCCGCCTCGACGTAGGTCGCCACGTCGGAGGGCCGCATCGTCACGATGCCGACGTCCTCGAAGAGCAGCTTGCGGTCGTTCCCGCGGACCTCGCTCGTGTCGATCCCGAGCGTGTCGATGAGGTCGAGCGAGCTGGGCATGAGCGCGCCACGGGGCACCGCGATCACCAGGCCGTTCGCCGGGCTCACCGCCCGCGCTCCTCGGCGGCGAGCGCCTCGTGCAGGACGTCGACGCCGACCGCGAAGCCGACCGCCGGCATCGGCCGCCCAAGCTGGCCCATGAGCTCGTCGTAGCGGCCGCCGCCGCCGATCGGTCGGCCGATCGACGCGTCGTAGACCTCGAACACCGCCCCCGTGTAGTACTCGAGGTCGCGCACGAGCCCAAGGTCGAAGATGACCCGGAGGGCCACATCCTCCTCGAGCGCGGCCTGCACCTGACGCAGGCCCTCGGTACCCGGGAGCCCGTCGAGGACCTCAGGCCCCCCGCGCCGCTGCGGCACCTCGACGAGCAGGGGGTCCAGTCCCTCGGCGTCGTGCTCGAGCCCCACGAGGTTGCGCCCGACGAGGTGGTCGAGCAGCGTCCGGCGCCGCTCCTCCTCGACGCCGACGGCCTCCATCAGGGCTGGGTAGATCGAGGCGTCGCCCACCCCGATGCGGTAGTCGCGCAGCCCCGTCGCGTCGAGCGCCCGGCAGAGCACCGTGAGCGCCTCGACGGTCCCCTCGGGTGCCGGGGAGCCGATCAGCTCGCAGCCGGCTTGCAACGACTCGCGCATCTGGCCGCGATGCGGGCGCACGCCGCGGTAGACGTGTGCGAAGGAGGAGAAGCGCAGCGGCGGCTCCACCCCGGCGTAGCGCGTGGCCGCGACGCGCGCGATCGGCACCGTCATGTCCGAGCGCAGCTGGAGCACGGCGCCGTGGTCGTCGAAGAGCCGGTAGACGCCCGCGCCAGAGCCGAGGCGCTGTGCCGACGTGTCGTACTCGATGGCCGGCGTGTAGAGCTCGCCGTAGCCGAAGGACTCGAAGACCTCGCGCATCGCGTCCGACAGCGCGCGCAGCTCGCGCATCTCGTCCGGCAGGACGTCGCGCGTCCCGCTCGGGATGGGGTGCATCGGGCTCACCGCCGACAGGCTATGGGCCGACCGCGCACGGATGGGACCCGACCCCTCTCATGCGCTTGGGCCGGCGCACGAACGCATCGCGGTCAGGCTCCTCCCGTGCGCGCTCAGTCGACCGGCAGGCGCTCGATGCGGGCGCCCAGCGCTCGCAGGCGCTCGTCGATGCGCTCATAGCCGCGGTCGATCTGGCGGACGTTGTAGATCTCGGTGCGGCCCTCGGCGCTGAGCGCGGCCAGCAGCACGGCCATGCCGGCGCGGATGTCCGGCGATTCCACGCGCTCGCCGCGCAGCTTCGCCGGGCCCATGACGAGCGCCCGGTGCGGGTCGGAGATGTGGATCTTGGCCCCCATGGAGACGAGCTTGTCGCAGAAGAACAGCCGCGACTCGAACATCCACTCGTGGACCAGGACCTGCCCCTCGGACTGCGTCGCGAGCGCCACGGCGATCGAGGTCAGGTCCGCGGGGAACTGCGGCCACGGGCCGTCCTGCACCTTGTAGACGTGGTCGCCCATGTCCCGCGATACCAGGAGCTTCTGGCCTCCCGGCACCAGCAGGTCGTCGCCTTCGAAGCTCGTGCGCAGGCCGAGCTTCTCGAAGACCAGGCAGATCATCCTCAGGTCGCCGGGCTCGGTGTCCTTGATGCGCATCTCCCCGCCCGTCATTCCGGCCATCGCCATGAACGAGCCGATCTCGATGTGGTCGGGGGCGATGCGGTGGTCGCAGCCACCGAGCTCGTCGCGACCGTGGACGGTGAGGCGGTTGGAGCCGACGCCGTCGATCTCGGCCCCCATGCCGACGAGCATCCGCGCGAGGTCCTGCACGTGCGGCTCGCACGCGGCGTTGCCGATGACCGTCGTTCCCGGCGTGAGCGCAGCGGCCATCAGCGCGTTCTCGGTCGCCATGACCGACGGCTCGTCCATGAAGACCTCGCCGGCGCGCAGGCGCCCGCCCGCGGCCGTGATGACGATGCTCGAGTCCTGCATCGCGTCCTCGGCGCCGAGCGCGCGGAACGCGTCGAGGTGCGGGTCGAGGCGGCGCCGCCCGATGACGTCGCCGCCGGGCGGCGGCATCACCGCGCGGCCGAAGCGCGCCAGCAGCGGCCCGGCCAGCAGGAAGGAGGCGCGGATGCGGTCGGCGACGTGCTGCTCGACGACCGCCTCGGCGGTGACGTTCGCGGCGCACAGCGCGACGGAGTGCTCCGAGCGTCGCTCCACGCTGACTCCGAGCAGCTCGAGCAGCTCGAGCATCGCCTCGACGTCGCGGATCCGCGGGACGTTCCTGACGACCACCTCCTCCGCGGTGAGGACCGAGGCGGCGAGGATCGGCAGCGCGCCGTTCTTGTTGCCGGCCGGGGTGACCGTGCCGGACAGCGCGACGCCGCCGTCGATGACGAACTTCTCCATGGGTGGGGAGGGTCGCAGGCTCGGGCGCCCGAGGGTCGGACGGGCCACGGTCGGGGCTAGGGTGAGCGTCATGTCGACGTCCCTTTCGCGTGCCGAGGCCTGGACCCTCCTCACGGCGTGGGTGGACTCGACGAGCCTTCGACGCCACTGCCTCGCCGTCGAGGCCTCGATGCGCGCCGTGGCGCGCGAGCGCGGGGCCGACGAGGAGCTGTGGGGCGTCACGGGCCTGCTCCACGACATGGACTACGAGCGCTTTCCGGAGCTCGACACGGGTCATCCGCGCAAGGCGATCGAGGAGCTCGAGCGCCGCGACGCCGATCCCGAGCTCCTTCATGCGATCGCCGCCCACGCGCCGTACCTCGGCGTCGAGCCCGAGAGCGACATGGCCCGCGCGCTGCTGGCCGTCGACGAGCTCTCCGGCTTCGTCCTGGCGGTCGCCTACGTGCGGCCCGACGGCATCCACGGCATGACGCCCAAGAGCGTCAAGAAGAAGCTCAAGACGCCGGCCTTCGCCGCCGCGGTCTCCCGTGAGGACGTCGCGCGCGGCCCGCAGCAGCTCGGCATGGAGCTGGACGCGCTGATCGCGCTGGTCATCGGCGCCCTCGAGGGCGAGGCCGACGCGCTCGAGCTGCACCCAAGCGCCACCGCGCCCTGAGTGACCGGGTTCGACCGCTACGGGCAGCTCCTCGGAAAGCCGCACGTCGCGGCGATGACGGCGGCTGCGCTGCTGGCCCGCGTCCCGCTCGGCATCATCGGCCTCGCCATCGTGCTCTTCCTCCGCGAGGAGACGGGCTCCTACGCAGCCGCCGGCGCGGTCGCCGCCGCGTTCGCCGTCGGTACCGGAGCGGCAGCGCCGTACGCCGGGCGCCTCGTCGACCGCCTCGGCTCGGCGCGGGTGCTGCTGCCGATGAGCGTCGTCCACGCGACGGCGATCGCGCTTCTGGTGGCCCTGGGCTACGGCAAAGCGCCCCTGCCGACGCTGATCGGCGCTTCAGCCGTCGCTGGGTGCGCGCTGCCGCCGATCTCCTCGGTGATGCGGACGCTGTGGCCCTCGCTGCTCGGCCGCCGCGACGACTTGGTGACCACCGCCTTCGCGCTGGACGCCGTCATCGTCGAGCTCGTCTTCGTCACCGGCCCCGCGCTGGTCGCGCTGCTCACCGCGCTCCTCGCCCCGGCCGCGGCGCTCGCGCTGTCGAGCGTCGTGTCGCTGGTCGGCACCCTGGTCTTCGCCACCCGCCCGCCGGCGCGTGCGCGGAAGCCCGTGCCGCGGGTCGAGGGGGCCGGCGCCTTCGGCGCGCTGCGCGCCCGCGGGCTCCAGACGCTGATGCTCGGTACCGTCCCGATCGGCTTCGCCCTCGGCGCGACCGAGGTCATCCTGCCCGCCTTCTCCGAAGCCGAGGGCAACCGCGCACTGGCCGGCGTGCTGCTGACGGTCTGGTCCATCGGCAGCGCCGCGGGCGGCATCGTCTACGGTGCTCGAGGCCACGCGCGGCCGCTGGCCGACCGCTTCGTGCGCTTCGCGGTGCTGCTCCCGTTCAGCCTGCTGCCGCTCGCGCTGGCGCCTTCCATCGCGGTGATGTTCCTGCTTGTCGTCCCGGCCGGAGCGATCATCGCGCCCACCCTGGCCGCCGGCAACCAGCTCGTCGCCGAGGTCACGCCGCCCGGCCAGCAGACCGAGGCCTTCACCTGGCCGCTGACCGCGCTGGTGCTCGGCGTCGCCGGCGGGAACGCCGTCGCAGGCGCGGTCGTCGAGGCCGCCGACTGGCAGACGGCGTTCCTCGTGGCCGCGACTGCGGGCCTGGCCAGCGGCGCCGTGCTGCTGCTTCGGCGCGACACGCTGCGCCCGCTCAGCGCACCCGCCTGACCCGCGGCCCGCGATGAGAGGGCGCCCCGACGGCGCTCCTCCGTCCGCCGAGCCGACGCCGTCTGCGCCCGCCGGCCCGTCGCTACTCTCCGCCGCCATGGCCCGGCCGCTTCGCATCACGATCCTCGAAGGCGACGAGACCGGGCAGGAGCTGCTGGAGCAGAGCCTTCGTGTCTTGGAGCCCGATGTCGTCGGGCTCGAGCTCGAGCTCGACCGCTTCGACCTCTCGCTCGAACGTCGTCGTCAGACGGGCAACCAGGTCGTCACCGACGCCGCGCAGGCCATGCGCGAGTCCGGCTTCGGCATCAAGGCCGCGACGATCACCCCCGAGGGCAAGGACGACGTCGGCTCCCCGAACCGCCTGCTGCGCGAGCACGTCGATGGCAAGGTGATCGTCCGGACGGGTCGCCGCATTCCCGGCGTCACGCCGATCGGCGGCACCTACCACCCGATCTCCGTCGTGCGCATGGCCGTCGAAGACGCCTACGGCGCGAAGGAGTGGCGCGAGGGCGCCGAGGGCGCCCCCGACGAGCAGGCCTTCCGCACCGAGAAGATCACCCGGTCGACCTGCCGCGCGGTCGCCGAATACGCCTTCCGCCAGGCCCGCAAGATGGGCGGCAAGGTGTACGGCGGGCCGAAGTGGACGGTCAGTCCCGTGTACGAGGGGCTGCTCAAGGAGGAGATGGACGCCGCCGCCGTGCGCTACCCGGACGTCACCTACCGTCCGCTGCTGATCGACGCGACCTACGCCGGGCTCATCTCTGGCGCGACCGAGACGCCGCTGGTGATTCCCGCGCTCAACCGCGACGGTGACTGCCTCTCAGACCTCGTGATGCCGATGTTCGGCTCGATCGCAGGCGCGGAGTCGGTGCTGCTGGCCTTCGACGACGCGAGCCTGGCGACCACCGTCGCGATGGCCGAGGCACCGCACGGCACCGCGCCGACGCTGCTGGGCAAGGACGTCGCCAACCCGATGGCCATGCTCTTGAGTGCCGCAGCCGTGCTCCACTACGCGGCCCAAGCCGGCCACGCAGGCTGCGAGCGTGCCTCGCGCGCGATCTACGAATCGGTCCTCGAGGCCACGGCCGACGGCATCCGCACCCCGGATCTCGGCGGCGACACCGGGACGACGGAGTTCACCTCAGACGTCGTGCGCCGCGTGAGGACCAAGCTCGAGGTCTGGTCCTCGCTCGGCAGCTCCGTCTAGCGGCACCGGCCGCGCCCCGCGCCCGCGCGCTTTCGCGCGGCGGTCGTCGCCCACGCCGCACGGCGATACGAGCGGCGATCACGGGCGCGCCGTGCAAGAGCCGTTGCAGCTCTCCGAGTCGATTCCCGCATGAACGCTGGGGCTCACCGGACAGCCCGGAGCGAACACCTGTTCCATCCGCGCCGAGCCGTAGCTTTGCGAACACATGTTCTCCCCCCTAGCCGATCTGGCCCGGCCCGCCGCCCGCTCCGTCCGAATTCAGATCCGCGCTGCAGCCGACCTGGCCATCGCGTTCGTCACGCTCGAGAGCTACGGGTTGGACGATCTTCGCCACGCCTGCTCGTCGAGCGCCCCGTCCCGCTTCGGCGCCACCACCGGCGACGCGACGCCGGCACCGTCCATCCGCACTCCCCGTCGCGCCACCGCTCGGGTCGAGCACGCGATGGACGCCCGCCGTCCGGCGCCCCGCGACCACGCCCGCGCGCGCCGTCCCGGCGCCATCGCCCGACGCACCCAGCTCTGCCTCGCACCGGTTGAGCAGACGCCAGGAGCCGGCGCAGCAGCACCACGCCGACGCACCGCTCCGCGCGGCGCTTCTCGCTAACGCAGCCCACAGCGATCGAAGCAGCCCCTTAACGGCGCCCAGACGACAAAAGGCCCCCCGCAGGGCGGAGGGCCTTTGCCAAATTAAACCGGCGGCGTCCTACTCTCCCGGGCCCTTTCGGACCAAGTACCATCGGCGCTGAGGGGCTTAACTGCTCTGTTCGGAAAGGGAAGAGGTGTTTCCCCCTCGCCATAGCCACCGGAAACTCTTGAGAGCCCTTCCGGAGGCCCTTCAAAACTGCACAGACAGCCACACTAGAACGGATACCACGTAAATAAAACCGTCAAGCCCTCGACCCATTAGTACCAGTCTCCTTCGTATCTCGCGACACTTCTAGATCTGGCCTATCAACCTGGTGGTCTACCAGGGGTCTTACTCCCTCATGGGGATGGGAGAACTTATCTCGAGGCCGGCTTCCCGCTTAGATGCCTTCAGCGGTTATCCGATCCAGACGTAGCTAACCAGCGATGCCCTTGGCAGGACAACTGATACACCAGAGGTCCGTTCACCCCGGTCCTCTCGTACTAGGGGCAAATCCTCTCAATTCTCCAACGCCCACGGCAGATAGGGACCGAACTGTCTCACGACGTTCTGAACCCAGCTCGCGTACCGCTTTAATGGGCGAACAGCCCAACCCTTGGGACCTACTTCAGCCCCAGGATGCGACGAGCC
>JAABUN010003003.1_pt1 | contig 27535 bp, 29 predicted proteins | sample 5559311 | NCBI WGS metagenome assembly JAABUN01 (sample SAMN10711877, study PRJNA513370) | rock metagenome | isolation source: Antarctica rocks | place: Antarctica: Victoria Land, Siegfried Peak sud
TCCAACGAGGCCTTCGCCTACCTCGACGGCAAGCGGGCGGCGGTGGCCGGGGTGGAGTCGCTGCTCCTGCGCATCGGGTTCGTCGGCGAGGTGGGGTACGAGATCCACTGCCCCGCTTCGCACGGCGAGCACGTCTGGGACGCGCTGCTCGAGGCGGGCGCCTCCCACGGCGTGCGGCCCTTCGGGCTCGAGCCGCAGCGCATCCTGCGCCTGCAGAAGATGCATATCCTGATCGGTCAGGACACCGACTCAGAGTCAACGCCCTACGCCGCCGGGATGCCCTGGATCGTCAAGCTCGACAAGGATCAGAACTTCATGGGGCGCTGGGCGCTCGAGCATCTCTCGGAGACCACGCCAGAGACGGCGCTGGTCGGCTTCACGATGGCCAACGGCCACGTGCCGACGGAGGGCTCGGTGGTGCTCGAGGATGGTCAGCCTGCCGGCCAGGTGACCAGTGCCCGGCATTCGCGGCAGCTCGGGGGCGTCATCGGGCTTGCCTGGGTGCCGTCCGCGCTCGCCGCTGACGGCAAGAAGATCATGATCTCCGACCAGGGCCAGACCTACTCGGCGGCGGTCCAGACGACGCCCTTCTATGACCCCGAAGGTGAGGTGCTGCGCTCGTGAGCTTTGAGTTCCTCGCATCCGACGGCGCGGACGGCGCCGTCGCCCGCAGCCCGATGGAGCGCGTCGCAAAGGCGGCCGGCGCCCGTTTCGAAGTCCGCGATGGCTGGAACGTCGCCGTCGGCTTCCCGACCGGATCGGCCCGGGCCGCGACCGTCGGCTGGACGGACACCGCGCACTTGGGCAAGCTCGAGATCCAGGCGTCGCCGGCCGATCTCGCGGCGATCGTCGCCCGATGCGCCGGCGGCGCCGAACTCGAGTTCGGCCGCGCGAGCCGCGCAGCCGATGCGTGGTGGTGTCCGCTCACCGACCAGCGAGCGATGATCCTCTGCGAGCCGGGCGTCACGGCACGGTTGCGCGAGGCCCTCGAAGAGGCGGTCGCCGAGGTTCCCGGCCTCGCAAGCCTGACCGAGGTCACGACGGTGTACGCCGCCCTCACCATCTGCGGCCCCCAGGCGCGCGAGGTCTTCGCTCGTTTCTGTGCTCTGGACTTGCGGGAGGTCTCCACGCCGGTTCACGGCTTGCGGCCCGGCTCGGTGGCGCGCGGCCCGGGCCTCGTGCTTCGCGAGTCCGAGGACCGCTTCCTGATGCTCTTCGGCTGGGCGCTCGGCGAGTACATGTGGACCGTCGTGGCCGACGCCGCCCAACACCTCGGCGGAAGCCCCGCCGGCATCGAAGCGCTCTCGGCGCTCGAGGAGGCCCTTCCCCGTGCTTGACATCCTTCGCAAGCGGCGGATGTGGCGGCGCCGCTCCGAGCTCAAGCCGTCCTATGACGTGGTGATCATCGGCGGCGGCTCGCACGGGCTGGCGACGGCCTTCTATCTGCGCAAACTCGGGATCACCAACGTCGCGATCCTCGAGAAGAGCTACATCGGGTCGGGCGCGGCGGGTCGCAACACCACGATCCTGCGCTCGAACTACAAGACCGCGGAGGGTGCCCGGTTCTACGACGCCTCGGTGAAGCTCTACGAGGGACTCTCGCAGGACCTCAACTTCAACCTGATGTTCTCCCAGTGCGGCCATCTGACGCTCGCCCATACCGACCGGGCGAAGTTCGTCATGGCCAACCGGGCCGAGGGCAACCGGCTGCAGGGCATCGATTCGCGCCTGATCGGCCCCGAGGAGATCAAGAAGCTGGCACCCGCCATGGTGGTCGACGCGAACGCGACCTATCCGATCCAGGCGGCGCTCTATCACCCTCCGGGCGGGATCATCCGGCACGACGCGGTGGTGTGGGGCCTGGCCCGCGGCGCTGACGCCGGCGGAGCCGAGATCCACCCCTACACCGAGGTCACCGGCATCGACCGCACGAACGGATCGGTGAGCGGGGTGCGGACCAATCGCGGCACGATCAAGACCGGCACGGTCCTGAACTGCACCGCGGGTTGGAGCAGCCTCATCTCCGACATGGCCGGCGTGCCGCTGCCGATCACCACCCACATCCTGCAGGCGATGGTCACCGAGCCGGTCAAGCCGCTGCTGGACGTCGTGATCGTCTCGTCGCAGATGCACGTCTACATCTCCCAGACCGATCGCGGCGAGTTCCTGATGGGCGCCGAGATCGAGCCGTGGACGACCTACCGCATGAACGGCACGTTGAACTTCCTCCAGGACGTGACCCGGCACGCGCTCGAGCTCTTCCCGCAGCTCGAGCGAGCTCGGATCCTGCGCTCGTGGGCCGGCCTCTGCGACTTGAGCCCCGACTACTCGCCCATCCTCGGCAAGACGGAAGTCGACGGCTTCCACGTCAGCGCCGGTTGGGGCACGTACGGGTTCAAGGCCGCTCCCATCGTGGGCCAGACCCTGGCCGAGCTCGTGGCCACCGGGAAGACGCCGGACCTCATCGCGCCGTTCAAGCTCGAGCGCTTCTACGAAGACCGGCTCGTGTCCGAGCTGGCCGCCGCCGCCGTCAGCCACTAGTCCAGGGAGCCCGTACGCAATGAAGAGCAGCCTCGAGATCGCCCAGGACGCCCAGCTGCAGCCAATCGAGACGATCGCGGGGAGAATCGGGCTGGAGCCGGAGGAGATCGAGCCCTATGGGCGCTACAAGGGCAAGGTGCCGCTCTCGGTGATCGATCGGCTTGCGGACGGGCCGACCGGCAAGCTCGTCTGCGTCGCCGGCATCACGCCCACCAAGGCCGGGGAGGGCAAGACGACCACCGCGGTGGGTCTCACCCAGGGCCTGGGCGCGATCGGCAAGAGCCCGGTCCTGTGCCTGCGCGAGCCGTCGCTCGGCCCCGTCTTCGGCATCAAGGGCGGCGCGGCCGGCGGGGGCCACACGCAGGTCGTGCCGATGGAAGATCTCAACCTCCACTTCACGGGTGACATCCACGCGATCGGCGCCGCCAACAACCTGCTCGCCGCGATGCTCGATGCGTCCATCCTGCACAAGAACCCGCATGGCATCGACGCCCTGCGTATCGGCTGGCGGCGTGCGGTGGACATGAACGACCGCACCCTCCGCGAGATCACGATCGGCCAGGGCGGGCGCCCCAACGGCTACCCCCGGGAGACCGGCTTCGACATCACCGCGGCTTCCGAGGTGATGGCCATTCTCGCCATCTCGCGTGACCTGGCCGATCTGCGTCGCCGGTTGGGCGCGATCACCGTGGCGTACTCATTCGACGGCGAGCCGGTCACCGCGGAGAAGCTCGGGGCGGCGGGCGCCATGGCGGTCCTGCTCAAGGAGGCGATCAAGCCGAACCTGATCCAGACCCTCGAAGGGCAGCCCTGCCTCATGCACTGCGGGCCGTTCGCGAACATCGCCAGCGGCAACTCCTCGCTGGTGGCCGACCTGATGGCCCAGAAGCTGGGCGACTACGTCGTCACCGAATCCGGCTTCGGGTCCGACATGGGCATGGAGAAGTTCTTCGACATCGTCTGCCGGGTGGGCGGGCTGAGCCCGAGCGCGGTCGTCCTGGTCTCCACGGTTCGCGCGTTGAAGCATCACGGCGGCGCGGCCGACGATCCGCGACTGGACCGAGCACAGGGCATGGCCGCCGTCGAGCACGGCGCCGCGAACCTGCGTCGACACCTTCAGATCGTCAAGGAGTTCGGCCTTCCCTGTGTCGTGGCCGTCAACCGCCGGCCCGGCGACACCAACGAGGAGGTCGAGCTCGTCCGGCGCCTCGCGCTGGAGGGCGGGGCGTTCGCCGCCGAGGTCAACGACGGCTTCGCCCGGGGTGGGGCCGGGGCCGCCCAGCTCGCCGAGGCCGTCACCGAAGCGTGCGACGAGCCCAACTCCTTCCGCTTCCTCTACGAGGACGACTACACATTGCGCGACAAGATCGAAGCCGTGGCCACCCGCGTCTACGGCGCCAAGGACATCTACGTCTATCCCGAGGCCGAGAAGAAGATCGGCCAGTTCATCTCGGAGGGCCTCGCCGACCTCCCGGTGTGCATGGCCAAGACGCACCTGTCGCTGTCAGGTGATCCCGGTCTGCTCAACGCACCCGAGGCCTTCACGCTCCCGATCCGCGACGTTCGCGCCTACACCGGGGCCGGCTGGCTTGTGCCGCTGTGCGGGGATATCACCCAGATGCCGGGCCTCGGCAAGACCCCGGCCGCGTTGAACGTCGACATCGACGCCGACGGGCGAACCATCGGGCTGTTCTAGTGGTCGATCGCGAGTGGTTCCTGCGGCTGTACGGGACCTGCGAGTCGACCACCTAGGGCGCTGATGGCTTCCGCCGACCGGTCGCTCGCCGACCTTCTCGAGAGCGTCGCCGAGCGGACCCCGGCGCCCGGCGGCGGAACGTCTGCGGCGTGGGCCTGCGCCCTCGCCGCGAGCCTCGTGGAGATGGCCGCGGCGTTTGCAAGCCCGCCGCGGCCTGAGGTGTGCGAGCGAGCGGCGACCCTGAGAGCTCGCGCTCTCGAGCTCGCCGAGGAGGACCTCGGTGCGTACGCCGGGGTGCTCGAAGCGCTGAAGCTCCCAAGGACGGACCCCGAGCGAGCGGGTCGCCGGGACGCGGCACTCTCGGCGGCAGCCGACAGTCCGCTCGCCATCGCCGGTGCCGCCACGGAGGTGGCCGTTATCGCCGCGCAGCTCGCGGAGACCGGCAACCCGCATTTGAACGGGGATGCGGTGGTCGGCGCGCTGCTCGCGGAATCGGCGGCACGCGCAGCCGTCAGGCTCCTGGAGCTCAACCTTGCCGACCAGGCTCAGGATGATCCGCGTCGCGAGGCGGCCGGCGACCTGGCCGGGCGAGCCGCCGTCGCGCGCGCTCGCGCGCTCGGCGAGCCGCCCCGCTAGGGGCGCGATCCGCTGGGCTTGACACCGGTTGGCGGCCTGTCGTAGTCTCCGCGCCGCTGACGTAGACGGGTCAGTCTCGTTCGGCGCTGGGGCTCAGCAATCTCCCGGGTCACGTCCGGAAACAGCGGTCCGCGTGAGGGCCATGGAGGAGAAACATGCCTATTCCCACCGAGCTGGTCGGGTCACTGCCGAGGCCGTTGAAGCTTCAGGAGGCTTTTGAGGCTCACGATCAGGGGCAGATCGACTTCACCGAGCTCCAGACCGAGCAGGACGCGGCCGCTGAGGATTCGATCAAGCGGCTCGAGCAGACGGGCGAGACCTACGTCACCGATGGTGAGCAGCGTGAGTCGAGCTTCGCGACTTATCCGATCACCGACACGCTGGCCGGCACCGGCCTGGCTGACAATCTTGCGGGCGACGGCCAGTTCTTCGCGATCTTCGACGACGGTCATCATCGCCAGCTTCCGCGGCTGACCGGCGGCCCGTTCAAGTACAAGACGTTTGCTTCGGAGTTCGTCGAGAAGAATAAGGCGATCGCCTCAAAGCCCGTCAAGCAGGCGGTCATCTCTCCCTCCATGATGATGCTCCTGTATCCGCTCGAGGGCGAGATCGAGGGTTACCCGCGCGAGAAGTTCCTCGACGACGTGTGCGACGAGGTGGAGCAGGACATCCGGCAGTGCTTCGGGGCGGGTGCGGAGCGAGTCTCGATCGATTTCACGGAAGGGCGGCTGGCGAACAAGAATGATTCGCGCAACCCGTGGACCGGCAAGGACATGTTGCAGGACTTCATCGATCTCAACAATCGCGTGATCGACCGCTTCTCCCCGGAAGAGCGGAAGAACATCGGCATCCACACCTGCCCCGGCGGGGACAACGACTCCGTGCACTCCAAGGAAGTGCCGTACGAGAAGCTGTTGAGCAAGATGTTCCAGCTCAACGCGGGCTACTTCCTGATCCAGTGCGCGAGTGAGGAAGACAAGGAGAACGTCTACAAGCTCGTCGGCCAGTACAGCCGTGACGATGCCAACGGCGTGCCCCAGGTCTGCTTCATCGGAGTCATCAACCCGCTCTCGCCCGAGGTTGAAACCGCGGAAGAAGTCAAGAACCGCCTCGTCGCCGCGGCCAAGCACATCCCGGTCGAGCGTCTAGGGGCGACCGACGACTGCGGCTTCTCGCCGTTCAGCCGCGACCTCAAGCCCCAGCACGGCTCGCCGGACTTCGCCCGCGACATCGCGATGCAGAAGATCGCGGCGCGGGTGGAAGGCGCGAGGCTCGCTTCGGCGGAGTTGGGGGTCTGAATGAAGGTCAACCCCGGCGGGCAAGGCCCTTTCGTGTGATCGCTACCGCTTGACGACGGGCCCGACCACTCGCGTGTGGACGGGCACGCCGTCCTGCTCCGAGGGGAGATCCTCCGCGGGCTCTGAGAGATTCACACGCACGACGTGGCCGTCGCCCTCGCGAGCGATGCCGACGCCGTTGACAGCCGGGTGCCCGCGCAGGCGTTCGGCGAGGGCGGACTTGGCGGCCCTGGCCCGCTCCAGCGGCGCGCTCACCTGGTCACCAACTGCGCGCCAAAGGCCTCGAGCACGGCTCCGATCGGATTGGCGTACGTGACGTCCGCGCCGTTCTCCTCGCCACCGGCGAACAGCAATCCGACCGCCTGGCGCCCATCCGCGCTGAAGATCAGAGATCCCGAGTCTCCGCCCTGCGAGAAAGGCCCGGGGCCGGCGCCCTCGATCTCGATCTGGTCGTCGAAGCGGAGGGTGGGAAAAGCGTCGTAGGCGACCTCGACGCCGTCGAGCTCGAACGCGGTCACCCGACCCGAAGTTCGCCCCGTGGTGCGGCCGAGCTTCTGCACTTCTATGGCGTCAGACGGCGCGAGCTCGCCTGAAGCCAGCGCCCCGACCTCGACGAGCGTCTCCGGGTCGACCTCGACCTTTACCCGGGCGAGCGCAGCGTCGACGCTGTTCGGCCTTCCCTCGGTCAGCTCCACGATGCGGCTGAGCGAGGCGACCTCGTCCTGGGGGTCGCTCCCGCCGTCCGCGGTCCCGGGCTGCAGGATCGCGTCGCCTGCCTCGCCCCGGTTCTCATCAGCCAGCACATGGTTGTTGGAGAGCAGGTGCAGCTCATCTCCGGCGGTCCGCACGAACGCGCCGAGGGTGCCGGCGGTCACCTTGAAGTGGCTGACGGACGCGCCGATGATCAACGGCCGTCGGCGGGCCTGGAAGAACGGTGCGTCGCGCTTGACGATCCGCCCGACGTAACGGACCTCGACTTCGCCGCGAGCGGCCGCCTCGATCCTTCCGATCAACGGTCCCCGCATCGCCGCGCGATCCTGCACCCGAACCGCGAGGCGGTATTCGCCCCCGTCGACGGGCCGCGCCCCCAGAGCTATGCCGCGCAGGGGTGCCCCTACTTCCCGCGCCCGCGGGCCGGCCAGCTGGGCCTTGATCTCGCGGATCGACTCGAGCCGCATCGCGATGATGAGTCTACGTCGATGACCGACACCTGGGGCTCGAGACTGAGGTGTAGGTCAGGTTCGACCGGGTAGGGAACCGCGAATGTTCCGGTCGCCGGAGACTCTCCCGTCGGTCGCCCGTGCGACCCGCGAGGTGCAGGTCGTCGTCGTGCCCGCCGCGCTCGTCGGGGCGTTGCTGCCGTGACCGGCGTCTGGCCTGGCCGGCCCTTCCCGCTCGGTCCCACGTGGGACGGTGCCGGGACCAACTTTGCGCTGTTCTCCGAGCACGCCGAGCGCGTTGAGCTCTGCCTTTTCGACGATGCCAACCAAGAGGCCCGGATCGAGGTGTGCGACCAGACGGCGCACACCTGGCACTGCTATCTGCCGGGGGTCGGGCCCGGACAGCGCTACGGCTACCGCGTGCACGGCCCGTACGCCCCCGAGCGGGGCCATAGGTTCGATGCGTCCAAGCTGCTGATCGACCCCTACGCCAAGGCGATCCAGGGAGTGGTGCGCGCCAGGCGTGCCGATCCCGCTCCCGACACGGCCGACAGGCGGATTCAGTCCCGAGGATCATCACCGAGCGACGGCCAAGACGACGCCGACGTCCTGCCCAAGGGAGTGGTGATCGACCCCGCATTCGATTGGCAGGACGACCGTCCACCCAACATCCCGCTCGCCGAGACGATCATCTACGAGACCCACGTCAGGGGTTTCACAGCGGCGAACCCCGACGTGCGCGAGGATCTGCGCGGGACCTACGCCGGCCTGGCTTCTGAGCCGGCGCTCGAGTACCTCGCCTCGCTCGGGGTGACCGCAGTCGAGCTCCTGCCCGTGCACCACATCGCCGACGAGGCGTTCCTGCCCGAGCGCGGACTGACGAACTACTGGGGCTACTCCTCCATCGGCTTCTTCGCGCCGTACTCGTCCTACGCCGCCACGGGACGCCGTGGCGAGCAGGTGCGGGAGTTCAAGGGCATGGTCAAGGCCCTGCACGGTGTGGGTATCGAGGTCATCCTCGACGTCGTCTACAACCACACCGCCGAAGGCGACCACCTGGGCCCCACCCTGTCGTTCCGGGGGGTCGACAACCAGAGCTACTACCGGCTCATGCCCGACGACGCCCAGTTCTACATGGACTTCACGGGAACGGGCAACTCGCTCAACGTGGTTCACCCCAGCGTGCTGCGATTGATCATGGACTCGCTTCGCTACTGGGTGACCGAGTGCCACGTCGACGGCTTCCGTTTCGACCTGGCGAGCGCGCTGGCGCGGGAGCTCTACGACGTGGACCGCTTGAGCGCATTCCTGAACGTCATCCATCAGGATCCCGTTCTCTCGCAGGTCAAGCTGATCGCCGAGCCGTGGGACGTCGGGCCAGGCGGCTACCAGGTGGGCAACTTCCCCGTGTTGTGGTCGGAGTGGAATGGCATCTACCGCGACACGATGCGCGACTTCTGGCGCGGGCAGGCGAGCGTCGGGGACTTCGCATCGCGCTTCACCGGCTCGTCGGACCTCTACGGCGAGGACGGCCGCCTGCCCTCCGCCTCGATCAACTTCATCACCGCGCACGACGGCTTCACGATGGCCGATCTCGTCGCCTACAACGACAAGCACAACGAGGCCAACCACGAGGACAATCGGGACGGGACGGATGACAATCGCTCCTGGAACTCGGGCGCCGAGGGCCCGACGGACGACCCCGTGATCGTCGAGCTGCGGCGTCGCCGGCACCGCAATTTCCTGGCCACGCTCTTTCTCTCACAGGGCACGCCGATGCTGCTGGGCGGGGACGAGCTCGGCCGCACCCAGGGCGGCAACAACAACGGCTGGTGCCAGGACAACGAGATCTCCTGGTACGACTGGGAGTCGGTCGAGCGGCGGGAGGACCTCACGGACTTCGCGCGCAAGCTCATCACCCTTCGCCGTGACCATCCTGTCTTGCGCCGTGCGGACTTCCTCGAAGGCTCGAGGCACGAGGACTCCGGCCTGCCGGACGTCTGGTGGTTCCGGACCGATGGGCAGCGGATGACCGCGAAGGACTGGAGCGGGGGCGACCCGCTGCTGGGGATGTTCCTCAACGGCGAGGAGATCCGGTCGAGGACCGCTCACGGCGAGCGCATCGTGGACGACTCCTTCCTACTGCTCTTCAACGCCCACCACGAGGACTGCCTGTTCACGCTGCCCGGCCTGCGGTTCGGCCGGTCCTGGACGCTCGAGCTGTCGACCGCTGATCCCGAGGCCGTGCCGGGCAGCATGCTTGCCGAGGCGCTCGGCAAGGTGGCGGTGGTCTCGCGCTCGATGCTGGTCTTCAAGCGCGATGCGCGAGTCTCCTGATGCTCTCGCGCGGCTCGAGAACGTGCAGCTCACGCCGGGAGCTGCGGCAGGCGGTGCGACGTGCTGGCGGGTGCCGAGCACGCGCTCGGCGACGAGGCGCTTCTGTGGACCTCGCCGCGAGCAGGCGTCGCCCTGCTCGAGCGGCGCTAGAGCAGGCGAGGAACCTCCCTACTGCCCGACGGGCGTGGTGCCGAATAGGAGGACGCGCCGGTCGATGTCGAAGTGCACGACGCTTGCGGACGTGAGCAGGTCTTGGAGGTTGTCCGCGTCGTCGGGATCGAGGGTCAGAACCTCCTCCCAGGCACCCTGGTCGAGCACGAGCTGCAGGGTGTAGGTGCCGGGCTTTCCGGGCTCCCCGGCCACCCAGGAGAACTGGTAGTGGCTGAGCTGGCGGACCTTGATGGAGTCGTCGGTGACGGGCTGGGGGACTTTGGGCACGAGGGGCTCCTTGGGACGTGGTGCGGTCGAGGTTGCGTCTTTCCACGCGCCCGACACGGAAAACGCCATCCGCGCGCGTCATGCGGTGAACGTGCGCAGATAAGGTCCGTCTGATGGCCGACGAAGGATTCTCGTGGTTCCCGCTGCCGCACCGCGGCCCCGGAGGACAGCGGCCCGCGGCTGGGACCGCCCATGGATTGCCGCCCACCCGCGCCCCTCACGTGGACCCGAAGGACGTCGGGTCGGCGATCGTCGACTGCGGCTTGTACGAGGGTGGCGAGCGCCGGGGTGAGCGGATCGAGCTCGAGTCGGCGCTCAAGCAGGCGGACGCCTGCGAGGACGGCTTCGTGTGGATCGGGCTGCACGATCCCGGACCGGGTGTGGTCGAAGCGGTCGGCGAGCACTTCGGACTGCATCCGCTGGCGGTCGAGGACGCGGTGTGCGCGCATCAGCGGGCGAAACTCGAGGTCTTCGACGACATGCTGTTCACCGTCCTCAAGACCGCCCGCTACGTCGATCATGAAGAGCTCATCCAGATCGGAGAGCTCATGATCTTCCTCGGCCCCAACTTCGTGGTGACGGTGCGACACGGCGAGGGCAGTCCGCTGCACGAAGTCCGCCGTGACCTCGAGGAGCACCCTGAGCTGCTCGGCATCGGCCCGAGCTCCGTCCTCTACGCGGTCGCGGACCGCGTCGTGGACGACTACGCCGCGGTCATCGAGGGCATCGCCGTGGACATCGAGGAGGTCGAGGTCGAGGTCTTCTCGGGCGGGGCGTCCAACCCCGCCGAGCGCATCTACAAGCTCAAGCGCGAGCTGCTCGAGTTCCGCCGGGCCGTCACGCCGCTCCTTCAGCCCATGCAGCGTCTCTCAGCCCGCCAGACGGGCCTGCCGTTGGATCCGCGCACCGGCGACTACTTCCGTGACGTTCACGACCACGTCACCCGCGATTCAGAGCGGATCGCGGCCTTCGACGAGTTGCTCAGCGGAGTGCTGCAAGCGAACCTGGCCCAGCTGACCGTTCGCGACAACCAAGACCTGCGCCGCATCTCCGCCTGGGTCGCGATAATCGCCGTCCCGACGATGATCTTCGCGATCTACGGGATGAACTTCGAGCAGATGCCCGAGCTGAAATGGCGCTTCGGCTACCCTCTCATCCTCCTCGTGACGCTCGCCATCTGCGGCGCGCTGTACCGCCGGTTCCGAAACTCGGGCTGGCTCTAGGAATCTGGCCGGCTGACGCTGTTCGGCGGGAGCAGAAGAGCGACCAGCGTGCCGAATGCCGCTCCGCCGACGAGTGCCGGGCCGAAGTAGGCGATCGACGAGCCGGTGGCCAGGATCACCACTGCCGCTACGACGACCACGCCGAACCCCACGAACCCCGCCGCTCTGCTCGTGATCAACCCGGCGGGCATACGGGGGATGGTAGGACCGAACGCCGCTCGCTGACCGCGCGCCTGTCGTAGCCTGCGGGCCATGGAGGCCGAGCCCCGAGCAGTCCGGCGAGGTCGTTTCGTGCCCGGGCCGGCAAATCGATCGGGCGATGTCCGGGGCTCGCAGGCGCGCACTGCCTTCCTCTCAGTCATCGCCGCGGCGGTGCTCGTGACCATCAAGCTCGTCACGGGCCTGCTGACGAGCAGCCTCGGCCTGATCGCCGAAGCGGCTCACTCGGCCACCGACCTGATGGCGGCCCTGCTGACCTTCTTCGCCGTGCGGGTGGCCGTTCGCCCGCCCGACCACGACCACCCCTTCGGTCACGGCAAGGCGCAACACCTGGCCGCACTGGGCGAAGGGATCTTCCTCGTCGCGGCGAGCGTCTTCATCGGGTACGAGTCGCTCCAGCGGTTGCTGGACGGCGGCCCGACCGAGGTACGCGCCCCCTGGTACGCCTTCGCGGTCCTCGGCGTCGTACTGGTCATCGACGCGAGCCGGTCCATCGTCTCCTGGCGTGCGTCACGCCGGTTCGGTAGCGCCGCTCTCGCCGCGAACGCCCTGCACTTCGCCTCAGACCTCGTCGGGTCGCTCGCGGTGCTGATCGGCCTGGCGCTGGTGGCGGCTGGGACGTCCTCGGCGGATGCGGTGGCTGCCCTCGTGGTGGCGGTGCTGGTGGTCGGTGCCGCCGCCCAGGTGATGCGCGTCAACCTCGCCGAGCTCATGGATCGTGCGCCTCCAGAAGCCGAACAGGCTGCCCGGCGGGCGATCGCGCGGGCGGAGCCCACGGTCGAGGTCAGGCGCTTGCGCATCCGGCAGGCAGCCGGACGCTACTTCGCCGACCTCGTGGTCGGCATCCAGGCCGACGCCGCAGTCGGACAGGGGCACGCCGTCGCCGACGCCGTGGAGTCAGCCGTGCGGAGGGTGCTGCCGGACGCCGACGTGGTAGTTCACGTCGAGCCTCGAGGCGACGGGGACCTGCGGGCCAGGGCCAGGGCAGCGGCCGGAAGCGTGCGGGGCATTCGGGAGGTCCACAACGTCCGCGTCACCCAGGTGGACGGTCGCCCTGAGCTCTCGCTGCACATCAAGGCGCCCGCCGAGTTGGGCCTCGAGGCGGCGCACGCGCTGGCGAGCCGCACGGAGGAGGCGATCCAAGCCGCCTTGCCCGAGTTGGCAGCGGTTCGCAGTCACATCGAGCCGCTGGACGAGGTCACGGCCGGTCGGACCCCGGGTTCGCGCGACGTCGCCACCGAACGAGCGGTGGCCATGGCCGTCGTGCGCGAGGTGACGGGGTCAGACCCGGAGGACCTCAAATTTCAGCGCGACGAGCGGGGGCTCGTCATGCTGCTGACGGTCGGCTTCCACGGTGAGGCCACGCTCAGCGAAGCTCACGCCCGAGCCAGCGAGATCAGGCGCCTCATCCGTGCACGCGCCCCGCGGGTGGCCGATGTGCTGGTGCACACCGAGCCGCGGGGCACGCCTCGGATCGAGAGCTAGGCGTACTGCGTGACGGGGCCGCAAGCGGCCACGTCGTCGGCAAGCCCGCGGGCTCGCTCGTCGGTCCAGCGATCTGCGTCGATCAGGTGCCGTGCGAGGTCGTCGATGTCCTCGAGCGCCTCACGCGCTCCAGGAGCGTCGATCGTCTCCGAGAACAGCAGGGTGTCCGCCGCATCGCGGATGCGCTGCTGCTCGGGGTCAAACAGCTTGGCCGCGGCCATGTCCTCGATCGTGGCGAGAACCCGACCGTAGGCTTGTGCTCGTTGCGAAGTCATCGTGTCTCCATTGTAGATACCCCTTCCAGGTATATACGTGCGAAGGGCAGTCTTCCGGTCACTCCATCGGCGCTTTCGCTCGTCGCCTGTAGCGTCCGCCGGTGAGCATGCGGCGCCTCGGCGCGCTATGACTCAGTCGGTGAAGCTGACACGCCTGACAGGCGGCACCATCCACACCCTTGACCCGCAACGGCCGCTGGTCGACTCCCTCACGGTGGCGGGCGGGCGCGTCGCGGCGACTGACGAGAACGGGGAGGGAACGCTGGACCTGGGCGGTCGCTGCGTCCTCCCGGGATTCTCGGACGCACACACCCACTTCGCCACCTGGGCCATCGGGCTCTCGCAGGCGCGTCTGGAGGGCTGCAGATCGCGCGAGGAGGCCGTGGCCCGTGTGTCCGGTGCGGCGGCAGGTGCGCCGGCGGGAGGTTGGGTACGCGGCCTGGGGTGGCGGGACGCCGACTGGCCGGAGCCGCCGACACGCGAGGCGCTCGATGAAGCGTGCGGGCCGGTCCCCGTGGCGCTGATGTCGCGCGACTACCACTCGCTGTGGGTCAGCACGGCAGGCCTGGCCCTGGCCGGTGGGGATCTGCAGGTCCCCGGAGGGGTGGTCGAGCTGGGAGAGGACGGCAGCCCCTCCGGCGTCCTGCGCGAGGATGCCGCCTGGCGCTTCCGCGACCGTTTCCTGCGCCCGACCGAGGCCGAGATGGAGACGGCGATCAGAGCGGCGCTGCCCGTGGCCGCCGCCCGGGGCGTCACCGCGATCCACGACAAGGACGGTTGGGTCGGGGTCCTGCCCGTATGGCAGGCGCTCGAGGCCTCGGGCGACCTGACCTTGCGCGTGTGGCAGTCGCTTCCGCACCACCGCATCGACGAGCTCGCTGACCTCGGCATCCGCTCCGGCTTCGGGAGCGACCGGGTCCGGATCGGCTATCTCAAGGCGTTCATGGACGGCACGCTCGGCTCGCAGACCGCGCGGATGCTCGACGGGTCGGGCGTCGAGATCACGTCGCGTGAGGCGCTTGAGACCATCCTGCGCCGCGGTGCACGGGCGGGGTTCCCCGTCGCCGTCCACGCCATCGGCGATAAGGCGAACCGGGACGCCCTGGACGCCTTCCAGGCCACCCGTGACCACTGGGCGCCGAGGGGCCTTCGGCCCCGCGTCGAGCACGCCCAACTGCTCGCGCCCGAGGACGTCGGACGCTTCGCAGAGCTTGGCGTGGCTGTTTCGGTGCAGTTCTCCCATGCGCCGTCAGACCGCGCGCTGGCCGACGACACGTGGGGTGAGCGCGCGGAGCTGGCCTACGCGTGGCGCGCTCTGTCTGAATCGGGCGCCGTCCTTGCCAACGGTTCCGACGCGCCGGTCGAGGAGCTCGACCCGCTGGCCGGGCTGCGGGCCGCGGTGTGCCGCACCCTCGACGAGCGCCCACCTTGGCGCCCGGAGCAGGCGATCGACGTGGAGACCGCCCTGCGAGCGATGATCCAGGGGCCGGCATGGCTGGCGCACGACGAGCATCGCCGCGGCCTTCTTGTGCCGGGCTTTGACGCGGACCTCGTGGTGCTCGATCGCGACCCGCTGGACTGTCCCGCCGACGAGCTCTCAGAGATCCGGGTCGAGGCCACGATGGTGGCCGGGGAGTGGACCCATGCCGGCCCGTTCGGCTGAAGCTCACCGTGCCTGCGGCTCACGGTGCACGGCGACTCCGGCGATGACGAGCGCGACGCCGGTGACTTCAGCGGGCCCCGGGATCTGGGTGAGGACGACGACGCCGATCACGGTGGCGGTCGCGGGCAACAGCGACACCATCAGCGCGTAGGCCGCCCGGGTCAGCCGCGCCAGGGCGAGCTGGTCTGCGACGTAGGGAATGACCGACGAGGAGATGCCGACGCCGATGCCGGCGAGCAGCCCGACCGGGTCGCTGAAGACCGGGAGCGCCTGCCATCCCCCCAACGGGGTGACCACGACGGCGGCGATGAGCATCGAGGCGGCGAGGCCGTCGATGCCGCCGATCTGCGGGCGCTTGGCGATGCGGTCGGCCAGCACGATGTAGAAGGCGAAGAGCCCCGCGTTGGCGAACGCGAAGACCAGGGCCAGCGGCTCTGAGCCGAGCCGGACGTCCGTGAGCAGATAGACCCCGCCGACCGCGAGCCCGACAGCGATCGTGTCGCGCCCGCTGCGGGCTCCGAGAGCGGCGAGCGCGATCACCGGGAGGAACTCGACCGCCGCGACCGTGCCGAGCGGAAGCCGGTCGATGGCGATGTAGAAGCACGCGTTCATGCCCACCAGGACGATTCCCCAGGCGACCACGAGCCGCCTGCCGTCTGTGTCGAGCGCCGCGAAGGTCCGCCACGGCCTGCGCCAGGCCGCGAAGATGATCGCCGCTGAGGCGATCCTCAGCCAAGCGACGGCGAGCACCTCGACGCGGGCGAACAGCAGCACGGCCAGTGCCGGACCCAGGTAGTGGAAGACAGCGCTCACCAGGAAGTACAGGTGCGGTGGCGCCGAGCCGGCGGCCGAAGCCAAGCCTTGCCGGGGGGACGGAAGGATTTTCGTCATATGTAGTGGTTGCCCGGTCTGAAGCCGTCTGCACGGGCAGGATCGGAGCTAGTCTTTGGGCCATGCCTTCGAATGCGAAGCAGAACGGTCGGATCGCAGACGACGGTCCACTCGATGACACCAACCTGCGCCTGCTGCGCGAGTTGCAGGCCGACGCCCGCCTCTCGCTGGCCGAACTGGGTCGCCGGGTCTCGCTGTCGTCTCCGGCGGTGGCCGAGCGGCTCAAGCGCCTCGAGCAGGAAGGTGTGATCACCGGGTATCGCGCCGAAGTGGATCCAGCTCGACTGGGCTACAGCCTCGGGGTGGTGATCAGGATCCGCCCGGCGCCGCGCCAGCTCGCCGACGTCGCCGACCTGGCCCGGCAGACGCCCGAGATCGTGGAGTGCCACCGCGTGACGGGCGACGACTGCTACGTGATGACCGCCTACGTCGCCGACGTGGGACATCTGGAGGTGGTCATCGACCAGTTCGCCGCCTACGGGCAGACGACGACCGCGATCATGCAGTCTTCACCCGTTCCGAGGCGGGCGCTCGCGCCGCCGTCTCAGGGCACCGGTCAACCGACCGCCTAGGGGTTGTGGTGGCGCCTGGCCCTTGTGCCGCGCCTCCGCTCACGGGACCATGTACCCAGCCACGAGAACGAGCCAAGGAGCGAGCATGTCCGGATATGACTATGTGATCGTCGGTGCCGGGTCGGCGGGAGCGGTGCTCGCCGCTCGCCTGACCGAGGATCCCGACGTCTCGGTGTGCGTGCTCGAAGCCGGCCCTCCGGACACGGTGGAGAACATCCACATCCCGATGGTCTTCGGCCAGCTGTTCAAGACGCAGGTCGACTGGGACTACTCGACCGCCCCAGAGCCGTTCTGCGACGGCCGGAGGATCTACCTCCCTCGCGGCAAGACCTTCGGCGGGTCCTCCTCGCTCAACGCGATGATCTACATCCGCGGCAACCGGCTCGACTTTGACGAGTGGGCAGCCGGCGGAGCGGACGGTTGGAGCTACGACGACCTGCTGCCCTACTTCAAGCGGGCGGAGGACTACGAGCGCGGCGAGAACGCCTACCACGGTGTCGGCGGGCCGCTCTCGGTCTCCGTCGGGCGCTCGAAGAATCCGATCACCGAGGCCTTCGTCCAGGCCGGCCAGGAGGCGGGACTCGCCCACAACGACGACTTCAACGCCGCCGTGCAGGATGGCGTCGGCGTCTACGAGCTCACCCAGCGCGGGGGCTTCCGCTGCTCCACGGCGCTCGGATACCTTCATCCGGCGATGGAGCGACCCAACCTCACCGTGGTTCCCTACACGCGTGTGCAGCGGGTGCTTTTCGATGGCAACCGGGCGGTCGGCGTTCAAGGTGAGCGCATCGGCGAGGTCACGGAGTTCCGAGCCGAGCGCGAGGTGATCCTCTGCGGCGGCGCGTACAACTCGCCCCAGCTGCTCATGCTCTCGGGCGTCGGTCCTGCCGAGCAGCTCGGCTTGCGCCAGATCGAGGTGGTGCTCGACCACCCCGAGGTGGGGCGCAACCTCCAGGACCACCCGGCTGCGGGCAACGTCTGGACGACCGATCAGCCCGTCTCGCTCCTGGTCGCCGCCATGCCCGACACGGCGGCCGAGCACCTGGAGAACTTCACCCAGAACGGCCACGGACCGCTGACGTCCAACATCGGCGAGGGGGGAGGCTTCATTCACACCCGGTCCGGGCTGGGTGCCCCCAACGCCCAGTTCCACGCCGCGCCGGTGATGTTCTTCGATGAGGGCCTCGCCGACCCGCCCGACCACGGCTGGCTGCTCTCGGTCTGTCTGATCAAGCCCGAGAGCCGCGGGGAGGTGACGCTCGCCTCCGCCGACCCGACCGCCAAGCCGGTCATCCGGCACAACTACTACGCCGCCGAGCAGGACATGACCGACATGGTGGCCGCCATGCGAGTCGTTGCGGACATCGCCGGCCAACCGTCCCTGGCGCCGTACACGCAGACCCCCTTTCAGTTCCCGGATTCCGATTCCGACGAGGACATCCGTGCCCACGTCCGACGCGTCACCCAGACGCTCTACCACCCGGCCGGGACCTGCGCGATCGGCTCCGTGGTCGACACGGAGTTGCAGGTGCAGGGGCTCGAGGGCCTACGGGTGGTCGACGCGTCAGTGATGCCGACGGTCATCCGGGGCAACACCAACGCCCCGACCATCGCGATCGCCGAGCGCGCCTCGGACCTCATTCGCGGTGTGACCCCGGTCCGGGAGTCGGAGGCGGCCTCGGCCACCTAGTGTCGTGAGTCAGAAGTTCGGGGGCACACGAACTTCCGCCTCAGGCCACTAGAGCGTCGGCGGTATCGCCGGCTTCACAATGCGAAGACGGGTCACGATTAGATTCCTGACACCAGGCGAGAGCGCGACGGTCGAATCGGCGGTTCGCGCGACCAGAAAGGGGATCTCTTGGTCTTCACCGGTTCACCCCAGTCAGAGCTGCCCGACGTTGCGTCGCCGCTGAGCGAAGTCGAGCTGCGGGCGCTCGACGCCTACTGGCGGGCGGCCAACTACCTGTCGGTCGGACAGATCTACCTGCTCGACAACCCGCTGCTGCGCGAGCCGCTGCGCTTGGAGCACGTCAAGCCGCGCCTGCTGGGACACTGGGGCACCACTCCGGGATTGAATTTCGTCTACGCGCACCTCAACCGCGTGATCTGCGCCCGTGATCTCGACGTGCTCTACGTCACCGGCCCGGGTCACGGCGGGCCGGGGCTGGTCGCCAACACCTACCTCGAAGGCACGTACTCAGAGGTGTACCCGCACATCGGCCGCAACGAGGAGGGCCTGCGGCGCCTGTTTCGCCAGTTCTCGTTCCCGGGCGGCATCCCGAGCCACGTGGCGCCCGAGACGCCGGGATCGATCCACGAGGGCGGCGAGCTCGGCTACGCCCTGGTGCACGCCTACGGAGCGGCGTTCGACAACCCGGACCTGCTCGTGTGCTGCGTCGTCGGAGACGGAGAGGCCGAGACGGGGCCCCTTGCGGCGAGCTGGCATTCGACCAAGTTCCTCAATGCTGCGCGGGACGGAGCGGTGCTGCCGGTACTGCATCTCAACGGTTACAAGATCGCCAATCCGACGGTGCTGGCGCGCATCTCGGGACGTGAGCTGCGGTCGCTGATGGAGGGCTACGGGTACGCCCCCCGGTTCGTGGAGGGATCCGATCCCGACACCATGCACCAGCTGATGGCGGCCACCCTCGACGAGGTGGCTCAGGACATCGCCGCGATCCAGGAGCGGGCACGCGGCGGCGACCTGACCCGCCCCGCCTGGCCGATGATCGTGCTGCGCAGCCCAAAGGGATGGACGGGGCCGAAGGAGGTCGACGGGCTGCCCGCCGAGGGGTCCTACCGGTCGCATCAGGTACCGCTCTCCAAGCTCGCCGAGAACCCTGAGCACCTCGCCCAGCTCGAGACCTGGATGCAGTCCTATCGACCCGATGAGCTCTTCGACGGGGACGGTGCGCTGCGACAAGAACTCGCCGACCTCGCTCCCCGGGGCTCGAAGCGCATGGGGGCCAACCCTCACGCCAACGGCGGAGCCCTGACGCGAGACCTGGAGTTGCCCGACTTCCGCGGCTACGCCGTCGACGTCCCAAGCCCGGCCCACACCTCGAGCGAAGCGACGCGGGTGCTTGGAGGGTTCCTGCGCGACGTGATGGCGCTCAACGAGGCGCATCAGAACTTCCGGCTGTTCGGTCCCGATGAAACGGCGTCAAACCGCTTGAGCGCCGTCTTCGAGGTAACCGACCGGGCCTGGTCGGCCGAGGCGCTCGAGTCCGACGACCACCTCGCCGCCGACGGCCGCGTGATGGAGGTCTTGAGCGAGCATCTCTGCCAGGGATGGCTCGAGGGCTATCTGCTGACCGGCCGCCACGGGTTCTTCTCCTGCTACGAGGCGTTCATCCACATCATCGACTCGATGTTCAATCAGCACGCCAAGTGGCTGAAGGTGACGCGGGAGATCCCCTGGCGCCGGCCGATCCCGTCGTTGAACTACCTGCTCAGCTCCCACGTCTGGCGCCAGGACCACAACGGCTTCTCCCACCAAGACCCGGGCTTCATCGATCACGTGGTGAACAAGAAGGCGGAGATCGTGCGGGTGTACCTGCCCCCGGACGCCAACTGCCTGCTGTCCGTCGGCGACCACTGCCTGCGGTCGCGTGACTACGTCAACGTGATCGTGGCCGGCAAGCAGCCCGCCCTGAACTACCTCACCATGGAGGAAGCGATCGCGCATTGCACGCGCGGGCTGGGAATCTGGGAGTGGGCCGGCAGCGAGGACGGCTCGGAGCCAGACGTCGTCCTGGCGTGCGCCGGTGACATACCGACGCTCGAGACCGTCGCCGCGGCGGACCTCCTGCACGAGCACCTTCCCGATCTGCGGGTCCGTGTGATCAACGTCGTCGACCTCATGCGCCTCCAGCCGGAGATCGAACACCCTCACGGCCTGCCGGACCCGGAGTTCGACGCGCTGTTCACTCCGAACCGGCCCGTGATCTTCGCGTATCACGGCTACCCGTGGCTGATCCATCGCCTCACCTACCGCCGCGCCAATCACGCGAACCTCCACGTACGCGGCTACAAGGAGGAGGGCACCACGACCACGCCGTTTGACAACGTGATGCTCAACGACCTGGATCGCTTCCATCTGGTGATGGACGTCGTCGACCGGGTGCCGGGACTCGGCTCCCGGGCGGCCGGCTTGCGCCAGGAGATGGTCGATGAACGCCTGCGCCATCGGGCGTACACTCGCCAGACCGGCGACGACCCGCCCGACGTCCGCGACTGGATCAGGGCGACGCGCGGATCCGAGCCCCAGGACTAGGTCGCAACCTGAGCAGGTGGGCGGCGCGGTCGGCCCTTGTTCGACGCAGAGGGAGAGGGAAACCCCCCTGCACTTCAAGGCGAGGGGCATCAGGATGCGTTTCATGATGTTCATCCATCCCGGAGCGCCCACCGAGGCGGACCGGGCTCCCAGCGCGGAGGACGTCGCTGCGATGGCCGAGTACAACGAGGAGCTCACGAAAGCCGGGGCGCTGCTTGCACTCGACGGCTTGCCCCCGGCCTCAGAGGGGTGTCGGTCGTCGGAGGGAAGCGGACGCCATCGACGCGGTCTGGAGGATCGAGTCGGCCAGGCTCATCGCCGGGCTTGCGCGGATGATGCGAGACGTCGGACCGGCCGAGGACCTCGGCGCACGACGCGCTGGTCATCGCACTCGAGCGGTGGCCCGAGTCGGGCGTCCCGGACAATCCGGGCGCCTGGCTCATGGCTACGGCGAAGCACCGCGCGATCGACCGCATACGCAGGAACGCACGGCTCGAGGACAAGCAGGAAGAGCTCGCACGCGAGTTCGGGTTGCAGCTGGCGATGGACGCTTCAGAGCTCGACGCCCATCTCGATGACTACCTCGGCGACGACGTGCCATCCGGTCCTCTCCACCGACGCGCGCGTCGCCCTCACGCTCCGCCTGCTCGGAGGCCTCACGACGACGGAGATCGCGCGTGCCTTCCTGGCGCCCGAGCCGACGGTCGCCCCGCGCATCGTGCGAGCCAAGCGGACCCTTGCGGCGGCCGGCGTTCCTTTCGAGGTCCCGGCCGGCGATGAGCTCGAGGTGCGCCTGTCGTCCGTCCTCGAGGTGGTCTACCTCGTGTTCAACGAGGGCTATTCGGCCACCTCGGGCGACGACTGGATGCGGCCGGCGTTGTGTGACGAGGCGCTCCGGCTCGGCCGCATCCTGGCCGGGCTCGCTCCCCAGGAGTCAGAGGTTCATGGCCTTCTGGCCCTCATGGAGATCCAGGCGTCGTCGATCGGCCGCGCGGACGGACGCGTCGGGAGAGCCCGTCCCGTTGCTCGACCAGAACCGGTCGAGATGGGATCTGCTGCTCATCGTCGACGCCTTGGCCTTCGAACCGTCTCCGACGACCTATCACCTGCTGCCGAGCGTCCGCGGCGATCTCCTCGAGAAGCTCGGCCGCCCCGGCGAGGCACCCACGGAGTTCGAGCGCGCGGCGTCGCTCACCCACAACGAACGGGAGCGCGAGCTCCTGCTCAAGCGCTCGCGGGCCTGTGCGCCGAACGGATGACGATCATCGTCGACGACCTGCACGAGTATCCGGACTTGCGTCTGCCGATCACGCATTGGTGCCATATGGCGAGCGACGCGAGCTTCGAGGAGCTGCACGCGTTCGCCGAGCGCCTGGGGATCCCGCGGCACCGCTTCCAGGGTGATCACTACGACCTCCCTCCCGGCTTGCGAGCGCGGGCGCTCGAACTCGGCGCCGAGCATGTCCGCTCGACCCAATTGGTGACCCGCATGGTCGGGCCTCGCGGCGACCGCGTCCGCCGCCGCCGCCGCGCGAGACGAGCGGCGGATTAGGCCAGCGCCTCCGCGAGCTCCGCCGGAGTGACCCAGGCGAGCGGCATGGGCTGGCCGTGGCCGCGGGGGACGGGCCCGCCACGGGCTGCCTCGACGTCGGCGACGAAGCGGGCGGGATCGTCGACGGCGATCGCGAGCTCGGTCACGGGCACGGGCTCGCCGAGTGGACGGTCGATGTTCACCGGGTCCGCGAGGCGCAGGATGACGTCGGTGCGGCCGCTCACCGCGAGACGGGGTGTCCTTCCGGCGAGCACGAGGCCGGTCCGCTGCCCGTCGCGTCGGTGGGCGATCTCGACCGCTGCCACGTCCGCGTCGCGACGCGGGCGCGGTACAGCTGCCCACGCGGAGCTCGAGGACTCCGTCGCCCAGCCGGTGCGGGTGGGGTGCGAACGCCTACGGCCCAGGACAAGAGCATGATGACGCCATACAGGTGAAGCGCGGCGACCGCCACTTTCGGCCAGAACCAGCCGTCAGGGAGCAGGAGGTGGACTGCGACGCCCTCGGCGAGCATCGCGGGCAGCAACGCGATCGTCGAGACCGAGCTCGTGTGAACCCCTGTGACAGGTGTACTCCTCTCCGCGCGATGGGCGTAGACCGCGCAGCAGCGCGAAGGGAAGGGTCAAGAGCCATCTCACCGACGGTCGCCCGCCGCGCGATCGGGTGCATCAACAGGTCGAGCAACGCGTCGCGCCGCTCCCGGCCGAGCAGTCTCGAGCCGACGAGCGCCATGCCGACGACGAACGCGGCTTCGAGCACGGCGGCCACAGCGCCGAGTGCGACGCCGTCACCGAGACCCGGCGGACCCCTGGCCGCAGAAGAAACCCGAAGACTGCGTCGAACCAGCGGACGGCGATGGGGTTCGCCATCTGGGCTCCTCAGGGTCGGAGGACTTCGTGACAGTTTGTCACAAGATCTCGCTCGAGGGTTCGAAGCTCTCGACGAGAAGTGCTCCTCGGCCGCGACTACAGCGATACTGGTGGGGTGACCGAGCGCAACGTCCTGGGCGGTGGACTGGAGCCGTGTGGCACCGACCCCGTCACCGGCTTCTACCGGGACGGATGCTGCCGCACCGGTCCGGGGGATCGAGGCAGCCACACGATCTGCGCGGTGGTGACCGCGGAGTTCCTCGAACACCAGCGGAGCATCGGCAACGACCTGAGCACTCCGATGCCCCAGTATCGATTCCCGGGGCTCGAGCCGGGTGACCGCTGGTGCGTGACCGCGGTGAACTGGCTGCGGGCCCACGCGGACGGCGCGGCAGCGTACGTGGTGCTGGCCTCCACCCACGAGCGGGCGCTCGAGATCGTGCCGCGGGAAGCACTCGAGCAGCACGCCGTCGACGTCCCGCCGGACCTCGGGCTGCTCTAGAACCGGTAGACGCGGAGCTTGTCGAGGACTTGAGCTTCTACCCTGGCAATAATGTCGTACGTCACCGCCGAAGCCCGCCAAGAGCTCCTGGACGCCGTGGCGGTGGCGATCAACGAGATCGGTGTGGCGCTCGCCGCCCTGGGGGCTGCATACGAGCTGCTCGACGAGCACACCGCCGACCGGCTCGAGGACGAGCTGTTCCGCCCGGCCCAAGTGGCCTACGGCCGGGCGAAGCGCACTCACACCGGGTTCGCCGACCGCTACGGCCTGCCGCGCCGGGACTTCGAGCCGGCGTCGGCGGGACTCCCGTCGCAGGGCATCAAGGGCTTCCTCGCCAACGCGGTGGAGTCGGTCGCAGAGGCAGACATGACTCTCGCGGAACTGCAGGACTCGATGATGCCGGTCGAGGTCGGCGACCCCGAGGTGCGGTTGCAGATCGCCGGGGTACGGGAGTTGGTGAGCGCCCTCCCGGAGCGGGCGCGGCAGCTCGAGCGCGTGCTGGGCCGCTAGACCCCCTGCTGCTTACGCGGTCTTTGACTTCTGCTTGTCCTTCGGCTTGTCGCGCTCGACCATCTTGAGGTCCTTCTCCGCCCCGGGCGTGCCTTCTTCGATCTGGCGATCGCGCTCGCGTTCGGCGTTGAGCTGCGCGCCGAGCAGGATCGCCTGGTTGGTGATCCACAGCCAGACCAGGGCGCCGATCACGCCGCCGAGCGCGCCGTAGGTCTTGTTGTAGGAACCGAAGTTGGCCACGTAGAAGGCGAAGAGCAGCGAAGCGACGAGCCACACGAGAACGGCCACGGCGCCGCCCACCGTGATGAACTTGTAGCTCGGGAGCTTCGCGTTCGGCGCCGTGTAGTAGAGGACGGAGATCATGAAGGCGACGACCACGACGAGGATGGGCCACTTCGCGATGCCGTAGATCGTGACGGCCGTGTCACCCAGTCCCACCGAATCGCCGATCGACTTCGCCAGGGGTCCCGAGGCGACCACGGCGACTGCGGAGATCGCCAGCAACATGACCATGAAGAAGGTGATGAGCATCTGCAGCGGGCGGAGCTTCCAGAACGGCCGGCCTTCGTCCACCTCGTACATCACGTTGGAGGCGCGCATGAAGGCCCCGACGTAGCTCGACGCCGAGGAGAGCGCTCCGAGGATGCCGACGATCAGCAGGATGCCCGACTGGCCCTTGCTCTTGGTCACCTCCTCGATGGGTCCCTTGAACGTGTCCGCCGCGCCACCCGGCGCCACGCTCGAGAGGAGGTCCGTGAGCGTGGTCGTGACCGTCTTCGGATCGGCCACGAGGCCGACGATCGACACCATCGCGATCAGCGCGGGGAAGATCGAGAGGACGCCGTAGTAGGTGAGCGCCGCCGCCCAGTCGGAGAGATTGTCCTCCTTGAACTCCGACAGGGTGCGCTTGAGCGTCGCGCCGAGCGTCGTCTTGCGTGCGTGTCCCTGCTTCACGAGCTCGGCCATGGGAGTCGTCTGCCCGCCGACATGCCCGCCCGAAACTCAGTAAGTCGACCGAAAGGCGTCCTCGGCGCCTAGAACGTCGACCCGGCCGTGCGGAGCGAACGGCCGGGCCCTCGCTCGGTCAGGGCGAAGTGCGAAGGCAGCGGCGGACCGCCTCGCAGCGCCCGTCCAACCTGCTCAGCGAGCGCCGGGCCATGCTTGAAGCCATGACCCGAGCCGCCGCCGATGAGCCAGTGGCCGGCGCGGCCCGGAAGCGGCGCCGCGACGAAGTGCCCGTTCGTCGAGAGCTCGTAGCGGCAGGCGCGCGAAGAGCGCAGCGGCGCCTGGGCCAACGGGGGAAAGCGAAGGGCGAGGTAGTCGCGAGCCGCGCGCTCGCTTGCCGGGTCGATACCCGGGAGCGCTGCCGAGGCGGCCAGCTCCGGGCCTTCAGCGTCCGGAGCGGCCTTCACGCCGTGGCCGTCGAGGTCCCCGGTGCCGTAGATGGCCAGGTCGAAGTCCACCCATCCGGGCACCCCCGGCGCCGCCCACGCGGGCCCTCCGTCGAAGAAGCACAGATCCTGACGGGTGATCCGGAGTGAGACATGCTCACCGAACTGCTCCGCCAGCCATGGCCCGCACGCCCAGACCACCTTGTCGGCCTCGAGGCGCCGGCCGTCGTCGAGCACCACTGAGGAGGTGTCGCCGTCGCAGCGAGCCACCGCCCGCTCGAGCCGAGCCCCATGGGCGACGGCCTGTCCGGCAAGCGTGCGTACGGCCCGCTCGGCGCGCAGGACACCCGCTTCAGGCTCGTACAGCACGAACGCCAGGTCGCCGACGCCCAGGGCCGGGAACAACTTCATGGCAGCCTCGGGCTCGAGACGTTGGGCTGGGATTCCCTGACGGCCCAGGGTCGTGATCGACTCAGACTCCCAGCCGTCCTCGCGATGAGCGAACCAGGCCATGCCGCACTCCACCATCAGCTCGGTCCCGGCTTCAGCCTCGACCTCGCGCCATAGCTCGCGCGCCCGGCGCGCGGACGCCGTGTAGTCGGGGTCGGCTCCATGTGAGCAGCGGATCAGCCGGGACTCCCCGCCCGATGACGCTCGTGCATCACCCGGCTCGAACTGGTCGACGAGGGTGACCTGCGTGCCCTCGCGCGCGAACCACCATGCCAGGGACGCACCCATCACCCCAGCGCCCACGATGACCACCGAGTCCATGGCCGCAGACCGTACATGCGTAGGCTCCGGCGCATGCTCATCACCCTCATCCGCCACGGCGAGACCGAATGGAGCAAGTCGGGGCAGCACACCGGCACGACCGACCTCCCGTTGCTGCCCGAGGGCGAGCGGGCCGCCGAACGGGCCGGCGAGCGTCTGCGCGATGTGCACTTCGATCTCGTGCGGTCGAGCCCACTGCAGCGGGCACGCCGCACCGCCGAGATCGCCGGGCTCGAGTCGGTTGAGATCGATGACGACCTGCGTGAGTGGCGGTACGGCGACTATGAGGGCCGCACCACCCCCGATATCCGTGAGGAGCGCCCGGGCTGGGACATCTGGCGCGACGGCTGCCCGGGTGGCGAGACGATCGAGGAGCTTGCCGCTCGTGCCGACGCCGTGATCGCCCGTGTGCTCGAGGCCGGCGCAGAACGAGTCGCCCTCGTCGCTCATGGCCACCTGCTGAGGGTGCTGGGCGCCCGTTGGGGCGAGTTCGAGCCCTCAGCCGGCGGGCGTCTCGGGCTCAGCACTGCGGCCATCTGCGAGCTGGGCTTCGAGCGTGAACGCCGCGTCATCGGGCTGTGGAACGACACCCGCCATCTCGACCACGAGTGACTCCTTCTGGCCCTTGGTCAGGCGCTTGACCCGCGCCTCCTCGCGACGCGCGGCACGGAAGTCGGGCATCGGAAGGACGAGGGCCAGGGTCAAAGGGCGGCGGGACGCGGTGTAGCGGCTCGCGCTCCCCGCCTCGTGGGCGCGCAATCGTCGCGTCAGGTCGCTCGTCCAGCCGCAGTAGAGCGAGCCGTCGCGACACCGGAGGAGGTACACGCAGGCCGGCGGTTGCACCGTCACAGCTCGGCGAGCAGCGGCGCGTGATCGGACAGCTCGGCTTCGACCGCCAGCACGCGGCCACCGTAGCCAACGCGTCGCTCGGGGCGGCTTGAGCGGAACGCCACTTGGGTAACGGATCCACATGTCCGCAAACCTGGCAAGAGCCCTCACCGAGACCGCGGAGCGCTTCGGCGACCGCACAGCGCTCAAGCTCGACGACGTCGAGATGACCTACGCCCAGCTCGATGAGGCCACGTCACGCTTCGCCGGTCTGCTCGAGAGCAAGGGCTTCGAGCACGGGGACCGCGTCGGCATCATGCTGCCCAACGTCCCGTACTTCGCGATCGCCTACTACGGGACCTTGCGGGCCGGTGGAGTGGTGGTCCCCATGAACGTCCTGCTCAA
>JAABUN010003004.1_pt1 | contig 27534 bp, 18 predicted proteins | sample 5559311 | NCBI WGS metagenome assembly JAABUN01 (sample SAMN10711877, study PRJNA513370) | rock metagenome | isolation source: Antarctica rocks | place: Antarctica: Victoria Land, Siegfried Peak sud
GACGATAATCCGGTTGCCGTAGTTAAGGATGTTGAACTTATCAAGTAATCGGTATATAAGTCTGCAAAGTTTTCCACATTATTTCTTTTCTATATTGCTAATTTATTTGAAATTGTGCGTAAGGTGAATTATTAATATATTTATTGCCTGCTTATTTATAGCTCTCATAATTAATGAGCAACAAAAAGTAAGTAATCCAATACCTGCGAACAATAATAAATGCATTAAATCATATAAAATTCCCATTGAATACGGTCAGGGTCTTTGAAAGCTACATATTTTTTTTGCAGGGTTTCATCCAGTTTAACACCGGTGTTCTCGACACCAGCATCCCTTAATTCATTAGCAACACGGTTCAATTCTTCTTCTGTTTCGCAAGCCAATGCAACATGATCGAGACCGATATTAAAAGGTGTAAAAACATCTTTACCGGTTTGTGCATTTGCCTTTTTAAAAGCAATGATTACCGGGCCTGCCAGGAATGCGATTATTTCCGGGCTATCAAGCGCAAGCTTAAAGCCAAGCACATTTTCATAAAATTTTTTAGTTACAGCCATATCGGTGCTCCGTAATGCTACATGGTGAATACCTGTTGTTTTGGGATTGATTGCCATAATTGGAAAGTTTTAATACTTGATTTCAAATTTATGTAGAAAATTAATAGGATTTACTATAATTTCAAAAATCTGAATCCATTTCTGGTTGAATTAGCAAATGATAAACCATCGGAAAAAGAACATTACTAAAATATAAAATCTGCTTCAGGATGGTATGTAATATATTTTATATTTTTATTTGTTCAATTGATTCTGGCTTTTTTAGCTTTCTTTAATACAAATAAATCACATCGTTGAGACCGCCAAGATTCGCCGATCATTTCGCGTTCAAAAACAATATGCTCCATGCCGGATTGGTTCGAATAATAGCTGGCGCTTAACCCCTGGAGATGGCAAGAAAACCGTGCAGTTAATGTAATTAAAGATCCTTTCCTTTAGCAGATTATTTTCAAAGTGAAGCATTGTTTCATTGTTTTATGATTAAATAAGTACATCAGTTAACATATTAATTGCCTTATGTAAGTACCCTTAAATACCTGCTTGAAAAACATTTCTTTAAAGAACAAAATACAGTTAATAGCATAGTTATCCTTTAATGGTTAAGTTATAATTTTACATCAATTATTATTTTTAACAGCTTAACCGCGTTAACTTTAACCATACTATGTCAAAAGAAAATAATACAGGTAATAATAACAATAATGCGGAGAACAGTTCAATTAACCAGGATGCCAGGCTAAAATCTTCTCTTGATTCTACAAAAACCTGGACGGATCATTTTGCTGTATTTATTATCCGGGTTTTTGGCAGCATAGGATTTCTTGCAAGTTGTATCCTTTTTTTGTCCTATGGATAAGTTGGAACATGAATTTTTTTAAGCCATTAAAGTCGTTTGATACTTTTCCATTTTATACTCTTCAAATGGTTGTTTCCCTGTTTGCCATAGTTTTATCAGTATGCGTTTTAATTAATCAGAACCGCCAGGGCAGAATAGAAAAAATTAAACAGCAGATTGAGTTTGAGATCAATGTACGCGCTGAGGATGAAATTACAAAGATCTTAAATATGGTGCATGAGACACATCAGAAGATGGGCCTGGAAGATATACATGACGAAGATCTTGAACTAATGAAAGAACGCACAGATATAAGACAAATTCATCAAACATTAACTGACAAAGAATTCCAGGGCGAATCACTGATTTCACCGGAAAAATCCGGTATTTAATTTAAATATATTCAGTTCTTAAAGAAATGAGATGTCGTTGACTTAACGAGTTTATTATGTTCTTTCCTGTTTGAAATTACAATTTTGTTAGAGGTCTTAGTGACCCTTGTGAATTGCCTTTGTGTTCCTTGTGGTTAAATAAGGTCTTATGCTATTAAGAGTTTTTTAAACTACAAGGGACACAAAGATAAACCACGAGGGGCACAAGAGATGCCTACTAAAGACATACTTCTTAAGTCAACAACTTTGAATGTGAGGGCATAACCAGTGTCCTGTTAAGCATGATATGTATTATTTAATGTTATTAGCCGTTAGTTATAAGCTCTCAGGAGAAAACATAGCAGGCAGTGATCTCCTGATAGCTGATGGCTGCTAATTATTTAATCCTCAACCTTATCGCTACTCCACCACCGGCTGGCAGGTGAAATATCATTTTATCTGATGAATGAACGTCCTGTGTTTCTTTAATTAGCTTATTGGGGTTGTTTACGGCATCCGGCGCATCTTTAAATATTTCTGCGTAATAATTACCAGGCGGCAAAAAATCAAGGGAAATAGTAACAGTTCTTGCTATACTGTTAGTAATAGCACCTATATACCAGTCTTTGCCCTTTCTTCTTGCTATTGATATCCATTGTCCTGCCTCTGCACCGGGCACAACTGTCTGGTCCCATACAGTCGGAACTTCACGGATAAAATCAAAACCATCCTGGCCTTCATAGGCTTCCGGATAGTCACACACCATAGACAGATGATTTTCAAGGATCACATACATTGCTAACATATGACAGCGTGTTGATAGCACATGCGGCCTGGTAAACATTACCTTAAATTTTGAAAGCGGTATTGCCCTGAAGCCGCCAAGATGGTAATCCGTAGGTCCGGCAAGCAACCGGGTAAAAGGTATTTCAATATCATCATCAGGTGTAATCAGATTACCCCATTTATTATTTTCATAATTAAGCGTCCCTTCCCGGGTAGATTCATTAGGATAGGTGCGGCTAAGACCAGTAGGTTTAAAGGCGCCATGGAACTGTATTTCCAGATGATGCTGAGCGGCCTTTTGCAGAATTTCTTCCTGTATCTTCACCATTTCCTGGTCATCCCTGTCCATAAAATCCACCATCATACCTTTGATGCCCCATTTTTCAAACAACGCGAACGCGGTATCCAATTTCGGGTACAAGGCTTTCCAGTGAACCCAAAAACGTATACCTACACCTTTACTTTTTGCATAATCACAGATTTTTTGAATATTTAATCCTGGTCTTGGCTTGGTTATGTCTGTATTAGGACCGGGCTGGTAATCTATTCCATCATTCTGATACCATGCAACGCCCCTGTAACCTATTACCGTATGGTACTGTATGTTGTTCCTTGAACAAAAATCAATATAATATTTATTGAAATTGAAGTTAACACCAGGCTCAAAAGTAGTGTCGGGCATTATATCTCCATTCCACCAATGGAAACTTGCTTTACCAGGCTTTAACCAGGACAGGTCTTTTATCTTGCATGGCTCACTAAGGTTTGTAAGAATGTTTGACTCGATAAGTGCTCCAACCCGGTCGCTGATCATCATTACCCTCCACGGTGTATGATGGGGAAGTATCGCCTTTACCTTTATAATTTGTTGACCCGGCAATGGACTTAGCTGACTTGAAAGTATTCCATTATGTTTGATGAGAGACATTCCGGCATAGTCCAACAGGTTAGCTTCTGTAATACCCATATATATTTTACCCGGAAATTCGAAAAGGGCAGGCATATCCATTAATGTATCATTTTCAATATCTTTTAATGGCATAACGTTATAGCGGTGCTCATGTGAAGTAGTAAAATTTTCAAGAAAAGCTACTCTTGCAGTGGGATTTCCCACCATATTGAAATTGGTATTTTCATCTGTAAGTATATAATTGTTCCAATCCTTTTGCTCCGGAAACTCATAACGAAACGCAACACCGTCATTGAAAACACGAATCCTTAAATAGATCAGCCGCTTTTTACCATTGTGCTCCTGCATGGGAATACTGGCTTCTTTGTATTCGTCTTGCACTTTGCTTGTTTTCCCTTCAGGCAGTGTATAATCATCAATTCCATTGGAGGTAATAATATGGCCAACTTCAATACTGCTGCCAAAAGAATCGTCATCTAAAAAAGTAAGTCCGACAGTGCTGTGTTCTATTAAGTTTTTGTTTTTATACTTAACAGAATACTCCGGATGTCCGGACTCAAGCTTAAACAAAAAAGTTATTTGTCCACCGGGAGATGAAACGCTCACTTTATTCTGGGCATAGAGAATGATGGCCCAGCTAATAAAAAAAAGAGACATAATTGTTTTCTTCATTATCATATAGCAGCAATTTTGTGGCAATGTTAAAATAAAAAGTTACTCCTCATAGGTGAAATTAATAAGAAATGCATTTTATATATGTACAACCGGTACGACTCTGTTATCCCTTACCAAACTTGCATTACCGTTAACCTTTAGCTCATTGAAGTTTATACATCATATTGCATCCTTTCAACATACCATTCCTGATATCTTTTCATAGTTAAGTTATACTTTACATTTACATATTAATTTAAACAGCTTACACACATTAACTATCATTACACCATGTCACAAGAAAACAATACAGCTAAAAATAACAATAATGCCGAAAACAGTTCTATTAACCAGGAAGCTATGCTAAAATCCTCTCTTGATTTTACAAAAACCTGGACGGATCATTTCGCTGTGTTTATTATCCGGGTTTTCGGAAGCATTGGATTTCTTGCAAGTTGTATTATATTTTTTATCCTGTGGATAAGTTGGAACCTGAATTTTTTTAAGCCATTAAAATCGTTTGATACTTTTCCATTCTTTACACTTCAAATGGTTGTTTCCCTGTTTGCTATAGTTTTATCGGTATGTGTTTTAATAAATCAAAACCGCCAGGGCAGGATAGAAAAAATAAGACAGCAGATTGAGTTCGAGATCAATGTACGTGCTGAAGATGAAATTACAAAGATTTTAAATATGGTTCATGAGATACATCAGAAGATGGGCCTGGAAGATAAGCATGACGAAGATCTTGAAATAATGAAAGAACGCACTGATATTAAACAAATTCATCAGACACTTAATGACAAAGAATCCGAAAGAGAATCACTGCTCTATCCGCCGGAATAAATCGAAATAACCACTAATGCCGCGTAAGCGTAAAATTCCGTATCTATTGCTATTAGCAGTCACTCATCACACTTGCTGGTTTTATAAATTTATTTATGAGATGTGTATGCACAACATTATCTAACATTAAAATTGAATTTTCATTTATATTTGATTACCATGAAACACTGGTTTTGCATAAAAGTATCATGCTTTGTCAAATCTATTGGTGAATGTATCATAAGCATCTAAAGTGATTGCATTATCCTCTCATAATTCCTTTTAAAACAAGTCCTATATGAAAAGTCTTATACTTTCTAATTGCCTTAAAGCCAGTATATTTTATTGCAGCTTTATTAATATTTAAATTACTACTATCAATCCTGTTTCTGAGCAATACCCTGTAGGCTCTCCAGTTGCGATTAATGGCAAACTAAAAGTTACAGGAACCCAACTCACAAATGAATGCGGAAATAAAATAGTTAAGCTCGTTGAATCAAAAAATAAACGTACGAATGTCAGGGAGGATAGATGGCTATCAGCCGTCAGCTTTCAGCAATCAGGAGATCACTGCATTATAGGTTTCTACCTGATTGCTGAAAGCTGACGGCTGATAGCAAATCAATACATAATTTCATGCTTAAAATATTTTTTATTCAACCAGGATCTTTTTCACTTCAGCTCTTTCCTTCCGCCAGTTATATAATTTAAAAGCCTTTTCCTATAACCGTTAAAGATATTGTTTGATAACCTTTTGTGAGCAGCAACTTTCCCCTTTTGCAGTATCCGGCCATTAATATCGGATTTACTGACAGCTGATAGTTAACAGCTGATGGCTATTAATACCCGTTATAAAATCAAAGGCAATGCAAATAATATTGATCCTGCAAAAAAAATAACAGTTAAGATATGAACCTTCTTATTGCGTACGTTTAAAAAAATAAATTGTTCAATAGTTCTTCCAAACCAAAATATTGATAACCCTGTTAGGAAAAATCTGCCAAACCTGGTTTGAGTCAATTCATTAGTAAATGCAAAGCAAATAACTCCCACAAATACAAAAAAATAGATAAGCCGCAGATTAGCAATTTGAATAATTGCCTTGTTGGCAATTGTTAATTTCTTTAAATCATTTTTCCAATCGAATAGTTTCCAGAATAAAATATGAAAGATGGCAAATCCGAAAGAATACAGTCCGCATAAATAAATCAGTATTTTTTTTGATTCCATAATTATTACATTAAATCTGTTTTATTATAAGCAATTTTTTAAAGTTTTTATAATCTGGTTAATGGAATATCCTTAATCTCTATGTAAGGAATGAGCATACGCAGTTTTTCATCCCGTAACCATAAGTTATTTATAAAACAAACTTACTGTTAATAATTCTTTTTAAAAGACTGCGAATACGGCTTTATCACTGGGTGAATACGACATGGAATTAAAAGAATGTAGTCTGTATCATGTTAAGTATTTTTTAACCACTAAGGTAAACACCTGCGTTTCTCTCTGAAGTTAAAAATAAAATAGAGTTAGTGTTATATTCACACTAAATTGACGCCTTTGCTATCAAAGAACAATCAATACAAAATCTGACTAATGAAAAAACACAAACTGTCTTTTTTGTTGATACTAATTTTCAACATTTTTATACCCGTGATATCCAAAGGTCAATCTAGAATAAAAAATATACAGGCAGCCTTACCTGCCATTGATAAAGTATTTAAAGACTTTGCAGAGAAAAATCACGTTCCAGGAATTGTATATGGATTAGTGGTGGATGGAAAACTCATACACACAAGCAGTACAGGTTACGCAGACGTAGAAAAGAAGATCATGGCAAGTCCTCAATCATGCTTTCGTATTGCATCTATGACAAAAAGCTTCACGGCAATGGCTATACTACAACTGAGAGACCATGGAAAACTACAACTGGATGATCCTGCTTATATGTATATTCCTGAACTAAAAGATCAACGATATCCTTCAAGCGATGCTGCACCCATTACTATCCGGCACTTATTATCGCATGCTGCAGGTTTTCCCGAAGATAATCCCTGGGGCGACCGTCAATTGACTGTCTCAGATGAAGAAATGATAAAAATGATAAAGAAAGGAATTTCATTTTCCAATGTTCCCGGGATTGGTTATGAATACAGCAATATGGGCTTTGCTATGTTGGGATATATAATAAAAAAAGTTTCAGGACAATCTTATCAGAAATATATCAAAGATAATATCTGGGCTCCCTTGGGAATGACACATACTTATTGGGATTACAGTGATGTGCCTGCAAATGAATTAGCATACGGATACCGCTGGCTTAATGAAACCTGGGTAAAGCAACCGTTATTAAAAGATGGAGCATATGGTGCAATGGGTGGAATGATTACCTCGATGGAAGATTTCAGTAAATACGTTGTCTTTCATCTGTCTGTCTGGCCTCCAGGTAATGAAAAAGAAACCGGCCTAATAAATAAAAGTTCGGTCCGTGAAATGCAACATCCCTGGAATGTTCCATCTTTGAATGCTCAATATAAATATCCCGATGGACGAGCTTGTGCACTGGCCAGCGCTTATTGCTTTGGTTTAGGCTGGACGAAAGATTGCGATGGAAGGGTAAAAGTAGGCCATAGTGGCGGGTTACCAGGATTTGGCTCTGATTGGAAAATATTACCCGACTATGGCATAGGTATTATAACTTTTGCAAACCTGACATATGCATCCGCGGGCTATGTAAACATTCAAGCATTGGACACCCTCATTTCTCTCGCACAACTCCAGCCGCGGCTATTGCCTGTGTCTCCTATTCTAAATCAAAGAAAGAATGATTTGATTAAGTTATTACCTGACTGGAACAATGCAGCCGCCAGTGGCATTTTTGCTATAAATTTTTTTATGGATTATTTCCCTGATTCCCTAAAAAAGGAAGCTACGGCAATATTTGATAAAGCAGGTAAGATCATTAGCATTCATGAATTAATCGCAACTAATAATTTAAGAGGATCTTTTATTTTGCAAGGTGAAAAATTAAATATTGAAATAAGCTTTACGCTAACACCGGAGACTCCTGCGTTGATTCAGGAATATCATATAAAAGAAATGCAGAAGAACTAATACGTTCTTTTTTTACCACGGAGGGAAACGCCGGAGAAGAAGAAGAGGTTACACAGAGAACTCCTCTGTGTAACCTCTTCTTCTTCTCCGGCGTTTCCCTCCGCGGTTATATTCTTCCAACAAATAATTATAAACTGATTTTACAGCTCTTCATTATGCTGACTAAGATCCAGTCCTTGTTCTTCTTCCAGAGCTGTAACACGCAACGGACTGATAGCATTGGTAATCATCAGCAAAACATAAGAACCAATAAAAGCAAATGCCGATACCATTACAAGGGCCAGTAAATGAACAAGAAACAATTTTGTTTCACCAAAGTACAAGCCATTACCGGTAGTATTAGCTGCATTAACATTCTGGCTTGCAAATATGCCTGTTAATAACATTCCCATCATACCGCCAACACCATGACAGGGAAAAACGTCTAATGTATCATCAATGGTGGTTCGTGTACGCCAGATCACTACCAGGTTACTTACCACAGCAGCTGCTACACCAACAATAATGGAATGCGTTACACTAACATATCCTGCAGCAGGCGTGATGGCTACAAGCCCTACTACTGCACCAATACAAGCGCCCATAGCAGAAGGTTTTTTCCCGCGGAACATATCAAAGAATATCCAGGCCATTGCAGCAGCAGCAGAAGCTGTTGTGGTGGTTGCCAAAGCAGTAGCAGCAAGGGTTCCGGCGCCACCGGCAGAACCGGCATTAAAGCCGAACCATCCAAACCATAGCAACCCTGTACCCAGTATTACATAACTGATACGCGCAGGCTGTGCATGTTCCACTGCATTTCTTCTCTTTAGGAACATAGCAGAGGCAAGTGCCGCCCAACCGGCAGACATGTGTACCACGGTACCTCCGGCAAAATCAAGAACCCCTTTTTGAGCGAAAAATCCATTCGGATGCCAGGTGGCATGAGCAAGAGGACAATAAATAAAAACAGAAAATAAACAAAGAAAGATAATGTAAGAATTGAAGCGGATTCTCTCTGCAAAAGCACCTGTTATCAATGCCGGAGTAATAACCGCAAACTTCAACTGGAACATTGCGAATAATACTAATGGAATAGTTGGGGCTAACGGCCACACCGCATTGCCTACCATGCCCTTCATCATAAAAAATGTGGTAGGATTTCCAATAAATCCGCCTATGTCATCACCAAAAGCAAGACTAAATCCAAACATTACCCACAACACAGTAATAACTCCCATACACACAAGGCTCTGCAACATGGTTGATATTACATTCTTTTTCCTTACCATTCCTCCATAGAAATATGCAAGTCCGGGAGTCATTAAAAGTACAAGGGCGGTTGCTACCAGCAACCAGGCAGTGTCTCCCGTATCAATCTTGTTTTTTGGATCCGCAATTGGTTGTACAGAAGGATAGATTAATCCCAGAACTACTGCCAACACCAATAAGAAAAAAGGTAATCTTTTTTTCATTTTTCTTAAATTTTATATTAATTGATAAAAAAACTAATTAAAATGAAGTAAAATCCATCTTTTTCAGGGCGAGCAATAGAAATATTATTAAATATAAATTTTATTTATAATTAATAATAAGATTTAATAAGGAAATTTAATAAAAGTATTTAATGAAATTGATGGTGAATCTTTCCTACGTCTTGATATGGCTGGGTTTGAAATGAATTTCTGGTTTTAAGTTAAGCATGTAATTATGCATCGGATTGAAGTGCTATTTGGACGGCAGAAAGACAATTAATTATCTACAAATCCGGCAAATTGGTGAAGCAATAAACAAAAAAATAAATAAGTGCTTTTTCATGTAGAGCCTTTACATTAGTAATGTGATAACAATTCATAGATCGTAACAAAGTTGTAACCCTTATCTTTTAAAACAGATATAAGCGCTGGTAAATGCAGATAGAATTTATCTTTTCTTTTTGGATCGGTACCAATATGAATGAGCATTATAAAGCCTTTAAGACCGATAGCGCTTTTCTTTTCATAATCTATAACAGACTGCATGATTGTTTTGCTGTCAATATATTTAGCAGCCATTTCAGGATAGGTGTAATCTCCGTTACTTCTGGTTCCTGGGGTGAAGTTTACCAACTGTAAACCCAGCGCATTGGTCCATTGTGCAATGGAATCATTATACCATTCATACGGTGGCAGAAAATAACCCGCTTCATTTTTATCTATATTGAATTTTTTTAATTCCACGTAAGACTTCATCAGGTCGTCTTCAAACTGTTTATGAGTTACCAGTAAACTATCACGTTTATCCCAGTCGTTATACAGCAGGTGTTTATCTGAATGAGATCCCAGGTAATTACCGTTGATTTGTAATTTTTGAATGATGAGCTTGAAACTTTTATTACGATAAAAATTTCCGGTTAAAAAGAAGGAGCCTTTAATATGTTGTTTCTTTAAAGCATCAGCAATAAAATTACCACCGTCTGCAAATTCATCGCCAGTAAATACAAGGGCAATATTTTTTTTGGCAGTATCGCCTCTTATGATTGCGCCAGATGATTCAGTGAATGATTTATTTTGAAGTGCTTCCTGTTCTTGTCCTGCCAGTAAATAAACCAGTGAAGCGGTGCCATCCATGGTAGGTTCGTTCGTGCTATAGTCTCCTGCATCATCATGATATACTACCAGGTCCGACTGAAAGGCAGCGTATTTATCAGGGTTGTTTAATTTTAATCCAAGCATGCGTTTGTATATGCTACCGAATAATGGCCCGTCTACCAACCCGCCGTCCAGCGGGTAATGATATAAATAAGCTAAGGAAGAATGCGGGTACAAAGGAGTATCGCCATTACCCGGGAGTCCGTATACCATACATTTCCCCCAGGGGTTGCATCCGAATATCCAGTCTATACAGGCCTGCTCCAATTCAGCGTATTGCTTGTCACCACTGAGTTTGCGGTAGAGCGAACATTGAATGGCAAAGGATACGGTGAGATTATTGGAGCACCAAATGAATGGGATGCCTTTATAAAAAGCATTTGTATTAGCTTTGTTCCATACTCTTTCTATTCCTTCTTTATAATAGCTAATTAATTTTTTCCTGTTTTTAACATCGCTTTTTTTAGCCAGTTCATAATGTGCAAAATTATGAAAGGGATACCATTGATAATGTTTTGCTGTATCCGCACCCATCCAGGGAGTAACTTTTTCTTCAGTGCTATATCGAAGGGACTGATTAAAGTATTTTCTATCACCAGTTAGCTGGTATAACGCTGCCGATGCAAGCTCCATATCATCAACCCAGTTATCTTCTTCGTAGAAATAAGGCTCCCTGTTAGGGGCAGTCTGGCAAACACCCGGTTTATCAAGTCCTAACTGATAAGCAGCCAATGATTTATTTTTATACATGCCGGCCAATAACGGATTTTTATCCTGATAGATGGTGGCGGCCAAAGCAAAAGCGCTGGCAAACTTGCCTGCTGTTGATGCAACACCCGTTGAACGGTTCAGGTGTTTGCCCAGTCCCTGTGGCTTACCGGTTGCAAAATATACGGTGCGTCCATTACCTTTGCCATTTCCATAATCAACTGAATCTTTTGTAGGAAGGCGCATGCCTGCATGGTCGCGGTCATCAGCCAGTTGATTAAACATCCAGTCTTTGCGGGGATTCATTTTTATGAGCCAGTCTAGTCCCCATTTCGCTTCATCCAATACGTCTGGTAAATTATTATTTCCTTCTGATCCGTTCGCCTGATGTGTATCTGTAAATACCTTCGGGAAATCACGGTAGGCAGCTAACAAATGGTAGGTTGCATTAGCGGAAGTAGTAACATATTGCAGGTAATCGGTAGCATCATGCCATCCGCCTGATACATCAATATGTGTGTTATCGGGCATTGGCCCGTAAACAGTATAACCGTCTTTCGTATGACAGGAATCTTTTAGATATGGATTGTATCCACTGCGTTGCTGGCGCATATATCTCAATGTAAAATCAGCAGTGCCGGTGTATATATCATCGGCAATTTTAAAAACCGGTGAAACAGTTTCACCGCATTTAATATAATAGCTTCCGGCTTTTTTTAAATTTTTGAAAGCTAAACGTGCAGATTGAACGAAAGGTCCATAAGTACCATAAGGCTTACTCGCGGTACCTGTATAAACAACTTCATTGGTTCTTGCGTCTACTACGTTGAACTTATCAATGGTTATGGCAGTTTTGCTTACCCAAACGGCTACTTTAATACCTGGCGGAAGGTACCCCAGCTGATTGACCCTGATCCAAGATGATACCGTATCCTGGCTTTTGAGGTTTGCTGTGTAAAGTATCAGAAAAAATAACAATAGAAATTTTGTAAGAAAATTCATATACATGTTGTTATAAATTATTTAGAACCCCCGCGTTGAAATCTATCCTCAACGGTTTTGATCCGAATTCCGAAGTACAAACTGCTTACTTCTTACACTTCAAACCTAGACTTCGAAAGCAAGTCTTGAACAGACCGTCCCTTGATGACACACTTTCGAAGCCTGCCAGAGTAGGATGAGAGGTTGCCATTCAAGACTTCGGAAGTCAACGATTGTTTTTATAAGTCTTAACTGAAAACGCACCGGCAGCTCGTACTCAAAACTTTCCAATGCTGCTTTTAATTTTATAGCAGCATTCATCAAAAACTTCGAAAGTTTCAACTGATTTATTGTTGGTATGTATTTAAAAAATCAACTAACTTCATTTTAATTATTGTAAAGTTATTACCATATAACTTGGAAAATTCGATATTCATAAAACCTTATAATTAAAACGATTACTAATGCTGCAAAATCTTATATTTTCAATACCCCAAAGTTTGGACGTTATTGCGACTAACTGATTTGCTCAATTTAAAAAGTAGCAAATTAATATTTATCATTTACCGTACCCTCGCTTTCATGTTATGTACCTATCACTTTCAATAAGTCTTTAAAAACTTGTTGAAAAATGTAGTGTCGTGTCAACCATAAAATGTCGTATGAATTGCTATCAGCCGTCTGCTATTAGCCATCAGGAGAACAATACCTGACAAGTTTATCCTCTTGATAGCTGAAGGCTGACTGCTGATAGCAATTTATTAGATAGTATCTGACAAATAAATAATTAATGAAAAGACAACGGGCGCCATAGATTATACCGATATTTCCTCAGGCATAAATGCTCCAGACAAATATTAACTGGTTGCATTTATAAACCTGTTGCAACAAACAGAAAAACTATATTGCTTATCATGAAATAATTCATATGAAAATTCTTATTCAAACTAAATACATACAGCATATAAAACTGCTACAGTTAAAACACATAAAAAGTATTACGGCTTTTAATCCTTTGGTAAAGATCTGCCTATTACTTTTTATGTTAAACCTTACTACCGCTGCATTTGCTGCTACTCCTATAAGTGGGGTTGTTACAGATAACCAGGGCATGCCGCTTTCAGGGGTAACGGTAACCCTTAAGGGAAGTAAAACAGCTACCACCACCAATGTAGAAGGAAAATTTAACCTTAATATTCCTAACCAGGGCATTCTGGTTTTTTCTTATGTTGGTTATACTATACAAGAAATCGCGTCCAATAATAAAACGGTAATCACTATTAAGTTGATGCAGGATAGCAAGACGTTAAATGATGTGGTTGTTATTGGATATGGAACTCAGAAAAGACTGGCAGTCACCGGTGCTGTTTCATCTATTAAAGGCGATCAGATCGCTGAAACTCCTGTTGCCAATATCTCGAACTCTATAGCCGGAAAAGTTGCTGGAGTAAGCATGCGCCCTAACGGCGGCCAACCTGGTTCGGATGCACCGGATATTCATGTACGAGGCATTGGGACCACCGGCAATAATAAACCATTAGTAGTGGTAGATGGTGTTATAAGAAACAACATCAACCAGATAGACCCCAGTAACATAGAAACAGTTTCTGTTTTAAAAGATGCGGCAGCAGTGGCGCCTTACGGTTTGGGTGGTGCCAATGGTGTAATATTAATTACAACAAAAAGAGGAAAAACAGGCGAACCAACATTATCGCTCGATTCATATTATGGCACACAAACACCTACTTACTATCCCAGCCTGCTCAGTGCGCAGGATTATATGAGATTAAAAGATGAAGCTTATCTAAATGAAAATCCCACAGGTACTAATTTACCTTATGCAAAGGACCTGATTGATAATTATATTTCATTAAATGCAAAGGATCCTGATAAATATCCTATCAGCAATACCAAAAACCTGGTAAAGATGCAGGCACCCATGCAAAACTATAATGTGCAGCTAAGCGGCGGAACTTCTAAAGTGAAATATTACATGGGCCTGGGATACTTTAAACAGGCGGGCATGTTCGACCCGGTAAATTATAACCGCTATAATTACAATATGAATATCGAGGCACAGGCAACGGCTACAACCACCGTATCTCTATCTTTACTCGGTTCCATCGAACGAACAAACACTGTAGATCCTTCTGTTTCCGCCCAACGACTTTTTAGAAATGGATTTAAATTTATCCCAATTCAAAGTTTGTATTACAGCAACGGGCTCTGGGGAGAATTCGCCGGCAACTCACCGATTGGAATTTTAAAGGCTGGTTATGCCCGTAGGGATAATACTACGTTATTAACAACGCTTGCCATAGAGCAAAAATTACCATTTATAAAAGGACTTAGCTTAAAAGGAACTTTTAGTTATGATCCTAACCAAGTAACTAATAAAAACTGGCACACACCGTTTTATTATTATACGCAGAATACTGCTGTTACTCCTTATGTTTATCAAAGAGCCATTTCAACATCAGAAGGAGGAGCCGCCGCTTACACCTGGCTAGGCCAGGACTATACAAAAAACCAGACATTCACTTACCAGGGTTACCTGAACTACCATAATAGCTTCGGCAAACACGATATCACTGGATTGGTTGTGGCCGAAGCCCGAAACAATACCTATGAAACATTTTTCGCACGCCGTAATAATTTTGCAATCAATATTGATGAGCTAAGTTTAGGAAGCTCTAATAAAAATGATTTTGATAACAGCGGAACATCTTCTACAGGTAGCCAGATTGGCTATGTTTACAGGATAGGGTATAATTATGATAACAGGTTTTTATTGGAAGCCTCAGGCCGCTATGACGGACACTACTATTTTGCACCCGGTAAAAGATGGGGTTACTTTCCTGCATTCTCCGCAGGCTGGGTGTTATCGCAGGAAAAATTTTTACAAGGAGTTTCGTATGTTGACAATTTAAAGATAAGAGCATCATGGGGTAAATCAGGAAATCTTACCGGCACCGCGTTTCAATATTTAAACGGGTATAATCTTTATGGCAATGCTTATGCTTTTGGCCTGGGCAGTATGGTGCAGGGATCTTTCATTCCCCGCGAATCAAATCCTAATATCACCTGGGAGGTTGCAACAAAAACCGACATAGGTATGGAAGCCAGTTTTTGGAAAGGTTTATTAACAGTGGAAGCAGACTACTTTCATGAAAACAGGGAAGGCATGTTATTAGCACCGGCCATTACCGTACCTGTTGAATATGGGTTATCTCTCGCTGATCAGAATGCCGGTATCATGCAAAGCGGTGGTATTGAGTTCAGCATAGGAAGCAATCATCAGTTTAAGAATGGTCTTAGAGCAGGCATCAACGCCAACTTCAGTTATGCCACCAACAAAATGATACAGATATTTGAAACTGCTGCAACCCGCAATAATCCTAATCGAAGCCGCACCGGCCGGCCTTTTGGTACCCCATTCGGTTATCATGCTCTTGGATTATTCAGCACCGCTGATGATAAAAATAGCGATGGCATAATCAATGCAGCAGATGGATATAATATCACCCAGTTTGGTGTGCTGCATCCGGGCGATATCAGGTATGCTGATATTGGCGGAGCAGACGGCAAACCGGATGGCAAAATAAATGCCTTTGATGAAACTGTGATTGGAAAACCGGTTTACAATTTAATTACTTATGGCATTACGCCCACTGCATCCTGGAAAGGTTTTGACCTGTCTTTGTTCTTCGAAGGTTCAGCGTTAACGAGTCTTGATATCAGGCAATTCCAAACCATCCCATTCAACAATAACAACAGTAACTCCACTTACGAATACTATAATAATCACTGGACACCCACAACACAGAATGCCAGGTATCCCAGGGTAACACAGGCTCCTTATGCAAACAATACACAAGCCTCGGATTTCTGGATGTCGAACATGGCATTTATAAGATTAAAAAATGCAAACTTTGGATATACCATCCCAAAATCAGCTACGCATTTTTTAAGGATACAGGCTATAAGAGTATACGTTTCAGGGCAGAACATCCTGACCTTTAGCAATATAAAATTTATGGATCCGGAAGTGGGTTATACAGATCGTGAGATCGCTTACCCTAATCAAAAAATCTATGTTGCCGGCCTTAATGTAACCTTCTAATTTTTTAATTTGATAATAAAGCTGTCATGAACAATATAAATAAACTTTTAATAAAAGTATGTTTGGCACTAGTGCTTGTAACTATTTTTTCTTGCAAGAAAGATTTTCTTGATAATACTGAAAAAACAAGATTAACCGATGCAACACAATGGCAATCGGAAGGCAACGCTGATATTTTTCTTAATGATATCTATAATGATCTCTCCAACAAATGGAACTCACCTGATAACCTGGATAACTTTACCGATGATAATGATGCAGGTTTCTACTGGCAGAGTTACAGTTGGAAACAAGGCATCGTTGACCCTACCGTAAACGGTGGTACACCTATGGGTAATACAGACAACCAGGTTAACTATGCCAACTGGACATCAGGTTTTTTAAAAATTAGAGAATGCAACCTGTTCATCCAAAAACTAAAAGAGAACGCTAAAAACTTTTCAGCAACTTACCTGAAAAAAAGAATTGATGAAGCGCGTTTTCTAAGAGCTTATTTCTATAGTGAGTTATTTATGCATCTGGGCGGACTGCCGATTACACTGGAGGTTTTAGATAGAAGTACCATGGACAGTTCGCAAATTTACAAAGCTCGAAATACTTTCGAGGAGACTTTTAATTTTATAATTAGCCAGCTGGATTCAGTTGTTAATAATAACGCGCTAGCTATAAAATATAAAAATGGTGATAACGATGCTGGCAGGGCTACCTTAGGCGCAGCAACGGCATTAAAAGGATGGTTATCATTATACGTTGCAAGTCCTGCTTTTAATGCGCCTACGCCTGCTGCCGGTAACGACCCTAATAAAGTTGCAGGCTTTGGAAATTTCGATGCTTCAAGATGGGCAAAAGCCGCAGCTGCAAATAAAAAATTTATAGATACTTATGGCGGCATCTATAACCTGTTCCCTGATTTGAATGCATTATGGTGGGAGAAGAATGAATACAATTCCGAGATAATATGGGACAGGCAGGTAGTACCGGTAATAATGGGTTCGAATTATGAACAATACGGTGGCCCGGTTTGGATAAATGGCGTTTATTATACCTGGGGCAATTATGATCCTACGCAGGAACTGGTAGACCAGTTTATGATGGCAAATGGAAAACCAATAAGCGACCCTGCTTCGGGCTATGACCCACAGAATCCGTATGTTGGCCGTGAAAAAAGATTTTATGATTTTATCGTTTATGATGGAGCGCCCTACAAGCAAGACTGGATGGATAAAACCGATACCATTTATATGCGCATAGATAAAGTTCATCCATCAAAAAATCAGCTTGACTTTGGCACCGATGACGTTGGTAATACAGGGTATTATTTTAAAAAGAAGATCAATCCGTTACAGCCGCGTGGCGGTGCTTCAAGCGGTGAAAACTATGTGTATTACCGTTATGCTGAAGTGTTGCTAAACTATGCGGAAGCACAAAATGAAGCAGTGGGGCCGGACGCTACGGTTTATGCTGTTATTAATCAAATAAGGAAGCGATCCAATTTGCCTGATCTTACAACAAGTCTTAGCCAGGCAGCTATGCGTACAGCTATTTATAATGAGCGGAGGGTGGAGCTTTGTTTTGAGGCAAAACGTTTTTATGATATTATCCGTTGGAAAACCGCGCAGGATGTGATGAATAAAGATTTGCACGGAATGATGATTACCAATTCTTCCCCTGCTGATAACAGCGGCAGATGGGTGTACCAGGTTATCGGTCTTAACCATCCGCATGTGTTCACTCAAAAGATGTATTTGAACCCAATTCCGCAAACCGTTATTGACCGGAATAAAAAGATTGTGCAGAACCCGGGTTATTAGTGTTGAATTAAGAATTAAATGATGTATTAAATATTGTAAGTGTTTCCTATAACCACGGAGTAAAACCAGAGTATAAGAAGAGGTTACACAGAGGACGCCTCTGTGTAACCTCTTCTTATACTCTGGCTGTTTCCTCTGTGGTTCAAAAAAAAGCCTTATCATTACGGATCGTTTTCTCTGGACTCCTAAAAGCCGGCACTTAAAATAATCAACCATTCTCATGAACAAAAGAACCTTTCTTAAGTTATCTTCAACGCTTATGGCAGCACCATTAATTTCACCGCTGACAATAATGGCGCAAGAGAAACCATTAAAAAATTGGTCAGGCAATTTAGAGTACAGCACTCATCATGTTACTTATCCCAAATCGGTAACAGAGGTACAGGAGCTGGTAAAGAAAACGGGCAGGTTAAAAGTATTAGGAACACGTCATTGCTTTAATACCATTGCCGATAGTAAGGATCTTCTGCTCAGCACGAAAAATCTAAATAAAATAATATCGCTGGATACCAAAGCGCACACTGTAACGGTGGAAGCAGGCATTAAATATGGGGAGCTTTGTCCTTACCTTGACGGACATGGGTATGCGCTGCATAATCTCGCTTCCTTACCGCATATTTCGGTGGCAGGTGCCTGCGCTACTGCAACGCATGGATCTGGTGTAGCCAATAAAAACCTGTCTTCCGTAGTTGCCGGTTTAGAAATGGTAACTGCGGATGGCGGCCTGCATACGTTATCGAGGGCTGATGGAGATAGTTTTAATGCCGCTGTTGTTGGACTTGGCTCATTAGGTGTTGTTACAAAAGTTACACTCGATCTTAAGCCTGCGTATAAGATGCGTCAATATGTTTTTGAAAAGATGCCTATGTCGCAGGTAAAGGAGCATTTTGAAAAGATCCTTTCTGCAGGTTATAGTGTAAGCCTGTTTACCGACTGGCAAACCGATTATATCAATGAAGTGTGGATAAAAAGTCTTGAAAATGAGCGTACCGATTTTACATCGCAACAAAATTTTTATGGCGCAAAGGCTGCTACCAAAAACATGCATCCGATAGCAGCGCTTTCGGCAGAAAATTGTACGGAGCAGATGGGCGTTGCCGGTAATTGGTATGAGCGGCTTCCACATTTTAAAATGGGTTTTACGCCAAGCAGTGGTGTAGAATTACAATCTGAATATTTTATACCGCATCACAATGCAATGGATGCAATTCTTGCCGTATCCCGATTAAGCAAGGACATCGGGCCACATCTTTTTATTTCAGAGATACGCACAATCAATGCTGATGATCTCTGGATGAGTCCCTGCTATAAGCAATCCTGCGTAACCATTCATTTTACCTGGAAACAAGACTGGCCTGCTGTAAGCAAGTTGTTACCGAGAATAGAAAAAGAATTGGCGCCTTTTAATGCTCGTCCGCACTGGGGAAAATTGTTTACCATGTCACCAGAGGTTTTGCATAAGCGTTATGAAAAGCTGCCGGAATTTAAAAAAATGATTGCTCAGTATGATCCCAAGGGAAAGTTCAGGAATGAGTTTTTGAACAGGAATATTTACAGCATTTAAATCCCACTAGCTACCAAGGCACTAAGACACGAAGAGGCATAAAGAAAAAAAAACTTTTGTGCCCTTTTTGGGCAATGTCATACAGAAAAGTATTTTGGAGCTGACTAATAATAGGAACGACCTGTGAGGTTTCTTAAAACCTCACAGGTCTTGAATGAGGACGCAGCATCCATCCCAGACCTGTGAGGTCTTAAGAGACCTCACAGGTCGTTCTCTCATTAGGATTAGCCATTGTCCTTCCTCTCTTAGTGCCTTCGTGGCCTTTGTCTTACCCCTCACCGTCTATCGCCTGCAGCAACGCTTTTATATAACCATAAGCAAAAGCAAAAGCTTCATTACTGCTTCCCGGCGCAGGGTGGTGCGGTACATGATCCGGCATCACCAGGTATGGATAATCCACATCTCTTAAAACTTTAAGCACCTGGTAAAAATCCATATCTCCATTATCAGGATATACTTCCTGAAAATTATCCCAGCCGCCTTTGATATTGCGTAAATGAATATTGAAAATCTGTTTGCGTTCACCCACCCATTTGATGATAGGAAGGATTTCCGTCTTAGGATCTTTCAATCCCTCAGCAGTAGAACCCAGGCAGAGATTGAACCCATGGTATGGACTTTTGTAAAGCTGCGCGAAGCGTTTGATACCTGCAAAAACATCCGGACTGTTCCATCTTGTAATACCACGGTAACCACCATGCGTAGGTGGATCAGCAATATGATTCGCCAACCTGACCTTATACTCTTCAGCTACAGGCAACAGCCTGTCAAGAAGATACGTGATACGCTCATACATCATATCGATGGAAACATCGCCTGCAATGGTTTTAGGTTCATTTTTTTTAATCGCTTCCGCATAATTCCATGTAGTGTATGATGCATTGCCACGCTTTGGATCAATCGTTTGCCCATTACGTAAGATCGGCAGAATGATCGTATTATAATTCAGGCAATGCACCCCTGTTTTTCCCGCAACCGAAATCATTTGCTGCATCATTTCAATTTCCCTGTCACGTTCCGGGCTTTTACCAAGCATAACGTTGGGAACACTTACCTCATCTATTCCTACTGAAGTCATAGGAAGATGGTAAGCGTCCAGGCTTATACCGTATTTCTCACAGGCTTCTTTCTTTGCAAGGGAATCCTGCAGATCCCATCCTTTTCCCTTTATTTCTTTTGGTGCACCACCGTCAAGATTATACACCCCATGCCTGGCTTTGAATTCAAGGTTTTCCTTTGTAGTGCCTCCGGACTGACAGCCGACTTTCATGAGCAGCTTTTTTTTAGGCGCAGTAATAGTTGCGGCCAGTGTTTGTACACCACCAAAAGCAGCACCACCCATTGTACTTGCCAGAACAGCTACTCCCAGAGAACCTGCTGTAAGATTTTTTACAAAGCACCTTCTTTGCATTTTTTTAAGATACTTTTCTTCCTGATTATTTGTGTCCATCTTGTATTTATTATTAATTATAAATAAATTATCAGCATCGGGTCATCCTAGTATTATAATCATATCGTTATTAAATAAGCGGAAAAATTTTTGCAGCGACCATGATAACAACAAGCCCGGTGATACCCATTATAACATTCATGGGAGAAAAAGTTTTCATGGCTTCTTTTTCAGTTAAGTTGCTCATTTTACATACGATCCAGAAACCGGCATCATTCATCCAGGGTACTAACTTCGACCCACAACCGATGGCCAATCCCAGGTAAAGATGATGGTATTGCAAATGCCCGCTGTTTGCCATACCAGCTAATATTCCGGAGGTAGTGATCAATGCAACGGTAGCGGAACCTTGCGCTGTACGGATAATGGCGGCGATGATAAATGCCATTGGTATCAGTGCCATCTGGTATTCTTTTGTCATTTCAGTGATCCGTGCACTGATACCTGTTTGCTGCAATATGCCTCCGAAAGCGCCACCAGCAGCGGTTATTAAAACAATCGCACCTCCGCTCATCAATGCTGCCTGCACAAAACTTGTCATACTTTCGGTACGGTCCTTTTTATGTTTGGCCAATAGGCTCAAAGCCACTAATCCGGCAATTATTAAAGCGGTATTTTTATCTCCAAGGAAATGCACGATGCCCGCCATCAAACTTTGAAAGGAAGAATATGACTTTATTCCACCGGAAGTTGAAATAGAAGTAAGAAAAGTATCGGCACAAATTAAAACAAGCGGTATTAAAACGGGAAGCAATGAATACCCAAGGCCAGGAAGCTGGGACGCTTCTTTATCAGAATTAATTTTGATGTCTTCAATACGTGCATCCAGTGAATCGCGTAAAGGCACGGTCCATTTGCGATTGGCCCATAGAGCGAATAAGTAGCCTGATGCGCTTGTAATGATACCCAATATTATACCAGCCACTATCATCATCCCTATAGGTATCTGCATGGCACTAACCAGGAACAAAGGCCCCGGCGCGGGTGGAACCAATGAATTGGCCATTACTGCTCCTGCAATAATCGATAGCACCAGTAATAAATAGTTTTTACCAATACGCATTGACATCGCTTTAGCCAGCGGCATCATCAAAAAAATAACAGTATCAAAAAACACCGGAATGCCGATAAAAAAACTGCTGGCTAAAAATGCTACCGGCGCTTTATTCATTCCTGTGGCTTTTAACAGGGAGCGTACAATTCTTTCTGCCGCGCCGCTTTCAAGCATACACTTGCCAATGATAGCGGCCATGGCTATAAGGATACCAATCTTAGCGGCGGTATTACCAAATTCAACGGCTACCCGCTCCCCGATAGTTTTCTTCGACAATTGCAAAGCCGCTGCAGGTGTAGAACCTTTGCTTATCGCGAACTGCTCGATAGCACTGCCTGGCGTCATAAGAGCTACCACAAAGGCGGCCAATAACAAGGCAAGAAAAGGATGCATTTTAAGTCCGATTATACCGCCTATTACTATTATTACACCAACGAAAAGTATTAATATGGGATCAGACATTTTTAATTGTTAATGGTTAATTGTTAATTGTTAGTGCCGATCAGAAAACTTATAATAGAAGCAGCGGTTTTTTAGGGAGAGGAGATAGTATTACAATTTAAAAAGGAATTTTTGCAGGAGGGCACATTAGTTATAAGTATTTTCATATGTATTTAATTATAATAGTAAATAATATTACTGTTTTTTGTTTGAATTCTTTGATTCGAAGAAACTGTAAAGTAATTAAAGATATTTGTTTCAATGAAACCTTGGCAGATATCAGCACTTAAACTGGCACTCAAAACTATAATTTCCAAACTGCTTTAGGAAACATTGATTAGAGTGAGATAGATTTAGTTAATTCCTTACTAAGTCGCCGCAAACCAGGTATTGTTTGGTATCACTAACTACTACATACTACCAGCCATATTAGAAGGTTGATTAGAACTAAGTATTAATTAACTCACTTGCATAGGATTAACAATATTGTAGTTTCTTTTTACTGCTATTCCTAAAGATGAATAGTTATTACTATGGATAATTATAAACCAACCTATTCGAATGGGTTTAGGTATTAAAACAGCTTTAGATGGAAATTATCCCATTAGATGTAACGCCACCCATAACTACAGTCATTATAACTGACGGTGCCGTGCTTTGAACAGTGTTTCGCATATAAAAATTCTTTGCGCCAGTTTACGTTAAATATGAGACTCAGTTAAAAGTAAATCAAGATTGCTCCACTAATAAATGCAGAACAATGCCACTATAGGCCATTGTCCCGATTGGTGAAAGCCGGCAAAAAAACAGTATTATAGATGTATTGCCGCAACAAACAATTTGCAAAAGCTAATGTTAGTAGCTTGATTTTCAATAACAATTTTTTTTGAGTACTTTCGGAGAATACCTGTAATACAAACGTTGTACGCCATAATACAAAGACACAAACATTTCAGATATGCCAGATTGGTTTGAAGAACTTCCAGAACAATGTCCACCTAAAGATGCGTTTAGTCCAAATGGTCAAACATTTTACAGACTTGTAAATCGACAACCCGTAACCTCAGAAGATTTTATTTCTCAGCAGGCAGAATTCCCCTGGAAGCAATTTTTAAATATTGATAATTGTATAATAAAAGCGGTTTCAATTTTCTTGGAAAAAGAAGATTGCGAAAAGATGCTAAAGTTTCCAAGACATAAGACCAAAAGTGTCTATGCTTTGACATTAAATGAACATGATGGAGTTGTAAAGCAAACTTTCAAACCGAGCCATCATTCATGGTGGAGAACATCTAATTTTGAACTGGAAGCAATCTAATGCAAAAGATCCTGAACATATCTCAAATATTGGTTTACTACGACATGCCAGAGCTGTTTATAGCCACAGATGAAGTGGACACCAGTTTTATATGTTTACTGGTAGATTTAAATGACAATGTACCAAACTACATCGCTACAGCTGTTTCGTCAAACAGACTTAGTAGCTTTATAAAAGGACAAGTTGAATTGAGAAAAATTTTGTCCCAGCCCGAAACCAAGGAATGGTACATTTTTATTATAGACAATGAACAGATTTTTGCAAGCAGGGCAGACTATGACATTATTCCTAAGCAGTTTTTGCCAGAAAAGGGATTTTATTTGAACAATGAAATCATCGACAATAGTTCAATTGTTCAAGAAGTTGTAGAAAAAGATAATGCTGTTATTCATCTTGCACTTTCAGATGATAAAGACGAGTACAGTATAGATGCAGACGACCTTGGTGATGTAATAAAGCTATATTCAATTATGCTTGAAAATTCCTACAAGAAGGGATTAATTGAACATAAATCAAAAGATAAGAAAGCTCTGATAGTTCCAATTAATTATAAACTTAGGGCTTTTGCCGCATCAAGAGCTTCATTCAATATTCATTTATATTCTCAATCTCAGAAAGACTTGTTTGGAAATTGCATGATTGAATTTGGCCTTGAAAAAATTGACCAAATTCTCACTGATTATGCAAATGACGAAGAGTTAATTAATTCATTGAAAAGTTTGAAAGGACATGCAGTAAGTAGCTTTAAAAAGATTTTGAAGAAAATCATAGATGAAAAACTAAAACTGAAACACAAATGGTTTGCGCCTAATCAAAAAGAAGTACATTATCACATTGTAGACACAGACAAGGCCCGGAAAATTTATGACATATTAAATCTATCTGAAGAATTAACCGAGGAAATAAAAGAACTTATAGGAGTTTTTGTTCAAGCCGATGTTGAAAGAGGAACATGGAGAATTAAGACACTTGATGAAGGCAAAGAATTCAGCGGGGAAGCAAATCCTCAGGAATTAAGAGGAATAACACTTGACACAATTACGTACAAATTAATCTGCCAAGAAATTATAGAAGAATTCAAAGTGACTGAAAAAGAGAAAACGAAGTATATCTTCAAATCTGTTGAAAAGCTGGACCAATAATTACGGCGTACAACAAATGCATTTTAAAAATTAGGGCTGACTCAAGGGTTCATTTAGCATTTGATCTATATTGAACAGTTGTTCCAGCGTGAGAATAGATAGGGGCATTTAAAATAGACTTGATCGACAGAACAATGATCGGCAGTTGTAAGCCAGGCGGACGAATATAAAATGCCCTAACTTCTAAAATGCAGCCACGTTAGCCGCCATGTTGCAGCGACAATCAGCCAATGCAGGTTCTTCAATCGGCGTTATACCTCAGTTCATCAACAGGCTGACAAAGCAAATTTTTATTAGCCTCACATGTTTGTACTTTGATAATGGGACAAGTGCCGAGCAAAAAAATTTGCTTAGCTCATGGTAACCATTGAGGGGTGACGAGCTGAAATGGGTTGTGCCTATATCTTCCCTGACCAAGTCTAAAAACATTGAACTCTTCAGGGTAATATATACGTTTCCTTCAGCCTACTTCAAATTTGACAGGTGATATGTGTTCAAATCGCCTATTATTTAATTTTTCTTCACTAAAAAAACTGATATAATTTATAGTAAATTTACCTTAATGCAGATATTGGCAGTATAATAATATATTCAACGTATGACAACTTCTTCCAATTCATTTTCCGGAGGTTTGAGCATGAGTGAGGAGGCGATTCGGTGCCCTAAGTGCAACGGGGTGATGGTGCAGGGGTGGATTAGCGACATGAAGGGGGCGAAGTTTTGTTGCGTCAGCAACTGGGTCGAGGGAGCACCGGGTAAGCCCAGCTGGTTTGGTTCGAGTGTTCCGGCTCCAGCGGAAAAGTGCATTCCAGTGGGTACCTTCCGCTGTTCGGTGTGTGGTTTCCTGGAGTCGTATGCACACCCGGAATTTGCTGCCAAGTGACCAAGCTTGCAGACCTAAAGCGAACCTGCCGAACTGCGTGCTGGATAACCACAGCACATCTGAACACGGACCGGCAGCCTGACTAAGCACACACTACTACAAATTTGGACGATCTGATAAAGATGTAGGAAACCTTCATAGACTCTGAAGGCGGCTAACATTCGGTTTACTGCTATGCTGGCTGACGGAAGTGTAATTAGCTTATGTGCTACTATCATCTACTATCCGGCAGACTAATTCTATTGAGCTTTAGTTGTTAACTTCATTATTAGTTTTTCAATCCGCTGCGGCTATGGGCTTTGACATAATAAAATACCAGCACGGCAGTAAGCCGTTCACGTTGCCTGCAAGCCTATCGAAAAACGTATTAATTCTTAAAAGAAATGAAAAATAATTTTTTTTGCTTTTTGTTCAAGAGAAAATATGTAGACTTTGGACATAATGTAAAAATCGTTTTCAAACTACTTAATGGAAAGACTCAACGTTTTATTCTTTAGGACGTTCGTAGCAAATATGTAAGTGAAAAATTTTTTGACGATTTGTTTTGATAAATTTTTAAAAACTTAATTAATAGCAAAATGAATGTTAGACGGTTTACAAAACAAAAATTATATTTAATAGCAACAATAATTGGAGTAACCCTCATTTTACTGGGCACATATTTATTCATTGATGCTTGTCAGCAAAATGACAATTTTAGAATATTCATGCGAGGAATCTTACTCATTTTTTGGACAGTATACACAAAAATCTTCGCTGTTCTCTACAGAAAGGAAACCCGGTCAAGTTCAAGTTGAAAAGCCTGCAGGCAACAAAAGTATTGCCAATAGTGGGGCGGGACGTTGGAGCAATCAGCTGCATATCGCTCTTTGGCTTTTGTTCGGGCTGGACGTTAGTAATTTGGCTTTCTGTTTTTAACTTTCATCTTTAAATCAAAACCCGGCAGTGGTTTTCCCGGCGGAGGGAATTCTATTTCCCCACCATCGGCAATACTTAACGTTATGTGCAACCCTTCGGCACCATTTCCTCTTTTTTAAAATCCCGACTGTGCAGCAGCAATAATTTCCCCATCCTGCTTTTGCTGGATAAAGCCAACAAGCATTAACAGCGTATTGCCCGCTTGCAAGATTTGATATTTTATAACCGGCTTGTTTCTTCTGCAGGAATGAATTTCAGGGAGATGGAATTAAAATGCCTTGTGTTTTTAGCTATAAATCTTTCGCCTTTAAAAACATGGGCTAAATGACCATCGCTGTATATTCCGTTGATGGTACCCCCTCATTCCGGTGATGGTAACCCCCCTATCAGAGAGACCAAAAAGTGAAAGAGCTTTTCGTGTATTTTAAAGATACAATTTGCGATGCTTTTTTGTGTTTATTTCTTTTTTCTTCTCGACTC
>JAABUN010003006.1_pt1 | contig 27527 bp, 27 predicted proteins | sample 5559311 | NCBI WGS metagenome assembly JAABUN01 (sample SAMN10711877, study PRJNA513370) | rock metagenome | isolation source: Antarctica rocks | place: Antarctica: Victoria Land, Siegfried Peak sud
TCCGCAGCCTCGACAGCAACCGGACCCGTTCCGCGGCAGCAGCGACCAGCGTGAGCGCCACCGCGAGCGCACTCATCAGTGCTGCCAGCACCGCGACGTAGGCGAACGAGCCGAGCGTGCCCCGCACCATCGGCTGCTCGGAGATCCGTTCCTGGGCGTCGGCCCGAGTGAGCAGCGGCGACCCCGTGGCCAGGGCCGCGCGCAGGCCCTCCTCGACGGCTTCCGCACGCCCGGGCGTGGTGGCTGTCTCCTCCGCCAGGTCGACGAGGACGAGGCGGGGCAGCGGGGCGTCGTAGCCCATCGCCTCCAGCGCCTCCGGGTTCGCGAGCACCCAGTCCTTGCTGCTGGACAGGGACACCAGGCGGTCCGCCGTCCCCACCACCACGCCCTCGACCCGGTCGCGACCGTTGCCCCGCTCCAGCGTCAGCTCCTCACCGACCGTCCCGATGCTCGAGGAGACGACGACAGGCAGCCGGTCGCCGGAGCCTGGGACCTCGTCCAGCGCGGTGGGCAGCCTCGCAGCACCGGGGACCACTCCCTGGACGCGGTTCAGCTCCCCCGCCGTGGCGGCGATCAGGTCGACACGTCCTTCTCGGGTGCTGGAGGCGACGTCGGCCTGGGAGAACGACACCGCAGCCAGACCGGCGACGCCCTCGACTCGGGCGGCGGCGGTGAGCTCCTCGTCGGTGAACCCCAGCGCCGTCAGCCGCCCGTCGGCGCCGACCTGCTGCCACGCCGCCGTCCGCACCCCGTGCTGGGAGGTCCCGGTCACGACCACCCCGACGACGCACGTCGACATCGCCAGCACCACCACGAGGACCGGCAGCGTCCCCGCCACCTGGTCCCGGCCCGCGCGCGCCGCACCGAGGAAGGTCACGGCACCCGCGCCGCGGCCGGTGACGGCTGCCAACCAGCGCAAGGGCAGCGGCGCGAGCCGGGCCACCAGCACAGCGGCCGCGAGCGCCAGCAGCAGCGGCGCCGCGGCCACGAGCGGGTCGGCACCGGGCGTGAGGGCCGCAGGGTCGACCACCCCGTTGCGGGACGGTGCCGGTGCCACGAGCCCCCGGCTGCGCAGGGTGAGGACGGCACCGGCGGCGATCACCAGCACCATGATCTCGAGCACCAACCGCCGTCTGCCGGTGGCAGTCGGGCCGACGCCGGAGACGGTGTCGCGACGTTCGCCCCGCAGCCCGGACAGACCTCCGCGCAGGGCCGAGACGGCCAGGGCGGGCAGCAGCGGGACGAGCGCCAGTCCCACCAGCACCGGCAGGGTCCAGCCCAGCCGGCCGGCGTCCCCCGGGACCAGCCGGTGCGCGAGCCAGAGCCCGAGAGCGGCGGGAGGGGCACCGAGCAGCAGCCCCTCCACCGCGCTGATGGCGACCACCTGGCCGATGGAGCCGCCGCGTGCGACCAGCAGGGACAGCGGCCTTCGTCGGCGCTCGACCACCAGCCGGGTGGCCAGCACCAGGACCGCGAGGGTCACCCCGATGAAACCTGCGCTCACCACGGCCACCACCGCGGCGGAGGTCCGTCGCTGACCGAGATGGTCCAGCAGCAGCGTGTCGAAGCCGGTGCTGAGCGTGACCTGCGGCTGGTTCGGCCCGAAGAACCACCGCGTGTCCAGCCCCACCGGCGCGGGCATGGCGAACCTGCGGTCCTCGAGCCGGCGAACCACCCCGACCAGCTCCGGTGCCTGACCGGCCCGCAGGGCACCCGCGCCGAGGGGGGTGCGGATCGAGATCTGCGGCAGGTTGACGCCCCGCAGCTGCATGTCCAGGGCGGCCGCGGCGGCGGGCGGCACCAGCAGGGTGCTGGTGTGAATGACGCCGAACGGATCCGCGTAGCTCTCGGCGGGGTGCAGCAGGGTGTCGTCGGTCTGCCAGTAGGGCTCGTCCGCGTCCAGGGCCTGCACCACACCGGTGACACGGGCGCTGAGCCCGTGGTTGAGCTGCACCACCGACCCGACCTGGAGGCCGTGCACCTCGGCAGCGTCGACCGACACGGCGGCGTCCACCTGCGTGGAGCCGGCAGCGGGTCCTCCCGGCTCGGCGAAAGGGTCGTCGCCGACGGGTGGTGCCGGCGCGGGGCTGAACGTGAAACCCGTTGGTGGCACTCCCTGCAGGTATCGGACGCGGCTGCCGACTCCCAGTCCCTGCACAGGGACCTCACCATGGAAGGCGTCGGTCAGCACTGTGAGGTTGAAGCGCGAGGTGCCCGCTTCGTAGCGGAAGGCAGGCTCCGCGCTCTCCGCCCGCAGGGAGCGGTAGCGGATGCTGCCGATAGTGCCTTGGCTGGTCTGCGCCAGTGGCCCGTCCAGGCTTGCCTCCACCTCCGCGAGCAGCCTGCCGAACGGCGCCGTCGGGTCCGCGGCGGAAGGACGGTAGTCCAGCGGCGGCAGCCCGGACGAGGTGGAGAGCAGGTCGCGGTCGAGCGTCGGGGCCTGCTCGATGGTGGCCCGTAACCCCTCGGTGGCCAGACTCTCCAGGGCACGGGGCACGGCCCCGGCCAAGAAGGCGGCGGTGATCACGATGGCAGCCAGGGCCGCTCCGGCGGACCCGTCGGTGAGCAGGTGCCTGCCCAGCAGCGACAGCGTTGACACCCGTCCGCCGCTCACAGCGCCTCCTCGCGCACGCCAGCGGCCAGTCCCCGCCCAGGTGACCAGCCCCTGGCGACGGTCGTGGCGGTGGCCAGCAGCATGCCCCCTGAGGCGATGAGAGCGACCACCCCCCAAGGAATCTGGGCCCGCACCGGGACGGCGGCCCCCAGCGCCGACGAGTCCGCGACGAGGGACGGGCCGCCGACGAGCACGACCAGCACCCCCGTCCCCGCCCCTGCGACGGCACAGAGCACCGCCAGCAGCAGCCCACGCACCATCCCCGCGCGTCGTTGCTGCCTCCGGTCCGCGCCGAGCACCGCGAGCACAGCCTCGTCACGGCGCCCCAGCCGAGCGGCGCTGGCCGCAGCGGCGCTCACCCCCGCCAGCGCCAGCAGAGCCACTGCGATCCCGGCCACCACCAGCAACCGGGACGACCCACGGCTCAGCGGGTCCTGCGTGAGGCGCCGGAGCACATCACGCCGGTCCTGCACCTCGACCGGGACTCCTTGCGCCGCAGCGGTGCTCATCACCGCGGCGGTGACCGGGGCGCTGTCGCCGGCCGCCTCGACGGCCGCAGTCAGGGTGAGCTGCCACTGCTCGTGCGGGTCCGGGTCCCGCCCGGCGGCGAGGTCGGCCAGAGCCAGCGTCCTCGCGTCGACCACCATGGCTGGACCGGGCGTCCCCGGCACCGCACCACGGACCTGCGCCACCGCGAACTTCGTCCCGGTGGTGCGCCTGACCTGCACGGTGCTGCCCACGCCCACCCCCAGCGCGGCCGCCAGCTCCGCGGTGACCGCCACTGCCGGGACCGGGTCCGCACCGGAAAGGGCCCCGTCCTCCGCCCCGGCCACCAGCCTGACCTGACTGGTGGCCAACAGGCTCGACAGGGGCATCACCACCGCCGGCAGGGTCTCCCCCACCGATGACGCCGCGTCGACCTCGCCGGGCAGAGCAACGGCACGCCAACGGGTCTCGTCCGGCGCCGACCCCCGGACGGGACCCTCTGCCGGGTCGACCACCTCGTCCAGCCGCACCGTGACGCTCCGATCGACCTCGTTCGCATGCTCGGCGCGGACGTCGAGCGCCGCGAGGTGCCACCTCGCCAGCGTCTCGTCCCCGGGCAGGTCCGGCAGCCGCACCTGGGCGGTGCCCTGCACCGACGTCCGGGCGCCCGGTTCCGTCGCCACCAGGAGGCTGTCCAGGTCACGGGAGATCGAGTAGCCCTGCGTCGACAGCCACCACGTGGTCAGTCGCAGGGTGACCGGGCCGGGGATGGTGGGCACCGAGCCGGGCGGGACGTCCGCGGAGGGAGTCTCGACCGGCTCGGAGTCCACCTCCGCGGTGTAGGTGATGTCGACCGTGGCGCCAGCGGCGGCCCCCGGTGGGGGCCCGTCCACCCTCCTGGCCACAGCGTCCGGCTCGCTCGTCACCGAGACCAGACTCAGCTTCCCCGCGGACGAGGAGGCGGGCTGCACCCCGACCGCCGTCACGGCAGAGACCCCCTCGACCTGGCCCAGGGCTGCTGCCAGGTCCACTGCGGCCTCATGGCCCGGGCCGGTCGGGGACGAGGCGAGCACCCGGATGTCTGCGCCCACCTGCAGCTCCGCCTGCCGGGCCTGCTGAGCACTGCGCGTCGACCGCTCGCCTGCCACGACGACGCCGGATCCCACCAGCAGCACGAGGAGCACCACAACCACCACGTGGTGGCCAGGAGACCGCGACAGCTGCCACGCGGCCAGTAGTGCAGCAGGGCTCTGGCGCCGCGACAGCGTCCGGGCCGCCGCAGCGCTGACCAGGACGACGACGCGCGCCGTGACGAGGGCGCCGGCCAGCAGGGTGAGCGCGGGCGCCAGCGCCACCATGGGGTCGAGCCCGGCTGGCCGCCCCGCTGGCTCGCGCATCAGCTGCGGACCACCGCGCGCCAACCAGAGCGCCACCGCAGCCCCTGCCAGCACCACCAGCTCTACTCCCCAGCGCACCGCGGCGGCGCGGCCACCTGCCCCGGAAGCACGCTGCACCGCTTGCCAGCGACGTGAGGCGAGCAGCGTCGGCGCGGCCAGCACGACCACTGCCGCCAGGGCGCACCATGCCATCACCCCGGCCTCGCGACGCCATCCAGTGGCCGCCACCACCCCCGCCAGCAGCAGGGCCGGCGCGGACAGGGCCACCAGCTCCAGCACCGTCCACCCCGCGACCTGGCGCCAGGCGGCTCCCCGAGCCCGCAGCAGCGCCAGCTGGCCGGCGCGACGCTGAGCCAGCAGCCTGCCCACCACCAGCAAGGCCCCCACGGCGGCGGTCGTGACCAGGGCCAGGGCAACCTGGCCGATCACACTCGTCCGGGTCGCCTGGCGCTCCACCGGCTCCAACGCGTCGCGCAGCTCCTCGCTGACGTCGGCGGCCGGCAGCCGTGGATCCCGCGTGATCCGGTCCTCCAAGCCGGGCAGGCCGGCCGCGAGCGCGCGCACCGAGCCCAGGTCGAGGCGCCCGCTGTCGGGGTGGATGCGCCAGACGCGTTGCGGCTGCTCGAGCAGCCCGGGGTCGGCCGGGACGAGCGGCCCCACAGTGTTCCCGGTCAGTCGACCCGTCGTCTCCAGCACCGAGCCGGCGACGGCTCCCTGCATGCCCGGCCGGATCCGCCAGGTCCCGACCACCGTCAGGCGGGTGCCGGCCGCCAGCGCGACCTCCACGCTCTCTCCGACGTCGACGCCGAGGGACTCCGCTGCGTCGGCCTGCATCGTCGCCTGGTCTGCGGCCGACCCCTGCGGCCAGTCGCCCGCGACGAGCTCGGCCAGGGCGGGTAGGTCGTCGTAGGACGCGACCACGACCGTGCCGGCACCGGCGACCTGCGGCGCCAACACTGGTGTCTGGCTGGTGCGAGCGGACGCCCAGACCGTCAGCGGCACCCCGGGCAGGGCCGCGGCGACGTTCTCCCGCAGCACCGCGTCCTGGCTGCCGTCGGCCGGTCCGGCCGAGGTCATCGGCGGGCCCGCCGCCGTCGTGACCTCGACAGCCTGCTGGGTGGGCGGCAACGACCCGACGCGCTGTCTCAGTCCCTCGGTGCGTGACTCGCGGTCCAGCCCGTTCAGGCCCGCGAGCGCCAGGACGACCAGCATGACGAGCAGCGCGCAGCTGATGGCCAGCCCGCTCTCCGCACGCAGGCGTGCCACCGCCACGGCCCTGCCACCCATGGCACCTCCTCGCCGCCTACCTTGGCGGCGAACACCCGTCCCCGCCCAGCGTCGCGCCGCATCTGTGACCACTTCGTGAGGTGCACCAGCTGCGTCGAGCGATCAAGGCAGCGGCCGCGCAGGGTCGCGTCGACGAGCGAGTCCGCGCGCGTCCCGACGAACAGCGCCTTCGCCGCCCTACCAGTTCCTCGATGCCGGCGGCTGACCGCCGAGTCAGCCCGGCAGCTTCGAGGCCAGCGCGTCGATGGGCCGGATGTCAGGCGGCGAGGAGAGCAGGTCGTCCGCCTTCTCCATCAGCGCCGCGGCGATCGGGCCGTTCAAGTGCGCCTGCCGTCCGTCGTCGGTCCCGAAGAAGTCGACGATCCCGTAGGTCGAGTCGTCCACCTTGTAGGCGAACCAGGCCACGGTCCCCGGTTCCGCCTCGGCGAGCGGCTGCGCGCTGGCCAGGAACTCGGCGAGCTCGGCCTCCTTGCCGGGCTTGGCGTTGAGGGTGACGAGCAGTCCGACGTTGACCATGGTTCCTCCTGGCTGAGATGGGCTGGGTCGCTATCGACCCTAGCCTCGGCCCCTGACGAGGTTGAGGGCTGCCTCCTCGATGTCGCTCTCGGACACGAGCACCTGCAGCGCCGCATCACCGAGGGGGATGAAGCTGTCCTGGCTGGTGACCCGGGTCATGGCGCCGTCGAAGCCTGCGTCCGCCAAGGCCGTGATCACTCCCTCGGAGACGCCTCCGGTCCGGCGGGTCTCGTCGACCACGAGCACCTTCCCGGTGGCCCCTGCCTCCCGCAACAGGTCCTCGACGGGTAGAGGCGCCAGCCAGCGCAGGTCGACGACGCGGGTGCTGATGCCGGTCTCCGCCAACCGTGCCGCCACCCGCAGACTCATGTACAGCCCGTTGGCGAAGCTCACAACCGTCAGGTCCGACCCGTTCCCGTGGGTCCGTGCGCGGCCTATGGGCACGTGGTGGTCGGCCCACGTGTCGGGGGCGCGGTAGGGAGCGGTCCACTCGCCGTCACCCTGCTGGTGCAGGTCGTGGGTGTGGTAGAGCGCAATGGGTTCTACGAAGACGGACACGGTTCCGTCGAGGTGCGCAGCGGCTGCGCAGGTCCTCAGCATCGAGCAGGCATCGGCGGGCGTGGCGGGTGAGGCGATGACCAGGCCAGGAACGTCCCGCAGCACCCCCACCGCGTTGTCATTGTGGAAGTGACCGCCGAAGCCACGCTGGTATCCGTACCCGGCCACCCGCACCACCATCGGATTGCGGAACTGGCCGTCGGAGAAGAACGGCAGGGTCGCTGCCTCCCCACGCAGCTGGTCCTCGGCGTTGTGCAGGTAGGCGAGGTACTGGATCTCGGGGATGGGCAGCAGGCCCGAGACGCCGGTCCCCAGTGCGAGGCCGAGGATGGTCTGTTCGTCGAGCAACGTGTCGAAGACGCGGGCCGATCCCAGCTGCTTCGCCAGGCCCCGGGTGACCCCGTAGACACCGCCCTTGACGGCGACGTCCTGCCCGAAGACGAGCGCGCCGGGGTAGGTGACCATGACGTCCGCCAAGGTCCGGTTGATCGACTGCGCCACGGTCAGTGCAGGACCGTCCTCAGGCAGGGAGCCTGCGAACGCGGCTGCCCGTCGGTCCTGCGGCGGTGGTGTGCCCGCGGCCACGCCGACCTGGGACGGTCGTCTCGGGGCGATCGAGGTCATGACGTCCGCGGCGGTCGCCAGCCGAGGGAGGTCAGCAACGTCTCGGGCTATCGCGAGCACCTGTTCACGCTTGGCCTCGTAGCGCTGCGCCACCTCATCGACGCTGAGGAGGCCGTGACCGACCAGCAGGCGGGCAGTGCCCAGCACGGGGTCCAGAGCGAGCTCGGCCGTGATGGCCCCAGGCCGACGGTAGGCGGCCTCCACGTCTGAGCCGGCGTGGCCCATCAGCCGGACGGTCCGCAGGTGCAGCAGCGCCGGCCGGCGGTGCCGGCGCACCCAGGACGCCGCTTCCGTCGCACCCTGTGCTGCGCTCTCCAGATCGCAGCCGTCAGCGAAGAAGTAGCGCAACCCGGGCCGGTCGCCGTAGACCGTCGCGATCCAACCGGCCGGGGTCGGCACGCTGATCCCCAGCCCGTTGTCCTCGCACACCAGCAGCAGCGGCATCGCCAACCCGCGGAAGGACGCCTGGACGGCTGCGTTGACGGTCCCCGTGGCGGTCGAGTGGTTGGCGGAGGCGTCGCCGAAGCTGCAGACGGCCACGGCGTCACGTGGCCACTGAGAAGCTGCACCGATCTTCGTGGCTCGATCGATCGCAAAGGCCACGCCCAGCGCGCGCGGAAGGTGCGAGGCGATGGTCGAGGTCTGCGGGATCACGGCGAGCTCGCGGCGCCCGAACACCTTGTGCCGCCCACCGGAGATCGGTTCGTCCCTGGCCGCGACGAGGCCCAGCAGCACGTCACGCAGCGGATCGACACCCGGCACCTGACGGGCGCGCTCCACGTAGAACCCGCCGGACCGGTAGTGCAGCAGCGCCGGATCGCTCGGACGCAGCGCGGCGGCGACGGCGGCGTTGCCCTCGTGCCCGGACGACCCGATCGTGTAGAACCCCTTGCCCTGGGCACGCAACCACCGGGCGGCCAGGTCCAGGTGCCGGCTGCCCAGCTGCGAGTCGAATAGGGCCAAGGCTCGCTCGGCGGTGAGACCACCAGCCATGCAGGACAGCTCGCCGGACACCGCTCGACCGCGCAGCGTCCGAACCGCGCCCACGAAGTGCGCATCGACCTGCTCCACCAGTCACCGCCGACTGCTCCGAAGTGCGCCTGAGCCGTGCCGAGGTGAGTATATGAACCTCGTGACCACAGACGCTGACCCCGCAGATCATGGTGGCGGTGGAGCAGCCTTCACGCAGGCCTCCGCCGCCGTCCTCGCCCATCTGCACGAACGTCTGCCTCTCGATTTCTGGGCCGTCTCGCGCGTCCTGGACGGGCGGCAGGTCTACCTCCATGTCACCCCGAACAACCTCGAGATCCGGGCGGGCAACTCCTACTCCTGGGACGAATCGATGTGCGTACGCATGTGGGAGCAGGGACAGACACGCGTCGCGCCGGACGTGGCGTTGGTCCCCTCGTACTTCGACAGCGAGATGCGTACCGGGCTCGGAATCGGCTGCTACGTCGGCATCCCGATCGTCTACGCCGGCGGTGAGCTGTTCGGGACGCTGTGCGGCCTCGACCGGCATCCGCAGCAGCTCCACATACGCGAGCACGAGCCGTTGCTCAACCTGCTCGGCGATCTGCTCTCCCTCGTCCTGCAGAGCGACGCGGCCACCGTCGCCACTGCGCGGGTGCTGGAGTCGACCCACCTACTGGCACACACCGACTCGATGACCGGCTTGCTGAACCGGCGCGCCTGGGACGAGCTGTGCGCGACAGAACAGATCAGGCACCATCGTTTCGGCGATCACCTCAGCATCATCGTCGTCGACCTCGACGGCCTCAAGCAGATCAACGACTCCCGCGGTCATGCAGCCGGCGACGCACTCATCCAGAAGGCTGCAGCCGCCATCACCCGGGCGGTTCGTACCGTCGACCTGGTCGCGAGGACCGGTGGTGACGAGTTCGCCGTGCTGTGACCTCAGACCTCCGCGCGGCAGGTCACCCCGCTCGTCGAGCGTCTGCGCACCAGTCTCGCCGACGATGGCATCGCCGGCTCGCTCGGCGCCGGGACGATGGACCTCACCTCGACGATCCTGCAGGCTCAGGCCGACGCAGACGAGCGCATGTACGCGGACAAGGGGCCAGATCCTCGATAGCGGGAGAGCGATCTGCCTCCCGCCGTCGTAAGGTTTGTCGGATCGCAAAGGGGAGCTCATGACTGGCAACGCCGGCTACCGCCACACCAACACCGCTGTGCTGACGGTGTGCGCCGTGGATGCAACACGCGTCGTGACGTCGGACGACTTCGACACCCGCCTCGCCGGCACGTACAAGGAAGCGGGGATGCGACCCGGGCTGCTGCAGCGGCTGGCGGGGATCTCGGAGCGACGGTGGTGGGCCGATGGCACCACCTTCGTCGACGGAGCGGCGATGGCGGGTGCCAAGGCCCTGGCAGAGTCCGGCATCGACCCGGCGCGGGTGGGGCTGATGATCAACACCTCGGTGAGCCGCGCCCACCTGGAGCCGTCCACCGCGGTGGCCGTGCACCACGCGCTGGGGCTGCCGACCTCGTGCCTCAACTTCGACCTGGCCAACGCCTGCCTCGGCTTCGTCAACGGGATGCACGTGGCCGGGACGTTGATCGATGCGGGACAGATCGACTACGCGCTCGTGGTCAACGGCGAGGACAGCCAGAAGGTGCAGGAGAACACCCTGGAGCGCCTCTGCCGCCCCGGAACGACCGCGCGCGACGTCGTCGGGGAGTTCGCGACGTTGACGCTCGGCTCCGGAGCCGCCGCCATGGTCCTGGGGCGTGCCGACCAGCACCCGGAGGGGCACCGCGTCGTCGGGGGCGTCAGCAGGGCCGGCACCGAGCACCACGAGCTCTGCATCGGTGACTGGGACGGCATGAGCACCGACGTCAAGGGCCTGCTCGATGCCGGGCTCGAGCTGTCGGCCGCGCTGTGGGAGGACGCCGCCGAGGACTTCGGCTGGGCCGCCGGCATGGATCGATACGTCATCCACCAGATCAGCCAGGTGCACACCGACGCCCTGTGCCGGCGTATCGGCATCGACCCCACGCTCGTGCCGCGGACCTTCCCGACGTCGGGCAACCTCGGGCCCGCGTCCGTGCCGTTCACCCTCGCCCACGAGTCCGGCACCCTGGAGCCCGGGGACCGGGTGCTGCTGATGGGCATCGGCTCGGGGCTGAACGCGTCCTGCACCGAGATCGTCTGGTGACGGCGCGGCCCGCGCTGCCACCCCCTCTGCCCGGTCTGGACCCCGACTGGTCCCGGCTCGTCGACGTCTGCGGTGCGGACGGCGTGCGGACGTGGCACGTGCTGGACAACGGGGCCAGACCGAGCTCGGGAACCCTGCTCTGCGTGCACGGCAACCCCACGTGGTCCTACCTGTGGCGGCACGTCCTGGCGGCTGCACCACCCGGCTGGCGGGTGGTCGCGGTGGACCAGCTCGGGATGGGTTACTCCGACCGCACGGCCACCCCCCGGGGCCTCGCCCAGCGGGTCGAGGACCTGGGCGACCTCACCAGGACGCTCGGGCTGGATGGCCCTGTCGTCACCCTCGCCCATGACTGGGGCGGGCCCGTGTCGCTGGGGTGGGCGCTGGCCCATCGCCAGCAGCTGCGGGGCGTCGTGCTGACCAACACCGCGGTGCACCATCCCGAGGGCACTGCGGTACCCGCACTCATCCGCCTGGCCCGCAGCGGCCCGCTGCGCGCGAGCATCTGCGTGCGCACCCCCGCCTTTGTCCGTACCACGACAGCACTGTCGCGACCGCCGCTGCCTGCCGATGTCAGGGACGCCTTCGCTGCACCGTACGCCGGCGCGGGCCGTCGACGCGGCGTCGGCGACTTCGTGGCGGACATCCCGCTGTCCCCCGACCACCCCAGCGCGCCTGCGCTGCACGCGATCAGCGCAGGGCTGGACGCCTTGGCCGACGTACCGGCGCTGCTGCTGTGGGGAGGGCGTGACCCGGTCTTCTCCGACCGCTACCTGCACGACCTGCTGCTCCGGCTTCCGCACGCGCAGCTGCAGCGCTACGAGAACGCCTCGCACCTGGTCACCGAGGACGCCCCGCAGTCGACCCACGCCATCGCCCGCTGGCTGGTCGACCTCGACGCACCGCCTCGAGGGGACCCACCGGCACACCGGCCGGCGGAAACGGGACGGTCTCTAGGAGCGGCCCTCACCCGTCGTTCGAAGGACGCCGCCGTGGCCGTCGTCAACCTCGCCGACCGCGGGCGTGCGGTCTCGTTCGCGACGTTCTGCGAGCGTGTTGGCCAGGTGGCGGCGGGACTGACCGCGACGGGGGTCCGGCGCGGCGACCGGGTCGCCCTGCTGATTCCACCCTCACCGGACCTCACGGCCGCGACGTACGCCGTGTGGCGGGCCGGCGCCGCGATCGTCGTCGCCGACCGGGGCCTCGGTCTGGCAGGGATGGGCCGGGCGATGCGCAGCGCCCGCCCTGACCACGTCATCGGCACGGTGGCCGGCCTGGCCGCGGCGCGTGCGATGCGGGTTCCGGGTCGCCGCATCGCAGCCGGCCCGGTGGACCGTGTCACCTTGCGAGCGCTGGGTGCCAGGCACGGTCTGGCCGACCTGGCCCGACTGGGGCGGGCCGCCGCCGCGCCCGACCCGAGCGCCGACCCCAACCCTGACGAGGAGTGCGCGGTCGTCTTCACCTCGGGGGCGACCGGTCCTGCCAAGGGCGTGGTCTACCTCCACCGGCAGGTGCAGGCCCAGCTGGAGCTGTTGCGCTCGACCTACGGGCTGACAGACCAGGACCGGTTGATCGCGGCCTTCGCCCCCTTCGCGCTCTTCGGGCCGGCGTTGGGGATCGGCTCCGCCGTCCCGGACATGGACGTCACCTCCCCGGGAACGTTGACCGCCGTCGCGCTCGCAGACGCCGCTGCCGCAGTGGACGCGACCGTCGTCTTCGCCTCGCCCGCCGCGCTACGGAACGTGGTGGCCACTGCCGCCGACCTGGGCGACTCCCAGCGCGAGGCGCTGGCCCGGCTGCGGCTGGTCATGTCGGCCGGTGCGCCGTTGCCCCCGCGGCTGCTGCGCCGCGTCGCAGACCTCGCGCCGAACGCCCGGGTCTGCACCCCCTACGGAATGACCGAGGTGCTGCCGGTCACCGACGTCTCGCTCGAGGAGATCGAGACCGCCGGTGATGGGAACGGGGTCTGTGTCGGGCACTCCCTGCCGGGGGTCGAGATCGCCGTCAGCGCGCTCGGCTCGGACGGCGCGGCGGTGGCACCGCTGACCGCTGAGCCGGGGGTTCGTGGCGAGGTCGCCGTCCGGGCGGCCCACGTCAAGGAGCGGTACGACGCGTTGTGGGCTACCGAACGGGAGAGCTCGCGGGATGCGGGATGGCACCGCACCGGGGACGTAGGGCACCTGGACGAGGCCGGTCGGCTCTGGATCGAGGGCCGCCTCGCGCACGTGATCACCACTGCCGCAGGCGTGGTCACGCCGATCGGCCTCGAGCAACGGGCTGAGGCACTGACCGCGGTGCGGGCAGCGGCGGCCGTCGGGGTGGGCCCGGCCGGCGTCCAGCAGGTGGTGGTCGTGGTCGTCCCCAACGAGCCGCGGCCAGGGTCGCGGTGGCGCCGCTCAGCGTTGCAGAAGACTCAGGTGCTCGCCGGCACCGACCTTGCTGAGGCCGTCCGGGCGGTGGCCGAGCTGCCCGTGGCTGCTGTGCTGGTCCGGTCCACCCTGCCGGTCGACATCCGGCATGCCTCGAAGGTGGACCGGCAGGCGCTCGGCCGGTGGGCGACGCAGGTGCTGTCCGGTGCCTCCCGGTGAAGGTCCTGGTGACCGGAGCCAGCGGGATGCTGGGCGGCGGTGTCGCACGGGCACTGGTCGAGCGCGGGGACGATGTGACGGTGCTGCAACGGCGACCCTCCGGCGTGGGATGTCGTGAGGTCCTGGGCGATGTCGCCGAGCCCGACGTCGTCCGACGGGCGGCGGCAGGCGTCGAGGCCGTCATGCACCTGGCCGCGAAGGTCCACGTCACCGGCCCCTGGCCGCAGTACCTGTGGACGAACGTGCTGGGGACCCGTGCCGTGGTCGAGGCGTGCCGGGCAGTCGGAGCGCGGCGGCTGGTGCACGTGTCCTCCCCCGCGGTGGCGCACGGCGGGAACGCCCTGGTGGGTGCGGGGGCGGACACGGCGGATCCGGGCAGGGCGCGCAGCCACTACGCGCGCAGCAAGGCCATGGCCGAGCAGGCGGCCCTTGCGGCAAACTGCGCTGGGCTCGCCGTGGTGGCAGTTCGCCCCCACCTGGTGTGGGGACCCGCAGACACCCAGCTGGTGAGCCGGGTCGTCGCCCGGGCCCGGTCGGGTCGGTTGCCCCTGATCGGGCGGGGGACGGCCCTGATCGACACGACGTACGTCACCAACGCGGTAGAGGCGCTCGTCGCGGCCCTGGACGCGAACGTGCACGGTGAGGCGCTGATGGTCTCCAACGGCGAACCGCGGCCGGTAGGGGAGGTGCTGACCAGGATCTGCGCGGCCGCCGGTGTGCCCGGCCCGCGCGGCCACGTCCCGCTCAAGGTCGCCCGCTTCGGCGGCGCCGTCTGCGAGGCGGCGTGGGCGGTGGGGCGACGCAGCGACGACCCACCGATGACGCGCTTCCTGGCCGAACAGCTCGCCACAGCGCACTGGTTCGACCTGCGCCGCACCCGCCAGGCCCTAGCCTGGACGCCCCGGGTGAGCCTGGACGAGGGCTTCGAGGAGCTGGCGCGCTGGTACAGGTCAAGGAGACGATAATGACGCGACACACGCTGGAAGCAGGCCTCACCACAGTGAGCGACGTCTTTTCCGCAGACCTACCTCCGGTCCTGGAGGTCGACCCGGGCGACGTCGTGAGGGTGCACACCCTGGACTGCGCGGGCAACCTCGAGCCTCACAGCGCTCCGGGGGTGGTCAGCCGGGTGCTGCTGCCCGAGCTGCGCGGACACTGCCTGTCCGGGCCCATCGCGGTGCGCGGGGCCGCTCCTGGTTCAGCGCTTTCCGTCCGGCTGCAGAGCCTGCGTCCCGGAACCTGGGGCTTCACCGTCACGGCCGGCCGTGACAACGTCCTCAACCGGCGCCTCGGCGTCGCCGGTGTACCGATGCACCCCACGCTGTGGGACCTGGACACCGAGTCGATGCGCGCCACCAACGAGCTCGGCTTCTCGGTGCCGATGCGCCCGTTCCTTGGCGTGATCGGTCTGGCGCCGGCCGAGCCCGGCGAGCACTCGACGGTCCCTCCGCGGCTCCAGGGCGGCAACATCGACTGCAAGGAGCTGGTGGCCGGCAGCACGCTCTACCTGCCTGTCGCGGTGGAGGGCGCCCTGCTCAGCGTGGGTGACGGGCACGCGGCCCAGGGCGACGGCGAGGTCGCTGGCACGGCCATCGAGTGCGCCATGACGACCGAGCTCGTCGTAGACGTCGAGCCGACGCCGGTGCTGCCCACGCCGTACGCCACGACCCCCGCAGGGCGCATCACCTTCGGCTTCGACCCGGACCTGAACGAAGCCAGCGCCGCGGCCCTGGACGCCATGCTCCTCTGGATGCAGCTCGACCTGGGTCTGGGCCGTCCCGCGGCGCTCACGCTGGCCAGCGTCGCTGTGGATCTGCGCGTGACCCAGGTGGCCAACCAGGTCTGGGGCGTCCACGCCGTCCTCCCGAACGGCGCGCTGCGTCGGCCCGGCGGATGAACGAAGCCTGTGGTGTCGCCCAGACGCCAGACCCTCGCGCTCGCGTCGCTGGAACGGGCGGACCGAACTCGGTACGGACGCCGTCGCTGAAGACCACGTGGTCGGGCGGACGGGACGCCACACCGGGCAGTCCCGCGGCGGCCAGCAGCCCGTCGTCCAGCCCCAGCACCTCCGCTCGTCGAAAGGTCCACGGCTCGTGCGTGTTCGGGATGTACCAGGTGCGCCCGAGATACCGCACGTGCAGACCCCACCGGGCTGTGAGAAAAAGGTCCAACGGTGATGGCGGGACCGGCTCGAGCACGCGCAGTCGGATCAGGCTGACGACCGGCGCACCCCGCCGTCGCAGCCGCGTGGCGTAGCGGTGCTCGACGCCCCCGTCCACCGGCACGCTGCTGTGCCGCATCCGGGCCCATCGGTAGGGCAGCCCGAACACCGAGCGCGCACCGAGCACGACGGCAGCCCGATCGGCGTCGAGGCTGCGGAAGACAATCCCCCGGCGCCCCGTCCCGTCGACCGAGTACAACCGCACGTTGGTCTCGAGGAAGGTCCCGAGGTACGGCACGGCCGATCCGTGGGCAAATCCCGCGGCGACCATCCGGAACGGGATGAGGCCGACGTAGGTGCGCCCCTCGAAGACGTCTGGCCGGACGCCGGGCGGCATCAGACCGGCCACCAGCGACGGGTCCACAGCCCAGTGCACGAAGCCCAGGTCCCGCCAGTCCTGTCGCATCAGCCGCGGCCTGGCCAGCGAGGGTGCACCCGCCGACAGGGGCTCGGGCTGGGCTCCGGCGGGGTTCACCCTGTGGGCTCAGAGCTGCTCGGCGAGCTTGCGGCACGCGATCTGGACCGGGTCCCACACAGGCGAGAACGGCGGTGCGTAGGCGAGGTCCAGGTTCGCCACGTCGTCGGCGGACATCCCCGCGAACAGCGCGGTCGCCGCGATGTCGATGCGCTTGCCCGCACCGGCCCCGCCGGTGATCTGGCAGCCCAGCAGCCTGCCGGTCCCCCGCTCCCCGAGCACCCAGATGGTCATCGGAGCCGACTGCGGCATGTAGCCCGCGGTGGTGGTCGACTGCATGACCACCTCAGCGGTGTCCAGCCCGATGCGCTCCGCCCACGACGGCAGCAGCCCGGTGCGGGCGACCTCGACCTCACCGGCGCGGCTGATGGCGGTGCCCACCACGCCGGGGAAGCAGTCGTCGCCACCACCGATGTTGGTACCGGCGACGCGTCCTGCTTTGTTCGCGTGGGTGCCCAGCGGGATGAACCACGGCTCGCCCAGGATCCGGTCGTGCACCGCGGCGCAGTCACCGGCCGCCCAGACCCCCTCGGCCACCCGCTGGTGGTCGTCGGGGACCAGTGCCCCGCCGGCCCCGCCTCCGCCGACGGGCAGGCCGGCGCCTACGGCCAGGTCCACCCGGGGAGCCACACCGATGGCCACCGCGACCACGTCGGCGGGGAACTCGTGCCCACCGACGCACGCCGCCCTGGCCTGCCCGTCGGGCGAGGTGCCGACGGCAGAGACCTCGACGTCGGTGACCACCTCGACCCCTGTCCGCTCGAGCCCCTCCCGCACGTTGGCGGAGATCCCTTGTACCAGTGAGCTGTTCATCGGTTCAGGGCCCCGGGTGACCATCACCGTGGACACCCCGCGGCGCGCGAAAGCCTCGGCCGCCTCCACCCCTATGTAGCCGCCGCCGACGACTAGGGCGCTCTTGGGCGACTGCTCGAGCAGCCGCCGCCACGTCGCCCCGTCGTCCAGCGTCTTCATGGCCAGCACGTTCGTGGGCGCACCGGGCACCGTCCAGTCGGCCCACGTCGGCATCAGCGCCTTGGCGCCGGTGGCGAGGAGCACCTCGTCGAAGTCGACCGTGTACGTACGACCACCCTCGTGGTCGCGCACCTGAGCCTTGCGGGTGCCCAGGTCCAGCTCGACCGCCTCGTGACGCATCCGCAGGTCGATCCCGGATTCCCGGTGCTGCTTGGCGGTACGGGCCACCAGGTCCTGGTCCGAGCCGACGTCCCCGGCCACCCAGTACGGGATGCCGCAGGCGCTGTACGAGGTGTGGTCACTCGACTCCAGGGCGACGACCTGCAGGTCGCGGCCGTTGCGGCGCGCCGTGCGCATGGCCTGGTGCGCGCCCGACATCCCGGCGGCGTCCGCACCGATGACGAGCAGGCGGGTGCTCATGACTGCGCCAGCTCGGCCGGGGTCGCCTCGTGACCTCGTCGACCAGGACTTCGGCGCTCGGTCTTCATCTCGGCCTCGTACACGTGCCGGCGCCCGGCCAGCAGCTCGTTGCGAACCAGCTCCTCCAGCCGGCGGAAGTCCGCGTAGTAGCCGTCGTCGTAGTCCTCTACGACCTGGAAGGTCCAGCGCCCTGCGATGACATTGCGACCCACCAGCTCGGTGTCCATCCTGTCCGCGAGGTCGGCGTGACCGGCCTTGCGCAGCAACACCACCGCCTCGCCCAGGGTCAGGTCGGCCGTGCCGCTCAACCGGTGCGCCGAGTACAGGTGGCCGCGCACGACCTCGACGACCTCCATGGCCTCGCTCAGCCTCCCGACCGCCTCCACGGTCGCGTCGTCCACACCCTCGGGACGACGGTCGAGTCCTTCCTCACAGGCACGGGCAGCAGCATTCATGCGCATCAGACTGGCAAGGACGAGGCCTGCCCGCACCTGGAGACGACCAGGCCCATAGCTGCTGCCCGGCTCCTGGGTGCTGCCCGAACCGCCACCGCCGCACCCACGCGTGCAGCGCTATGGCTGCAGCCGCCCCGGCGTTGAGGGAGCGGGTCGACCCGAACTGGGCGATGTGCAGGACGCGGTCGCACGCCTGCACCGCCTCGGGGCTGAGCCCGGTGCCCTCCTGGCCGAACAGCAGCACGACTCGCTCGGGCAGGTCCGCGGTCTCCAGCGGTTCGGCGCCCGGCACGTTGTCCAGACCGATCACCGGTGTGCTCGCTTCCTCGGCCCAGGCCCTCAGGTCCGCTGCGTCCGGATGGTGGCGCACGTGCAGGTAGCGGTCGGTGACCATGGCGCCGCGCCGGTTCCAGCGCCAGCGCCCCACGATGTGCACCTCTGCCGCGTTCATCGCGTTGGCGGTGCGCACCACGGAACCGATGTTCATGTCGTGCGCCCAGTTCTCGATCGCCACGTGCACCCCGTTCCGGCGGGTGTCCAGATCAGCCACGATCGCCTCGACCGTCCAGTAGCGGTAGGCGTCCACCACGTTGCGCCGGTCGCCCGCACGCAGCAGGTCGGGGTCGTAACGGATGCCGATCAGCTCGGCGCAGGGCCACGGTCCGACCCAGGGACCGACTCCGACGGGAGCCCCGGTCTGCTCGTCGCCTGTCGCAAACCCTTCCACGCGCCCGATCCTAGGTCGCACCCGGACTGGGCTCGCCTGTGCCCAGCGCCCCGTACCCTGGGCGCGTGGCCCTGGACCCTTCGCTCGCCCTCACCGCCCTCGAGCAGGTCTCGGCCGTGGCTGCCCCTCTGCTGGGACCGAGCTGGATGGACCCCGAGTACCTCATCGGCCTGTTCGGCGACTGGGCCCTGCCCGGGGTGGCGCTCGTCGTCTTCATCGAGACCGGGCTGCTGTTCCCGATCCTGCCGGGGGACTCGCTGCTGTTCACGGTGGGGCTGCTGACGGGCTCGGGCGACATCGACGTCCCGCTGTGGCTGGTCTGCCTGGTACTGTTCCTGGCCGCCTTCCTGGGTGACCAGATGGGCTACGCCATCGGACGTTTCGCTGGTCCGAAGATCTTCCGGCGCGAGGACTCGCGGTTGTTCAAGCAGTCCTACATCGACCAGACGTACGCCTTCTTCGACAAGTACGGGGGCCGCGCCATCATCCTGGCCAGGTTCGTGCCAATCGTGCGCACATACATCCCTGTCGCGGCGGGCATCGGCAAGATGCCCTACCGGCACTTCGTGAGCTACAACGTCGTCGGGGCGCTGCTGTGGGGGGTGGGCGTCACGATGCTCGGTTACTTCCTCGGGCAGGTGTCCTTCGTACGGAACCACCTCGAGCCGATCCTGATCGGGATCGTGCTTCTCTCCGTGCTGCCGGTCGCCTTCGAGGTGCTGCGGGCGCGCCTGGCGAAGCGCGACCCGGCCTACGACGCGGAGCACGAGCGCGGGGCCGTCACCGACAGGCTTCGTGACAGCTGACGCGCAAGCACCAGCCACTCGGCTGCGCCGACACCGACAGAACGGGGACCAAGGGCATGACCAACGAACCGCAGAACCCTTATAGGCAGCAACCACCCCAGCAGCCGGGCTACCGTCCCGAACCCGATCACGGCGCTGGTCCTGCGCCCGGCCAGGCCGGTTACGGGTCCGCACCTTCGTACGGCCCGGCACCCACAGGTCCGGTGGCCCGACCGCAGACGGTCAAGGTCGCGGTCCTGCTCATGTACCTGGGCGCAGCTCTGTCCGTCCTCAGCGGCATCCTCGCCCTGGCGATGCAGGACGAGCTGCGCTCCCTCACCGAAGGCGAACTGGCGCGGCAGGGGCAGGAGCTGCCCGCAGGCGCCCTTGACCTCATCATCCAGGTGAGTCTCGGCATCGCGATGGTCTTCTCCGTACTCGGAGCCATCCTGTGGGTGGTCAACGCGGTGTTCAACAACAAGGGCCACAACTGGGCGCGGATCCTGTCCACTGTGCTCGGCGCCATCTGGCTCGTTTCCTTTCTCTACAACCTGACCCAGCCGTCTCCGGGGATCACCAGGGTCGTGGGCGTCCTGAACGCGCTGCTCGTCGTCGCCGTGTTGGTGCTGCTGTGGCTGCGCCCCTCGAACGAGTTCTTCGCTGCGAGCGGAGCTGGGCGAGGAAGCCGCTGACCAGCGACGCGAGCCCCCTGCAACCGGACCGCGCGGCAAGGTCCAGCGCGCATGGTGCCGGTCTGGCCGGGGTCGACGTAGACGCGATTGGCGGCCCGGCTCCTGCCCGGACGACGGCTGCTCGGTGTTCTTGTGCCGATGGCCGTTCAGCTACTGGCACGACGTCTAGGTGTGATCAGCAGTGCGCTGTCCTTCTGGGGTGAGCCTCGTGGGAAGTGCCCGGCCGCAGGCCGCGGTAGCGGGCCGGGTGAGCCGGCCACTGTCTTGCAGCCCGCGCAGCACCTGGTTCATCGATTGGCGGGTAACGAGCGCGCCGCGAGCGAGCTCGGCGTTGGACTGTCCTGGTGATTGGCCGAGGAGTTTCAGGCAGGCGTACTGCGGCACGGTCAGCTGCAGCAGGCGCAGTTCGGCGTCCATCGCAGTGCGCAGTACCGTCGCGGTCTGCTTGAGCAGGTAGCCCCTGACCCCTGACATACCTTGACGTGAGGAGAGATCGCCGATGACGGTCACCGGATCCGACTTCGTGGCTCTGCAGGGACGTGACCTAGAGCGCGGCGCCGACACCCAAGCGCTGCGGGACGAACTCGCCACCGCCCGGGTACTCGTCGTGGCCGCACCGGCCGACGGGCCGTTCGGCCGGATGTTCACCTTCACCGACCCCGACGGCTACGCCGTCACCATTCGCGACCAGCCGTGACCACCGCGCCCCACCACACGGTGAACGTCGCGGTGCTGGGGCCCTGGTCGCTTGCGACGAGCAAAGCGTTCTGGGAGGGCTTCGCCCCATCCGCATTGGAGTCCCGAGACGGGCGGGGCGAGGCGCAGTGGCTGCGCTCGGTCTTCCGGGTGGACGGCGACTGGAGCCGCGCTGAGGTGAAGGTGACCCAGAAGGACAGCACGGCGCGCATCGTGGTGACTGGAGATGGCGACCTGGAGGCCGCCGCGACGCAGGTCTGCCGATTCCTCTCCCTGGACGTCGACGCCCGCGGCTGGCCGGACATCGGCCTGCGCGATCCAGTCATCGCTGACGCACAAGCGCAGTTGCCCGGCCTTCGGCCGTGCGGCTTTCACTCTCCCTACGAGGCCGCCGCGTGGTCGGTGCTGTCCCAGCGCACCCGCATCGTCCAAGCGGCACGGTTGCGCGACGACCTCGTGTCTCGCCTCGGCGACGATGGCGCGTTCCCGTCCCCGCACGCGCTACGCGATCTCGACCTCGACCTACCCGGCCGCAAGGCCGAGTACCTGCACGCCGTCGCCGAGGCCGCCCTCGACGGGAGCCTCGTCGGCGCGGCCTTGCGCTCGGTCGACCCGGACGAAGCCGTCCGGGTAGTGCAGGAGGTCAAGGGTCTCGGGCCCATGTCCGCTGAGCTCGTCGTCATACGCGGCGCGAACGCGCCGGATGCTCTACCCCACCACGAGCGCCGGCTCGAGGCCGAAGTCACTGAACGCTACGGCCCCGACCACACACTCAACGACGTCTCCGAGGCCTGGCGGCCCTTCCGCACCTGGGCAGCCGTACACCTGCGCACCCTCCGCGAGCAGCGGACCCACGAGATCAACCGGGGCGGTCCAACCACATGACGTCCAGCTCGACGATCGGCTTACGGGTGCCGGACAGGCCCCGTCTCTGACAAGCACGCTTGACAGAAATGCCAGACCTCCGGCACTGTGCTGACATGACAAGTGACCTTGACACGACTCTTGAGAGTGCAGGCGATCGGGTACGTATGCGGGCTTACCACCGGGACTTCTGGCCGAGCATCGCCGGGTACGTCGCCGTGCTTACCGCGGTCCTGATCTGGGGGGGTCTGGACGGCGACAGCCCCTGGCGCTTCCTGTGGGCGCTGCTCCCCGTCGTCCCCGCGCTGTGGACGGTGCGGGCCATGCTGCGCCACCTACGCCGGGTCGACGACTACCAGCAGCTCCTGCTGCTGCACGGCTTGGCCGTCGGCTTCGCGATCGCCCTGATCGCGTCTCTCACCGTGGGCTTCCTGGGTGTCGCCGGCCTCCCGACTCAGTGGGCGGGCTGGGTCATCTACAGCGCAGGCATGCTCGGTTGGGTGGTCGCCGGGCTGCTGGCCCGTAGGCGGTGAAGAACCAGCTGAAGGTGTTGCGTGAGACTCACGGCTGGAGTCAGGGCGCGCTCGCCGACCGGCTACAGGTCTCCCGGCAGACCGTCAACGCCCTCGAGACCGGCCGCTACGACCCCAGCCTGCCGCTCGCCTTCCGCATCGCCCGTCTGTTCGCACAACCCATCGAAGCGATCTTCCAGCTCGACGACGAGCCGAGTCTCCCCGTGACCGCCCGGAACCCCGGCGATGTCCGGTAACCGCCATCGGCTACCGGCAAGAATCACCGTCCCGGTGTCGGCCAGACAGCGGTGTCGACCAGACAGCGCAAGAATTGCGCCACTAGCCGAGTTGCATGTGCCGGCTCCACAGTCACATTGTCGATTGGCTGGAGGGACGCGGGGCGAAGCGGCCCCTCGCATACACGGTGATGACGATCAGCATGACCAGCCCCGCCAGCACGGCCGCTGCCTCGGCTGCATGCGCGCGCCCAGGGCGCCTACCAGCAGGCCCGTTCCTCCTAGCCCGCACACGAGACCGCCGAGCCAGAAGAACATCCGCTCGTGGAAAGCCCAGGCGAACGGGATGAAGTGCAACCCCACGACGGCGGCGATCAAGGCTGGCAGCAGTTGACCGTCACCCGCTGCGGTCAGCGCCCGCGAACCGAGGTTGATGAGGGCGAGCTCACCGGCGACGCAGGCGAGGTAGGTCGCCAAGGCGAGCCGGCTGGGACGCGCCATCGGGCCCAGCGCCACGGGCCACACGTAGTGCGCCGACAGCGCAGCCAGGACCAGAACGACCCCGTCCGTCCAGGCAGCTGTGGAGACGACGGCTCCGAGCGCGGAGGAGTAGCTGCCGATGAACACCAGACCGCCGATTAGGCCGATGAGGCTGCCCCAACGTCGCGGGTCGACCAACAGTGGGGGCTCGCCGACCTCGCGGCCGTAGCGTCGGGCCGCTGCAGGCCTTGCGGACTGCTCCGGTGAAGTGGGGGCTGTCACAGTTCGATTCTCCTTGCGCACCAGGTCCACAGCCTGCTCCGACAGCCGATCGTCCGGAGGGCCGCGCGGCGAATCCGGCGTCCGGTAGTCGGCTTGCGGGACACCTTGGCACGTTTCGCTGATGCTGATGAGCGGCTATCACCAGACGTCGCGGCTGTGAAGGTTTGGACGCATGGGCACGGATGGGGATCAGTGCTCCACGACAGCCTCGGTGGCGGGGGCGAGCAGGCACTGCAGCTCGGCGACGTGACCGGCGAGCGCGCGCCGACCGTCGGCGGTGAGCGCCAACCAGGTCCGTTGCCGGGACGCCACGACGGCTTTCCGCACCCGGAGGTAGCCGGCCTCGTCGAGCACCTTGACGTGCTTGCTGAGCACAGAGTCGCTCACCCGGAGCTCGTCGCGCACAGCCGAGACTCTGCGGACTCCACGGCCGCCAGCATCGCGCAGACCTGCAGCCGCAGCGGCGCGTGCGCCACGGCATCGAAGCGCGGGGCGGTCACGGAGCGGTGGCCCAGAGCACGACCAGGCGCCGCGCGACCCAGCGCCAGTAGATGACGTAGCCGAGGCCCAGCACGACGCCTGTGATCGCCGCCGCCCCTCGCAGGCGCAGAGCCTCCGGCCTTCGACCTGAGCCAAGGCGGCACGGGTGGCCGAGGGTGATAGAGCAGGCCAGCAAGTGTGAGCTCCATGCCCTCCTGGGTTGGGACCGCGACGCCGAGCGCTTCTTCGCCCGCAGCTTCGAGAACCACGGCTTCAGCCGCGACTACACCATGACTTTCTACGGCCTCGCCGTCAGGCTCGACGGTGAGTACGAGCGGGCCACGTACACCTTCGACGCGGCCGGCGACACACAGACCGTCGCTTGGCAGTGGCGCCGCGGGGAGAACTGGCTGCCGCTCTGCCATCGTGTCGCGCACCGCGTAGACCCCCACCCCAGTTGATGGAGGCAGGGGGTCGACGCCCAGAACTGGGTCCCGGTAGCCAGACCCCTGCTGGGACGGCTCCATAGGTCCTTCATCCGGACCGAGGCGTTGTTGCGTCCCGCGTGAGCCGTGGGGCCGATTTTCAGAACCTGACGCCGCCGCTCATCGCGACCTGTCGCGCGACGGCGACCAGGACGAACACCACCAGACCTAGGGCGGGGAAGCCGAAGCGGACATCGCGGTAGCTGGTGGTTGAGGGGAGGGGGAGGAACAGCCGGACGAAGACGAGGAAGATCCCGGTGGTAGCCACTCCCAGCGCGATGAAGGCGGCCTCGGCGGTGGACACGCCGCCGGCACCGAACAGCCCCAGGCTGACCACGATCACGGCTGCGGCCGCGAGCAGCCAGGCGAACAGACCTAGGTCACGCAACTGCGGGTCGACCGGCTCGCCTGCCGTGAGGAACCAGGACAGTCGGCGCACGGCGCAGCCGCCCAGCAGGTAGGTGATCACCCATCCGAGGAGGAAGCCGAACCACCCGACGACGGCTGGTGCATCCGTGATCTCGAGCGCGGATCCGATGTCCCCGACGTGTGCGAACGGGCCGGTGATCAGGTACCCGGAGAACTCCTGCACGCTGACCAGCCCGAACCAGAGCACGGCGAGGTGCCAGAACACCGGCAGGCTACGCACCGGTAGTGAGAGGACGAGCAAGCCGGTGACCAGGCTGAACACCGGTCCGGCAAGTACCGTCACGAGGTGCTGGGCCTCGGTGGCCGAGCGGTCGTCGACAGCGAACCCGTACAGGACCGGCGCGTTTCCCTGGGCGACCCCGGTGACGACATGTGCCAGCTCGTGCAGGGTGATCATGACCAGGCAGGCGAGTGCGAACGCCACCGCGGAGTTCACCAGGCGGAGACGGGCTGTCACCGTGGGAGTGAAGCACACTCAGGCCGCCCCAACCCGGCGAGTGGTGCCGTGAGCCCAGCAGCCGACTGCCCGGACACGACGTCTCCTGGCGAGAGGTCGAAGGTGCTGCGACCCCCGCTGCCGCTCCCCTTCCGCATCGCCCGTGTCACCGCGTGGCCTACCGCAGCACCTCTTGCAGGACCTCGTCAGAGAACCGCACAGGCACGGCCCGCTGAGTTTGGGTCCGTCACCCCATCTGTCGAACAAACGCACTAGCTGTGCGACGTCGGGCGGCCGGTGAGCGCTGGGAGGACGCCGACCACTAACGGGTGGCACCTTGCCGGTCATAGCTGGAGCGGCGTTGCTGGTCGTCGTGTACGCGCACGGCACCGTGTACCTCCTACGCCGGCTTTCGGGCAAGCAGCACGCCGCGGTCCGCCACAGTCGGCCGGTCGGATGCGCGCATCCTTCGTAGCCTGAGCATGAGCGTGCAAGGTCGATGGTCGCGGGTAGCCGTCGAGCACGTCGATGCCCTGTGCTCGGGTGACCAACTGGACCATTCCATGCGGATCACCTTGAACTTCCACCCCGACCAGGCGGCCGGAGGCGTCCACATCCTCCACGCGAAGGCGCACGACGGCCACTACCTGTCTCAGTTCGAGACAGGCACGAGCAACGGCGGCAGACCCTCAAGCAGTTGTGGCACCTCACCGCCCAGTGGGGCTCGCCGAGGATCTGAGCGCATAGTCATGGCCGGGCAGCCAGCGCGTCCGGATCAGGATCCCTCAGAGGGACGCACGGCGTCAGCCTGGCGCCGTCGGCGTTGCCCGCGGCGGTGGCGACCGTCTCTCGGAATGCCATCTCCCTTGCGGCCCTCCACGTGGTCGACGTGGGGGGTCAGCCGACGTCGTCGATGAGGGACAGGCAGAACGGGTGGCCGGCCGGGTCGGCGAACACCAGGCAATGTGCGGCGTTCGGCTGGTGGTCGAAACGGCGGGCACCAGCGCGCACGACCCGTGCGGCGGCCCCTTCGAGGTCGTCGACGAAGAAGTCAATGTGGACCAGCGCCGAGTCCTCCGGCCACTGCGGCGCCCGGTAGTCGCGCACTCCCATGAATTCCAGGCGAGCACCGTCACAGCGCATCGTCGCCCACTTATCCCCGTGGGAAGGTGACCTCCCCGCCGGTGATGTCCGCGTAGAACGCAGCCAGAACGGCCGGCTTGGGCAAGCCAGGGTAGTCGAGCTGTAACAAATCGCTGGTGACATGCCGCAACGCTAGGGGTTCGCTCAGACGCCCGTAAGGGGATCGGCTACCGGAGCAAGGCAGCCGACCTACAGCTCGTACTCGAGTTCATAGCGGTGGGTGCCGTCCTCGTCGATGTCGAGGTGCAGGATGCCCGTGACTCCATCCAGCTCCTTGGTGCCAGAGCCCGGTACGACCTCGTAGTGCAAGATCTGCGAGCCATCGCGAAGCGTCCCGAACTGCTGCAACGCGAAGCTGCCCTGCCGATGTCCGAGGCTGCCATGCACTGTCTCGATCGCGACGTATCCGGCCGCACCGGCCTGCGGATCTCCGCAGGACAGCATGACGCCCGAACCGGTGCCCTGAAGGTCACCATGAAACGTCTTGGAGAGCTCGAAGCGGCTGATCGCTCCGTCGAGCTCTGCTGGGCCGGGCTGCATCGTGACGTCGAACGTGCCTCGCGCGGTGTCAACCATGACGTAGATCCTGGCATGTACCGGCGCGCGGCCGGCATGTGCATCAGGAAACGACCACGTTGCTGCAGCGCGACGCACCGGGTGCGGGCCTTCCACCCATGGTCAGGCGCTCGCAAAGAACTCCAGCGCGTTACCGTCCGGGTCGGTGAAGCTCAAAGCGCTGCCGTAGTCCGCGTCCTGCACCCCGCTGTGCACGACCGCAATTCGGTCCAGGTGAGCGGCCCAGGCCACCACCTCGTCGCGGTCGGCGCAGGCAAAACCCACGTGGTCCAGCCCCGCGATGGTCGGATCGAAGGAGGCCCCGCTGGAGGTGACGTGCTGGGTCAGCCCGAGCCCCTGACCACCCGGCAGGGCGAACACGCGCCTGGTGAACGGCCCGTCGGTCATCGTCGTCACCGGCGAACTCCCCAGCAGCTTCTCGTAGAACGGGACGCTGATCGACAGATCGGTCACGGTCAGCGCAACGTGGTGAATGCCGGAGAACCTGGGCAAAGTCGACTCCTCATGATCCGTCGCGTTCGGGTCCGAACCACCCCGCGCCTGGGGGCGACGTGCCCGCTCAGCCTACGGGACGAGGCCGAGCACGTGTCCTGTCGGCTGATCGTGCGAGCGCTCGTTGGATCGTGACCGGCGGGCACGTGGCCCACCTCATCTGTGTCGCTGATCAGCTGACGAAGCCCGGTCTTAATCCAGGCCGAGGTCGTCCTTGCCGAAAGCGGCGTAATACGGCAGGCCCTGCTCCTCCACGGCTTCACGTGCACCGGTGTCGCGGTCCACGATGACGGCCACCGCCACGACGTCGGCACCGGCCTCGCGCAGGGCCTGCACGGCGGTCAGCACCGAGCTCCCGGTGGTGGAGGTGTCCTCGACGGCGACCACGCGACGCCCGCTCACGTCGGGCCCCTCGATCAGCTT
>JAABUN010003007.1_pt1 | contig 27501 bp, 27 predicted proteins | sample 5559311 | NCBI WGS metagenome assembly JAABUN01 (sample SAMN10711877, study PRJNA513370) | rock metagenome | isolation source: Antarctica rocks | place: Antarctica: Victoria Land, Siegfried Peak sud
AGCCAGTAACGAACCGCTTCAATACGGAATTCGGGCGGATACGAGCCACCCTTTTTAGGACGAGTCGATGTCGGTTTTTCCATGTCAACCTCTCATTCTAACCGTCCACTTATTCGGGGAAAGATCACTGCAACGGTTGCTCGAAACGCGGGGCAAGCCGGAGGTGATTCAGGTCGATAACGGCTCGGAGTTCACCAGTCGGGCACTGGACGAGTGGGCGCACAGGAACCAAATCAAGCTGCACTTCATCGAGCCGGGAAAGCCCACGCAAAACGGCGTCATCGAATCCTTCAACGGAAAGATGCGCGACGAGTGCTTGAACCTGGAATGGTTCATCGACTTGCATCATGCCAGAGACATCATCGAAAACTGGCGGAACGACTACAACACCCTCAGACCACACAGCAGTCTGAACAACTTACCGCCCGCAACGTGGGCACTAAACCAAGCCGAAATCCTCGCACTTCAAATGGGATGAACTTGGGGTGCAGGTCATTCCGTAAAGGCCAGGTATAGCGCCAGTGATTCCAGGACGCATCGCCAGTCCCAAAGCGACGGCATCGTTTTCGAGGGCTTCAGGGTAGGTGTGTCCCAGGTGAGAACCGACACCTTGTCCACAATCAGCCACCGCTATTGTCACTCGATGGGGGGACTTCAGTCGAGGATTGTTATAGCGGTTAGCACAAACAAAAGCGCCATCCGGCGAGGTGGAATGCTCCAAGACGTTTCGCAGAAGTTCACTTACACAATACTGCACCGCAGCCAAACCTTCCGGCTCTTCCTCCAAATGCAGCAAGGCCGAAATGTCGCCAATCACGCCCCTGATTTGGGAACGGTCTTTCACTTGTTGCAGAGGAAGAAACCTTCCCGCCTCCTCATGAGCTACATAGTTCGATTCAAAAGGCACCTCTAAATGCTCAAAAAGCCTCATGCGAGCTGCATAGTTGGCCTGATTCCTGATATTCTCGACGCGAACAGATCGCCCTTGGCGACGCCAATATTTTCCCCAAGCCGCGACCATGGAAAGAGCGACCGGCTCGACGTGCGCCCAAGTCGGATCGAGTTCGACAACTGCGTCTCCACCATCGTCCGCGAAACTGTCATTTTTGTCCAAGAAGCTTTTGATGCTGTGGATCGTGGCAGAGTTAGGAACAATAAAACGCGGCATAAACCGCAGTTTCCCACATAGCCACAAAAAAACGCCTCGATTCGAAGGAGTCGGGGCGTTTTGGTTTCGTAGGGGCGCAGCGTGCTACGTCTTTGAGACGTGAGGGCGCAGCACGCTGCGCCCCTACAAACTCGCGCTACGAAGTCGGCGCCGCTTTTTTGGGATGCACCCGCTGCGCGGCGGCGAGCCATTGTTCTTGCAAAGTCGCGCTTAATGGCAGGGAGATTGAGGCGGGCACATTCCCAATTATAATCGCGCTTCCCCGGAGTTCGAAGCGAACCACCAACGAAAAATGCGGCAGGAAGCGAAATGGCTTTCGCTTCCTGCCGCATTGATTCGCCTCCCCAGAACCAGACCGTGTTCGTCTGGTTGGCGGGGATTATGGCACGTTGATGATGGTGTTGACCATCGTTACCGAGGCATTGAGGGCCAAAACTCGCCCGTCCAGCGTGGTGAGGATGGCCTCGCCCGCGGTGGAGAGGGTGATTCCGGCACTGGCGATGATGGTTCCCACCATCTGCGCGCCGGTGTTGATGGTGGCCGAACTGCCGACCTGCCAGTAGACGTTGCCGGCATCGCCGACGCCGTTGCGGAACACCACTCTCGCCGGGGTTGCACCGGCTCCGATGGCGCCCACGTTGAGCGAGGTGTTCATCTGGAAGACCCACGATGCGTTGGGGTCGCCCTGGGCATCGAGCGTCAGCGTGCCGCCCGGCAGGATGTTGAACGAACCGCCCGCCGCTTTGTAAACGCCCGGAGGCAGGGTCAGCCCGCTGAGTTCACCGGCGGCGCTGGGATCCGGCGCGGTCGGCGGCAAGGCTGCCAGATCGTTATAAACCCGGAGCGCATCGGCGGCAGCGGCATCCGCGATGGCTTTGGTTTGAGCGTTGCCTCCGAAAGGGCCACCGGAAGCGAAAATGACGGGTGGCGGAGCGTCGGCATAAACGCGCCCGGTGACATTTCCGATGTTGAGCGGCGTTTCGGTGTAAACGTCGCCGGTGCTGTCATGGAAGCCGGTGATGGTGGTCGAAGCCGCCGTGGTGCCGATATCGCCGCGCACGACGGTATTGACGCCCTGGTTGGTGATTCCGGCTCCGCCGCCGAAAGCGCCGAAGCTGGCTGCCGCGCGCAGTCGGGTATTGGTTACCTTAAACGTCACCGTGTTGTCGGTCGAAGTCGAGGCGGTGTTGAGATTGCCGTTGGCGTCCTGTGCAACGCCCGAAGCGAGATTTGCGATCACGGTTCCGCTTCCGGTCATGCCGGAAACCGCGACTTCATAGGTCGTGCCCGAACCGGTCACGCTTTGCGTCAAAGTTCCCGGCGCGGTGCCGGAAAGTGTCACATCGCCAGCGGTGAAGTCGTTGACCGCGCTGCTGAAGACGACGCTGAAGCGAATCGGCGCAACATTGGTCGGATCGATCTGGCTTCCCGCCTGATTGACGGTCACGTTGAGCGGAACCGGCGGCGGAATCACGTTGAATGTCACCGTGTTATCGGTCGAAGTCGAGGCCGCGCTGAGGTTGCCAACGCTGTCACGCGCGGCATTCGCGTTCACGTTGGCGATGACGGTTCCGCTTCCCGTCATGCCGGAGACAGCGACTTCATAAGTGGTGCCAGAGCCGGTTACGGTGCTGGTTAAAGTTCCCGGCGCGGTGCCGGAAAGCCTCACGTCGCTGGAATCGAAATCGGTGACACTTTTGCTGAAAATCACGGTGAAGCGAATCGGCGAGACAGTCGTCGGGTCGGCCTGATTAGAAGCCTGATCGATGGTCACAGTTGGCGCCGTCACGTCATAAGTCACCGTGTTGTCGGTGGAAGTCGAGGCGGTGCTGAGGTTGCCAACGCTGTCACGCGCGGCGCCGGCGGGAATGTCCGCTATGACAGTTCCACTTCCCGTCATGCCGGAAACGGAGATTTCATAAGTCGTGCCAGAGCCGGTTACGGTGCTGGAAAACGTGCCGGGCGCGGTTCCGCTGAGAGCGACATCGCTCGCGTCGAAATCCGTGACACTTTTGCTGAAAACAACCGAGAAACGAATCGGCGCCGCGTTAGTGGGGTCGGCCTGATTTGCGGCTTGATTGATGGTGACGGTTGGCGCCGTCACGTCATAAGTCACCGTGTTGTCGGTGGAAGTCGAGGCGGTGCTGAGGTTGCCAACGCTGTCACGCGCGGCATTCGCGTTCACGTCCGCAACGACAGTTCCGCTTCCCGTCATGCCGGAAACGGAGATTTCGTAAGTCGTGCCCGAACCAGTCACGGTTTGAGTCAGAGTTCCCGGCGCGGTGCCACTCAGTGTCACATCGCCAGCGTCGAAGCCGGTGACTGCTTTGCTGAAAACAACGGTGAAGCGAATCGGCGCATTATTGGTCGGATCGGCTTGTCCAATCGCCTGATCGATGGTGACAGTCGGCGCGGTTACATCAAATGTGACCGTGTTATCGGTCGAAGTCGAGGCTGTGCTGCGGTTGTTGGCACTATCTCGCGCGGCGCCAGATGTCACGTTGGCAATGATGGTTCCACTTCCGGTCATGCCGGAAACCGCCACGCTATACGACCTGCCGGAGCCGGTGACTAATTTCGTCAAAGTGCCGGGTGCGGTGCCGGAGAGAACGACATCACTTGCGGTGAAGTCGGTGACATTCTCGCTGAAAACCACGGTGAAGCGGATCGGCGCGCTATTGGTCGGATCGGCCTGATTCGCGGCCTGATTGATGGTGACTGTGGGCGCGGTCACGTCATAGGTGACCGAGTTGTCGGTCGAAGTCGAGGTGCGGTTGGCGTTGCCAACAGCGTCTCGCGCGACACCGGATGCGACGTTGGCGATCACGGTTCCGCTGCTCGTCATGCCGTTGACGGCCACGGTATAGGTGCGTCCCGAACCGGTAATGGTTTGGGTCAGCGCGCCGGGCGCGGTGCCACTGAGCGTGACATCGCCAGTTGCGAAGTCGGTGACTAACCTGCTGAAAACGACGGTAAAGCGGATCGGCTTTGCATTGGTCGGATCGGCCTGACCGCTCGCCTGATTGATGGTGACGGTAAGCGGCGTCACGTCATAAGTGACCTTGTTGTCGCGGGAAGTCGAAGCTCGGCTCGCAACGCCCGCATTGTCGCGCGCGCCGCCCGCCGGAAGCGTGGCGATCACGGTTCCGGTGCCGGTCATGCCGGAAACGGCGACTTCGTAGTTCGTGCCCGAGCCGCTGACAGATTTGGTCAAAGTGCCGGGCGCGGTGCCAGAGAGAACCACGTCACCCGCGTCGAAGCCGCTCACGGCCCGGCTGAAAACAACAGCGAAGCGAATCGGCGCGTTATTGGTTGGATCGGCCTGATTCGCGGCCTGATTGATGGTCACGTTGAGCGGAATCGCGGGTGGAATCACGTTAAACGTCACCGTGTTGTCGGTCGAAGTCGAGGCTGCGCTGCTGTTGCCATCGGCATCATTGGCGACGCCTGCCGCCAGGCTCGCAACCACGGTTCCACTTCCGGTCATGCCGGAAACGGAGACTTCATACGTCGTGCCCGAACCGGTCACGGTTTTGAGGAGCGTTCCCGGCGCGGTGCCGGAAAGCGTCACGTCACCAGCCGAGAAGTCAGTGACTGCCTTGTTGAAAACCACACTGAAGCGAAGCGGTGAACCAGTCGTCGGATCGGTTTGAGTGAGGCTCTGATTGATGGTCGCCGTCAGCGGAATCACTGGCGGTGGGATCACAATCACGTTAAACGTCACCGAATTGTCGCGGGAAGTCGAGGCTTTGCTGCGATTGCCCACGCTGTCGCGCGCGGCGCCATCAGGCAAATTGGCAACCACGGTTCCGCTTCCCGTCATGCCGGAGACCGCGATTTCATAGTTTTTGCCCGAACCGCTGAGGGTTGCGCTCAAAGCGCCGGGCGCGGTGCCACTGAGAGCGACATCGCTCGCGGAAAAGCCGGTAACCGACTTGCTAAAGACCACGCTGAAGCGAATCGGCGCGGTTGTGGTCGGGTCGGCCTGATTCGAGGCCTGATTGATCGTCACGGTTGGCCTCACGCTCAGTTCGCCAGGCACGAGGGAACACCAACCGGCCACCGAAGTGACCAGAAGTAGCGCCATAAGCCCGAAAAAGCTGGTAAAAAATCGAAATGTCTTGTCCATATTATTTGGCTCCAAACTCTACTGTCACTCCGGCAAATAATCGGGAGTGATTGCCGATCCCGATCTGGGCGGCGATATCGGGTGTGATGCGCTGGCGCACCACGGCACCCAGCAGGCTTCCGGCGGCGACATCGTCGGCGATGTAATCGATGCCGAAACTGGTTTTTTGGGGATTGCCGAACTCGATGCCAACCATTCCGGTGAAATGATTGGTCGATGTGCTATTTGGCCTCTGGTAAAGCAAGCCGCCGGTCGCGCGAACGTTGTCACTTTTGCCAAAACGGTAGCTGGTCACCAGATAAAGGTCGGTTTCCGAGGTATTGCCGTTGAGATAAATGACACCGGCGGCAATGGCCGGCGATTTCGCGCTTTCCGGGGCCAAAAGGTATTTCGCGTTGAAAGCCTTGACCGAAGTGTTGCCCCGCACGTTGAAGTAGCTGACACCGATCTCGCCCCGGCCAAACCCGCCTTCCAGGTTGACAATCGGCGCGACACTGATTTTGGTGTCGCCGACGTTGAGCCTGTCATAGGCCAACATCGCTTCGAAACGCCCGGCGGGGACGGTGTCCGTCGTCGGCACGTTGAGTAGCCCCGTAGGGCCAATCGAAGAGGGCGCCGCGTAAGATGCGGTCGCCGTCAGGGGCAAAAGTGCGCCCACTACCATCCATAAATTGCTTTTATTCATCGGCTCACTCCTTGTGCCCCGCACCCTTTGGTCGGTGCATGGAGCTATCTCATGGATAATCAGTCGAAATTGTTGATTTTCGCACCGCTGTCGAGCTTCCGGCGGCGTTCTGAAGTTGGCCATCAAGACCGATGCACTCTGCCGAGCAGGTTCGCATCTATTTCTCTACCAGCACCGTAGTAGCCCTTGTTGCGCTTTGGCTCACAGAAAAATTTCCAAGTTTGGGACTGAGACGGGAACGGACAGGTCAAAACCGCGAAAATCGTGTCGATCTCCGCGACCAGTTCTCGCATTTGCGCCAAACTGAAATCATGCTTTATCCGCTCAAATTTCAACCGTTTCTCAAGTTCTATCCTTATGGCGGACGCCGTTTCGCCCAGATTCTGGAAATGGACGTGCCCCACGACCGCGACATCGCCGAAGCGTGGCAGGTGTCGGATCACGGCGCCGAACAATCCCTTGTCGCCAACGGGCCTTTGATGGGCCGCACTTTGCGCTCGCTAATGGAAGAGTTTGGGGGCGAACTCGTCGGCGCCGAAATTTGGGAAAAATATGGCGATTATTTCCCACTTCTGGTCAAATTTCTCGATTGCGACAAGCGACTCCCCGCCCATATGCACCCCAACGACGAAACCGCGCGTTTGCTGGGAGTTGACAAATCCGGCAAAGCCGAGGCGTGGTATATCGTGCGCGCCGACGCGACCGCGGAAGCGTATTGCGGCGCTTTGTCGGGTTTGACCGGCCAAAAATTCGCCGACGCGATTGCGAGTGGCGACGCGTATGACGGCGTGATGAAAAAAATCCCGACGCGCACCGGCGACACCTATTTCGTGCCGCCGGGAAGGTTGCACGGTCTCGATGCCGGAAACCTCGCTTTTGAAATCCAGCAGAATTCCGACGCCGGTTTCGGCTGGGATTGGGCCGGATTCGTCGAAGCGGGCGTGATCTCGCCGCAAGATGCCGAGCGTCACAAAAGCCTGGCGGTCGAACACGGCTCTTATGAGGACGGTTCGCAGGAACAAACCCAGGAAATCACGCTCATTGAGGACGATGACGAGCGGACTTTTTGCTGCGCTTGCCGATATTTCGTCCTGGAACGCCTCAAAATCCGTGGCAAAACCGGCTTTGGCGACAAAAATCCGCGCTTCAACACGCTAACGGTCATCAACGGCGCGGCGATTTTTGCGGCGAACGGCGAGGAAGTTTTCGCCAAACGCGGCGAAAGTCTGCTGATTCCGGCGGGCGTGGACATTGCGATTGCGCCCAATTCGTTAACCAACGGCGGCGAAGTCGAGATTTTGCGCTGTTACGTGCCCGATTTGGGGCGCGATGTGGTGGATTTTCTGCGCGAAAGCGGCATCGACGACAAATCTATCGCGTGGCTGGGCAGTTATGGAAAAGGCAATGATCTGTTGCCGCTGCTCGGATTGCCGCAGGATTTGTTCGATGTCACTCCCGACGAGCGCTTTGAAGCGGCCTTTGAAAACCGTGCGACGGATGTTTGATCCGGGTTTACACTGGTTACCGTGAGACAGTCCCGTTCAAAGTTCTATGTTCAAAGTTCTATGTTCAAAGTTGATTTTCGTTTTTCCGGTCAACATTGAACATAGAACGTTGAACTTTGAACATCGAAAAGAAACTGGAACTGCTCGTGAGAGGACTCGAACCTCCAACATCGTGATCCTAAGTCACGCGCCTCTGCCAATTGGGCCACACGAGCGAAACACTGCGAGGCGCAAGTATAGCGCCCGGAAATCTCCATGAACGACCCACTTTTCCTGCTTGGCGACGCCTTTGTTCCGGCTCTGCGGCCCGCCGCGCGCGTGCTGATTTTGTCCGAAGATGCCGACGAAAAGACCGGGGCGCTGCTCAATGGTCGCGCGCGCGCGGCTTTGGCGCTCAGGCGCATCGGCGAAATTGCGGGCGCCGCCGGGCATTTCACCTTCGCTTCGAGCGTGCCGATAGCCATCGATGGCGCCGCTCCCGAAGTGGTGATCGTCGATGGCAGCGCGCGCGGCGCGATGAAAATGCTCCACGCCGCGCGCGGCAACATTTCAACGGCGCGGTCGATCATCGTCGCGCTCATCGGCGCCAAAACGCGCGACGATGCGCTCGAAGCGCTGCGCGCGGCGGGTGCGGACGACTTTTTGAGCGAAAACGCGCAGCCTGTGGAGATTCTGGCGCGCCTCGAAAGCGCGACGGCGCTGTGGCGCGCCAGAAACCAGCTCGCTGAACTGCGCGACCAATTGGGACGCCAGATTCGCGTCGATGACCTGACCGGCGTGATGAGCCGCCGCTTTTTCTTTCAACAGGCGCACCGCGAATGTTCGCGCGCGCGGCGCTACAGTGGTCGTTTGTCGTGCGTGATGATCGAAATCGACCATTTCAAAAGCCTGACCGCGACCTTTGGCGACTTCGTGGGCGAGGCGGTTTTGCGCCAGACCGCCACCATTATCGGTCAGTGGACGCGCGACAGCGACCTGGTCGCGCGCTTCACCGAATCGAAGTTCGCCGTGCTGCTGCCCGAAACCGGCATCGACGGCGCGACCCGCGCGCAGGACAAAATCACCCTCGCTTTGGCGAGTCACGTTTGGAAATTCGATGGCGCCGCGATCCCGGTTTCGGTCTCGATTGGCGAGGCCGAACTCCAGCCCGGCACGCCGATGCAGCGCGTGGACGGCGATTACATCAGCGAAGGCGATGAGATCGGCGACTGTGCGCTTTCCACGCGCGAAGCGCTCGCCGGACTGCTCGAAGACGCCGACGCCGCGCTCTTCGTGGCGCGCAAAGGCGCGCGTGTGCCCGAAGTTTTCGTGCCCTACACGCCGGTTCCCGAAGCCGTAGCGCGGACGAAACGCGGTTCCGCCGAAGGGTCTGTTCCGTGAATTCAGCAGAGTTGAAGAGCAAAAGAAGCGCGATTTATCCTCGCTTCGCTGCGGCCCTCACCCGCCGCTTCGCGCCACCCTCTCCCGCAAGCGGGAGAAGGATCAGGCTGCGACGACAAAGAAACTCACTGCTACTTTTGACTTGCGCCCTTCATCCTTCTCCCGCTTGCGGGAGAGGGTGGCCGAAGGCCGGGTGAGGGCCGCAGCGAAGCGAGGACAAATCTTGAGGTTGCAGCCCCAAACTCCGTGGTGCTTCGATTTTCAGCGAGCGATTTCTCTCTTCGCGCGCGCTAAACTGCAAACGCTTTTTCGTTTCATGTCCGACTTTTTCGCCGCTTCCGACTCCCCATCCGACACGCTGCTCGACGCTTCGACCATCGAAGCCGTGCGCGACCTGCGCGAGCGTTTCCCGCGCACCCCGTTTCTGACTTTGGGTCAAACCCCGCTCTGGGACGAGCCGGTCAAAGCCACCTTTTGCGCCATTACCGAGCAAATGGAGAACGCCGGACTCATCGCGCCCGGATCGCGCATCGTGGCGGGCGTTCACGACACCGATTATTTCGCCAAATTGGAAGGACTTTCCGTCCGCGACGCGCCGTTCATCGTTTTGCGCCACAATGACGGCGACACGCGCGGTTTGTGGAGCGCGGCGGGCGAGATTTCCGCGTTTTTCGGGGCCGAAATCGTCCCCTCCCGCGCCGATTTCGCGCGTGAAGGCGTCTCGCTCGCCAAAGCCGCGCGCGCTTATCCCGGCGGCATCGAAACCCTGCTCAATCAGGAAACCGACGCTCCGCTGTGGCGCGCGATTGTCCACACCGAGCCTCACCCGCTCATCGCCGCCGAAGTGCGGTTGCGCGACATCGAACCGGCGCTGCGCGAACAGCTCAAATGGAGTTTTCGCCATTCGCTGCGCGCGCTGAACTGTCCCGAAGACTTCGAAAACTCGTTCGATTGCCCGGCAGGTGCCATCGCGCGCCAAATCTGGGGCTGGAACGACGAGTTTTTGGCCCAAAACCCCGATGCCACGCTCTCCGATCTCTACCGCGACCTGATTCCCAAAACCTGGGCTTTGGTGCGCGGTGAAGCCGCCTGCAACCTCGAAACCACCGCTTCCCTCGACCTGTTTCGCTTCAACGCACAGACCGCTTTGCAGCCGCGTTTCGCTTTCGTCGATCTCTTTCTCAATCCCGCGACGCGCGAACTCGCCAAACGCGCCTACGACGACGCCGTGCGCGGTTCGGGCATCTACACGCTCGACCAGTTTGGCGCAGGCGCGCTGCCTTTCGATGTCGTGATCAAAGGTAAAGGCCGCGGCACGCTGCGACTTTTCGAGGGCAAAGTCATCGTCGAAACCGAAGAACCGGTCGAAATCTGCGAAAACTGCGACCCGGATTCGGTCGAGCGGCTCGCGGCGCTTTTGCAAGGCCATTTCGGAAGCGAAATCTGTCTGGTCGGCAAAGCCGTGGCGCTGATTTCGATGCTCAGTGCCGAATTCATCTTCGTTTTTCACGAAAAAGCCTCCAGCTACACCAATCGCACTCAGAAAATGAACGCGACATTGCGCGCGGCGGGCCTCGAATTGCCGCTGCATCCGATGCTGCGCCTGCAATATGCGACCTGGGACGCGCTCGGCGATGTCGAGGCCGAGTTGCGGTTGCCGCCGCATCTGCAAGACGCCTTTGCTACCCAAAAAATCTCCGCCGCCGATTTCGCCGCGCGCTGGCGCGATGTCGCGCAAAAGGGCGACGAGCGGCGCCAAAGCCTGAAAAATTGTCGGCGCCCACGCGATTTGATGGAACAGTTGGCCAATTGGGGCCAACCGGTATGGCGCGAAAAACTGGGCGTCTATCGCGCCGCGAGCGCGATTGTGGCGCAGATTCGGGAAAAATCCCGCCTCATCGAAACCCAAGTCGAGGAGCTACGCGCCTCGGCGCGGCAAAAAACCGCGCGCGCCTTGGAACTCGAAACCCAAAAAGGCGCCGCTTTTCGCGCCCAAATCGCGCCGCTGCAAAATCGCATCGCTGACTTGCGCGAAGCCGCAGCGCAGCGTCTCAATCCCGTCGATGAAAGTGGCAAAGCACGCCGCCTCAGCAAAGAAGAACGCGCCGCGCAAACCGAGTTGGAAAGCCAGGAAATGCAAGAAATCGCCGCAATTCGCGCCCAAATCGCCGCGCAAAGCGCGCCGCGCGTCGCAATCGACGCTCAAATCGCCGATCTGCGAAACGAAGCCCGCGAACTCAAAGTTAGCGCCAAAATTTTGGTCAAAGAGCAGGTCGGATCGGAAAAAAGCGCCGCCGCGCAAACCGCGCGCGCGCGGCGCGAAAAGCTGGAAAACGAGGCCGAACTCCAGCGTTTTCTCTGGGTGCGCGACGCGATTCGCGCCTCGAATTCGCTGCGCCAGACCAATTATCGCCCCACCGCGTGGTGGCTGCCGATGGCCTCGCCCGACGGCAAATGGTTTCGCAAAATCGCCCAGACCACGCGCGCGCGCCTCGAAGAACTGTGACTTTATCGCGCCGCGCGCCGCAAGCGCAGCGCGGCCCGAAAGTGGGCGACATCCGGCGTCCAAACCGGCAAAATCGCGGTGATAATCATCCGTTCGAAGTGCGCCAAAATCGCCGCGATGAGCGCCGCGCCGAGCAAAAAGTCGTTGCGCCCGACCGCGAAAAGCCAGAACAGCGCGCTCATCAAAAGCAGGCCGCCCAGCTTCGCGCTCCAGGCATGATAGGCCGCGAAACGCCGAAATTTCAGCCAGTCGAAAAGCAGCGCCAGATGGTCGGAAACGAACCAGATCAACAACAGCGGCGCGAAATCCAACACGAAATCGCGGTGCGCGAGCCAGACGCACGCCGCGATCCACAAACCGAACCAGCCGTCCCTTCGCCGCTCCCCATGAAATTTAAAATGGCTTCATTGGTGGTAATGCCGATGTCGAAGACGATGCCGCCAACCGCGTATTTCCCTGCTTCTTTCCAATCCACCAGTCGCTGTGCGAAATCATTCAAATCCAATTTCCCGCACCTCAAAAGCGAGTCAAGCAAGGCCAGCGCCTGGGCGCCGTCGTCGCTCCATGTGCCGACCGGAACACCTGCATAAGTGCGCGGATAGTTGTCCGGCGGCGTCATTTCGATTTGTTCGAGCGGCGGGATTTGCGCCGCGCTTTTGAATTCATAAGGCACGCCGAGCGCGTCGCCGACGAGAAGGCCGTAAAAGCCGCCCGCGATCTGGTTGGAATCGAAATTCATTGGTTTTCCTTTTCTCATCCTTTCGCACGATTTTGCGCCCACGAATAAAGTAAAACCGTGCCCGCCATCGCCGCATTCAGCGATTCGGCGCGCCCGAAGATCGGGATCGAAACCCGGTAATCCGCCGCCGCGCTCAATTCAGGCGAAATGCCGCGCGTTTCGTGCCCCAAAACCAGCGCCGCGCGCCTCGGCCACACGAAATCGAAACAGCTTTGCCCTTCGTGCGCCTGCGCGCAAACCAGGGCGATATTTTGCGCTTTCATTTCGGAAATGAGCGCGTCAGCGGAATTTTCACGCGTGGAAAGCGGCGGCAAATGAAAAGTGCTGCCCGCCGCGCTTCGCACCACTTTGGGCGAAAATGGATCGGCGCCGCCCAAACTCAACACACCGCGCGCGCCCGCCGCATCCGCCGCGCGCCACAGCGTTCCAACGTTGCCCGGATCGGAGATCCCGTCTAAAACCAGCGTGAAATCGCCAAATTCGCCCGATTTTGCATCGGGAATCTCGCCGAGCGCCACAATCGGCAGCGCGCTTTGCGCCTCGCTCGCATAACTGAGGATTTCGCGCGTCGCGCGCCGCACTGCGATGCCTTTATCGAGCGCGATTTCGCTCAGTTCCGCTTCCGATTCATCGGCCAAAACCTGACGAATCGGGAAATCGACCTTCAGCGCCGCCGCCACCGCGTTTTTGCCCTCGATAAGAAACAAACCCTGCTCGCGCCGCCCTTTGGCCGCGTGCAAAGTGCGAATCAGTTGAACGAGCGGGTGTTGGCGCGAAGAAATAAGGTCGGGAGCAGAAATCACCTTTTCAGGATAGAAGAGTTGACCGGTTCCCTCTCCGGTAATCCGGGGAGGGTTAGGGAGGGGTCAGAATTGGAGGGTTTCGCAGTGTGGAAGCGCGAAGTGACCAAACTTGCCCCCTCCCTAACCCTCCCCGGTAATCCGGGGAGGGAACCGGTCATTCATTCCCCCACTCCTAATTCCCCATGCCCGAACTCCCCGAAGCCGAAACCGTGCGCGCCCAACTCGAACCCCAAATCGTAGGACAAACCATCGTCCAAACCTGGGCGCGACTGCCGCGCATCACGCTGCCCGACATCGAAAACTTTGTTGCGCGCACCCAAAACCAAAAAATCATCGCCGCCAAACGGCGCGGCAAACAGATTTATTTCCCGCTCGAAAGTGGCGACAATTTGCTGGTTCACTTAGGCATGACCGGCAAACTTCACGTCGAAAACGGCTCGGAATTCGACCCGGAAAGCCTTCACAAACACATCCACGGCGTCTTGCTTTTGTCGAACCAAACCAGGCTCGTTTTTACCGATGCGCGCACCTTTGGCAAACTCGCCGTGTCGCGCGAACTGCCGTTTTTGACGCAAATGGGGCCGGAACCGCTCGACGAAGATTTCCCCGCCGAACTGATCGCGCAAAAGCTGAAAAAGAAAGCCGTTCGCATCAAAGCCGCGATTCTCGATCAGACTTTAATCGCCGGTCTGGGAAATATTTACGCCGACGAAGTCTGCTTTCTCGCCAGAATCCACCCCGAAACCCGCGCGTGTGACATTCCCATCGAAAAGCTGCGCGAGCTAATTTCTTTTATGCGCCCGACGCTCGAACGCGCCATCCAAGCGCGCGGCGCCACGCTCAAAGACGGCGGTTATCAGGACACTTTCGGCAATTTCGGCGAGTTCATCCCGCAGATTTACGGGCGCACCGGCGACGCCTGCGACCTTTGCGGCACGCTCATTCAACGCGGCGTTTTGGGCGCGGGAAAGACGGCGCGCAGTTACCATTTTTGCGAAAAGTGCCAGCCCGCAAAATGGGCCTTAGCCGGTCGCTGACGCTCGCGGTTCGTTGGAGCCGCAGGAGGAATTGGTGAATTATTTCATTACTTTTCGCACTTATGGGACGTGGCTTCACGGGGACGAGCGCGGTTCGGTTGACCGAGAACACAATCAAGTGGGAGAGCCGCTTTTAGAAGCCAATGCGAATCTGCATCGCCATCGGAGCGGCTTGATGAAAAGCGAGGCGGTTTTACTGGACGAAACCGCCCAAAAATGCGTGGACGCGGCGATTCGAGGGGTCGCGCAGCATCGCGCGTGGCAACTTCACGCGTTGCAGGTGATGAGCAATCACGTTCATGTAGTGGTGAGCGCGGAAGGCATCAAACCAGAAAAAGTGATGGCCGATTTCAAAGCCTGGGCGACGCGGCGCCTGCGCGAAGCCGATTTCCTCGCGCCCGAAGCGCCGGTATGGGAGCGTCACGGCAGCACGCGCTATCTCAACACCCGCGACTCCCTCAATGCCGCCTGCAATGACGTCCTCAACCGCCAACTCGACCCCAACGAACCGCGAGCGTGAGCGACCGGCTGATGAGATAACGTATCAGCCGGTCGCTCACGCTCGCGGTTCGTTGAATAGCAACGGCAACTCACCCACCAACCGCATCGTTTCCAGACTCACGCTCGCCACGCGCCCGATCAAATCCAGGATAAAACGCGGCTCGTCGGCGCGATTCGGATCGGATGTCAGGCCGCTTCGCTTGTCGCGCTTGACGCGATACGATTCCACCACCCAATCGAGCGCGCTGCGATTGCCGAGTTTGTAGGCGAACATTTCCGGCGTAAAACCTGACAGTTCAATGGATTCGTTCACTTTCAACCTCGTTTTGTCCTGATTCCAGCGCATCTTTTCGACGTGAAACGAAAACTTCAAACCGTCCGGCGTGGTGTCGCGCAGCGGAAAAGGATGAATCGGCGCCGTTTCGTATCCGACGTGCAAATCGCCGAGTTTGCGCCCGATTGCGACCAATTTATCCCAGTTTCCCAGTCGTAAATTCACCTCGGCGAGCGGCAAACGCGGCAATTCGCGCTTGAGATTTTCGGCGTGCGTTTGCAGCAGTGGCTCAATCAAGCAAACTTGGAAAAGACAACCGGAGCAAACCATGATTACGCGCTTTTATGTTGACAACTATAAATGTCTGGTGAATTTTGAATATAAACCGAGCAGCTTCGAGTTAATCCTGGGTGCAAATGGGGCGGGCAAGTCAACAGTGTTTGAGGCGTTGGGATGTGTTCTTGATTTTGTTCTCGAACAGAAAAAGGCGTTCGACTTTTTCTCGTGGAAAACTTTAACCCGTTGGCAACGCAGAAAGAAAATGATCTTTGCTTTGGAAATAGAGGATAAAGGTAAGAAATACGATTACGAGTTGACACTTGATGTTGACGACGACGGTGTTTTTTCCATGTTGAGTTCGGAAGTTTTAAAGTTGAATGGAAAAACCATTATAAATTCTGAATTAACAATAGAAGAGTTTGGGCACGGCGCAAATGGGGAGTCTATCAATATGTTTATGGATATTGCTGTTGATTCCGGTAGCCAAATTAGGATATTCCGTGCGGCTGATGTTGAAAGATCAACGTTGGGATATTATGGTCAAGAATTCAAAGAACTTTTAAAAAGCATCATTCCCGTGAAAATGAACCCGTCATCTGTGTCGGCTGTCCTGAAAAAATCAGAAGAACGTCCTACACGGAACTTCGATAATTTCCCTGCCTACTACTTTCACCTTTTGCAAGAAAAACAAACGTTGATAATTGATTTGATTTCAGTGCTTCGAGAAAACGTTGATGGTTTTCGCGCTTTTGCTTTAGAAGGTCGCGGCCCAGAGGCGCGACAACTACGAGTTGAGTTCGCCGTCGAAGGTGGAGAAAAAGGGCAAACGATTCGCTATGACTTCAGCGAATTATCGGATGGTCAGAGAGCTTTGATTGCGCTCTACACTTTGGCTTTTTGTGAGTCTGGCTCAACTTTATTGATTGATGAGCCGGAAAATTTCATTTCATCGCGCGAACTTCAGCCTTGGCTGATGCTGTTGCGCGAGCGTATCGAAGACTTTGGCGGACAGGCGATTATCATTTCTCATCACCCCGAATTTATCAATGTGTTGGCGCCCCAAGATGCGATTCAGTTTCGGCGCAAAGATGGCGGCCCAGTGATGATTCGTCCTTTTGAAATCGGGCCGTATCAAGGTCTCACGCCCGCCGAGATTGTGGCCAGAGGTTGGGAGAATGAGTAGGGCCGCGATGGTGTTTATTCTGGGAGAAGATAAAAATAAACGCCAGCAAAACTTGATTCGCAAATATCTCAAAAAGCGCGGCTTTAGCGACAGGCAAATCCGCGATTTGCCTTGTCCCGTTGGAGAAACGCCGGGAATCACTTTCGTGTTGTCGCGTTATTCGAGCGAAGTTCACGATTTGCGAGCCGCACCCTATAGTCGGGGCTTAATTGTGGCTATTGATGCGGACGAGGAATCGGTTGAAACGCGGAAAGCTCAGTTAAATGCGAGATTGAGCGAGGCTGGCGAACCCGCGCGCGGCGAACAAGAACCGATTGCCATCGTGGTTCCAAAACGCAACGTCGAAACCTGGGTTTGGTATCTCGATGGCAACGCCGTCGATGAAAGCACCGACTACAAACGAACTTCTGTGCGCGATAATCACGACATGGCTCATGCCAAGCGCGCTTTTGCGGAGTTCATTGTTTCGGGCCAAGCCACATCTAAAGAGTGCCCGCCTTCATTGCAAGATGCCCGCGTAGAATTGCTGCGAATTCCTCATTCCTAAGCGCGAAGTGAGCGCCGCAATCACGCCCGCGATGCTGTTATTGGCAAACCATTTTTCGTCCTGCCTACGGTTTTGAACAAGCGTTCGGTCAGCAAATGCTGAATCAGCATTTCCTTGACGGTTTCGGGTTTGATCGCCGGATTGAGCGCGCTCTGGCAAACCGCGAAAAAGGAATCGAAAGCGAGTTTGAATTTCGCGTTGCCGCTTGCGGCGTGGATTTTGAGTTTCAAGGCCCGCGCCAGTTCCGGCACGCGTTCGATAAACGCCCGCACCGCGCTTTCAAAGCCTTCGCGGTCGGATTCTGTGTAATCGAAGAATCGGTCGAGCAGTTCGCCGACTTCGTTGGCCTGCGTTAAATCGAAAACTCCGACTTGCTTGTTGTTCTGCCAGAGAATCGCGCGTTGGGTGTCCTCGAAAATCGTGTTGGTGACGGGATAATCGAGCGCGATTTTCTTCTTGATTTCAATTTCGAGCGCGTCTTTTTCGTCCTTGGCTTCCCAGTAGCCCAGCGATGAATACTCGTCGCGGATGGCGCCATCGACTTTTTTGCGCCCATTTTTGCCGACCGGATACTCTTCGACAAACAAATAGCCGCGCTCATCGCAGATTTTTTCCAAAAGTCGCCCGAACGCGCGCCGCGTCTGCGCTTCGGTGACGTGACCTTCTTTTTTGAGGCGCGCGGCCCGCTGGTATTTTATCAAGGCGCAACGGGCCTTCCATTTGCGAATTATCGCTGCGACTCTGTGGAGGAATCTTGAAATGGCACAGCAAATTGATTTGGACGAAGAGGCGCGCGCCGATGCGGGCGCGCAAAGTGACGGCACGCACCAGGTCGCGCCGGATCTGGCTTATCAGCGTTTGGCGATTGTCAATGTCGCGTTTGTCGGCGTTCCGGGCAGCAACGACTGGGTTTTGATCGACGCCGGGCCGATGAAGTCGGCGAGCGCGATTATGGGCGCGGCCAAAAAGCGTTTTGGGAACGCCGCGCCGCGCGCGATTGTGATGACGCACGGGCATTTCGACCATTTCGGCTCGCTCGAAACGCTGCTCGAATCGTGGGACGTGCCGGTTTACGTTCACGAGTTGGAAGCGCCGTATTTTCGCGGGCAGGCGAGTTATCCGCCGCCCGATCCGGGCACCGGAGGCGGCATCATGCCACTTTTGTCGCCGCTTTTTCCGCGCGGGCCGGTCGATGTGAGTCGCAACTTGCAGATGTTGCCCGCATCCGGCGAGGTGCCACCTTTGCCGGGCTGGAAATGGCTTCACACGCCGGGTCACACGCCGGGTCACGTTTCGTATTGGCGCCAAAGCGATAAATCGCTCGTCGTAGGCGACGCTTTCATCACCACGGCGCAGGAATCGGCGTATGCGGTCGCGGCGCAAAAGGTCGAAATGCACGGCCCGCCGATGTATTTCACCCAGGATTTCGACGCGGCCAAAACTTCGGTGGACAAATTGGCGGCGTTGGAGCCGGAAATCGCGGTCGTCGGGCACGGTCGCGCGATGCAGGGCGCGGAGTTGCGCGCGGCCCTGCACCAACTTTCGCGCGATTTTTACCAAGTCGCCGTGCCTGAAGACGGGAAATATGTGGTGCATCCGACCAAAGCGGAAGACGGCTCGGCTTATGACAAATAATAAGAAAATTAACCACAGAGTCGCAGAGACACAGAGAATTCAAGAGATTTTTCTCCCGGTTTTCTCTGTGTCTCTGCGTCTCTGTGGTTAATTATTTCTCATGACCGATTTTCAACTGCGTCCCCTCGTCGAAGCCGCTTTGCGCGAAGATTTGCGCTCCGGCGACATCACGACTCAGGCGCTGATTCCCGAAAACCTGCGCGGCGTCGCGGCGATGAATTTTCGCGTCGATGGTGTGGTTTGCGGGCTGCGACTCGCTCAAATCGCCTTTCAAACGCTGGATTCGGACGCCAAAATCACAGTTTTAGCATCCGAAGGCCAAAAAGTCGGCGCGGGCGAAACGGTTTTGCGCGTTTCGGCAAGTGGCCGCGCGCTACTCAGCGCCGAACGTGTCGCGCTCAATTTCGCGCAGCGAATGTCGGGCATTGCGACTTTAACGGCGCAATTCGTCGCGGCAACGGAAGGGACGAAAGCCGTAATCGCCGACACGCGCAAAACCACGCCGGGTTTGCGACTCCTCGAAAAATACGCGGTGAAATGCGGCGGCGGCTCCAATCACCGCTTCGCTTTGGATGATTTGATTCTCATCAAAGACAATCACATCGCGCTGTGCGGCGGCATCGCGCAAGCGGTCGAACGGGCGCGCGACTTCGTCGGTCACGCCGTCAAAATCGAGGTCGAATGCGACACTTTGGCGCAGGTCGAGGCAGCCGTGAGGGCGCGCGCCGATATTTTGCTTTTGGATAATATGGGGCCGGAGATTTTGGCGCAAGCGGTCGAGATCATCGGCGGGCGGGCTTTAAGCGAAGCGTCAGGCGGCGTCAATTTGGAGACGGTGCGTGCGATTGCCCAAAGCGGCGTCGATATTATTTCGGTTGGCGCGCTGACGCACGGCGCGAAATCGCTGGATATTGGGCTGGATGTGGAGATTTAGTGGCGTTTAACCCCACCCTAACCCTCCCCACAAGTGGAGAGGGAACCGGTCATTATTGCGTTTCCTGGAAGTTCCACGGAGCGACTTTATGACCGGTTCCCTCTCCACTTGTGGGGAGGGTTAGGGTGGGGTTAAACGCCACTCATTCCCATTCAATCTTCTCTACAAAACCATGCTCGGCGAACCAATTTTGCGCTTAGACGAAACCGACTCGACCAACCGTGTCGCGCTCGATTGGCAGGACGCGCCGCATGGCGCGTGCGTGGTGGCGCGCTCGCAAAGCGGTGGGCGCGGCAGATTGGGGCGGAGTTGGGAATCGGCGGCGGATTTGGGACTGTATTTGTCCCTCGTTTTGCGGGTGGAAGGTGCGAACGCTCCGCTTTATTCACTGTGGAGCGCCCTGGGCGTGGCGCGTGCGTTGGAAAAACTGAGCGGCGCGTCTTTCCGCGTCAAGTGGCCCAACGACGTTTTATGCGTTGCACAAAGCGGGCAGGCGCGCAAAATCGGCGGGATTTTGTGCGAAGGGCGCGGCGAAATTCTGGTGGTGGGCATCGGTGTCAACGTCAATCACGGCGCAGACGAATTGCCCACGCGCCCGATTTTCCCGGCGGCGTCATTGCGGCTCGAAACCGGGCGCGTTTTCGAGATCGACGCGGTTTCAGCTGCCGTTTTGGGCGAACTCAACGCGGTTTTCGCGCAAAATGGCGACGATTTACACGCCGAATTCGCGCGGCGCTGCTTTGGACTCGGTGAAGTGGTGAGCGTCAAGAGCGCGACCGAGAGTCTGGTCGGCGTTTTCGAGGGCGTGGAAAGTGATGGAGCGTTGCTGCTTCGCACCGCGGATGGATTGAAGCGAATTCTGGCCGGCGATGTCAGTTATTTCTGAGTTAAATCTTTGAGTTGGCCCCGAAATCGCCGCGGTCGGGCGCACTATATGAGACTTGGATTCGCCGTCAAAGTGCTGGGACAAGAAGGGCTGAAAAGCAACGATGCGCGCCGCTGGCAAAACGATCCGCACCTGCGGAACTCCATCGCATACGCGCACGAAATCTTCGATTATCTGCAAAAAACCGGGATTTCGATGTATCGCTTTTCCAGCGATTTCGCGCCGTATTTGACGCATCCCGATATGCCGCAATTTCACAATCAGTTAGACGAAGCGAAGTCGGAGTTGAAAGAATTGGGCAAACGCGCGCGCGAAATGAACTTGCGGCTCAGTTTTCACCCGTCGCAATACATCATTCTCAATTCTCCGTCGGAAAAGCTGACCGAAACTTCGACGCGCGATTTTCTGGCGCAGGCGACGATGCTCGACATCATGGAACAGCCCGCGGAGGCCGTCATCGTGACGCACGTCGGCGGCGTTTACGGCGATAAAGACGCCGCGATGGCGCGTTTTGCCGAACGTTTTCACGCTTTGCCCGAACCCGCCAAACGGCGCTTGGTTTTGGAAAACGACGATGTGTCTTATGGCGCCGCCGATGTCTTGAAAATCCACGAAGCGACGGGAATTCGTTGCATTTTCGATCACCAGCATCACGGTTGCATCAATCCCAAAGGTTGGAGCGCGGAAGAAGCGGGCGCCGCGATTTTAAAAACCTGGCCGGATGATTGTCGGCCCAAAATCCATTTTTCATCGCCGCGAATCGAAGAGCGCGAGATTCTGCGCCGCGACAAAGAAACCGGTAAGAAAGTCGCGTTGAAAGCGCCCGCGCTCGCCTCGCAGCACGCTGATTCTATCGACGCCGAAACTTTCGTTCCTTTGGCCCGTGAATTGCGGAAAACCCGCGAGTTCGATGTGATGTGCGAGGCGAAAGCGAAAGATTTGGCGGTTTTGAAACTGCGTGACGAATTGGAAGCGGCGGGCGATTTCTCAATGGAATAAAAAACAAAAATCACCGCAGAGACGCGAAGACGCAGAGATTTCTTTTGGATTTCTTTTGGATTTCTCTGCGTCTTTGCGCTGATTTTTACTCGACCAATTTGTCTTCTTTTTCGCTCGGCAATTCGCCGTCTTCTTGGGCGATGGCGGGCGAATCGCCCGCTTCGGCGACATCTTTTTTGAGGCCGGTTTGCACTTCGGCGGCGACGCGTTTGCCTTCGGCGAGCGCGGTTTCGAGCGCGGGTTTGACCGCTTCACCGGCGGTTTCGACCAACTTTTTGGCGCGCGAACCGACGGATTTGAGCCTTGAAGTCAGTGATCCGAGGCGGTCGGCCATCTCCTCGGACATCTCCGATGGCGAGCCGCCCGCGCTGAAATCTTCGATGGCGGCTTCATACTTGGCGGCGATGTCCTGTAACGCGCCTTTGCCGGTTTTGGCGAATTGCGGCTTGGCTTTGGGCTTCAAATAAGAGACCGCGCCCGCGCCCAGAACGGCGCCGAGCAGGATGAATTTGAGTGCCTGACCGAAGCTCGGCCCGGCGACGATGACGATCTTTTCGGGTGTCTGATAGGTGATTTTGCTCATGTTGGCTTATCTCCCGAAAAAACCTTTGCGCTTTTTCTCGACGACGACGGTTTTGTGACCGCGCATCGAGCGGCTGGCCGCGACGACGCCCGAAATCAGGCCGACGGCTTTGATGGCGGGCGATTCGAGGCGGTTGACGGCGCTGCCGATGAGGTTGGAAACGCGGTTAGCGGTCGCGGTGACGTTGTGGGTGGTGTCGGCGGCGTCGGTGGAGATTTTTTCGACGTTTTTGAGCGTGCCCGCGACGCTGGGCAAGATCTCTTTGCGGAGTTCTTCGCTGACGATGCCCTTGATCTGGAGCAAAATGCCGACGCCAACCACGCCGAGCGCGACCAGAGCGAGGGCGGAAAAAATCTGGAAAAAGTTGGCGATGCCAACCATGTAAACGACCCAGGTGGGAATTTCTTGCATGATTTGAGTGCCTTTTGAGAAAGTAGTGAATGGGAACGAGGCGTGTCAAAGCGACGAACGCGCCCCGGTTTTTGCAATTCGGGCGCCATTTTCCCCGATTGGGCGCAGATTCACAAGGCCCGCTCATCGCAGGAGCGCGCGCTTTCGCTTTGCTCACGCCGGGGAGCGGCGCTACACTTGGCGCACTTATTCCCAATCGTGAGGCGCGCCGAGGCGCGTGGTTTGTCTTCTGTTTTTATGCAAAGTCGTTATCTGTTTGGAAGCCTCGCCATCGCGGGCGCACTGGGCTTTCTGGTGCTTTCCTCGGTGCGAAGCGGCACGCTGCAAGCCGTTCCGGTCGGCACGTTGCGCGCGCCCGACCACGAAGCGCAATACATCGGCAAACGGCTTCGCATGGTCGGTTTCGTCGGCGCGGGCAAGGTCGTCAAATCGCCGCAGCAGACGCCCAACGGCGTGATTAGTCTGCAAAAATTCGCCGTAATCGACGGCAAAAACACCGTGATGGTGTCGTATTCCGACGCTTTGCCCGACACCTTTCGCGCCGGCGGCCCGGTGCAGGTCGATGGAATTTACACCGCGCCGGGCCAGATGAGCGCCGACCACGTTTTGACCAAGTGCCCATCGAAATATCAGGCCGAAGAAGCGGCGAAACAGGCGAAAATGCAGAAGGTCGCGTTCAGCGAATAAATTCGCCGCAAAGGGGAGCGAAACCTGCCTTCGCAGGTTGAACGAGTCCGCGAAGGCGGACTTTGCTCTTCTTTGCGGCGAATTTATTCGCTGCAACAACGTCCTGATTCCCGCTCCAACTTATGCTTTCCCAACTCGGACACACCCTTTTACTGCTCGCTCTGGGCGCGGCGGCCTTCAACATCGTGGCGACCGGCATCTCTTACCGGCGCCCCAATCGCGCCGCGTGGCTGGAAACCTCGCACAACGCGGCTTTCGTGATGTGGGCGTTCATTTTTGCGGCGTGTGGGCTGCTGATTTCGGCGTTTTTGACCGATAATTTCGCGCTCGCCTACGTTTACGAAAACTCCAATCGCGCCCAGCCGTTGCCGTTTAAAATCGCCGCGCTGTGGGGCGGGCAGGGCGGAAGTTTGCTGTTGTGGACATTTGTTCTGGCGACTTATACGCTCGTGGTGTCGAAAATGGGGCGCAAAAGCGGGCAGCAGCTCGCGCCGATTGCGACTTCGGTGATCGCCGCCACGACGCTGTTTTTTTGCGCCATCGTCGCGTTTCGAGAGAATCCGTTCATGGTCATCGACGGCGCGCTTCCCAAAGATGGGCGCGGCATGAATCCTCTGCTCCAGAACTACTGGATGCAGATTCACCCGCCGACGCTTTACATCGGTTATGTCGGCTGCACCGTGCCTTTTGCGTTCGCGGTAGCGGCGCTGTTTCATCGCCGTTTCGACGAGGATTGGGTCGCCATCATTCGCCGCTGGGTTTTGTTCACCTGGATCGTTCTCACCGTCGGCATCGTTTTGGGCGGGGTTTGGGCTTATGAAACCTTGGGTTGGGGCGGCTACTGGGCGTGGGATCCGGTGGAAAACGCGAGTTTGCTGCCCTGGCTGTCGGCGACGGCGTTTTTGCACTCGATTATTTTGCAGGGACGGCGCGGACTGCTCAAAAACTGGAATATCGCGCTCGTCACGCTGACCTTTTTGCTGTCGATTTTTGGCACCTTTTTGACGCGCTCCGGCGTGGTGCAAAGCGTGCATTCCTTTGCAGAAAGCGGCATCGGCGGCTATTTTCTGGGCTTCATGGGCTTCGTTTCGGTGCTGATGATGGGCCTGATTTATTGGCGCCGCGCCGAACTGCACTCGGACGCCAAAGTCGATTCGCTTTTGTCGCGCGAAGGCGCCTTCATGCTCAACAACTGGCTTTTGCTGGGCGCCACGTTCGCGGTGTTGTGGGGCACGGTTTTTCCGACTTTAAGTGAAGCGATGGGCAGCGGTCGCGTCGCGGTCGAGCAGGGCTATTTCAACCGCATCATGGCGCCGATTGGCTTGCTTTTGCTGGCTTTGACCGGCGCGGCGCCGCTTTTGTCGTGGCGACGCGTGACTTGGAGTTCCGCCTGGAAAGCGATTCGATTGCCCGCTTTGTGGGCGCTCGCGTTTTCGCCGCTGTTGTGGTTTTTGTCGCAGTGGCGCACCGGCGCGGCGACGGCTTTCACGCTCGCGCTCTTCGTTTTTCTGGCGATTGGTTGGGAATTCGTGCGCGGCACGCGCGCTTTGAAATCGAAATCGAACGGGGTTTTCGACGCGACGGCCAACCTCGTCTCCTTCAACACCGCGCGTTATGGCGGCTACATCGTGCATCTCGGCATCGCTTTGATGTTCGTCGGCATCACTGGTTCGTCGCTGTTTAAAATCGAACTCAAGCCAATCACCGTCAAAAAAGGCGAAAACATCCGCATTGGTGAGTATGTTTTGCGTTATGACGGTCTGGCGCGGCCCAGCACGATTCCTGACAACTTGAAAGATCAAGTCGTGGCTTTGGTCACGGTTTTCGATCAAAATGGTCAGGTCACGCCGGTCAATCGTCCGATGGATCCGCACATCGACTTTTTCAAAAACACCTCGGCGACCGATTCGACCGGCGCGGAGATTCCCGAAGCCAAACGCCCCGCGATTCGCTCCACGCCCGCCAACGATCTCTATTTGGTGTTGGTCGGCTTCGACACCAAGGACAATTCGGCGCAAATCAAGGCGTATATGAACCCGCTGGTGATGTGGATCTGGATTTCCCAGGCGTTTTTCGTGTTGGGAACGGTGGTGGCGATGATTCCCAGCCGCCGCAACACAGCGCGGCGCGAAACCACGAATGGCGCGATTCTGAGCGGTTGCCCGATGCATCAAACGCCCAAAGCCGAAACCCAAACCGAGCGCGAAGCGGAGTTGGTGGCGTGATGGAATGGCTGCTTCCCCTCGTTTTGGGCGCGCTCGCGCTGTTTTACATCTGCCAGCCGCTGTGGGCGGGCGCGTCGCAGACCAAACGCCAGGCGAGTTTCGAAGGCTGGCATTCGCTCGAACAACTCGAAATCGACCATCAACTCGGCAAAATTGACGACGCTGAGTTCGAGGAACTGCAAAACCGCGTGCCGGTTGCGGCTCCAGTTGGCGTTGCGGATGAAAACAATGCGCTCGAACGCTTGATTTTTGGAGCGCGTCGCCAGAAACGCTTGCAAATCTCGCTGGAAAGCGAAATTCTCATCGCGCGGGCGCGCAAACGCGGCCATAATTGACGCATTTTTCATGAAAAAGACGTTTTTCCCCTTTCTTTGGCTCGCTTTGACGGCGCAAATCGCCAGCGCCGCACCGACGCAGATTTCCGGCGTCGCCCGCAATGGCAGCCAGGACAATCGACCTCTGGTCGGCGCGCCGGTGCAACTGATTCGGCCCGCCAATCCCAAAGAAAAAGTCGCAAGAGTGACAATCGCCACGACGCGAACCGATGGCGCGGGCCGATTTTCGTTTCCGTCGCGCCAATACAGCGCCGATGATCTGTTGATGGCCAACGTGTCTCAGGGCGGCTTCGATTATCCCGTCGTCGCCTTCGACGGCGGCCAAAAACTTAAGCAAGTCGGCATCAACGTCAACCCGCAAAAAGTGGAGTTGTTGGTGTTCGATACTTCGACCAAGCCGGTTCCGCTCGACTACCAGGTGCATCATCTGGCGATTTCCAAAACCGCGAGCGGGATTCATTGCATCGAGCGCATCGTGGTTCACAACCACTCCCAGACCACGCTCATCGGCGTCGGGCCGCGTCAGATTTCGCTTTTGCTCGACCTTCCCAAAGCCGCTAAAAATGTCAAGCTCGATCCCAAAGTCATCGATGCCAGTCCGGGCGCCAAACTCATCGAAACCAAGAGCGGTTGGGGCGTGGTGCGACCGATTACGCCCGACGCTTATGGCGCGCAGAACGCGGTCATTCTTTCCTATGACATGGATTGGCCCTCGGTTTTGCCGTGGGCCAAAACCATCGATTTGAGCCGCAAAGTCGTTTATCCGACCAAATTTTTCTTCGTTGCGCGCACCACCGATAACAAGGAATTCAAAATCACCGCGCCCAAACTTTCACCCGATACCGAAGCGCCGGTGCCCATCGAAGGCAAAACCGAAGTGCGTCTCATCAACTCGATTGGCGCGCCGATGATGCCGCAAGGCGGCGCGCCGCCCGCGTTGGAGGCCGGTCAGGAACTCAAAATCGCGGTTTCCAAACCGGTCAGCGCGACGTTTTGGGGTTTCGCGGCGATGACAATCGCGCTGTGCCTGTTTTTGCCGGTAGCGATGATCAAACCGCGCCGCAAGGCTGGCAACGAGAAAAACGCTGCGGCGCGAAATGGCAACTTTGCGGAACCGTCATTTGGGGCGCTCGTTAGTGAGCAATCTTCCGGGACAGGCCCATTTTTGGCGCCCTTAAATGACGTTGGCCCGCACCTTGCCTTGAATGGCCAGAGCCGCGATTTGATCCAAAAGATCGCCGATCTGGACGACCAATACGAGGCGGGACAAGTCGGGGACGCCGAATATCAGACCCAACGCGCCGCCTGGAAACAACAACTCATTGAATCGCTCGGTGCCTCAGTCGCAAGTCCGCTGTAGAGGCGTCAAAGTCACCGAGACGAAGCGTCGGTTCAAAGAGAAAAGGAAAATATATGCCGACCAACACCACTTCCGATAAGCCCAAAGACAAACCCACCAAAGCTCCCCGCAAAACCGCCGCAAAATCCACCTCCAAAAAAGCGGCGCCCGCAACCCTTGCCGCCGAGCCGACAACATCGGGCATCCAATCGGTCAACGCCGATTCGACGGGCATGAAGCCCCAGCAGCGCACCGACATCGATATCGAACATTACCGCCAGTTGTTGCTCGATGAAATGGCGCGACTCGAAGAAGAGCGCGATTACGTCCGCAAATCCAACTCGGATATGGACGGCAACCTGCCCGAAGACGCCGAAGGCGACGAAGACACCACCGACCTCGCCTCCAGTTTGATGGACAAAGAAATGGATTTATCGGTCGAAGAAGAGATCGAAGAAACCATGGCCGCCATCGAACACGCGCTGCGGAAAATGGAGGATGGCACTTATGGCATCTGCGACGTGTCCAACGCGCCGATTCCCAAATCGCGCCTCGAACTGATTCCCTGGGCCAGTCTGACCGCACAGATGCAGTCGATGGCCGAAGGCGACTGAATTTGGCCAATCAAAAAGCCGCTCGAATTTCGATTCGAGCGGCTTTTTCGTCAGAAGAACTCGTAGAGACGTGCGGAGCGCGTCTGCCTCTTTTCCCCATCATTCCCTATGGGAATG
>JAABUN010003008.1_pt1 | contig 27500 bp, 23 predicted proteins | sample 5559311 | NCBI WGS metagenome assembly JAABUN01 (sample SAMN10711877, study PRJNA513370) | rock metagenome | isolation source: Antarctica rocks | place: Antarctica: Victoria Land, Siegfried Peak sud
GCAGGAAGTCGGGCGTGTCCTCGAGCATGTCGTCATCCGGCTCGTCGTCCGGGGGTGCCTCGACCCGGCTCGCGGCGTCCGGCGCGTAGAGCGGGCGCTCCTCGATGAGCGGCTCGTCGGCAGGCTCGGGTTCGTCGTGGAGCTCGGGTTCGTCGCGCAGCTCAAGCTCCGGTTCGAGGTGGGTCGACGGCTCGGAGAGCTCGTCGAAGTCGTGAAGATCCGCGGCCTCCGGCTCGATGCGCTCGAAGTCCTGGGTGGAGGGAGGCGGCAGTGGAGTGTTCGACTTCACCTCCTCTCGGCGGGAGAACGCGCCGCCCAGCGCGGACCTCAGCCGAGGGGGCGGCGCATCGACCGGCGGCTTATCGAGCGGCGGCTCGAGGGCGACGGTTTCCGACCCGACCTCGATTGACTCGGGGCCATCGAACGGTGAGCCCGCCGGGTCGAACGGCGCTTCCGACTCGGCCGCCTCCGAGTGCTCCGGCGGCTGGACGGGTGCCACTTGATCGACCAGGACCACGTCCTCGGCCGGGGGCTCAACCGGGGCTATACGCTCTACGAAGGAGTCCGGCTCGTCGGGCAGCGGGTCCGGCTCCGGGTCGGTCGAGCTGATCAGCGGTTCGGCCTCGGCGTAGGTGCCCTCGTCGGACAGCGAGCGGCTCTGCGGATGAGGCGGCTCGTCCAGGAGCGGCTCGTAAACAGGCTCCGGCTCCCGAGCGACGGGCTCGGCCTCCCAGTGCGCCGTCCGCTCCGCCTCCGGCTCGGCGTGCGCCGATTCCTCGCTCACCACAACCTCGCCGACCGCCGTGCCGTCGGAGTACTCGGTATCCCACGCCCGCTCGTCCCCGGGCGACTCCTCGGCCACCGCGACGGGCGCCTCGCGGCGGGCCGGACTGAGAGCCTCCGTCTCCTTCTTGGAGATCTCCGCCTCGCTCGCCCCGTGCTTTCGCCGCAACTCAAGATGCTCGCGAATCGCGTCGTCGAGTATCCCCATGCGCGCGTAGATTAGCGCGGCACCGGCGGGCGGTAGGCCACGGCCGTGGGGTTCCTTCCGGTGGGTTTCGCGCTTTCAGGCGAAGGGTCAGGCGCGAAGAACGGAGGAGTCGGCGGCGAGCGCCGTTAAACTGGTGCAGGGTCCGAGGAGGGCCCACAGCACGGGGCTATAGCTCAGCATGGGAGAGCGCCTGGATCGCACCCAGGAGGTCGCCGGTTCGAGCCCGGCTAGCTCCATCTCACGAAGGCCCAGCACGTCGGGGGCTTTCTCGTCTCAGCGGTTGGCTCTCGATGTCTCTCGATGGGTTCCCCTCGGACACTAATTCGTGTCAGTGCTACGGGTGCCCGATCCGACGGACGCCATCGCGGGAATGCCGGAGCGCCAGCCGCTACCTGCCGGTGCGGTCGCGGTGCTTGCACCCCGGCCAGCAGCAGGGCCGGCGCTGGCCGTCCTCCAACTCCTCCTGGGTCCGGAGAATACGACGTTCTCGGGTCGTCTGCTGCTTGGCATCCTCGACCCAGCAGATGAACTCGTTGCGCGCCAAGGGCGTGATGTCCTTCCAAGCATCGAGTGCCGTGGTGTTGGCGACCAGCGCCTCGCGCAGGTCTGCGGGTAACTTGTGCACCACCCCAGCAGGCACTCGCTGGCTGTTCACAGGGCAACGGTAGCGGGCCGGAGGCGGCCGGAACCGATCCGCGCGACCCCCGCATCCGGGAGCTGGCCGCCCGTGCTGAGGCCCTCATAAAGCAGTTCACCGGCGGTGACCCGGGCGTGCGGGCGTCGCTCGAGCGGATGTACGCCGAGGAGGGGCCGGAGCGTGCGTCGCGCGGGCTCGTCGACCGTGAGGTCTTCGCCTACCTGAAACGCGCGCGCTCTGGGCGAGAGGACTAGTCAGGATGGACTCCGAGACAAGCCCAAACGACCCAGGAGGTCGCCGGTTCGAGTCCGGCTAGCTCCATCTTCGAGACTGAGGGGGTCTCCCTCGAGCAGAATCTCATCGCTATGCGGCGCGAGGCGCGACGAGTCTCGTCAAATGTCGTGTCCGGTCTCGCCCCTAGCGTCACGAGCGACATGATCGCCCGGGTCGTCGCCGAGGGCCGCGACCCCACTAGCCGTTCTCGGCGGAAACCGGCTCGCCACGGAGGCGCCGGCCTCGTACGGAGGCCGGCGCCGGGCGAGAGGACCGGAACCGGTCGCCTGCGCAGAAGGACCCGAGAGTGGGCGCTCGATCGAGATCCGCCCATCCGAGCGACCCGTTTGACGTCCGACTGAGTCGCCTCCATACTTCACCGCCTGGCCGGACGCGTGCAGAGCGTGGGCGCCGCCTCCGGCGAGGCAGCCATTCAACCGGGGGGGAGCTCAATGAGACGAGTGCGCATCATGGCGGTCGCGTTGGCATGCATCGGCCTGTCCGCGCTTGGCGCGGCGGCGGCCGAGGCAAGGACGGACAACCGCTCGAAGCCGATCGTCTACCTCCACGGTCTCGACGCCGCGGGCACCGCCGGCGTGGACTGCGCCATGTGGAACAGCATGATCAGCACGATGAACGGCTGGGGACACACGGGGTCTGACGTGGAGCTGAAGTACTACACGGGCGACACGAACTGCTCGACGTCGCTCGACCACCACGGCAGCCACTCGAAGCACTACTCGACCGACGCCCACGACGGCGCCGGCACGAGCCACACCGCCGACGCCAGCATCCGGCACCTGGGCTACCACCTGGCCTGGTACATCTACGACCACTACTCGAGCGCCGGCACGACGGTCGACGTGGTCGGCCACTCGATGGGCGGGCTGATCATCCGCTACGGCCTGGCTCAGACGCAGCGCGACAACGCCGACTTCCCGCCCTACCTCTACGTCGAGGACGTCACGACGCTCGGCACTCCGCACGCCGGCTCCAACTGGAGCGGCTGGTGCTTCCTCGCGCTCGAGTGCAACGAGATCTACCCGACCTCGAGCTTCCAGACCTGGCTGCGCGACTACGCCCAGAACCCGCAGGGCTCGGGCGGCACCGACTGGACGGCGATCGCCTCCTACGACGACGGCCTGGTCTCCGAGACCTCGGGCGTAGCCATGGACGCGAACCACGAGACGAAGTACCTCGGCTCGATGAACTACGGGCACTCCGACTACTACAAGAAGACCTCGGACGTGCGCGATGCCGACGTCGAGTACTACCACCGTGGGAGCCCGTGGAGGACCTGGTACGACGGTCCGCACGGCGTCCGCTGGTCCGACTTCGCGTTGACCTACGGGTCGTGGTAGCCGGCGCGCGCGGAGCGCCTCAGGCCGACCCCCGGCCCGGCCGCCCGCCCGATCCGGACGGACCCAGCACTCAGCCCCGCGCCGAGGTTCGGCTTATGTGAGGTTGGGACCACTCGTTAAGCGCGCCGCCTAGAGCCGGGCGGCGCGGCTGGCGACTACGGACGAGGCTGTGCCGTCGCTGCGCTGCTCGATCAGCTCGCCGATGATCGCTTGGATCGAGCCGGCGATCGGGATGGCGGCCAGCGCACCGAGGATGCCGGCCATCTCGGTGCCCAGGAGGATGGCTATCAGCACGGCAAGAGGCGAGAGCTTGAGGGCACGTCCGTAGACGAGGGGACGCAGCGTGTGACCCTCGATCACGTGGTACACGAGGAGCAAGACGAAGACCACGAGTGCCGTGACGATCCCCTGGGAGAGGGCGACTGCGGTCACGAGCAGCGTGGCCACGAGGGGCCCGATGTAGGGGACGAGCTCGATGATGGCGACGAACAGCCCAAGCGGGATCGCGTAGGGGACACCGGTGACGAGCATGATGATCGTGGCGACCACACCCGCCAGCAGGCTGGCCACCATGTTCCCGGTGACGAACCCTCCGACCGCCTTGTAGATACCTGTCCCTATCCGCTCGGCGGACCCGCGGTTCTTCTTGGGGATCAGCTCCACGAGCCGCCGTCGCCATTCTGGGCCTTCGAGCAGCATGAAGAAGGTCAGAAAGGCGATGATGACCAGGCCAACGACGGTGGTGGCGACCCCCTTCACGGCGCTGAACGCCGAGCCAGCCCCTCCCAGGAGGCCACTGGCATCCTTCCCGGTGGTGGCGCTGCGCACCTGCTCGACGACCTGGTACTTGCGCTCGAGGAATCCCAGCGGCCCGTGGCCCTCGGTCACATCGTCGACCAGGTCCGGGAGGGCTTCGACGAACCTGGTGATCTGCTCGACGAGCGGCGGGATGAACACGAGTCCAAGTAGCGAGAAGACCGCGAGCGCCAGGGCGTAGACCGCCCCACCCGCCCAGGCACGGCCAAGCCCGCGCCGCTGGAAGAACTCGACGGCAGGGTTGAGCGCGAGGGCCAGAAACAGCGCGATCGCGATCAAAGTCAGTCCGGCCCGGGCCAGGAACACGAAGCCCACTGCGAGGACGACGCCCAACAGCACGCCGAGGGCCGTCAGGATCGAGCGGGGATGAAAGAGCACCACTACCCGCTCCTGGATCGCCCCCCGCCGGGCCACGCCATCCTCAGGCGGTCGCCTTCCCTCTGAATCGGGCATTGAGGGCATGATCTCAGCTAACGCCGGACGCTGGGCCGCCAGCAGAGCGCGTCTAGGCTCGGGCGTGTCGGCGTAGAGTCGATCCACGACCGCGGCCGACCCGGATAGCCCACCCCCTCACAACCACAGGAGACGACATTGAGCACCACCGACGACCTGCTGAAGAACGCCGAGTCCTACGCCGAGGACTTCGACAAGGGCGACCTGCCCATGCCCCCGGGCAAGAAGATCGCGGTGCTGGCCTGCATGGACGCCCGGCTCGACCCGAACGGGGTGCTCGGCCTGAGCGAGGGTGACGCGCACGTGATCCGCAACGCCGGTGGCGTGGTGACCGACGATGCGATCCGCTCGCTGGCCATCTCGCAGCGTCTGCTCGGCACCGAGGAGATCGTCCTGATCCACCACACCGACTGCGGCATGCTCACCTTCGAGGACGATGCCTTCAAGCAGCAGATACTGGATGAGACCGGCGTCAAGCCCGAGTGGGCCGCTGAGAGCTTCAGCGATCTAGAGGGGGACCTGCGTCAATCTGTCGCCCGCATCAAGGCGAGCCCCTTCATCCCCAAGAAGGACGCCGTGCGGGGCTTCGTGTACGAGGTGGAGAGCGGGCGCCTGCGCGAGGTCTAGTAGGACGCTCGCCCGGCGGCGGCTACTCGGCGGCCTCGGGAGAGATGCGCTCCCACAGCCGCGCGAGCTGCTTGGCCTCCCGCTCTGACACGTGCGCGAGGAAGAGGCCCCGCACGCCGGCGAGGTGGGTTTCTCGGGCGGCCTCGAAGCGCTCGCGACCCGTCGAAGTGATGCTCGCATTGGCGCCGCGGGCGTCGGAGGGGCACGCCCGCCGCTCGATCAGCCCGTCCCGCTCGAGCCGGTCGGCCAGGCGGGTCAGGCCGCTGCGGCTGAGCAGCACCGAGTCGGCCAGCTCGGACATGCGCATCATGCCCTCGGGCGAGTCGGCCAGGTGCAGCAGCACCTCGTAGGAGGTGAGCGGGAGCCCGTGCGCGGCCTCGAGCTCGGCGTCCAGTTTGCGCGTGAGCGCGGTGTGTACGCGCAGGAAGCCGCGCCAGGCTCCTCGCTCCACGGGGGTCAGTCGCTCGGTGGATGTGGTGTGAGAGGCCATTCGTTATCGTTGCAACCGCAATCATTCTACCTGGCGAAGAGAAGGCTGTCCGGACGTGAGCCTCGATGCACTCGCTCATCGAGTTCACGCCGCGGCCGGCGAGCCCCAGGGAGCGCTGGTGCTCCTTCACGGTCGAGGGACGAGTGAGCTCGACCTCCTGCCGCTGCTCGACGAGCTCGATCCCGAGCGGCGCCTGGTGGGCGTCACGCCCCGGGGGCCGCTGAGCCTCCCGCCCGGCGGGGCCCACTGGTACGCGGTGCGCCAGATCGGTTACCCGGATCCCGCCACCTTCGACGCGACCTACGGGCCCTGTCGTCGTGGATCGACGCCCTCGCGGACGAGGTGGGGGTTCCGATCGCCCGGACCGTGATCGGCGGCTTCTCCCAGGGGGCGGTCATGTCGTACGCGGTGGGTCTTGGCCGGGGGCGGCCCGCTCCGGCGGGAATTCTCGCGCTCAGCGGCTTCATGCCGACCGTCGAGGGCTTCGAGCTCGACCTCGCCGATCGCGAGAGCTTCCCCGTCGCCATCGGGCACGGGACCCAGGACCCGGTGATCGGCGTCGAGTGGGGACGAGACGCTCGGTCGCGACTCGACGAGGTCGGCGCGGCCGTCCTCTACCGCGAGGCTCCCATCGCGCACTCGGTCGATCCGTCGTACCTCGCGGAGCTCGGCGGTTGGCTCAAGCGCACGATCGACGCGATGCCGGCGTAGGCGCGGGCAGCCAGCGCCCGCGCCGCGCGCATGACGGGGCGAGAAGCCGCCACGCGCACTTACCATCACGCGTCATGGTCACCACCACGCGCCTCACCGCCGCGGAGTACCTGGCCGAGGAGGAGGACGGCCGGCGCACCGAGCTCATCGACGGAGAGGTGATCGTGCACGAGCCGAAGTGGTGGCATCAACGCATCCTGGGCCTCCTGTACGCGCGGCTCTTGTCATGGACCGAGGCGGCGCCGGACCGCGGGACGGTGACGCTTCCGCTGGACGTGGGGATCGACGAGTACACGGTGCTCGCTCCCGACATCCTGTGGTTTCGGGACGGGCGGGACCCGCGACCCTCGGGTGCCCAGGAGCTACCCGACCTCGTCGTGGAGATCCGCTCACCCACCACGTGGCGCTACGACGTGGGGCATAAGAAGTCGGCCTACGAGCGCGAGGGCCTGTCCGAGCTGTGGCTGGTGGATCTCGGCGCCGTACTCGTCTACCGCCGGTCGGCGGCATCGGTCGCGAGCTTCGACGTGGAGCTCGAGCTGGGTGCGTCGGATCGGCTCGGCTCGCCCCTTCTGCCGGGGTTCGGGCTGGAGCTTCGCGAGCTCTACCAAGAGGCCTGAGCGCTGCTCCTTCGCCGGCGCAAGCGACCGTGACGTCGTTCGATTCCGACACCGCGCTCGAGGTGCGCGGCCCAGGCCTCTACGAGGGGCGGATCGAGCGCCGCTGGTGGGTCGACCGGGGACCGAACGGGGGCTACCTGGCGGCGATCGTCCTACGCGCCCTGGCCCTGACGGTCGGCGATCCGGAGCGAGCCCCGCGCTCGCTGGCGGTGCACTACGCGGCCGTGCCCGAGGAGGGGCCGGTGCGGGTCGAGTGCGTGGTCGAGCGGGCAGGACGGTCGGTGGCCACGCTCTCGGCGCGAGTCCTCCAGGGCGAGCGGCTGGTCGCGCTGGCCCTTGCCGCCTTCTCGAAGAGCTGGCCGGGCGCCGAGTACGCGGACGCGGTCATGCCGGACGTGCCGGCGCCGGAGTCCCTCGACGCGCTCGCGGCCGGGCCGCTGCGTCCTCCGTTCCTCTCGAACTTCGACATGAGGTGGGCGGTCGGCGGCCCGCCCCTCTCGGGATCCGGCAGTGCCCGGGCGGGCGGTTGGCTCAGGCCGATCGAGCCGCGGCCCGCGGACGCCCTGTTGGTGGCAGCGCTGACCGACGCGTGGGCGCCGTCGCCCTTCTCGCGCCTGTCGGCGCCGGCCGCCGCGCCGACGATCGACCTGACGATTCACTTCCGCTCGCCGCTTCCGCCACCGGGGGCCCGCGACGACGACTTCTACCTCGGGGTCTTCCACTCACGCACGGCAGCCGACGGCTTCTTCGAGGAGGACGGCGAGATCTGGACTCGCGACGGTCTGCTGCTGGCGCAGTCCCGGCAACTGGCCCTGCTGCTGCCGGCACCGTGATGGTCAGACCGGCCTGGCGCAGGCGCTGATTCAGCCCTCGGGCAGCTCCGCCTTCGGGAGTCGCGGCAGCGTCGGGGCCTTCGGTTCGCTTCCGCTGGCCTCCACGTCGTCGGGAGCGGGCTCGGGCTCTTCGTCGTCGCGGCCTTGGCCGGTCTTGCTTCCGCCATCCGCCGACGGCGGCGTGGGCCGCTTCGCGGGTCGCCCGGGATCTTCGCGAGGACCGGGCCCCTGCCCGTGACCCCGCCCGCGTGAGCCGGGGGGTAGCGCCTTGTTGTCGTGGCCGTTCTTGTTGCCCTTCCCTCGGGTGCGCCGCTCGTCCCCGCGGCCCTTGTCCTTCTTGTCCTTGCCGTTTTCGGCCTTACGCCGCTCAGCCTCCCGGCGCGCCTTCGCGGACCGGCCCTTCCCGGCGGCGTCCTCCTGCTCGTCCCCCGCTGCCGCTCCGAGACTGGGCTCCGACCCGCCCGACCCGCGGGACGCCGTCCCCGGGCTCGCCGCGCCCGGAGCCACCTCCGTGGCCTCTGGCGGACCGCCGTCTCGAGACGGGCTGTTGTGACCCTCGACTGCGGCAACGCCGCCGCCCACCGCCGTAGCGCCCACGATGGCGATCGCGGCGAGCTTGGCAGCACCGAGCTTGGCGATCAGCCCCGCCCCGAGACCGCCGCCGCCCAGGCCGGCACCCCCGGCACCGCCTCCGATCACGGCAGCGGCCAGAGCGCTCTCCTTGAGGCCCAGCGTGGGCACGACCGGGAGCACCAGGGCCAGCATCCGCCGTTGCTCGCGCACCCGCGCGCGGTAGGCGCTGCATCCGGCGCAGGCGGCGACGTGCCTGCGGAGAGCCCACCGTCCGCGCACGCCAGCGGGTCCGGTCGCCAGCTGCTCTCGAACGTGCGAGCAAGTTTCGTCCCGCGGGACGCCGGAGAAGATCGACCTCACCTCGCGGACCCCCCTCCCCAAGCGCCGTGTGGCGCGGGGTGAAATACGCCCCGCTCGGGGGCCTCGACGCTCGTGGGGGTTTCGTCCATCGAATGTTGAACGCAAGAGAGCCACCGAAGTTGGGCAGTTAAGATCCTGTTTCCGTGGGCCGCGTCGACTCATTCACCTTCGAGGGGGACCGGCTCGAGTACGAGGATTACGGCTCTGGCGCGCGGACTTTCGTGCTCCTCCCGGGGCTATTGCTCTCACGGCAGATGCACGCGCCGCTCGCGGAGTCGCTGGCGGCCCGCGGCAACCGGGTGGTCTGCCTGGACCTCCTCGGGCACGGGAACTCCGACCGGCCTGAGGGCCTGTCGCGCTACTCGATGCCGATCTTCGGAACCCAGGTGGTGGGCCTGCTGGACCATCTGGGGCTCGACGAGGCGGTGGTGGGCGGCACCTCGCTCGGAGCCAACGTGACGCTCGACGTGGCGGTGCGGGCCCCGGATCGCCTGCGCGGGATGGTGCTCGAGATGCCCGTGCTGGACAACGCGCTGGTGGCCTGCGCGGTGGCCTTCACGCCACTGATGGTGGGTCTGACCCTCGGGGCGCCGGCGGCGCGACTCGTGGCGCGGGCGACGCGCCTCGTGCCGCGCGGGGCGAGCCACCTGAGCGACGTCATGCTCGACTGGGTGAGCCAGGATCCCGGGCCGTCGGCCTGCGTTCTCGAGGGGCTCTTCTTCGACCGCATAGCGCCCACTCACGCCGAGCGGCGCACCATCGAGACGCCTGCCCTCGTACTGGGTCACGACCGCGACCCCATCCATCCCTTCTCCGACGCCGACGAGCTCGTCGGAGAGCTGCGCAACGCCCGTATCGTGCGAGCCAGATCACTGCTGGAGCTGCGTCTCCGCCCCGAGCGCTTGACCGGCGAGATCGGCGGATTTCTCGACGAGTGCTGGCGGCCAGCAGCCGCCGGCCGCCGTTCGGGCTCCCGCCAGCGCTCGCGCAAGGACGCGAGCGGCGCCCGCAACGGCCGTTCCTCCGCGCGGCCCGCTCGCGCCCGCCGGGCCTCGGCCCAGCAGCGATAACGAGGGCCTGGCCGCCGTAAGACCGCCGCTACCCTACGCGCCGATGGCCACTCGCAAGGAGCAGAAGGACGCGCTTCGGCAGGAACGCCTCGAGCAACAGGAACGGTCACAGGCGAACGCGCGACGCAAGCGCATCGTCGGCCTGGGCGCCGCGGCGGTACTGGCCATAGCCGCCGTCGTGGCGATCGCCGTGGTGGCGCTCTCCGGTGACGACGATGGCGGGGGTGGGGGCGGATCTGCGCTGTACCCCGGCGGCGGCAAGCTGCCGGCCGTCCAGGAGACGGAGTTGAGCGCCGCGGCGAAAGCCGCCGGCTGCACGGTGAAGGACGGGAAGGCCGAGGGCAACGACCACGTGGAGGGCAAGGTCACATACAAGTCCAACCCGCCCACGTCGGGCGACCACAACATCGAGCCGGTGGAGGAGCAGCTCTTCGACAAGACCCCGCCGACTGAGAACTGGGTGCACTCCATGGAACACGGACGGCTGACCGTGCAGTTCAAGAAAGAGCTACCGAGCGAGGCGCGCGCCAACCTGAAGGTGTTCTACGACATGGACCCGTTCCATATGATGGTCATGCCGAACACCACGAAGATGCCCTTCGAGCTGGCCGCCACCGCGTGGACGCGGGATCCCCAGCCGCTCGGTACCGGCCATCTTCTCGGCTGCCCCAAGGTCAACGATCGGGTCTACGACGCTCTTGCTGCCTTCCGAACGCGATATCGCGACAATGACATTCCTCCGGAGAACGTGCCCTAGGCGGAGACGGCCCGGGGCCGGGCGCGGAGGGCGCTCGTGAAGCGTCTGATCACCGCGCTGTGCCTCGTAGGGTCGCTCGGTCTGCTCGGCGTTGCGGGGCCGGCCCTCTCCGGTGCGCCCTACGTTCCCGAACCCGAGGAGTTCGTGCTCACCCCGGACGCCGGCCACCGCCTCGGCAGCGCCGCCGCATCCGGGCCCGTGGTTTCGCGCGAGCTCTCGACGCCCAAGCACTTCAATGTCATGGGCTTCAGCTGGAGAAGAGGCGAGGCCGACCTGGCTGTTCGGACCCGGCTCGGAGACGGGCGCTGGAGTGAATGGACGCCCGTGCCCGCGCACGCCGACCACGCCCCCGACCCCGGGTACGGCGAGCGCCTGGGCGGCACGAGCTCGGACCCGGTCTGGGCCGGGGAGGCCGACTCGCTGCAGTACCGCTCCTCGCGCCGTCTCGACGGCCTGCGCCTCAACTTCGTGAACACGAGGGGCACCGCGACCGCGGCCGACCGTGCTCGCACCGGCCTGCGGCGCCTTGTGAACAGAGGAGCTGTCGCGGCCAGTGGGCTGGCCCAGGCCCGGTCCGGTGGCAACCGGCCGCCCATCGCCCCGCGCTCGAGCTGGGGGGGTGATCGCTACTGCGCACCGCGCAGGAGGCCGAGCACCGGAACGGTCAGGGCCGCCCTTGTGCACCACACGGTGAATACCAACGGCTACTCGGCGGCGGACGTGCCGGCCATGATCCTCGGCATCTGCCGCTACCACCGCGACGACAACGGGTGGGACGACATCGGCTACAACTTCGTCGTCGATCGCTTCGGGAAGATCTGGGAAGGCCGCGCCGGCGGCATCGAGCGCGCCGTGATCGGCGCCCAGGCGCAGGGCTTCAACTCCCAGACCACGGGGATCGCCAACCTCGGGACCCACACGGACGTACGCCAGGCGAGTGTCGCGCTGAACTCGATCGCGCGGCTGATCCGCTGGAAGCTGCCACTCCATGGCCAGCCCACCTCGGGAGGGGTGACGGTGGTCTCGGCCGGCGGGCCGGCGAGTCGTTACGCGGCCGGCCGGCGGGTTTCCCTTCAGCGCGTCTCCGGCCATCGCGACACCGGCAAGACGACCTGTCCGGGCGACGCCCTGTACGCGCAGCTCCCGGACCTGCGGCGGCGAGTCGGGAAGCTGATGCCCGCGCCCGAATTGTCCAAGCCCACGGTGTCCGCCACGCTCGCCTCGCGGGTCGTAACCCACGGCGACTCGGCGGCCCTGAACGGCCGGCTGTCGGAAGAGGGCGGGCAGCCCTTGGCCGGAGCCCCGGTGCAGGCGCAGGAGCTCGTCGGGAGTCGGTGGCGAACGCGGGCCGCGGGCACGACGGACGAATCGGGAGCCTTCCGCGTCGAGATCGTGGCCTCGGCCCGGGCCGTCCTGCGGGCACGCTACCCGGGCGCGGCTTCGGCCGGGTCGGCCGCGTCGCGGCGGCTTGTGCTGCAGGTGCGGCCACGGTTCTCCCTCGACGTCGCGGCCACCGACGGTGACGGAGGGAGCACCATCAGCGGCACCATCAAACCCGCCAAGCAGGAGGTCTCGATCTCGGTCGAGCAACGGACGCCCGACGGCTTCGAGGAGGCCGCTGTTCTGGACGGGAGCCCTCGAGACGACGGGCGCTTCTCGGTCGCCTACCGCTTCACCGGTGAAGGGGAATATCGCGTGTCCGCTGGTTTCGCCGGCGACGAGGAGCACGTCGCGGGACAATCGGCGCCCGTGCGAGTGGTCGTGGGCGGCGGCAGCGCCGCCTCGGCGTCGCGGTAGTCGGAATCGCGCCGGCGCCAAACGGCGACCGCTAAGGTGGCTCCGGGAGGTCGGCCGCCCCCGGGCCGGGAGGCACCGTTGTACCCAGCATTTGGCAAGAGAGCGCTCGACCTCACCTTGGCCGTCGCCCTCGTGGTGATCACCTCACCGCTCTGGACGGTCGCCGCCCTGGTACTCGCCGTAACGGGTCGCGGGGGCGTGCTCTTCACTCAGCTTCGTCCCGGCCTCGACGGACACCCCTTCACCATCCTCAAGTTCCGCACGATGACCGACGCGCGTGACGAGCACGGGCACCCCCTGCCCGATGAGCTGCGCCTGAGCGCGCCGGGTCGCCTGATGCGCAGAAGCTCGCTCGACGAGCTGCCCCAGCTCTGGAACGTGCTTCGCGGAGACCTGAGCCTGGTCGGGCCGCGCCCGCTGCTCACGGAGTACCTGCCCCTCTACACCCGCGAGCAGGCCCGGCGCCACGGAGTGCGGCCCGGGATAACCGGCCTTGCCCAGGTCGCGGGCCGCAACGCGATCTCGTGGGAGGACCGGTTCGCGCTCGACGTGCACTACGTCGACAACGTCTCGTTGACCCTGGACCTCGACATACTCCGGCGCACGCTGCGGATGGTGCTGAATGGTCAGGGCGTGACCTCCGGATCAGCCGCGACGATCGAGCGCTTCCGCGGCTCTGCGGCGCCCGCCGCGCGCCAAACTCTCGAAGGAGCCACGCGATGAGGCGTGCCGTACGGCTGCTGGTGTCAATCGGCCTGCTCATGCTGCTGGGGCCGAGCGCGGCTGCTCAGGCCGCCCCCGTGCTGCGGGTGGACGGCCCCCGGGCGACGATGGTCGAGGACCCGTCGATAGCTCCGCCGGGAGCCCTCACCGAGCCGGGCATCGGGCGGGCGGCCGCCGCCGCCAGTGCAGCGCGTCGCCCCGCTCGCCGGCGCGGGCCAACCGTCTCGCAGGTCCTGGCAAGCGCCGAGCGTCGCGGCTCGATCCGGGCCGGATCGCACTCCGATTATCGCGACATATACAGGCGCGCCATTCGCACGCGCAGCTCGCTCACGCCGGGCCGCGCGAGCGAGCTCGGCGGCGCGATTGCCAACCTCCGTGGCATCGCCGCGCGCGGTCGGCTCACGCCCAGCCGCATGCCCGTCCTCTTCCTGATGCTGCACCGCAACACCGACTACTGGCGTTGGCACGGGGCACCGGCCGACCGGACGTCGCTGGAGTTCGCGGGCAGCCCGCTCGTGTTCCAATATCTGCGCGGCGAGGGACTCCACTTCAACTCCCTGGCCACCGCCGGCCGGGCCAACTACTACGTGCGCGCCTGTGCCAGCAACCCGCCCGCCAAGCGCGCCGGCTCGCGCTGCGTGCTCGGCCGCACGCTCCTCGACGAGCTGACCCGGCTCGCGGCGCGGCGCAGCGGCTTCACGGCGTGGGAGTACTACGTCGACTTCGACGGTGGCCTGCCGCCGTGGAGCAGCGGCATCGCGCAGGGCACCGCCATCCAGGCCTTCACGCGCGGCTCGCAGGTCTACCGCAACCCGGCCTACCGGGTCACGGCCGGTGAGGCCGTGGGCGCCTTCGCCCGCGAACCCCCCGACGGCCACCGCCTCGCGCTGTCCGACGGCGGCGTCCACTACCTGATCTATTCATTCGCCCCTCGACTGCGGGTACTGAACGCCTTCGCCCAGGCGCTGAACGGGATCTACGACTACGCGCAGGCGTCCGACAGCCGTGAGGCTCGTGCGCTGTTCGAGGCCGGGAACCGCGGGCTGCAACGCGAGATCCGGCGCTACGACACCGGGGAGTGGTCGCGCTACTCGTTGGGCGGATACGAGTCCACGGTCGACTATCACCGGCTGGCCCGCGACACCGTCGAGGGCCTGTGCCGCCGTACCGGCACCGACGTCTACTGCAATACGGCGCGGCGCTTCACGAGCTATCTGCGCCGACGCGGCTACTCGACGGAACCGGGCTCGGGCGGGCTCTAGTGACCTGAGGCGGAAGTTCCGCTTCAGCTTCCCGAGTGGCTGGGCGTGGCTGACGACGCACGCGGGATGAGTCGATGCCAGAGCATCGGCGATTCCTGCGGGTGGCGTCAGGCGCGGCCAGACGCCGGGAAGGTGCGCGCGAACTAACGACTCAGGTCACTAGGCGATTAAGGCGCCATCCGCGCGGGCGGGGTCTCGGAGTCAGTCATCCAGTCGGTCGGGCTCCGGCGCCTGCAAGCCGGTGAAGCTCCCGTAGGGTCAGGCCCATCGCGATCAGCAACGCAGCGTTGCGCGTGGCCAACAGCACGATTGGCACCGGCTCGTGAGCCACCAGGTCGAGGTAGCGGGACGGGAAGAACGCCAGGGTGAGCAGGGTGGCCGCGCCTAGCGCGCCGGCGAGTGCCCACAGGCGCCAGGCCAGCGCCAGCGCCAACAGCGGCGCCACCCATACCAGGAACTGCGGCGACAGGACCTTACCGAAGGTCGCGAACGCGAGCACCGCACCGAGCGACGCCAGCACCAGCCCCCGCGGGGCGCGGGAGCGGGCGGCCAGGTGGGTGAGCGCGGCCAGCACTGCGAGGCCCAGGACCGCGAACGTCGCGACCACAAGGGCGTCGAAGCGCTGCCCGATGCCGTGGGAACGAAAGCCCGGCACGTCATCGACCGGGCCGGCACCGAGCGCCTCGAGGATCCACAGCACGCTCGCGGGAGAGCTCTCGCTGAGCACCGGGCGCTCGAGGTGGAAGCGCACGAAGTCGAGCACTCCTTCGGGCGCGAGCACGAACGGTGTCAGGCCCACGATGGCCACGGTCGCCGCCAACGTCGCGGCGGCGTGGAGAGCGGCGCGGCGCTCCCTGCGTCCGACCAGCCAGGCGAGTGCCACGGGCGCCACGATCAGGGGAAAGACCTTGGTCATGGCCCCGAGCCCGATCAGGGCGAAGCCCACGTTCGGCCGCTGCGCGCACAGAGCCACGAGAGCGGCCACCGTGAGCGCGACCGCGAAGACGTCGTAGTGCGTGCGCAGCATCGCGCCGGAGAGCAGCGGGAAGAGCGCCACTCCCAGCGCCGCCAGCCACGCGCTGCCGCCTGTCCCCAGCGCGAGGCGGGCGCAACTGACAAGGATCACCGCCATCGCGGTGAACGCGAGGACCGTGAACACGGTTTCGTAGACGCCCTCGCTCGTGCCCGCGAGGCCCGATAGCGCAAAGAGCGGCGCGGCCAGCGGCGGGTACTCGAAGAAAACGTCGCGGTAGGGAGCCGCGCCGGCGAGGAACGTGTCCGCGTAGGCGCGGTATACGCCGAGGTCGTTGAAGCTGACGTCCGACCATGGCTCCACGAGGAAGGTGGCCGCCCAGGTGAGCACGAGCAGCACGCCCGCCAGGGGCAGGGCTCGATCGGGAGTCATCGCGCGCACGCACGCGAAGCTAGCGCTGGGTCGGGCTGGTGGACCGTCCTGGAAGTGCTGGCCGGCGTTGGCGAACGACTGGGCGCGGCTGGCAAGCCGGGGAGCGCAGCCAATGCCAAAGCATTGGCGAGCATCGCGGGCGAAGGCAGGCGTGTCCAGGCGCCGCCAAACGGGTCAGGACTGACAGGATGGACCACTAGGGTCCGCCGCCGTGCGAGTCCTGTTCGTCAGCCATCAGCCGCCGCTTCCCACCGACAGCGGCGCGCGGCTGCGCACCTTCCACCTGCTGGAAGAGCTGTCGGGGCGGTGCAGCGTGCGACTGGTGACCTACGACCGTCAGCCCGGCTCGGCACTCGAGCCGGTGAGCGGCGCGGCGCTCGAGGCGGCGCTGCCTCAGCTCGAGCGAGTGAGTGTCGTGCCGGCGCCGGCGTTCGACCGCCGCCGCAGGCAGCTCGGAGCGCTGCTCACGCGCCGCTCGTACGCCGCGCTGATGATCGCGAGCGAGGCGCTCAGCGGCCGCGTCCGCGTGGAGCTCGACGACTTCGAGCCCGACCTAGTGCACTGCGACTCGCTGTTTCTCGGCTTTCTCCGCGAGGCGGTCTCGAGGGACGGCGCGAGCTGGGTGCTCGCGCTGCACAACAGCGAGTCTGTGTTGATGAAGCGCCTGGCCGCGACCGCCACCGAGCGCTCCCGTGCGCTCCTGTACCGGTCGGAGGCCGGTGCCCTCGAGCGGCTGGAGCACGATCACGCAGCGCGGTTCGATCACTGCACGTGCGTTACCGACCGTGAGAGCGAGCTGTTTCGCCGCCACAACCCATCGACCGTGACCATCCCCAACGGCGTCGGCACGCGGCCCGAGCCGCGGGCACCGACGCGGCCGGCCGAGGGCGAGCCGCTGCGGCTCCTGTTCGTGGGCACCCAGAGCTACGAGCCCAACCGGCAGGGGCTCGCCTGGTTCGTGCACGAGGTGATGCCGCTGCTGCGCGAGCGCGTGGCGCTGGCGGTCGACGTCGTCGGCCCGGGACGGCGCGGCGCAGCCCTTCCCGGCGTGAACCACCTCGGCCGGGTCGAGGACCTGACGCCCTGCTACGAGCGTGCACACGCAGCCGTGGTGCCGCTGCTGGCCGGCGGCGGGTCGCGGCTGAAGGTGCTCGAGGCCTTGGCTCACGGCGTGCCTCTGGTGAGCACCTCGATCGGCGTCGAGGGCTTTGACCTCGCGGACGGCGAGCACGCCCTGATCGCAGACGACCCGTCCGGGCTCGCTGAGCGCCTCGTCGATCTCGACCGCGACCTCCGAGAAGGCGGGGGACTGGCGACGCCCTTGCAGAGCTCCGGCTACGCCTACGCCACCGGGTTCTTCTGGCCCCGCATCGGTGAGTTGCTCTTCGACACCTACCGGGAGTGGGCCGCCGGCTGATGCGCATCCTCTACCTGCACCAGTTCTTCATGACCCGCGGAGGCGTCGGCGGCACGCGCTCCTACGAGTTCGCGCGGCGCTTCGCGGCCCAGGGTCACGAGGTGACGATGGTCACCGCCCGCGACGCGTCGGCGGGTGCCGACGTTCCCTTGCGCCGCGTGATCGACGGGATCGAGGTGGTGGAGATCGAGGCCGGCTACTCGGACTACCCACGCGGCACCGCCATGGCGTATCCGCAGCGAATGCTGGCCTTTGCGCAGTTCGCGCTGGCGAGCGCCTTGGCCGTGATGCGGCTTCCACGCCCCGACGTCATTCTTGCCACCTCGCCGCCCCTCACGGTGGCGGTGCCGGCGCTGCTCGCCCACCGCCTGCGCCGTGCGCCGCTCGTGTTCGAGGTGCGCGACCTGTGGCCCGAGGCGCCCCGGCAGATGGGCGCGCTGCGCAATCCGTTGGCGCTCGCGCTGGCGCGGGCGCTCGAGCGGCTCGCCTACCGCGAGGCGTCCCACGTGATCGCCCTGTCGCCGGGGATGGCAGACGGCGTGGTGGGCGCGGGCAAGCAACGCGAGCAGGTGTCGATGATCCCCAACGCCGCCGATCTCGACCTCTTCTCGCCCGCGGTCGATGGGGCCGAGTGGCGAGAGCGGCTCGGCGCCGAGGGGCGCTTCGTGTGCAGCTACTTCGGCACGATGGGCGAGGCCAACGACCTGACCGTCGTGGTGGAGGCCGCCCGCGAGCTCGACGCCCGCGGCGAGGACGGCGTGCTGTTCGTGCTGCACGGGCGTGGCAAGCGCCGGCCGGTGCTGGAGGAGATGGCCGTCGGGCTCGACAACCTGCGCTTCTCGGACCCCGTGGGCGACAAGGGAGATGTCGCCCGGCTGGCCGCCGCCTCCGACGCCTGCATGACGATCTACGCCGACGTGCCGGTGCTCTACACGTGCTCGCCCAACAAGCTGTTCGACACTTTCGCCGCTGGACGGCCCTCGATCGTGAACACGCCGGGCTGGCTGCGCGAGCTCGTCGAGGAGAACGACGCCGGCGTGTACGCGCGGCCGGGCGACGCTGGCGCCCTCGCCGACGCGGTGCTGCGGCTGCGGGACGATCCGGAGGGGGTGGCGCGGATGGGGGGCAATGCGCGGCGACTGGCGGAGGAGCGCTTTGCGCGGGACGATCTGGCAGGGCAGGTGCTCGCGGTGCTGGAACGCGCGGCCGGCCGCGGCGCCGCCGCGAGCTCGCGATAGTCGGCCCGGGGAGGGAGGCCACGACGCCGCTATCTTCGCCCGGCTTGCTTTCCTACGGCGTAGTCAACACGAACGGTCGCGAGCTCCTGCTGGCCTGCCTCGATGCCATCGAGCGCACGACGCCCCCGGAGGTGCAGCACGAGATCCTGGTGCTCGACAACGCCTCGGACGACGGCTCCGTGACGGCCGTCGAATCGCTCGGCCGAGAGATTCGTCTGATCGCGCTCGAACGCCGCACCGGCAAGGCCGAGAATGACTCGACCGTCCTGCGCGAGTCGCGGGGCCGCTACTGCCTCCTGCTGAACGAGGACGTGGAGCTGCAGCCCGGAGCCGTCGCGGCGTTGCTCGAGGCCCTCGAGGATCATCCGCGGGTGGCGGCCGCGGGGTCGCAGCTGCTGTCGTCGAGGGGAGAGCTCAAGGCCTGTGCGTGGCGCCTCCCGGGCGTGGGCACAGCGCTCATCGGTGCGCTCTTCCTGCACAAGCGCTTGACCGTGCAGAGCCGCGGCTCGCACACGCGATCGGTCGGCTGGGCCCAGTCGAGCGCGATGCTCGTGCGCCGCGAGGCCGCCGATCAGGTCGGCTATCTGGACCCCGACTTCTTCGTCTATTCGGACGAGACGGACTTCTGCAAGCGCCTCCACGACGCGGACTGGGACACCCTGTACGTGCCGGCCGCGCGGGCGATCCACCACGATCAGCTCAACACCGACTGGGAGGGCGCACGCCGCCGGATCGTCGAGCACATGCGCAACCGCGACCTCTACATGCGCAAGCACCACTCGCCCGCAGCCGCCGCGGCCGTTCGGGTGCTCACCGCCTGGCCGTACCTGGTGCGGGCGGCGGCCGCGCTCGCCCTTCCGGGCCACGATCCCGGCCGCTACCTGCTGCAGGCCCGCCAGGCGCTCGCGCCGGGGCGCGGCGAGGGGATCCGTGAAGCGGCCGAGGCCTACAACCGGCGGCTTGACGAGGCGGCGGAGCCAGTCCAGCCGTAACCGACCGCCGGCTCTCGCCGAGTAGTGACGACGCGCGTGCGGTGGAGCACCAGAGAAGGGCACAATCACACGGTCATCTGAGTCGGACGCCCCGCCTGAGCGCTCCGCCGCGTGCCGATCCGCCCAGGCCCATCTCTACCATGCCCCCGGTGTTGTTCTCCCTCGGGCGCTGGCTGCGGCGACGCCTGCCGTACATCGCCGGGGCCTTCATCGTCTCGGTCGGAGCCGCCGTTGCGGTCTACTTCGTCTTCGTCAAGGCGCCGGGCGACGTGCAGAACGACGACGTCGAGTTCGTCGAGGACGCGCCGGCCAAGAATAAGCGCGCCAGCGAAACCTTCATATGGCCCTTCTACGGCTACACACCCGACCGCGCGCGCTACCTCGACACGAAGATCGGTCCGCCCTTCCGTGGACTGTGGCGCTTCAACGCCGGTGATCTCCTCGAATACCCACCGGTGCTCGCCAAGGGCACGCTCTTCACCCTCAACCGCAAGGGCGAGACCTTCGCGCTCGACTCGCGCACCGGCAAGCTCAAATGGAAGCGCCGGATCGGCACCGAGAACGCCGCCTCCCCGGCCTGGGCCGCCAACCGACTCTTCGTTCCGAGCTTCACCGACGGGCTTACCGCGCTGAACGCCCGGAACGGAAAGGTGCAATGGACCAAGGACATTCCCGAAGGAGCGGAGTCCGGCCCGTTCATCATGAACGGCATCGTGTACACCGGATCGGGCTCCGGGACCGTGTACGCCCTGCGGGCGCGGGACGGTAAGGAGGTCTGGACCTACCGGGCCGACGGTCCGGTCAAGGGGGCGCTCGCGTACTCAGACGGCAACGTCTACTTCGGCGACTACTCCGGAGAGGTCACGGCGCTCCGCGCCAAGGACGGCGCGCCCGTGTGGAACAGCTCCACCTCGGGCGCCAGCTTCAGCCGGGCCGGCGATTTCTACAGCACGCCGGCCGTGGCCTTCGGGCGGGTGTACCTCGGCAACACCGACGGCAAGGTCTATTCGTTCTCCGCGAAGACCGGCGAGCTGGCGTGGACCAAGACCACCGGCTCGGTGATCTACGGCGCGCCGGCCGTGGCCAGGGTCCCCGGCACCAAGCCGACGGTGTACATCGGGTCGAACGACGGCAAGCTCTACGCCGTCGACGCCCGGACCGGCGGCGAGCGCTGGCAGTACGACACCGGTGGGCAGATTCTCGGCAGCACGAGCGTGGTCGGGCGCGTGGCCTACGTATCCAACTTCAGTGGGAAGACGGTCGGCCTGGATGTCGCGAGCGGCAAGCGCGTGTTCATGCTCCCCGGAGGCCGCTACGCCTCTGCGATCTCCGACGGGCGCAGGCTGTACGTATCGGGTTTCTCGAGCGTGCGGGCGCTGGTGCCGGCGACGGCGGGCAAGGGCAAGGGCAAGGGCAAGGGCAAGGGCAAGGAGGACGGGAAGCGAAAGACCGGTGCGGGCGCTAACGGCGCGTCCGGGGCCGGTTAGCGCCGGGACCACGGACAGACGCGAGCGGCCGGGTTGGTCGTGGTGGTTGCAACCGGCCCGCCGAGGGCGCCTCGCGGCGCCTCACTCGAGCGTGCCCTCCCGCCCCGACCACGCCTCGAGCACCCAGCCAAGGTGGTACGGCCTATCGGACGCGTTCACCTCCAGCGCCCCATTCGCGCCCACCACTCGCCGGCCCCCGAGCATCGAGCCGGCGGTGTTCGCGTACAGCGCGAGACGATCGAGCGGCCGGCGGCGGCGTATCGAGCGCCGCACGAAGCCGCTCTCGATCATCGGCACACCGAGGGGGTTCCTGCCCCAGAGCCAGTCGAGGCCGCGGCCGGCCGCGCGCAGGTAGCGCTCCTCGCCGGTCGCCTCCCAGAGGGCGAGCAGGGCCATCGGAGCCATCGCGTCCTGATGCACCGAGTACACCTCGTAGGGCTCCACCACGTGCCCCCGATCGGCGTCGAAGATCCACGGCCAGCCGCCATCACCGAGCTGTAGCGCGATCAGGCGGTCCGCGGCCAAGCGGGCGGCCGGCAGCGCCCGGGCATCGAGATCCGCCGCGGTGGCGAGGGCGAGCACAGCGTAGATCTGGGTGGCGAAGTTGGGGAAGCGCCGACGGCGGCTCGGTAGCCCGTGGTGGTAGAAAAGGCCGCCGCCCGTCTGCCGCACCTCCGTGAGCTCCCGCAGCGCATCCCCCAAGAGAGCCTCCGCGGCGGGCGGCCCGGCGGCAGCGACCTGTAGCGCGAGCCCGGTGGCGATCCACCCGATCTCCATGCCCTCGAGCACGCCGAGGCCTCCCGCGCGCGGCAGCTCCGCCGCGAGGAGCGTGAGCACCTCCTCCCCGCGCCCCGACCCCGTGCGGGCGTCGAGCCACAGCAGCAGGCCGAGGTCGCCGACGCTCAGCTCGGGCGAGTCGAGGTGGCTCCAAAGCGTTGTCTCGATCTGCCGACGGTCGAGCCCGTGCTCGAACCCGGCCGTCTCCGCTCGGCTCAATCCGATCAGCACCATCGCCGTGTAGCGCAGGGAGCGCCCACGGGGTCCCCAGTCGGGCGCTCGCACCTCGTGACAGAAGAGCCCCGATGGAAGCTGCATGCGCTCGAGGCCGGCCGGGACCATGTGGAGCAGCTCCTCGATCCGCGCGCGCTCGGCCATCAAGCGGCCGGAAGCTCGACGTCGTAGATCGTGACTCCCTCTTCGAGCAGCCGCTCGAGCTCATCCATCAGGTCCCGGGCGGTGATCGCGAGGATCTCGCCCTTCCCCAGCCGCACGCTTCGCATGGCCGAGCCGTCGAGCAACAGGCCCTGGAGGCGGCGCTCGAGCGCTGGGTGGTTGTCGATGCGCACGGCGGCGAGCGCCGGGTCGTGCACGCGGGTCTCCACGATGTGCTCACAACCCTCCCCGTCGACACAGCGCACCGGGTAGCGCCGGTCGAGGTAGACCTCGAGGGGGAAGCCGCCCGGGCGGAGGTCCTCGAACGTGTGGAAGAAGGTGAACACGTGGGCGCCGGTGCCAAACGCGAGCGCCCGCACGTCGCGTTCGATCAGCCGCGGAAAGGGCGTGCCGTGCCCGAAGGGCGTATCGGCATGCTCGTGCCCGTCCACGATCTCGTCGGCCCCGGGGCCGCGCGCGCAGATCGAATGGGTCGCATGCAGGCTGCGGACCGTTCCGGGCGTACCCCGGAAGTACTCCGACACGGCTCCCATTCGCGATGGCGTTCGAAGCAGATCGAAGACCGGCTCGCTCGCGAGGTACTCCTGCGCGCCTCCGACGATCGGAAAGGCCGGCATGGCGATCAGGCCCTCCGGACCGACGACCTCCTCCAGGGCACCGACCACCGTCGCAGGGCCGCCCTCGATGCGCCCGAAGCGGCTCATCGCCGACTGCAGATACACGCCGTCCCCTTCCTGGAGGCCGGTGGCCCGGAGGGCCGCAACCACGTCGGCCTTCTCCACCACCACCGGATCCTGTCGCTGACGCAGGCGGTAGCCGAGGCGCTGCTGCTGCCTCCGTGCCCGACGCAGGAGCGGCCGCACCGAGCGGGGGGCGCGGCGCGCCACCTCCCGTCGGAGTCGCGCCCCGGCCCCGCCGCCCGGCGGCCTCAGCCTGTCACCGCGGGACTGGGGGCGCCGACGAGCACGTCGGCCAGGCGTCCGGCGGCCTGGCCGTCCCACCCCTGCGGCTGATCCTCGGTCGCGGCGCGGCTCTCGCGCAGCGCCGCCGGTATCCCGGCGATCCGCTCGGGAGCGAGCCCCAGCAGCGTGTTGGTGCCGGCACGCACGGTCACGGGACGCTCGGTGTTGTCGCGCAGGGTGAAGCAGGGCACGCCTAGATAGGTCGTCTCCTCCTGGATTCCGCCGGAGTCGGTGAGCACGGCGCCCGCGTCGGCCTCCAGCGACAGGAAGTCGAGGTAGCCCACGGGCTCGCTCAGGCGGATCTTCGGGTGCAGCGGGACCCCGGAGAGGTTGGCCATGGTGCGCGGGTGCACCGGGAAGAGGACAGGCATCTGCTCCGCGACCTCGCCGAGGCGCTCCATCACCTCGACGAGCGCAAGGCCGTCCACGAGCGCCGGTCGGTGCAGGGTCACGAGCAGGTAGCTACCTGGGACGAGGCCGAGCTGCTCGGCGGCGCACAGCGAGCGGAAGCGCGGGCTCAGGGCCACCAGCGTGTCGATCATGGTGTTGCCCACGAAGTGCACGCGGTCCTCTGCGACCCCCTCGCGGCGCAGGTTGTCCGCGGCCTCCTGGGAGTGGATGAAGAGGAACTCCGACAGCTCGTCCACCAGCACGCGGTTGATCTCCTCCGGCATCGAGCGGTCGAAGCTGCGCAGCCCCGCCTCGACGTGGGCGATCGGGATCTCGAACTTGGCGGCAACCAGCGCCGCCGCCAGCGTGGAGTTCACGTCGCCCGGAACGATCACCAGGTCGGGCTTCTCGGCCTGGAGCACGGGCTCTATCCGCTCCATCACCCGGGCCGTCTGCACGGCGTGGCTGCCGGAGCCGACGCCCAGCAGGTAGTCCGGCTCGGGCATTCCGAGCTCGTCGATGAAGATCGCCGACATCAGGCGGTCGTAGTGCTGGCCGGTGTGCACGAGCACGTGGTGGCCGTCCGGCTCGCGCCGCCGCAGCTCGGCGATCACCGGCGCCATCTTCACGAAGTTTGGCCGGGCACCGATGATCGAGACGATCCGCATGCGGTGTAAGTGTGCCGAAGCGGTCGCGTACCACTCGGTACCCAGATTCGATACGGTATGTGAGACTCCCCGACCCAGAGGTCTTCTCCATGTCCACTGACACGCAGCTACCCCCCGGCTCGCGCTACCCCGTCGCACTGTCGACCTTGGGCTGGGCCCTCAGGCCGATGCCGTTCATGGAGCGCCTCCAGAAGCGCTACGGCGACATGTTCACGATCCGGATCATGCAGGAGGGCACCTGGGTCTTCGTCTCGCATCCGGACCAGATCAAGCAGGTGTTCACGGGCGACCCGAACGTGCTCCACGCCGGTGCGGCCAACCAGATCCTGCTTCCGATCGTCGGTCGTCATTCGGTGCTCCTCCTCGACGAGCGCGAGCACATGACTCAGAGGAAGCTCCTCCTACCGCCCTTCCACGGCGAGCGCATGCAGCGCTACGGCGAGCTGATGACCGACGTCGCCGAGCGAGAGGTCGCAACCTGGCCACAGGGCGAGGACATCGCCCTGTGGCCGCGGATGCAGTCGGTGACCCTCGAGGTGATCATGCGGGCGGTCTTCGGCATCCGCGAGACCGACCGGCTCGACGAACTGCGAGTGCGCCTCAGCACGATGCTCGACTGGACGCTCGATCCGAAGCAGATGCTCTTCTACGCCGCGCTCGGGCCCAAGCGGGTGCAGGAGAAGGCGGCCTTCAGGCGAGTGATGGATCCCGTCGACGAGATCCTGCTCGACGAGGTGCGCAGGCGGCGGGAAGACCCGGAGGTTGAGCAGCGCGACGACATCCTGTCGCTGCTCGTGCAGGCGCGGCACGAGGACGGCCGCCCCATGGGCGACCGCGAGCTGCGCGACGAGCTCATGACCCTGCTCGTGGCCGGGCACGAGACCACCGCCACGTCGCTCGCCTGGGCGCTCGAACGGCTGATGCGGCATCCCGAGATGCTCGACCGGCTGCGCGAGGAGGTGGCCACCGGCGAGGACGCCTACCTGGACGCAGTGGTCAGGGAGACCCTGCGACTGCGTCCGGTGCTGCCGATCACGCTGCGCAAGCTCCAGCAGCCGATGGAGATCGGCGGCTACATGCTGCCCGCCGGGGTGTCTGTGGCGCCGTGCATCCACCTGGTGCATCGGCGTCCCGACATCTACCCGGAGCCGAATCGCTTTCGTCCGGAGCGGTTCCTCGAGCAGGCGCCCGGCACCTACACATGGATCCCCTTCGGCGGCGGAGTGCGGCGCTGCCTCGGGGCGAGCTTTGCGCTGTTCGAGATGAAGACGGTGCTGGCCGCCGTGATCAGGCGGGCCCGCCTGCGAGCGACCGACCCTGCCCCGGAGCGCGTGGCTCGACGAGCCATCACGCTCACGCCGGGGGCCGGCACGCGGGCGATGATCGACGCGGTCGAGCCCGCGCGCGACGAGGCGGAGCTCGCCGGCGTCGCCTCCTGATGCCGCCGCCGCGGCTCTCGCGCAAGGAACAGCAGGCCCGGACGCGCGACGAGCTGATGGAGGCCGCGGTCCGGGTGCTCAGCCACCGCGGCCTCGACGGGGGCTCGGTGGAGGAGATCGCCGCCGAGGCCGGCTATACCAAGGGCGCCTTCTACGCGAACTTCACGAGCAAGGAGGACCTTTTCCTCGCCATGCTCGATCGCCGCTTCGCCGAGCGCGTGCGGGAGGTCGACCGGCTGGTGAGCGGGAGCGAGGAGAACGTCGAGGATGCCGTGCGTGACGCCGGCGACGAGTTCAGCCGTTACGTGTCCTCCGATCCCGAGTGGCAACGGCTCTTCTTCGAGTTCGCCGGCCGCGCGGCCCGCGACGAGCACTTCAGGGTCGAGTTGGTGGCGCGCTACCGAGCGCTCCGCGACCGGATCGCGGACGCCTACGCACAACGGGTGGGTGAGCTCGGAATCGCGCCGCCCCTGCCGCCCGAGGAGGTGGCGCTGATGACCTTCGCCATGGGCAACGGCGTGGCCCTCGAGAAGCTGCTCGAGCCCGACGCCGTGCCCGAGGAGCTCTACGGCACCATGCTCGCGATCTTCTTCAGGGGGTTGCGCGCGCTGGCGGAGGACGCTCTGGCGTCCGAGCCGGCAACGGCTCGCTGAGCACGGACGCCACCGCGGGCTCGGCCCCCAAGGCCGGCCGTCGGAGGGCGATCGCTGCCGCGGCAAGCGTCCACGTGAGCGGGTTCTCGAGGAACCCCCCGTAGAACATCGTGTGCACGACGAGCGCGACCGCGGCGGCGGCCACGGCGGCGCGGGCGGCAAGGCGAACGTCAGAACCCTCTCCCGTCAACGGTGAACTGTCATCTCTCAACCGTGGGCGCAGGCCACCCAACCCCCCGAACATGAGCCGCGCTGCAGCAGCAAGCACTGCCACGTAGAGCGCCAGCCCCACCACCCCCTGCTCCGCGGCAACGGTCACGGGCGTCGTGTGTGAGATCGAGGTGCCGAACTGGCTGACGCGCTCGCGCTGCCGGTAGCGCTCGGCGAACGAGCCCGAGCCGTAGCCCCACAACGGGCGATCGCCGAACATCTCCAGCCCTCCCGTAACGAGGCGAAAGCGTCCGCTCGTGGCGTCGTTCACGCGGCTGCCCGAGCCAAGATCGATGCCGACTATCCCCGGAGCTGCCAGCAGGATCACCACCCCGACGAGCACCACGGCCCCGATCCCGCCGCCGACGATCCGGGGACTCCACCGCAGGGCGGCAAGCACGGCGAGGCCCGCGAGCAGGGCGGCGAAGCTCGACTGCGAGAAGGTGAGCACCAGCGCCACCCACAGCACGGCAAGGATGACCGTGGCCACGAGCGTGTCGCGCCGGCGGCGGCCCCAGAGCACGAGCGCGGCCACCAGCAGCATCACGATCGCCAGGAACTGACCGTAGGCGTTCGGGTCGAAGAAGAGTGAGTTGACGCGGAAGAACGACTGGAACTCGCTGGCCGCGGCGGCGTTCGGGTCGAGCAGCACCTCGCGCGCGGCGTACTCCCAGAAGCCGACGGCTGCAAGCGCCAGTGCCAGGCCGGCAGCCAGCGTGAGGCAGCGCACCGTCAGTGCTCGTGACCACTCCACGGCCGTCAGCACCCGCATCAACAGCGCGAAGGGCACGTAGAAGAAGACCAGGTTGCGCAGTGCCTGGTCGAAGTCGGTCGAGTACAGCGCCTGCAACGCGTAGAGCACGATCGAGCCGGCGAGCAGCAACGCGAGCGAGACGGAGAGGTGGGGCCGCTCCGGACGCCCGTTGCCCGATGCGGTCGGCGTTGCGCGCCGCAGCTCGCGCCAGATGTAGCCGAGAATGCCGCCGCCGATGACCACGTAGAGCGGTACCAAGAGGTTGGCCGACTGCCCGCCGACCTCGACCGGCACCCGGAAGGCGAGTGCCCCGACCACCAGTAGCGGAAAGGTGCTGGGGCGACGAACGAAGAGCACG
>JAABUN010003009.1_pt1 | contig 27483 bp, 25 predicted proteins | sample 5559311 | NCBI WGS metagenome assembly JAABUN01 (sample SAMN10711877, study PRJNA513370) | rock metagenome | isolation source: Antarctica rocks | place: Antarctica: Victoria Land, Siegfried Peak sud
ATCGAGGGAAACATAAAAATTATGAGAGGACATGGAAGTTAGTTTCGGCAATTGTCAATTTGAAACTTTCTACTGGTCATCTCAAATATGCTTCCCCTTAAATTTATTTAGGAAAGATGTCTAATGAAAGAAGTTGATGAAAATTTGATTTGGCAAAAGAGTGAAAAGACCAATTGGGAAGATTTAGGCGGGTATGACAACGACTTTTCTTTCCGAAAAATGGAGAAAAACGGAAAGCAAGTCAAAATTTACATCTTTTGGTCAACTCCATTTGTTATGTGCAGTTTTGAGATGAACTCGTCTGAAACCCACACAGACATAATAGTTGTTCATGGTTGTAGTTAAGTTGAAATTCTAAATTATTTATAAAATATGGCATTGCAATTACGCAGAAAAACACACGAATCGATTATTTATATCGACAAAGACAGCGCGCCGCGCATTATGCCGTTCGGCGAGGATTTTATTGTCGAGGATTTGCCGGTTGGGACGCGCGTGATTTATCCGAATCCGCCGATTCAGGGTTTGCCGAACCGGGAAGCGGCGATTCGTTACGCGGTCAATCATCCGATTGACGCCAAACCGCTTTACGCGCAGCTTGAGCCGGGAATGCGAATCACGATAGCGATGGACGATATTTCGCTGCCGCTGCCGCCGATGCAGACGCCGGATTTGCGCCAGACGATGCTCGAAGTCGTTCTCGATTTGTGCGCGGCGAACGGCGTAACGGACGTGCATTTGATTGTCGCCAACTCGCTTCATCGCAAAATGACGGCGTGGGAAATGGAGCGAATGGTTGGAAGCACGATTTTTAACGAATTTTACCCGGACAGGTTTTATAATCACGACGCCGAAGACGACGAAAATCTGATAACAATCGGACACACGCGCCACGACGAGCCGCTGCGGGTTAATAAACGCGCCATCGAGAGCGATATTTTGATTTATCTGAACATCAATCTCGTGCCGATGGACGGCGGACACAAGAGCGTCGCGGTCGGTTTATGCGATTACGAATCTTTGCGGGCGCATCACGAGCCGCAGACGATTCGGGACTCGAATTCGTATATGGACCCGCCGGCGTCGGCTTTGAATCACAAGGTCATCAAATTGGGCAAACTGGTTGACGAGCATTGCAACGTCTTTCACATCGAAACGGCGCTCAATAATAAAATGTTTCCCGACGGCTACGACATTCTGACGCGCAACGAAGACGAATTTTCGTTTATGGACAGGATGAAATGGGAAGCGATGAAACGCACATTCGGCAATCTGCCGCGCGGCGCTCGCCGCAAACTGCTGCATAAAATTCCGGCGCAGTATGAATTGATTGCCTGTTACGCGGGGGAAACGGAAAAAGTCCACGAAAAGATTCTCGAAAAAAATTACCAGCAGTATCTCGTGCCGGTCAAAGGTCAGTGCGACATAATGATTACGGGCATTCCCGACATTTCGCCGTATAACGTCTATTCGGCTTTGAATCCGATTTTAGTGCAGGTGATGGCGCTCGGCTATCATTTCAATATGTATCGCGGCAAACCGCTGTTGCGAAAAGGCGGCGTGATGATTATCACGCACCCGTGCTTCGACGAATTCGACCCGAAATTTCACCCGTCGTATATCGAATTTTTCCACCGTTTATTGCCCGAATCGCGCGACGCATTCTACTTGCGCGAAAAATACGAGCGCGAATTTGCCACCAACCCGAACTACATCGAAATGTATCGGCGCGGCAACGCCTATCACGGCGCGCACGCCTTCTTTATGTGGTATTGGGGCGAAAACGGTCGCCAGCACGTTGGCAAAGTCATCGTCGCCGGAGCGGAAAACGCGCACGTTCCCGAAATGCTCGGCTGGGAACGCGCCGACAATTTAACCGAAGCCATCGCAATGGCAAAAAGCTATATGGGCAAAAACGCCGAAATCACGATGCTGCATCAACCGATTATCGGTTTGTGCGACGTAACGGATTAATAATTGTGAAATTGTTTTACACGTATAAGGCACGTATAATAACTTGCTATGCAAAAGAAATTAACTATCACAATTGACGAGCGCGTTTATGAAGGTCTGCAAACGGTTGTCGGGCGCGGGAAAATCAGCCAGTTTATCGAGGTTCTGGTGCGCCCGCACGTTTTGAATCAGGATTTGGAATCCGGTTACAAAGAAATGGCGGAAGACGAAGCGCGTGAGGCGGAAGCGTTGAAATGGTCGGAGGCGACAATCGGAGATGTGAATAATGAAACGTGGTGAAGTTTGGTGGGTGAACTTCGAGCCGTCCGTCGGAGGCGAAATCAAAAAACAGCGTCCTGCCGTTGTTCTGAGCAACGACGCTTCAAACAAACATCTCAACCGCGTCCAAGTCGTGCCGCTTTCCAGCAAAATCGACAAACTTTATCCGAGCGAGGCTTACGTCTCATTCGACGGAAAACAAGCCAAAGCTCTCGCCGACCAACTGACAACCGTGAGCAAGTTGCGATTGCTGAATAAAGCCGGACATTTGTCGAAAGCAGATATTGGGAAGATTGAGAAATCTGTTAAAACGCAGCTTGGTTTATAAAATTTATAGGTAGAAACGCGGAAATCACGATGCTGCATCAGCCAATTATCGGTTTGTGCGACGTAACGGATTAGATTTTTGAAATCACAAGTCGTGATGAGTTAAAAATTATGGCAGGTAAAGAAAATCACGAAACTAATTTGACTGTTATCGAAGGAATCGAAGAAAAAATTTATTTGATTCGCGGTCAAAAAGTAATGCTTGACAGCGATTTAAGTGCAATCTACGGCGTTGAAACGAAAATGCTGAATCGAGCTGTCAAGCGAAATATCAATCGTTTTCCGACTGATTTTATGTTTCAGCTAACCGACGAAGAAACGACCTTTGTTTGAGGTGCCAATTTGGAACCTCAAACAAAGGTCGCGGCGGCAGACGTTATTTACCATACGTTTTTACCGAACACGGCGCGGTAATGTTGGCAAGTGTTTTAAACAGTCCGACGGCAATCGAAGCAAGTATAAAAGTTGTTCGTGCATTCATCCATTTTCGGACAATCGTTATGCTGCATAAAGATTTGGCTGACAGAATCGAAGAACTCGAACAGATTGCAGATAAGCACGACGAAAAATTTAAGGTTGTTTCGCACCTTCTCGGACAAATTTTGGGCGATAAGAAAACAGGCGGACGGCAAATAGGATTTATTGATAAAGACAAGAAAGAATGAAATTATCACCAACCGAAATTTTCAAAAATAAAAAGATTTTCTTTATCGGCGGCACGGGTTTTGTCGGGAAGGTTACACTTTCGATGCTGCTCAATAATTTTCCCGATGTCGGGCGAGTTTACGCGACGGTTCGCGCCAGAGATGCGGCGGAATCGTTGAATCGTTTTTGGGCGAGCGTTGTAACTTCGCCGACGTTTGACCCGCTGCGCGAGAAATATGGGGACGGGTTTGAGGATTTTATTCGTGAAAAGCTCGTTCCGGTCAACGGCGATGTCGGAAATGAGTTTCTCGGTTTAGAGGAAACCGAAGCCGAAAAGATAATGAAAGACTGCGACGTTATTATCAATTCGGCGGGAAATGTTACGTTTAATCCGCCGCTCGAATCGGCTTTGCGAACGAATGTCGTCGGGACGAATAATGTTTTGAAGCTGGCGCGGCTGATGAAGCGTCCGGCGGTCGTTCACGTTTCGACGTGTTTTGTGGCGGGAAAACGGAGCGGCACGATTTGGGAAAACGAGCCGGTCGTCGGTTATTTTCCGAGAAAAGAAGAATTGACGGGAACGACTTTCGACGTTGATAAAGAAGTCGAAGACTGCGCCCGCCTTTCGGAACAAGCCAGACAGGAAGCGACCGACGCGGTGCAGATTGCCAGATTTCGCGAGCAGGCGCGCGCCCGATTTACCGAAGAAGGACGCGACCCGGACGACGAAGACGCTCTTAATTCGGCGATTTTCCGCGAGCGCAAAATGTGGATTCGCGAACGGACGACGGAATTAGGTTCGGCGCGGGCGGAATATTGGGGCTGGACGAATATTTACACTTACTCGAAATCGCTCGCCGAGCAGATTCTAGCTAAACAGGACGACGTTATAAAAATTCTGGTGCGCCCGTCGGTTGTCGAATCGTCGGTTTCATATCCGTTTCCCGGCTGGAACGAAGGCTTTACGACGACCGCGCCACTGATTTTAATCGCTCTGCGCGGTCAGCCGGTTTTTCCCGTCAACGAAAATCTCGTTCTCGACATTATTCCCGTCGATATGGCGGCGGGCGCGATTTTGGGCGCGGCGATGAAAGCCCTTGCCGACGACAATCCGCCGCTCGTTTTCCAGGCGTGTTCGGGCGACGTTAATCCGAACGATATGAAGCGAATGGTTGGATTAGTCGGGCTGTATAAACGGACGTATTTCGGCGAGCGGGAAACGGGCAATAAACTCTTGAACAAAGTCAATCAACTCGTTGACGCGACGCCGGTTTCACAGCGAACTTATGAGCTGACGAGCGCGCCGATGTTTAATCGACTGGCGAAAAGTGCCGGAAGCTGGCTTGATAAGGCGCGTCCGACGTGGGGCGGCGGCAGAATTGCGAATGTTGTGGACGATTTGAAGAAATCGGTTGAAAACATCGAGCGGACGACCGCCGAAACGAAAGCGGCGTTCGATATGTTTAAGCCGTTCACCATCGACAACGAATACGAATATCGCGCCGACAACACGCGGGCGCTGCAATCGGTCATCGAAGACGCGGAAAAATCGCTGCTTCCGTGGTATCCAGAAAAGCTCGACTGGTATGATTACTGGCTCAACGTCCATTTTCCGGGCTTGCGAAAATGGGTTTTGCCGCAGTTGGAAGAAGATTTAAAAATTGCCGAGCGCCGCGCTTACACTTATAAAGATTTACTCGATTTGTTCGACACGTCGGCGAAAAGATTTGCTACGCGCGTCGCTTTCCGCATCGAGCGCGACGGCAAAAAGGAACAATACACCTTCGCCGACGCGCAGGAGTTAGCGACACGCGCCGCCGGATTTTTCGCCGCAAATAACGTCAAACCGCACAGCCGCGTCATACTTTTTTCGCACAATATGCCCGAATGGGGCTTGTGTTATTTCGGCATTTTGAAAGCGGGTGCGACGGCGATTCCGATTGACCCGGCGAGTTCGATTGACGAGATTATAAATTTTGCCCGAACGGGCGAAGCGTCGGCGATTACCATCAGCCAGAAACTTTTCGACGAAAATCCCGATTTAGCGGGAAAATTAGAAGAAAACAATCTCGACGTTTCGATTTTTACCTTCGACGACGTTTTTGAATTGACCGACGAACGCGCCGAACGTGAACGCCGTGCGCTTCTGCCCGAAAAGATTTTGTCGAATTCGGCGGCGTCTTTGATTTTCACTTCGGGAACAACCGGAACGCCGAAAGCCGTAATGCTGTCGCACAAAAACTTTACGAATATGGTGTCGATGCTCTCGTCGGTTTTGGAAATGAGCCACACCGACGGCACGCTTTCGGTTTTGCCGATGCACCACACGTTCGAGTTTTCCGCCGGTTTTCTGACGCCGTTTTCAAACGGAACGCCGATAACGTATCTCGAAGAATTGAGCGGCGAAGAACTCTCCCGCGCCATCCAAAACGGACATATAACCGGAATGGTCGGCGTTCCCGCGCTCTGGGAAATGCTGCATCGCCGCATCAAATTGCGGCTTCGCGAACGCGGCGACTGGTTCGCGGATTTGGCGGACAACATCATCGATTTTAACGCCTGGCTGCGCGATAAAACGCCGTTTAATCTCGGACCGATTATCTTTTTCCCGATTCATTCGGGAATGGGCGGACGAATGCGCTATTTGATTTCCGGCGGTTCGGCGTTGAGCGAAAAAGTCCAGAAAGATTTGCACGGGCTTGGTTTTACAGTTCTCGAAGGCTACGGTTTGACCGAATCTTCGCCGGTTTTAACCGTAACCAGACCGGAAAATAAACTGATTCGCGGCAGCGTCGGCAAACCGCTTCCGGGCGTCGAAGTCAAAATCGAAAACCCGGACGCGAGCGGCGTCGGCGAAGTTTTGGCGCGCGGGCAAAACGTGATGCTCGGTTATTTCAACAACGAAGCGGCGACGAGCGAAGTTCTGCACGACCGCTGGCTGAAAACCGGCGATTTAGGCAAGCTCGACAAAGACGGAAATCTTTACATTGTCGGGCGCTCGAAAGACGTAATTATCGACTCGAACGGCAAAAATATTTACCCCGACGAAATCGAAGATTTATACGGAAAATCGCCGTTCGTCAAAGAATTATCGGTTGTCGGTTTGCCCGACGCCGACGGCGGCGAGAAAATTTCCGCGCTCGTCGTGCCTGATTACGAATACGACATCGCTTTAGCGCGTGCTGAAACTAATAAGCGAATCGAAGCCCATTTCCGCGAAATCTCCGCCGCTTTGCCTTTCTTCAAACGAGTTAAAATCGTCCATTTTACGCCGTTTGAATTGCCGCGCACGGCGACACGCAAAGTAAAACGCTTGGAAATCGTCCAAATGCTGCAAAATCTGGATGACAAATCGCGCAAAAAAACGAGTGTTTCAATCGATTCAAAAGGCGACGACAACTTAATCTGGCTGAGAAAAGTCGTGGCAAACGTAACGAATCGCCCGCTCGCCGATGTCGCGCTCGACGCGAAACTCGCCGATTTGGGTTTCGACAGTTTAATGTTTGTCGAACTGCAAGCCGCAGTCGAAGACGCGGGCGGCAAAGTAATCTCGCCCGACACTCTTAACGAAGCGCAGACCGTCCGCGAACTTTTAACCGCCGTCCAGCGCGTCGATAAATCGAAAAAAATCGTTGACGAACCGAAAACCGAAGAAAGAACCGAAGACGAGCTTTTCATTCCGTCGATTGTCCGTCGCGTCGGAAATCAGGTTGTCAGCCTCGCGCAAAACACGCTCTACAACGGCATTCTGAAAACAAATATCGAAGGCGCGTCGAACGTCCCGCCGCACACGAATTTCATCGTCGCGGCAAATCACGCGTCGCACCTCGATATGGGTTTGGTCAAATACGCGCTCGGCGAAGCGGTGTCGGAAAAAACCGTCGCCGTCGCCGCCGCCGATTACTGGTTCGACACCAAATACAAGCGCGCGTATATGAACAATTTTACGACGCTTATACCAATCGAGCGCACGGGAAGTTTGCGCCAGAGCCTGCGCCACGTTACGCAAATCTTAAACGAAGGCTACAACACGCTGATTTTCCCCGAAGGCGGACGTTCCTTAACCGGCGAAATCCAGGAATTCAAACCGATTATCGGCTATCTCGCCATCAACAATAAAATCGGAATTCTGCCCGTCTATAATTGGGGAACTTACGAAGCATTTCCGAAGGGCGCGACGATTCCGAAACCGAGCAGCATCGGCGCAAACATCGGCGCGAAAGTCGGGCGTTTTCTCGAATACGACGAACTCTTTGAGATGGTCGAAGGTGTGCCGAACGCCGAAGCATATAGATTAATCGCCGCCCGCGTTCAGTTTGAAATAGAAAATATGCGCGACGGCTTAAAAGGCGAAAAATTCGACGTTGCCGCCGTTCGCAAAAAATGGAAAGCCGAACGCCGTAAATCGCGGAAGAAAGAACCGTTTATTGATGAATAGTAAATGAAACCAATCCTGACAATTTCACAAATGCTGGATGAAGCGCGTGCGTTTGCCGAAGTCGAATCAATCTACGCAGAACCTTCATTGTATGGTGTTACGGACGGTAAGGCTGTCGGGACTTATATCGAACATAAATTCAAAGCCTTTCTTGCTGCAAACTATCAAGTCGGATTCAGCAGTTCGGCTTCGGGAATCGATTTGCCTGAATTAAATGTTGACATAAAAGTTACGAGTATTACGCAGCCGCAGTCTTCCTGTCCATTTAAATCAGCCAGACAAAAGATTTTCGGCTTGGGTTATTCGCTTTTGATTTTCGTTTACGGCAAAACCGACGATGCAGTTAATAGAACGGCAAATTTGAATATTCTGCACACGATTTTTGTTGAGAAGGAAAGAACGGCGGATTTTCAAATGACCGCGAATCTAAAGCAAATATTGGAGAATGACGGAAATGCCGAAGACCTTGTTTCGTTTATGCAGAGCCGAAATTTACCGATTGATGAAATCGAAGCGTATCAAATTGCCGAAGAATTATTAAACGGAAAACCGATTGTCGAAGGTTATCTGACAATTTCAAATGCGCTACAATGGCGGTTGCAGTATTCGCGCGTTATCTCCGAAGCCGGAAAGACGCGGGGAATTTGGCGCGTAAGATGATAAGCCTGACTAAAGACAATAAGGTTAAGGAATTCGGCGATTTTCAAACGCCGAAAGAACTCGCGTTTGAAATTTGTCTTTTACTATCAAAATCAGGTATTCGACCCGAATCTATTATTGAACCGAATTGCGGTTTAGGAAGTTTTATTCAAGCCGCGAATAAAACCTTTTTTTTGTCTGAAATTTTCGGATTTGACATTTCGCCGAAATACGTCGAGTTTGCTCAGGATAAATTTATCGACAACAAAAATATTTCCATTTCACAGGCAAATTTTTTTGAAACCGATTGGAACGAATTATTCGCCGTTTTGCCGAAACCGATTTTAATTTTAGGAAATCCGCCGTGGATTACAAATTCGCAGTTAAGTATTTTGGAAAGCAAAAATGTTCCGCAAAAGGAAAACTTTCAAAATTTCGGCGGGTTTGAAGCGATGACGGGCAAAAGCAACTTCGATATTTCCGAATGGATGCTCATTCGCCTGCTCGAATCGTTGAACGCGCAAAACGCTTTTCTGGCAATGCTTTGCAAAACTTCCGTCGCCCGCAAGGTGTTGAAATACGCCTGGAAGAACGAAATACATTTGGCAAAATCGGCAATTTACCGAATCGAAACCGAAAAATATTTTAACGCTTCGGTTGACGCTTGTTTGCTGTTTTGCGAGTTTTCCGATTCGGCGCAAAGTCGGACAAGCAAAGTATTTCAGGGTTTAGAAGTTGATAAGCATAGCCAAAAAATTGGATTTAAAGATAACGAGCTAATCGCGTCGATAGATTTATACGAAAAGTGGAAACACTTGAACGGCGGCTCTCGAATCAAATGGCGTTCGGGCGTCAAGCACGATTGCTCGAAAGTGATGGAATTGACGAAAGTTGGTGACAAATATAAAAACAGTTTCGACGAAATTTTTGAATTGGAAGACGATTTTGTTTATCCGATGCTGAAAAGCTCCGACCTCGCCAACGGCAATTTAACGCCGCGACGCTGGATGCTGGTTACTCAAAAACAGATAAAGTCGGATACATTAAATATTAGCGAAATTGCGCCGAAAACGTGGGATTATCTGCTTTCCAACGGAGAATTTCTCGACAAACGCGGAAGCTCTATTTATAAAAAACGCGCCAGATTTGCGATGTTCGGCATCGGCGATTATTCGTTTTCGCCCTATAAGGTAGCAATTTCAGGTTTCTACAAAAAACTGAAATTTAACGTCGTCGGAAGTTACGAAAATAAACCGATTGTGCTTGACGATACCTGTTACTTTCTGCCGTGCGAATCGGAAAACGGAGCAAAAAAAATCTGCTCTTTATTAAATTCAAAAACGGGGCGCGAGTTTTTCGAGGCGTTTATTTTTTGGGATGCGAAGCGTCCGATTACGGTGGAAATCCTGCAAAAATTAAACATCGAGAAACTGGAAAATTTAAATAAAATAAATGTTCGAGAAGGTTGGTACAAAGCATTTGGCGCATTGACGGAAAATTACGATGAGGAATTGGTTGGAGTTGCGGTTCAAAACTCTTTCGATTTTGAAGAATGGCAGTAAAAAAAACAAAAGCGGTATCAAAGGCTCAAAAGAAAATCTTAATCACGGGCGGCACGGGGTTTTTAGGCGCGCATCTGGTTCGGCAGTTTCTCGACGCGGGCGCTAAAAATCTGCGCGTGATGGCGTCGAGCGTTCCTGAATGGATGACGGACGCCGGATGCGAAGCGTCTGTCGGTTCGGTTACGAGCCGGGAAGACGTGGCGACGGCGACAAAGAATGTCGAAGCGATTTATCATCTGGCGGGCAAGGTCAGTTTCGCGTATGAAGGCGCGGCGGCGATGAATAAAATTCACGTCCAAGGCACACGTTTGTTATGCGAAGCGGCGAAGGAAAATAAAGTTAAAAATTTTATTCTAGCGTCGTCGAGCGGAACGAGCGCGATTTCCGAGACGCCGGAAATACTGGACGAAACTTACGCGCAGCCGGTGAAGACTTTGACGAAATGGGCTTATTACGCCTCGAAATATTATCAGGAAAAAACCGTTTTGAGAGCGTTTGCCGACAAAGGCGAGCGGCTCGTGATTTTGAATCCGTCGCTGCTTTTGGGCGCGGGCGATGACCGTTTGAGTTCGACGAAAGTCGTGCTTGATTTTATGGCGAAAAAATTGCCAGTAACGCCGTCGGGCGGTTTGAATTTTGTTGACGCGAGAGACGCGGCGAACGCTTTTGTTCACGCTCTCGACAAGGGCAGACACGGCGAACGCTATTTGCTCGGCGCAGTCAACTGGACGTTTTCTGAGTTTTTCGGGCGGCTCGAAAGATTGTCGGGCGTTTCAGCGCCGATGCTCAAAGTTCCGAAATCAATCGCGGTCTGGGGCGCGAATTTTATCGACTCGATTTATAAAAACTTTAATAAACAAATGCCGTTTGAAGCGTCCGAAGTCGAAATGGGCGAATATTTCTGGTATTTCGATTCTGCGAAAGCGGCGGAAGAATTGAATTTCACGACGCGCGAGCCGCAGGAAACCTTAAACGACACGATTAAATTTCTGCGCGAAAACTTTTTAGGCAACGGCGTTTTTAAGAACTAGCCACAGAGAAGACAGAGTTCACAAGAGAGGAATAGCCGCGAAAGGCGCAAAAAACACAAAATAAGTTTAAGATTCTTTTTTGTGTCTTCTGTGCCTTTTGCGGCTATTCCTTTTAAAAATCTCTGTGTTCTCTGTGGCTAATTTTACGGGTAAGTCGGTAAAAACTTCGGCGGTCGGCGCGCGTTTGTCGCCTGCTCGAAGGCGTAAGCGATTTTTATGAGCGTCGGCTCTGAAAAAGCGCGTCCGAAAAATGAAATTCCGGCGGGAAGTTCCTGTATGAAACCTGCCGGAACGGTGATGCTCGGATAGCCGGAAACCGCCGCAAAGCTCGTTAAGCCTTCAAAAACGCCGCAGTCGCCGTTGACCAAATCGGTCATCCACGCGACGCCGCCCGACGGCGCGATAATCGCGTCGAGTTTGTTTTTGTTAAGAGCGGCGTCCAAGCCCTGCGCCTGCGACAAAAGTTTCGATTTTTGCAGCGCGAGCCGATACGCGCGGTCGGTTAAATCGCCTTTCTTTTCCGCCATTATAAAAATTTCCTGACCGAAAAACTGCATCTCGCGGTCGCGATTGTCTTCGTTAAATTTGATTAAATCGGCAAGCGTTTTATACGGCGAATTGCGCTGCGTGAGATATTTGTTCAAATCGGCTTTGAATTCGTAGAGCAAAACTTCAAACTCGGCGTCGCCGAATTTATTGAACGTCGGAAAATCGACATCGACGAGCGTTGCGCCGCCGTTTTTGAAAACCTGCAAATGCGGTTCGATGAGCGCGTCGATTTTGGAATTTTTGCCGAAAATCTGTCGCCCGACGCCGATGCGCGTTCCTTTTAAGCCGTCTTTCTGCAAAAAGCGCGTGTAATCTTTCGCGCCTTTATTTGACTGCGAAGTTATCGAATCGCTTTTATCGTTGCCGACAAGAACGCCGAGCAAAATCGCGGCGTCGCTGACTGTTCGCGTCATCGGTCCAGCTGTGTCCTGCGAATGCGCGATTGGAACGACGCCGGAGCGCGAAACCAAGCCGAGAGTCGGTTTGATGCCGACGATTCCGCACGTTGCCGCCGGGCAGAGAATCGAGCCGTCTGTTTCCGTGCCGATGCCGACGGCGGCGAGATTTGCCGAGATTGCCGCGCCTGTTCCCGAAGACGAGCCGCACGGGTTGCGGTCTAAAATGTATGGATTGTGCGTCTGCCCGCCGCGCCCGCTCCAACCGCTCGAAGATTTGGTCGAGCGAAAATTCGCCCATTCGCTCAAATTTGTTTTGCCGATAATGACTGCGCCCGCTTTTCTTAATTGCTGAACAAGAAAAGCGTCCTGTTTCGGCGTCGGAGCATTGAGCAGCGCGAGACTTCCGGCGGTCGTGTGCATTTTGTCCGCCGTGTCGATGTTGTCTTTTATCAAAACCGGGATGCCGTGCATCGGCGAGCGAATTTTTCCGCTTTTGCGCTCGCGGTCTAAATCTTCGGCGATTCTCAGCGCGTCGGGATTTGTTTCGATAACCGAATTTAGTTTCAGGTCGATTTCCTTTATTCGTTCGAGATATTTTCTGGTCAGACGCTCGGCGGAAAGCTCGCCCGACTGCATTTTCGCTTGCAGCTCGCCGATTGTGATTTCGTTTAATTCCGTGTTCGGGTCGGGCAGATATTTTTCTTCGGCTTTGACATTTTTCATAACGCTCAAAGCGGCGACGCCCGCCGCGCCTATCTGTAGAAATTGACGACGATTTTGTTTTTCGATTTTCATAGTTTTGGAGTTTTGTAACCAGGTTAAATTAAAGAATATTTAACCGCAAATTTTCGCGGATGGGAAACGATTGAACGATAAATTTGAATTTTGAGCTAAAAAGAGCGGCAAGTTTTTTGTATAAAACTTGCCGCTCTCCATCTTTAAAAACTTCAGAATCTATACCGAAGTCTTCTCCAATTCGGTTACACGGCTGTTGATTCTCAGATGTTCGCCCGCCAGTTCATTGACGGCGGCATTATTGAGACGAATCTGTTTTTCGATTCTGTTCTGACCTGTTTTGAGTTCCGAAACGTCTTCTTTTAAGACCGAAACATCTTCTTTCAAAACCGAAACGTCTTGCCTGATTTCCTGAATGCCGTTGACGCATTTGGTTACCAAATCAAAAAGTTGATTAAATTGATTGTCAGTCATAATTTTTTAAAAGCGGCAAAGAAAGCTAATTAAAAATACAGCATTATTTAATCTTTTTCAAACTTCCGCCACCGCTGATTTGGCGCGAATTAATATTCGCCGTTTGTTCGACTTTCGAGAAGGCGCGCATAAAATTTTCGCCCAGAACTTTGCGAATATCCTGTTCAGAATAGCCGCGACGGAGCATTTCGTAGGTTACGAGCGGCAAATCTTCCATTCCGTTTATACCGGCGGGAAGAAACGGTATGCCGTCGAAGTCCGAGCCGATGCCGACGTAATCGATGCCCGCGATGTTTTTGATATAGTCGATGTGGTCAACGATTCTAGTGTATGGCGCGATGTAAATCGGATTTTCGGCAAAAAGTTTGCGCTCGGCTTCGTTGTAGGTATCCTGATTGTTTTTGTATTGTTCCTTAAGCGCGTCGAGTTGCGGTTTCAGCTTTTTCGAGCGCTCGTTTTCTTCCGTGTTCGTCCGCGCATCGAGAAACGACGGATAAAAATTTATCATTACGACGCCGCCATTTTTGGCGATGCGTTTGAGAATGTCGTCCGGCACGTTGCGCGTGTGGTCGCTGACGCCGCGCGCGCCCGAATGCGAAGCGATAATCGGCGCGGTCGAAACGTCTAAAACGTCCGACATTGTTTTCGCAGAAACGTGCGAAATATCGACGAGCATTCCGAGACGATTCATCTCGCGCACGACTTCCTTGCCGAAATCCGACAGACCGTTATTTTTCGCTTCGTCGTGGTGCGCGTCTGCCCAATCGTGCGTTACGTTATGCGTTAAAGTCATATAACGTATGCCCAAACGGTAAAAATCGCGCAGCGCTCCCAAAGAATTTTCAATCGCGTAGCCGCCTTCGATGCCCATCAGCGCGCAGACTTTATTCTGCTTTTTCGCCTGCCGAATTTCTGCGGCGGTCGTGCAGGTCATCAATTCGTGCGGATGTTTTTCCGTTTCGCGATACGTCGCGTCAATCAAATCCATTGCACGTCTGGCTGCGCCGCCGGTTTTCAAACTAGTTCCCGAAACGTAAATCGAGAAAAACTCACCCGTAATTCCGCTTCGCTTAAACCTTTGCAAATCGGTATGAAACGGGTCGCCGTCCTTGTGAAATTTGCCCGTCGAATCGGTTGCCAAATCGAAATCGTCGTCCGTCATCGGCGACGGAATATCGTTATGCCCGTCAACGATGATTGCGTTTTTATGAATTTTCAGCGCTTGCGCCCAAATTTTCGGGTCGCCGCCCGCCGGCATTGTTTGAGAAAAAATCTGGCTGAAACACGAAAAGACCAGCGCGGCGAGCATCGGGAAAAAGAACGATTTGTTTCTCATATAGTTTTGGAAATAAAGAAATTTTTAGATGTTGCAGGAAAAAGTTTAACCCGTTTTATTAAAATTGGCGAGAAGATTTTCGGGCGATGCCTTTTTGTCATTCGACTTTTTTACGATAAAGGATTTATGAGAAAGATAAAAAATAAAAAAGGAGCGGTCATCGATTTGACTTGCTCCTCTTTTTTACACTTCGCTTATAAATTAAATTGGTATATTTAACATAGAAATAAAAAGCGCGCCGCCGATTAGCCGATGAAAAAGTTTTAAGAAATCATTAAATAAAAACATTTACAGTCGTTGTTAATTCGCATAAGACATCCGCTTTTGCCGAATTTTGCGACAACTTCAAACAGCTTTATTTCATCTTAAAATAGCTTGTAAAACAATGAAAAAAGGAGATTTAGCTTGAATTTCGCATTCAAAAAAATCTACGTTCAGCGCGTCATTTTCGACGATATAATCTGGCGCTCGAACGCCGAGAAAATCATCAGTCGTTTTCCCGACGCCGAAATTATCGAAGTCGAATCGCACTGGAAAATTCCCGAACTTTTCGACGCCGACGCCGGCGACTGGATGCGGACGAAACGCGAAAGCCTGGTTTTAGGAATAAAATCCGGCTTGACGCACACGAAAAACGGACGCTCGGCGGATTTTATTGCTGCCTCGAACACAAACGGTTGTTTGAGTTCGTGTCAATATTGTTATGTCGCGCGTCGAAAAGGCGCGTCGAATCCATTAACCGTTTTTGTCAATATTGACGAAATCGCCCATTCGATTCGCAAACATCAAAAGAAATTAGGCGCGAAACTTGAGCCGAACCAGTGCGACGAACATTTTTGGACTTATGACATCGGCTGCAACGCGGATTTGTCCGCCGATTCTTACGTTTGCGACAATCCGGCGTATCTGGTTAAAGAGTTTGCGACGATGGAAAATGCGAAGGGAACTTTCGCGACGAAAACCGTGCGCGACGAATATTGGACGGCGCTCGACCCGAAAGGCAAGACACGCATTCGCTATTCGTTGATGCCGCAGCACATCGCGCGTTACGTTGACATCGGCACAAGCCCGATTTCCGAACGTATTGAATCGGCAAATAATTTAGTCGAAGCCGGTTACGAAGTTCATTTTTCGTTCGCGCCGATCATCGTTTACGAAGGCGAAAAGTGGAAAGCCGATTGGCGGGAATTGTGGCGCGAGATTGACGACACGCTGACCGATAAAGTTAAACGACAACTCAAATGCGAAGCGTTTTTCTTAACACATTCGGCGGATTTGCACCGCGTCAATATGGAATGGAATCCGAAAGGCGAAGAATTTTTGTGGAATCCGGCGCTGCAAGTTCCGAAGAAAACCGCGCCGGATACGGTTGTTTACGATTACGATTTCCGCCGCCGCGAGCTTGCCGAATTTAGTTCTGCTTTGTTGGAAAATTTGCCTTATTGTCCGATTCGTTATTCTTTTTAAATTTTTTTTAGCCACGAACAAACACGAAAGGACACGAAATAAATAAAACAAATTTGTTTGAAGTTTTATTAAATTAAATTTCGTGTCTTTTTCGTGTTTGTTCGTGGCTAATTTCTTTTACTCCTTACTCGCCGTTTGATTTTTCCCGCGCGGCTGGGCGTTTTTAACGTATTTGTCGAACCAGTTTATCATCTCGAAAAGCGCGTGTTCGGTCGATTCACGCGCCGCGTAGCCGTGCGCTTCGAGCGGCAGCATTACGAGTCGAGCAGTTCCGCCCGTGCCTTGCATCGCGGCGAAAAGTCGTTCGGATTGTATCGGATAAGTTCCCTGATTGTTGTCGGCTTCGCCGTGAATCATCAATAATGGTTCGTTGATTTTGTCGGCGAAAAAGAACGGCGAGACGTTTTCGTAAAGCTCTTTGGCTTCCCAGAAATTGCGGCGTTCCGATTGGAAACCGAACGGCGTCAACGTGCGATTATACGCGCCCGAACGAGCGATTCCGGCGCGAAATAAATCCGAATGCGCCAATAAATTCGCCGTCATAAACGCGCCGTAACTGTGTCCGCCGACGCCGACTTTTTCACGGTCGGTTACGCCTAACTCGACGGCTTTATCAATCGCCGCGCTCGCCGAATCGACAATCTGCTTGATAAAAGTATCGTTGACCGTCAGCGGGTCGCCGACAACCGGCATCGTCGTCTCATCAAGCACCGCGTAGCCGCTCAGCAGAAAGAACAGATGTGAATAGCCGCCGATTGACGTAAAGCGATTGGTCGAGCCGGAAACCTGTCCGGCGGTCGAAGCGTTGGTAAATTCGAGCGGATACGCCCAAACGACGGTCGGCAGGCGCGTTCCCGGTTTATAATTCGGCGGCAAATAAAGCGTAAACGACAAATCAACGCCGTCGGCGCGTTTATATTTAACGAGTTTTTTCGTAATGCCGCGAAGTTGCGGCGTCGGGTCGGTGAAATTGGTTAATTTTTGCGGCAGTCGAGTTACGCAATCAACAACATTGGGCAAGCAGCCGCCTTGCAAATACAGATTCGGCGGGTCAAGTGGTGATTCTTTGCGGGTAAGGAATTCCGTTCCGTTTTCTTTTATCATCGCGACAAATGTTTCGTAAGATTTGTTGTCAGAACGAAAGATTTCCTGCGTTTGATTTGTTTTCAAATCCATTCGCCGCAAAAACGGTCGGTCGCCTTCGTTTGATGCGCCGCTTCCAGTCAAATAAATATAATCTCCGTCTTGCTGAATAACTCGCTCGCCGTTCGGCAGAGTTTTCAAAACCGGCGTGCCGATGTCGTTGTAGCGGTCGTTAACGTCTAAATCGGAGATGAGTTTCGGTTTGCTGTCGCCCGAACGATAATCCATCGTGTAAATGCGGCGGTGGCGCGTGTCGCGGTTTTGGTCGGCGAACCACATCAAACCGTCGCGCTCGCCGAATTGTCTGCCCGCAAAACGCTGTTCGATTTTGACGACTTCGATAGGCGCGGATGAAAACGGCGCGGCAAGCAGCATCAATTTATCGCGCGGCGTGATTTTGCTTTTCGGGTCGCCGTTGTCCAATGCTTCCGCCCACATCAGCGTCGCCGCTTCGGTCGGAATCCAATCGTAGCTTCTCGGACCTGTTTGAACGCCTTGAACCGGCAAATTTTCCTGCAAAGGAACGCTCGCTACTTTGTAAATCATTTTTCCCTGCGCGTCCCAAACTTCAACTTGGGTCGGGAAATACGACGCCGGAAACAGATACGAATACGGTTTTTGAATGCGCGCGGTTAAAAAATATTTGCTGTCGGGGGAAACTGTCGCTTCGTCGTAAATGGCGGGCGCGCCGATGTCGCGTGTTTTGCCGTTTAAATCGACAATCGCCAACTGCGATGCGGCGTAATAATCGAAAAGCCGCTCGTCGTTCGGCGATTTCAAAAGGTCTTGAAACGTCTGCACCGCGCCGGTTTTGCCTGCCGTTTCCTGAATACTCGGCGCAGTCGGCGTCAGATTTTGATACGCGGGCGCTGTGCCACGATTTTGTGGAACAAGATTGACCAATAAAGATTTCTGGTCGGGCATCCAATCGAATTTGCCGAACGCCGTGTTGACGCGAATGTTTTTCAGCATTCTCGCCTTCGCGCTCGCCGTGTCCAAAATCCACAATTCAATTCCCGTCGGCGTTTGGTTGCCGAAGGCGACGTATTTTCCGTCGGCGCTCCAATTCGGCGAAATAACCTGCGCGCCTTGCGGCAAATCAATCGGCGTTTCTTTGCCGTCGGCGATATTTTTGAGCGCTAATTTGACGAAATACGGCTGGCGATGCTGACCGTTCGTGTTCGGATTTATCCGCAGACCGGCGATTCTGAGCATCGGCTGGGCGAGTTCGGAAATCGGCGGATAACGCAGCGGTTCAGCGAGCAGGATTTTATCTTTAGCGGGCGAAACGGATGTTGTCGGCGTAACCGGCGCGTTTAAAACGTCAAGCACGTTTTGCGGCGGTTTTTGGTAACTTTGCGCGAAGACGCCGCCGCACAACAGAATAACAAGCAGAAAACTAAATTTTTTCATATCTCTGATTTATACCGAGAGGTTTTTTCTTATTCCAAAATTTTAACTGTCGAACGCAAATTCCAAAGGTCGCCGCGTCGGTAAATTGATAATTTATAATTGGGCGCGAATCTTTTTTGATTCTGTTTGACTTTATTCCGGTTCATCAATATTGCTTTTCGCTTTAACGGCGTCGCTTCGATAATCTGCAAAAATACCTTTAATTTCGTCTTGAATGATTTCCAACTTTTGTATGCCTTCCAGAAGCTCTGTCAGCGCTTTGTGGAGTTGGTTAAATTGATAATCTGTCATTTTGATTCGCTCCGTTGGGAAAATTATTTTAGCACACAAAATCTATCGAATGTTTCTCAAACCGCTCAACACTTTTTCGGCAACGGTCGGAATAATATCGCGTTCGTTTGCGACGTTTTCGGTGAAAACGACCAGCACGAATTTCGAGCCGTCGGGCAACTCGACATACGCGGCGTCGTGCCTGGTTTTGCTCGTCCAACCGGCTTTCGACCAAAGGCGCGCGTCCTTTAGGTTTAATTTATTGAGCGCGATGCCGGTAAATCCGTGCGCCTGGTCGTCGGCGTCGGTCGAAGCTCCGGCGAAATCGCGTTTCAATAAATTCAACATCTGCGCCGAGCGCTGGGGCGTAACTGCTTTGCTTAGAACAATTTCCGACAAAAGACGCGCAACGGCATTCGTCGTCAGCATATTGCGGTTTTTGCCGTTATCCCGAAATTGCTGCTCGCGCCCGTAAGCGTCTTCGCAGTAAGTTTTCTGGTTGACGTTGATGTTTGAAAAACCGAGCGAGGTAAAATAACGATTGACGACATTGCGTTTTTCGCCGTAAATCTTAAACTTTTTCGCTTCCAATTCCGCGCCGCTCGCCGTGTCGGTCAAAACATCGACGATATAATTTGTCGCGTCGTTCGACGAATCGACAATCATATCGTGCAAGCCTCTTTCAAGTTCCGGCGTCAATTTTACCCGTCCGTCTTCGAGCCAGCGTTCGAGCGCCGTCATATAAAATAATTTAACGACGCTCGCCGGATAAATTCGCTGGTCGCCGCGATAATTCGCCGTCTTCAAATTGTTCACGTCGCGCAAATCGATTAAAGTTGCGGCAACATATTCGGGCTTTAGATTTTTCGATTGAAAAGCCGCGATTGTTTCGGCAACCGCTTTATCGAGAATTGTTTGCAGCTCCGGCGAATTATTAAAAGCGAGCGCTTGAAAGCCGTCGGGCGTCGTTTTGTTTTTAGCTTTCGTCTGCGCCGGAGACAAGCCAAAACTCAGACAGATTATAATCAGACAGGCGGAAATCGCGCGTAACATTTTCATCGATTTAGAAACTCCTCTGGAAATTTTTCGGGAAAGATTTTGCAAAAGTGTAAAAAATATTTAAAAGTATAAACGAAATCGATTCGGGTAAAAAGTAAAAGACGACAATGACGGATAAAAAACTCGTTCGCGGCATCAGCCGCTGGGATTTGCTGGCGATAACGATAAACACGATTATCGGCGCGGGAATTTTCGGTCTGCCGTCGAAGGTTACGGCTTTAATCGGCAGTTACAGTCTGGCGGCGTTCGTCGCCTGCGCCGTGATTGTCGCGTTTATCGTGCTGTGTTTCGCCGAAGTTTCCAGTCGTTTTACGGCGACCGGCGGAATGTATCTTTACGCCCGCGAAGCGTTCGGCGCAATTGTCGGGTTTGAAGTCGGCTGGCTGTACTGGATTGTTCGGGTTACGACTTTCGCCGCCAATTGCAATCTGCTGCTCGCTTATCTGGCGTTTTTCGTTCCCGAAGCCAATCAGGGCGCGACGCGCGTTTTTATTATCGGTCTGGTGGTTTTGATTTTAACCGTCGTCAATTTTCTCGGCGTCCGTCAATCGACGATTCTGACGAACGTATTTACAGTCGGCAAAATCGTGCCGCTGATTATCTTTACCGCCGTCGGTTTATTTTTTATTCAGCCCGCGAATTTCAATTTTTCGCCGACGCCGGAAATCGGCGCGTTTTCGAGCGCGATACTGATTTTAATTTACGCTTTCGTCGGCTTTGAAGCGGCGGCGATTCCGGCTGGCGAAACGCGCGACCCGCAAAAAAGCGTTCCGTTCGCGCTGCTCGCGGCGCTGGCAATCGTTTCAGTTCTGTTTATTTTAATTCAAATCGTTTGTATCGGAACGCTGCCCGAACTCGCCGCCTCCGAACGCCCGCTCGCCGACGCCGCCGGAAAATTTCTTGGAACTTTCGGCGCGGCGTTTATCACAATCGGCGCGCTCGTCTCGATTTTCGGCAACTTAAACGGCGGATTTTTAACCGCTTCGCGGATGCCGTTCGCAATGGCGGAACAGGGTGAGCTGCCCGCGATTCTGGGAAAAACCCACGAAAAATATAAAACGCCGTATCTTGCGCTTTTCGTCACCGCCGCCGCGATGTTGTTTCTGACCGTCCAAAGCTCGTTTCTAACGGCGCTAACCATCAGCACGATTACCCGATTAATCGTCTACGCGACGACGTGCGCCGCGCTGCCGGTTTTTCGCCGGCGACAAAACGCTCCGAAAGCGGAATTGATTGTGCCTTTCGGAATCGTCGCGTCGATTCTATCACTGCTTTTGACCGTTTGGCTTCTTGCCAATGTGGACTTCAAAAAGGAAGGTCTGGCGATTTTAATTTTAGCGATTTTCGGGCTGGTTTTGTATTTCGCCTCTCGATTTTGGAATCGAAGATTTGCGGTGAAAACTCTTTGAACAAAAACTATTAAGTAAGTTTTATTTTTTCGTAAATAAGCCGCAAGCCTTCGAGCGTCAGATTGTCGTCAACAGTTTCAATAAGTTCAGATGCCTGCGAGATAAGCGGCGCGAGTCCGCCGGTTGCGACAACTTTGGTTTTTTCGCCTAATTCTTCAATCATCCGGCGCAGAATTCCGTCGACGAGTCCGGCATAACCGTAATAAAGTCCTGACTGAATCGAGCCGACCGTTGACGCGCCGATGACGTTTTCCGGTTTTTTAATTTCGACGCGGGGAAGTTTGGCGGCGCGCGTGAAAAGCGCGTCCGAAGAAATCGTGATTCCGGGCGTAATCACGCCGCCGAGATATTCGCCTTTATCGTTTATCGCGTCGAACGTCGTCGCCGTTCCGAAATCGACGACGACGCACGGCGAACCGTAACGCGCAATCGCCGCCACCGCATCGACGATTCTGTCCGCGCCGACATCCGACGGCGGATTATATTTTATCGGCAAACCCAAATCCATTTTGTTATCGACAAAAATCGCTTCGCGTCCGAAGTAATTTTCGGACATTTTTTGAAATGTGAAATTAAGCGGCGGAACGACCGAAGCGACGATAACGGCGGAGATTTCTTTGTAATCGATGCCCGCGACGGCGAACATCTGACGCGCCAGAACGCCGTATTCGTCCGTCGTTCTGTAACGAACCGTCGCCATCCGCCAATGCGCGATTAAATTTTCGTCTTTATAAACGCCGAGCGAAGTGTTTGTGTTGCCGATGTCAATAACCAGAAGCATTTTCAAAAAGTGAAAAAAGGTGAAAAAGTGAAAAAAGGTGAAAAGGTGAAAAAGGTGAAAAAGTGAAAAAAGTGAAAAAGGTGAAAAAGTGAAAAAGGTGAAAAAGTGAAAAAGGTGAAAAAGTGAAAAAGGTGAAAAAGTGAAAAAGTGAAAAAGTGAAAAAGTGAAAAAGTGAAAAGGTGAAAAAGTGAAAAAGAAAAGGAACTTCAATCAGCAATGAAGTTTTACTTTTACCCTTTTTCACTTTTACCCTTTTTCACCTTTTTTATCCTTGCAGCGGCAAGCCGTCGTAGACTACCAGCCAGCCGTTTTGTTTGCTCGTTCTGAGACTTTTGTTAAACCAGTCGAGAGCTTTTTGCGGGTCGTCGTAGACTTGAACCGACGGGCGTGATTCGCGCGGGTCGACGCGGCAGATAGCGCCGCCTTCGTCTGCCGTCTTAACGCAAAGCAGCGCGACCATATTATTTTTCGACAAAATTGCGGTGCGCATCATCACGTCGCCGAGTTCTTCGTCGTCAAAATCGGTAAAGTCTTCGTTTGACAGTTCCGAATCGAAATCGTCAAAATCGTCTTCGCCCGCGTCAAAATCAAATTCGTTGTTCATAAAATTTTTTATAAATCCTTACATATTAGAAACTACACGGTTGTCTTTGAAAGTTCAATTCATCGGGAGCGCGGGCATCCTGCCCGCTATTAGAACGCGCTTTGGCGTCTCCAAAAGTTCGGGTAAAATCAACGTCGAATTATATCGAGCGTCTTTAGATTGCTCGCGCAATCTTTGCGGGCAGGATGCCCGCGCTCCCGATGATTAACTTAATTCGCCGTTCTCAATTTTTGAATTTCTCCGGCGCGAACGATTTTAACCGTGCCGCTCGTTTGTTCGATTCTAAGCGCGCCGTCCGGTTCGATTCCGCGTGTCGTGCCGGTTACGATTTCATTTTCCAAAACCGCCCGAACTTCTTTTCCGAACGCGTAAGACGAACGCCGCGTCCATTCTTCCCGAATTTTTTCCGCGCCGTCTTCGCCGTATAAAATGTCGATGTAAAAAGATAAAAAGCCGGTTAAGATTTGCGACAGCGTTTCGGCGTCGGTCTTTTCGCCGGTTTCCGCTTCGATTGACGCGGCGATTTCTTTTAATTCAAGCGGAAAGTTTGAAGACGTTAAATTGATTCCGATGCCGACGACGACCGCCAAACCGATTTTCGTTTCGCAAATCTCAGCCAGAATACCGCAGATTTTTTTCTCTCGAACGTGAATGTCGTTTGCCCATTTAATATCGGGATTCAAACCGAACCGGCAGAGCGTTTCATAAACGGCGACGGCGCTCGCCAGAGTAATCAGCGGCAAAAACCGTCTGTCTAATTTCGGGCGCAAAACAAGGCTGAAATAAAGTCCGGCGTTTTTTTCCGAAACCCAGATTCGCCCGTGCCGCCCGCGTCCGGCGGTTTGCCGTTCGGCAACGACGCATAAGCCTTCAGCCGCGCCGCGTTTTGCCTGATTCGCCGCTTCGGTGCTGGTCGATTCGAGTTCGTCGAAACGAAGAATCGTGAAATTCATAAATAGCGATGAGCTGTGAGCGGCAAGTGTTGAGCGGTAAATTTACAACTAACCGTTCACCGCCGACATTTCGCCGTTAAATTATTTTCCAGAGCGAATCGGCGAAATAATGGCTGGCGTCGAAAAAGTTTTTTGCCGTTTGAAAACCGCTCGCTCCGGCTAAATCTTCAATCATCTCGAGGCTGAACTTTTGCGAGATTTCCATAAAAATCGGCTCCCACGCCGCGAAGTCGAATGTTTGATTTAGTTTTTCGATATGAACGGTTTGCTTCTCGCGGCTGATTAAAAACGAGCGCGCCGCGCATTCGACCGGCTGGTAAATGGCGTAGTGCGAAAAGTTTTGCAAATCGAAATTTGCGCCGAGTTCACGATTGATGCGCCGCAGAAGATTTAAGTTAAATTGCGCCGTTACGCCCGAAGCGTCGTCATAAGCGCGAACGATAACGCGCGGGTCTTTGTGAAGGTCGAAACCGACCAACAGCAAATCGCCGTCGTTCATCACGCCGCGCAGATTTTGAAAAAAACCGACGCTTTGCGCGCGGCTGAAATTGCCGACGTTCGAGCCTAAAAACAAAATTATTTTCGGTTTTTCGGATTCGGTTTTCAACGTTTCGAGAATGCGGAAATAGTCGCCGGTCTGCGCCTTCATCGAAAGAGCTGGAAATTCGGCTTTGAATTTTTCGGTCAGAGCGTCGAGCGCTTCCTGTGAAATATCAATCGGCGAATAAGTGAAATCGGCGCTTTGCCGCAAAAAATAATCAATCAAAACCGCCGTCTTCGTGCCGTCGCCAGCGCCGAGTTCGATTAAATCGAAACTTTTGCCCGTTTCGCTGAAAGCCGCGAAAATCTCCGCCGCCTGCGTCTCGAATATTTCAAATTCGGCGCGCGTCAAATAATATTCGGGCAAATTCATAATCTGCCGAAACAGCCGCGAGCCTTCGTCGTCATAAAAATATTTCGACGACAGAAATTTCGGCGCGGCGGACAAACCTTTGGACACGTCGGCGGCAAAATCGCTCGATTTAATTTGACTTGAACTTTGCATTTGATTTTTTTTAAGCCGCGAATTAGTTGAAAGTGAAAAAGTGAAAAAGCTAATTTTGCAATATAATCTTTTTCACCTTTTCACTTTTTCACTTTTTTATCATTTAAGTGTAATTCGCGGCTAAATTCTTTATTTCGCTAATCTGATTCCCGTAAATTGCCACCTTAAATGCGGGTGAAAAAAGTTGCGGTAAGTTTCGCGGCTGTGATTCGGCGGCGTGGCGACCGACGCGCCGCGCAAGACCATTTGATTTATCATAAATTTGCCGTTATATTCGCCGACCGCGCCCGCCGGTTTCGTAAAATTCGGATACGGCAGATACGCGCTGTTCGTCCATTCCCAGCGCAAGCCCCAATCGAATCGCTCGCTTGCCGCTTCCCATTCAAATTCAGTCGGCAGACGCGCCTTTTTCCATTCGGCAAACGCCGCCGCCTCGTAAAACGAAACGTGGCAGACGGCGTTTTCCGTTTTTACCTTTCGCAATCCGCCCAAAGTAAATTGAAACCATTCGTCATCTTTTTTTTGCCAGTAAAGCGGCGCGTTTATTTCATTTTGTTTAACCCAATCGAGACCTTCGGCGTGCCAGAGCGCGTGATTTTCGTAACCGCCGTTTTCGATAAATTCGATGAATTCGCCGTTCGTTACAAGATTTTTACTAATCGAAAAATCTTCGAGATAAACTTTGTGGCGTCCGAGTTCGTTGTCGAAGTGAAAGCCTTCGCCCCGAAAGCCGATTTCGTAAATTCCGCTTTTGATATTCGCAAATTCTTCCGGTTCGATTTCGCCGGTTTCTTCCAGTATATTTTCCGCGTCATAGACGGGAAAAGTCGGATTGCGGCTGAATGTGTATTTCAAATCGGTAACGAGAAGTTCCTGATGCTGCTGTTCGTGATTCAAACCTAAAACGACGAGTTCGCGCGCTTCTTCGGTTAAATTTTGCGCAAGCAGCTCGCGCATTTTTTCGTCGACGTATTTACGATAGGCGAAAACTTCTCTGACGGTCGGGCGCGATAAATCGCCGCGTCGGTCTCGCAAAACTCTTTCGCCGATGCTGTTGTAATAACTGTTGAAAAGAAAGCCGAAACGCGAATCGAATTCCCGGTAATCGTCGGAAAACTTTTTCAAAATCATTTCCTCGAAAAACCAGGTCGTGTGCGCTATGTTCCATTTTGCCGGAGAAACGTCGGCAATCGGCTGCGGAACGTAATCTTCGGTTTCGAGCGGCGCGCAGATTTGTTCGGTGTAATTGCGAACGAACGAATACTGATTTTCGAGTTCGCGTCCATCGGTTTTTTGAATGTCGATTGCTTGCATATCTTTATTAAAACAAAAAAACAGGGCAAAGAGAAATTTTATATCAACCGGAAGCGCGAACATCCTGCCCGCTATTAGAGTGCGAAAGCGCGAACAGATTAAGTTTTGTCATTACGCCGCGTCCGGCTGAACTTCGGTTACGCCGCTTGCGCGGCGTGTGCGGGCAGGAACGTTCGCGCTCCGAACGATGGGATTTTATTTTCTATTTTGTTGATTTGCGGAAAAGGGAATTTTGCGCAGAGCTTCGCGGCTGATTTGCGCCAGATAATAATCTTCGGCGTTTGAATTCGCCTGTAAAACCGGAATCGCCGACCGGCTGCCGATTGCGCCTAAAGCAAAAGCCGCTTCGCGTTTTACATCGGCTGATTCGCGCCGGTTTTGTAAAGTTTGAATTAAAAGAGCGTTCGCCGCCTGAAAAGTCGGAAACGCTTCAATCAAATTCGGATATTTCGGTTTTATAATCGAAATATTCGTATCGTTTGATAAATCTTCAGGCGTTTGAACTTTCGCCGCGCCGGTTTGTATAATCTGCGCGATTTGACCGATTGAGCGCGCCGCCGAACGCCTGAGAAATTCTTCTTTTTCCGCCGGTTTTCGCTGTAAAATTTTGACCAGTTCGGAAACTGCCGACGCGTCGCCGATTTCGCCGAGCGCGACGGCAGACGCGGCGCGGACTTCTGAAATTTTATCTTTTTGCAGAACTTGCAGCAGGGAAGCTGCCGCGTTCGGATTTTCCGTTTTGCCGAGCGCGTAGGCGGCTTCGCGGCGGACGAGTTCTTTTTTATCGGAAAAAAGCGGCAGCAAAACGGCTAACGCTTCGTCCTTCGGCAAATAAACGACGGAAAAAGCGGCGGTCGCGCGGACGATTTCCGATTTATCGCGCAAAGCCGGAATCGCAAGACGCGAATATTCTTCGGATTTCAAGTTTCTAATCTGAAAAAGCGCGTCGCGCTTCTGTTCCGTATTGCCGCGCCTGATTGATTCGGATAAGTTTTCAAAACTTTGAGCAAAAGAATTTCCCGCAAAAGCGCAAAGCGCGCAAAGAAATACGAGAGCCGAAAAAAGTCGTTTCGGTCTCGTATTTCGTAATTCGTAATTTGCGATTGATGTTTTCACGCCGCGCGCTGTAAATTCTGCCGCCGCATTTTTTCCCATTCGATTACCTGCCGCGCGCGTTTATTTTCGTAGGCGTCGGCGAGCGAAACGATTAAATCGTCGCCCGTCGAATTGTCTTTTTGTTTGGAAATGCGCCGGGAAAGAAGTTGGGAAATGTATTGGACGGCGGCTTGCGCTTCGTGCGGTTCGAGTTGGCTGAGTTCGCGTGCGATATTGTTGTTTGTTTGGTTGACCATCTCCGTATCTCCTCGTTTATTCGAGCGGACAGTCAGATTACAAACCAAAATTTCAAGTTTCGACTGTCGGCAAAAATTGTTTTCTCATTATTAAAACTTTCGTCTTTGTTAAAGCTCCTGAAAAGTTCGTGTCGGACATTTTATAAATTATCATAAAGCCTTTTTTATGGCAATAATTTGTCTTAGAAGCTGTTTGAAAACTCAAAAAGGTTTAAGGCGAAGCAGCATCAGACGCATCATGGCTATTTGGATGAAGGCTTCGCTCGTTTCCGGCAACCTTTCGTAATCTTTGCTTAATCTTCGATAA